>Ga0193753_10001775_pt1 | contig 18047 bp, 13 predicted proteins | sample H1c2metaG_FD_144925 | JGI IMG/M metagenome (GOLD analysis project Ga0193753, IMG submission 144925) | Soil microbial communities from a riparian zone of the East river system, Colorado, United States - H1c2 | ecosystem: Environmental > Terrestrial > Soil > Riparian zone | place: USA: East...
CCTCCGGCCGCGACGCCGTCCGGGGACATCTCGGCGGCGCGGCCGGAGACGCAACACCACATCGATCCTGTGCGCGCGACCCCGCGCGCTGCACCTGCCCACCCATCCGGCGACCGCGATGGCGGGCGCGGCCATCGCGCGGCGGCGCGCGGCGCGGGCACCTCGACCGGGTCGGCGACCGGCGCGACCGGCACGGTCCGGATCAGCTCGTCCCCCTGGGCCGAGGTGCGCGTCGTCGGCCGATCCGAGCGGTGCGCCGAGACCCCGTGCAGCGTGGTCCTGCCCGCCGGCACCCACACGCTCGCGCTGCGCAACCCGGTCGCCCAGGTCGGCAAGACCTTGCAGGTGGTGGTCCGCGCCGGCGAGACCATGACCGTGCGCGAGACCCTGACTCCCCCCCATCCATAGAGTGGCCAGCGGACGCGGCGGCGCGCGGTCGTCCGCTCGCCGAGGTCGGTCGTCGTCGCCGCCATCGGCGTCGCCTGGCTTGCCGCCGGGCCATCGGGACGCTCGGGTGCGCGAAGGTCGAGCCGCCGTCGGTGTCGCGGTCCGCTCCGGCGTCGGCCGCGCGATCGCCGTCGCTCTGGTCGTCCCCGCTGTCGTCGCCCGTGTCACGGCGCTTTCTTCTCCCGGCGCAGGCGGTCTTTGCACCGCGCAGGCCAGCCCGAGCCCCGCGATTGCGCGGCGATCGCACCCTCCCGGTGTGCATCGCTCGTACAGATCGGTGCGCCCTCCGTACAGACGCGACAGCCAGCGGACGATCGCAGCGCGGCGAACTTCGCGGCTGACCGGGTCGTCGTACGCGCCGTCGCGGATGGCCGCGCCCCCACGCCGGCACCTGCGACGGCTGCCATCCACCTGTGGCGCCCTCGCCCTCACGCCGCCGTGACCGGCCTCGGGCGCGGTCTCAGCGGCGGCGGCTGAATCGCCGCAGGTAGTGCTCGAGCTCCGAGATGCGGAGCGCGCGCGCGCACGCGGCGTAGACCGCCACGCCGACCAGGACCGGCGCGAGCGCCAGCACCAGCCGGCCGGTCAGGCTGCGCGGGTCGAGCACCGCGGCGATGCCGGCGTGGCTGCCCCAGGTCGCCGCGCCCATGACCCCGGCGGCGAGCGAGACCCGGGCCAGGTGGCCGAGCAGCGCGCGATTCGCCACCGGCGAGATGCGCCGGTGGAACGACACGTAGAGGATGCCGAAGTTGAGCGTGGCGGCGATGGCGGTGCCGAGCGCCAGCACCTTGTAGCCGTAGATCGGATGGAGGATGAGGTTGATGGCCAGATTTCCGGCCACCGCGCCGACCGACGCGATCATCGGCAGGCGCGACAGCCCGACCGCGTAGAAGCTGGGCGCCACCACCTTCACCGCCGCGTAGGCGACCAGCCCCAGGCTGTACAGGTCGAGCGCGGCGACGGTGGCACGGGTGTCGGCCGAGCCGAACCGGCGTGTCGGCCGAGCCGAACCGGCCGTGCTGGTAGATGAGCTGGATGATCGGCTCGCCGAGCACGACCAGTCCGACGGTGGCCGGCACGGTCAGGAACGCGACCAGGCGCAGCCCCTCGGCCAGCTGCTCGGCCATGCGGGCGCGGTTGCCGTCGGCGGCGGCGTCGGCGTAGCGGGTGGTCGTCACCGTCGCGATCGCCACCCCGAAGACCCCGATCGGCAGCTGCAGGAAGCGGAACGCGTAGTTGAGCCACGCGGCCGCGCCGGCCTCCTGGGTGGCGAAGATGGTGTTGACGAAGACGTTGACCTGGACCGCGGCCAGCCCGGCCACCGCCGGCACCATGAGCGCGGCCACGTGCCGCACGTGCGGATCGCGCAGCATGAGATCGACGCCGAGCCGCGGCCGCCACCCCTGCCGCCACAGCGTCGGCATCTGGATCCCGAGCTGGGCGGCTCCGCCCAGGAGCGTGCCGATCGCCCAGCCGATCGCGACCTTGCGCCCGTCGAGGCCGAGCCCCCACAGGGTCAGGCCGATCGTGATGCAGACCAGGTTGAAGGTGGCCGGCGCCAGCGCGGGCGTGGCGTAGCGGTCCTGGGCGTTCAGCATGCCCATCGCCACCGCCGCCAGCGACACCATGGCCAGGAACGGCAGCATGATGCGGGTCAGGATCACCGCCAGCTCGAACTTGCCGGGCGTGTCGGCGAACGTTCCGGCCATCGACTGCACGATCTCGGGCGCCCCGGCCGCGGCCACGATTGTCAGGATGGCGATGACGGCCAGGAGCGTGCCGGCCACGCGGTTGCCGAGCAGGTACGCGGCCGACGTGCCGCCCCGCTTGAGGCTCGCCTTGAAGGTCGGGACGAACGCCTGGGACAGCGCGCCCTCGGCGAACAGGTCGCGCAGGAGGTTGGGGATGCGGAAGGCGACGATGAACGCCTCGGCGAACAGCGAGGCGCCGAGCAGGGCGGCGAACAGCTGCTCGCGAACGAGGCCGAGCAGGCGCGACAGCATGGTCGCCGCGGAGAGGAGCCCGGCGGTGCGGATCAGGCGATGACCGCCGGTGGTGCGCGGCGCGGGGCGCGGCGGTCGCGGCCCCCCGGCGTCGTCGATCGCGCCGGTTGCGGGCTCGCCGGCCCCGGGGACGCCGCCGCCGGCCTCGGGCTGGCTCACTTCGCCTCGCTGGCGCGGTCGCCGCCGGCGGTCACGCAGCGGGCCGCGGCGTCGCGCGCACCGTCGGGAAGATCGCCGACCCCGGCGTCGTCGATCGCGCCGGTTGCCGGCTCGCCGGCCCCGGGGACGCCGCCGCCGGCCTCGGGCTGGCTCACTTCGCCTCGCTGGCGCGGTCGCCGCCGGCGGTCACGCAGCGGGCCGCAGCGTCGCGCGCACCGTCGGGAAGATCGCCGAAGGAGGCGAGCGCGCGGGCCCGGGCCAGACCGCGCGAGCCGAGCGCCGCCATCACCGGCCCGGCCGGATCGCCGAACGCGAGCCCCTCGCACACGGCGAGCACCGCCGCGGCGGCGACCGCCGGATCGTCGTCGCTGCCGGCCCGGGTCGCGATCAAACGGAGGGCGTCGGGCGAGAGCGGGGTGGGCGCGAGCTCGACGCCGGCGCGGCGCAGCTCCGGCTCCGGGTCGGCCAGGACCGCGGCCAGGTCGTACGGCGAGTCGGCCGGGGTCGCGCGCTCGCCGAGGGCGCGGACCAGGTGGGCGGCGACCTCGAGGCTGGCAACGCGGACGTCGGCCCACCGCCCCGGATCGGCCGCGCGGCTCCGGTACTCGGCCGCGCGAGCCCTCACCCAGTCGAGCGGCACGTCGCCGACCAGGAGCGCATCGAGATCGACGGCGCCGGCGATGCGAGCGGCGGCGCGCGACGCGGCGGCGGCGATCGGCCGGTCGGCGGAGCCGGCGAGCTGACCGAGCAGCTCGAGCAACCACACCGCGTCCGGCGCGGAGGGCGCGGCCGCCGCCGCGGCGAGGGCGAGCTCGCGGTCGCCGCCGCTCAGGGGACCGGCCAGCCGGCGAGCGGCCAGGCGGGCGCCGGCGCGGGCCAGCTCGTCCGGGTCGGCCGACAGGAACGCCGCGCGAAGAGCGGCCAGCTCGGGCGGATCGGTCGGCGGGGCCGGGGACGGCGGCGCCGCGGTGATCGCGCCAGCGGCGCCACCAGCCGGGGTCGAGCCAGCCGGCCCGCTCGAGCCGCCCTGTGCCGCGCTCGCACCCGCCTCCGGCGGCGAGGCTGTCGCCGGCGAGCCGATCTCGAGCCCGGCGGGGAGCGCGACGACGAGCGCCACGGCCCAGCTCGCGATCCGGGGCACGGAATTCATCGGTCGGTGATCCTAAAGGCTCGCCGCCCCCCTCGCGCACCCGCCATGCGGCCAAACCCTTCTCACCTGCAGTTTATTTGACATGGGGCAGATATGTTCAGTACGGTCTGTTTGTTCAGTACGAGGGGAGCCGCACTCATGCCCGACCATCTGACGCAACGCCAGCAAGACATCCTCGATTTCATCTCCACCTCGATCGACCGCCGCGGGTATCCGCCGACCCTGCGCGAGATCGGTGAGCACTTCGGCATCCGGTCCACCAACGGCGTCAGCGACCACCTGAAGGCCCTCGAGAAGAAGGGGTTCCTGGCGCGCGAGGATCTGAAGTCGCGTGCCATGCGCCCGATGGGCGTCTCGTCGGGGCCGCGCCCCGGCTCGATCACCGACATCGGCGCAGCCATCGCGCCCCGCCTCGGCGACGAGCTGTGCGAGATCCCGCTCCTCGGCCGGGTCGCCGCCGGTCAACCGCTCCTCGCCGTCGAGAACGTCGAGGACACGGTGGTGGTCGATCGCTTCTTCATCGGCTCCTCGCGCGAGGTCTTCGCCCTGCGGGTGGTGGGTCAGTCGATGATCGAGGACGGGATCCTCGACGGAGACTACGTCTTCGTGAAGAAGACCCCGACCGCATCGCGAGGAGAGATCGTGGTCGCCATGATCGAGGGAGAGGCGACGGTGAAGCGCTACTTCCCCGAAGGAGACGTGATCCGCTTCCAGCCGGCCAACGCCGCCATGGAGCCCATCTACGTCCGGCAGAGCGAGTTCCGCCAGGTCGACATCCTCGGAGTCGTCATCGGAGTCTACCGCCAGTTCGGCCGCCCACCCGAACCCCCCCCAAGAGCCCGAAGCTAGCCCCACCGCCCGACCTCCCCCGACCCACCGACGGCGCCAGACCCGACCACCGGCGCCGTCGCCCCCCATCCGTCGACGGCGCCAGAGCTCGACCTCCGGCGCCGTCCGCCCCACACCGTCGACGGCGGCTCGGCCCGACGTCTGCCGTCTGCGCATCCCGCCGGCGGCGCGTGCGTCCGCCGACGGCACCACCGCCCGCCCGCGGGCGCCCCGCGGGCCTCCCCCGAGTGGGCCCACCCTCGTGGCGCGCGGCGCGCGAGCCGTCCCCGACTCGCGCCCCACGGTCAGTCCCACATCCTCCCTACCGAGCTCCGAGCCGTGCCGCGCCGCCCCGCGCCACCCGCCCCGCGCCGCCTCGTCGACCAATGCGTCGCCCCTGGCGTAAGCCCATCACCCCCCAAGGCAACCGCATCGAACCCCGAGGCGCCTAACCCCAGGCCCCGAACCGCACCCAGCCGTTCAACCACCCCAGGACCCCCGATACCCCAGCCACCGGCCCGGACCCCAACCTTGTAGGCCCCCTGACCCGCTGCTATACCCAGTGAGCGCGGCGGGCCCGGGTCCACTGCTAACGTCGTCAATCTCTTGGCCCATTTGCACCGACAGTCGCGATGGACGCTGGGTCTGGCCCTGGCGGCCTCGCTCCTCCTGCACCCGGTGGCGGCCACGATCTACGAGGCGACCCGGACCCCGCATCGGCCCCGCGTCTTGCTGACGGTCAAGCGGGACGGAAAGGGTCAGGGAGTCGTCCTGTCCACCACGGACGGCATCCGCTGCGTCGGCTCGGGCCAGCCCGACGATCACTGCGACATGGACGTCGAGCCCGGCGCTCGCGTCACCCTGGTCGCCACTCGCGGCGAGAAGAGCACCTTCTCCGGATTCGACGGCCCGTGCGGGCCGCAGGCCCACCGGGTCTTCGGCTGGGCGCTCGACGCGCTCTACGGCGACGACATCCCCGGCGAGGTGCCGGAGCCGGGCCAGCCGGGCCGCGATCTGTACGAGGCGCTCATGCTCCGCACCGCCGAGCCGGAGGGCGGCGACCCGCTCAGCTGCGAGCTCATCGTCGACCGCACGGTCAGGATCAGCGCCGAGTTCGGCGAGCAGCCGGACGAGGTGAACGTCGAGTGGGTCGCGATGGACGACGAGCCCGCGCCCAAGCAGGAAGAGTCCATCACGCTGCCGGATCCCACCCTCGAGGCCGCGAATGCGACCCGCATGGAGGCCCCGAAGCGGGACAAGCCGCCGCCGATCGAGCCGGAGAAGATGCCCGAGGTGGCGCTGGTCGAGCCGCCCAAGGTGACCCCGGTCCAGCCCAAGCCGGAGCCGCCGCCCGAGGAGCAGCAGAAGAAGAAGGAGGAGATCGAGCGCAGCCGGATGAAGGCGGTCGAGGTCCCCGACGAGCACGAGGTGGACAAGGCGCCCGACGACGCGCGCTTCCTGTCGGACAAGAACCGCGACGTCACCGAGGAGACCCACGCCAAGGACACCAACCTCGAGCGCGAGCAGCGCGGCAAGACCGCGGCCTCGGCCAAGAGCGACGTCAAGAGCGACCAGGTCGGCGGCGCCGACGACGAGATCAAGCAGCTGGAGGAGACCGAGGCCAGCGAGCTCGACGCGACCCGCGACGACGAGACCTCGCACAGCGGCGACGACAAGGTCGCCAAGGGCATCGACACCGGCAAGGAGGGGCAGGAGGGCGCGGAGGGCGAGGAGGGCGACGGCACCGAGGCCAAGAAGCCGGGCATGCTGTCGATGCGCGGCATCCAGGGGCGCGGCGCGCCGGGCGGCCCGGTGGTCGAGCAGGAGATGGAGGGAGACGGCGGCAGCCGCCGGATCGGCGACGGCGGCAAGCGCGGCCGCGCCGGCAAGAGCGGCGAGCGCGGCATCAAGACCCAGCTCGACTTCGACTCCTACGAGCGGATCGTCGGACACGACAAGGCGGAGCAGGAGAGCAAGATCGCCCGCCGCACCAAGTCACTGCGCCGCGGCCGCTGGGAGCAGAAGCTGGCCGCGGTGAAGTCGTCGCTCGAGAACTTCACGCCGGAGGTGAGGCCCGGCAACCAGACCGCGCTCAAGACCAGGGCCGCGCCGTTCGCGCTCTACATCGCCGGCATGCACCGGCGCATCCACGAGCTGTGGGGCTTCGGCTTCCTCGAGGACCTCGACGACAAGGCGGCCAGCGATCCGCTGAACGACTGGACGCTGTGGACCAAGATCGAGATCATCATCAACCCCGACGGAACCGTCGACAAGGTCAACATCGCGCGCCCGTCCGGCGTGCTGCCGTTCGACGTCGCCGCGCTCGACACGGTGCTGTCGTCCGGCCCGTTCGGCCCGCCGCCGGAGGCGATCCACTCGGCCGATGGCAAGACCTACCTCCACTGGGCCTTCCACCGCGACTGGCGCCAGTGCGGCACGTTCGGCGCCGAGCCGTACATCCTGACCACGCCGCCGCGCGGCGGCCAGAAGGACCGTGGCCTCGACGACGGCTCCATCCTCGGACGGGTTCCGCGCCGCAACAAGGGCGCCGCCGGGCAGGGCGAGATGGCGGCGCCGGGCGCGAGCGGCGGCGACGACAAGGCCGAGGAGATCGAGCCGGCCGACGACGGCTCGGCCCAGGCATCGGCCGCGCGGGCGCAGAGCGCGGCGCCGGCGCCCGACGATCCGCGCGCCGGCCACACCGCGAACCTGTGGCTGAGCGGCTTCACCCACTCCGACCTGTCGAAGATGGTCCGGGTCAGCGGCATCCCGTTCTACGCGGCCGGGCTGGTGGCGCAGAGCGGCTCCGAGATCGGGGCCGTCTATCGCAACATCCTGCGCGAGACGCGCGACCGCATGCCCCGCGACTGGAAGATCCTGTCGGCCGCCGGCTATCGCAAGGCACTCGGCGCGCTGCCCGAGGACCTCGCGACCGCGCCGGGCGACCTCTTCATGGTCGTGCGGCTCAGGCGCGAGCACTTCACGTTGATCCTGCGCGAGCACGCGACCGGCGAGTACAAGGCCGTGGGCCTCTTCCGGTAGTCCGGATAGACGAAGAGCCACTACCGGTTTCCCCTGGCCAGTAGTGGCTCTTCTTTCGAGCGGTGCGGCCGCCGGGTCCCCCCTCGCGGGCAGTGCGCGACCGCTCTCAGGTCCGAGTAGGCTCCAGCGTCCGACTAATTGTGCGCCATCTGCATCTGCGAGGAAAGCTTCCTCACGAGTGACGCGTGCAGACCCTTCGGCCCTTCCTCGGCCTCGTACTCGACATCCTGGCCCTGGGCCAGCGACCGGAAGCCGTCCCCCTCTATGGAGGAGTAGTGGACAAAGACGTCGCGCCCGTCCTCATGCGTGATGAACCCATACCCCTTGGCGTCGTTGAACCACTTCACTTTGCCTAGAGACATCCCGACAACCTCCTCTCTGACTCCGACCCCTCGCCGCAGCCCCCATCCCCCGATGGGCACCGCAATGGGTCTCAGCGAGAATGTTTGTTAGCGCTGCCCACGAGTGGCGGTCAAAGCCTTTCTCTTGGGAAACGGTCGGCCATTGGAAAATTCCACTGGAGCCGTCGGACCCCCTCGCCGACGCGGTAAGCCATGGGAGCACAGGCGAAACAGCTCCTGGCTTTCGGCGCCGCGCCGTGAATGAACCCGATGGAGAACGCCCGAGCGTCGCTGATTCCGGGCTCCGCTCGAACGCGCCGCATCACCCACCCGGGGTGGCGGCGGGCGCGCCGCGCGATCAGGCGGCCGGGCCGATGGCGTCGCGCGCCGCGGGCGGCGACGGGACCTGGAACCGGGCGATGAAGTGGAGGTTCATGAAGTTGATCGCGAAGTGAGCCACGATCGGACCGCCCAGGTCGCCGGTCAGCTGAAACAGCCAGCCGAAGACCAGGCCGACCGCGAACGCGGACAGCGTCCACGGCAGGAAGCGAGTGCCCGGCCCGATGTGGAGCAGCGCGAACACGACCGCCTGGGCCCAGATGCCGACCATCGGCTGGAGCGCGCCGCGGAACAGGAGCTCCTCGCCGACCGCGCTGGCCATGGCCAGGATGAGGATCTCGCGCCCGGCCAGCGGACCCAGCAGGCTGCGGAAGTCGGTGTGAAGGCGCCGCGCCCACTCGAGGCGATGAACCGCGAACCGGGACAGAAAGACCACCGCCAGGCCCACCGCCAGCCCGATGAGCGGGCTGAGGGCCAGGAACAGGGGGGTGGAACGGCCCGCGATCCGGTAGATGTCGATGTCGTCGCGGCCGGCCGAGATGAGGAGGGCAAGCAGGGCGAGGGCGCCGTACAGACTGAGGATGAGCCCCGCCCGGCTCATCATGGGCTCTCGGTTCTGACTGGGGAGCTGCATGAAGTCCAGGACAGCTAACTATGCCCCACGCAGGGCGCGCGACCAAGGTTCGCCGCGATCCCGGCCGACTGGCCGCGCTCCGCGCGCCGGCCTTCTTGACAGCCGCAAGCCCGCCAACTAAACATGCCCGTCCTAGCCGAAACGAGCACCTCCGCGAGGATGGCGGAACTTGGTAGACGCGCCAGACTAAGGATCTGGTGGGGTAACCTGTGGGGGTTCGAGTCCCCCTCCTCGCACCGAACAGCGCCAGCGCTCGGCCCCCGGCGGCGACCCGCCGGGGAGCGCTCGGGCCGCCCGCCGCAGCCCCGTCCGGCGCCCCAGAGCGTCAGAAGAAGCGGTTCTTGTAGCCGATGACGATCAGGCGCGGGATGCCCGGGCGCGCGCCGAACGGGCGTCGCGCGGCGACGTGGGCCTCGTCGGTCAGGTTCTGCACGGTCAGGTAGGTCTCGCCCCAGGAGCCGGTCAGGACGTGCGCGGCGAGGTCGAAGACGGTCGCCGGCTCGGTCGCGGTGGCGCCGTCGAGCGGCCCGTCACCGGCGACGTCGCGCATGGCGCCGACGTGGCGCGCCGACACCGCCAGCTCCAGGGTGCGCGTGCGCGCCGCGGCGCTCACGGCGAGCTGGTGGCGCGGCAGGTACGGCAGCTCGAAGCCGGCCTCGACGTCGCCCCACTCCGGGTTGCCCGACGAGAAGCTTTCGCGGAACCCGGAGCGGGTGAGGGTGTACGCGGCGGACAGCGGAAACCATACGCGCCCGCCCAGGCCCGGCTCCGCGCGGGCGGCGGCCTCGAGGCCGTAGACGTGCACGCGACCGCCGTCGAACTCGGCGTCCACCTCCTGGTCGGAGCAACCGATGGCGAGCGTGCAGACCCCGCCGAGGTTGGAGTAATCGTTGAAGAAGCCGATCAGCTCGGCGGTCATGGACCCGCGCGCCAGGCGGGCCCCGGCCTCGTAGTTGATGCTCTCCTCGGGGCTGGCCAGGTCGCCCTGGCCGGGCGCGACCGGCACGAACCCCTTGTGCACCCCGGCCAGGACGCCGAGCCATGGCCCGATCTCGTAGAACGCGCCGGCGCCGGGGATGAAGACCGCGTAGCTCTCGTCGGCGCTGAGCTCCGGCTGCAGTCGATCGTCGAGCTCGGTCGCGATGAGCTCGGTGCGCAGGCCGGCGGTGACGGTCAGGCCCCGCCAGCGGGCGCGGTCCTGGACGTGGAGGGCGAGCGCGGTGGCGCGTCCGGTCTCGTCGCGCGTGGTCCCCTCGGGTCGCTCGTCGCGCATGAGATCGCCGCCGACCATGAGGTAGCTCTCCTCGGTGTGATGGCGGCGGGCCCGGTCCATGTGCAGGCGGACCCCGGCCTCGAGCTCGTGGTCGAACGCGAGCAGCGGGCCGCGGACGTGGCCGACCATCTGGACGCCCTGGGAGGTGAAGTCGCGTGCGTTCTCGCCGAGCAGCAGGGTCTCGCTCGGGCTCGCGCTGTCGGCCTGGCCGGTCAGGACCTGGTAGAGGACCGCGTTGTTGCCGACGTCCGGGTTGGCCAGGATCTCGTTCAACGTGCGCTCGGTGTCGAAGCCGTTCAGCTTCTTCCAGGTGCGGTCGAACCGCAGGTGATAGGCCGTGGTGGTGAGGTCGAACGGGCCGACTCGCTCGAGGCGGTGGCTGGCCTGGAGCTGCCAGTGCCGCCACTTCATCCGGTCGCGCTGGCTGCCTGCGTAGCGCCGGTACGGCGTGGCATGGAGGTCGGCGTCGGTGAGGCCGAGGTAGGTCTCGTGGGAGGTCTCGTCGGCGAAGCCGACCTTGAGCCCGATCTCCTGATAGCGCGGCCGATCCGGATCGGTGTTCCACAGCCCGCGGGCCAGGAGGTCCCTGCGGGCGAAGCCGGTGTCGCCGCCGCCGTCCAGCTCCTTGAACCCGGACGAGCGCAGGCCCACACCCTCGAGCAGGACGCCCCCGCGGCGCCATCTCTCACCGTACGCGCCGTGCAGCTTGCCGTAGCCGTCGCCGCCGAGCGCGGCGTCGATCTCCGCGGCGCGCTCGAACGGGACCGGGCGTGAGACCAGGTTGATCGCGCCGCCGACCGTGTTCGGCCCGTGCTGGATCGCGGCGGGGCCCTTCAACACTTCGATCTGGGTCATGCGAGTGACCAGCGGCATGTAGTACGCGGCCGGGGCGGAGTAGGGGGCTGGCGCGATGAGCACGCCATCCTCCATGAGGGTGATCTTGCTCGACCGGTCGGAGCCGGCGCCGCGCATGCCGATGTTGGGGCGCAGGCCGTAGCCGTCCTCTTCGCGCACGTAGACGCCCGGCACCGCCGAGAGGATGTGGTGGATGTCGTCGCGCTCGTGGCGCTCGAGCTCCTCGCTCTCGATGATGTGCGCCGAGCCGGGCGTCACGCGAGTCTCGCCCTGGATCACGACGACCTCGCCGGAGGGCGTCGCGGTCGCGGGGGTGGGCGCGGGCGTCGTCGACGGCGGCGCCGCGGGGGTGGTCGGGGTCGGCCGGGGCCAGGGCGGCGGATCGGCTGCCGCGGCGGCGGCCAGCAACAGGTGCGCGGCTGCGATGGCGGCGCAGAGCGTCGTGGTCTTCACGGTCCCTCCCTTCGCGCGTGGCCGCGGCGGCGGCCAGTAACAGGTGCGCGGCTGCGATGGCGGCGCAGAGCGTCGTGGTCTTCACGGTCCTCCCCTTCGCGCGTGGCGAGCGTCGCCGCGCGGGGCCAGCCTGATGGGCGGCTCGACCGGCGCGGGCAGGATCCAGTCGGCCGGAGCCAGCGAGCGGTCGACGCTGGCGAGGTCGCGCGCCGGATCGATCATGGGCTGCGCCGGCCGGCCGTTCAGCGAGACCAGGGCGTCGGCGCGCACCTCGACCGGTCCGCGCCCGCGCCGCTCGAAGTCGCGAGCGATGCGGCTCGCGAGCTGCGCGATGAGGTCGGGCTGCCCGGCCATCTCGCGCTCCTGGCGCGAGTCGAGGTAGCGCCGCGGGCTGACCTGCAGCTCCTTGCCGCTGTCGGTGAAGCGCACCCGGTAGGTCACGCTGCCGTGCTTCTCGCGCACCATCACCTTCCACGACCAGCGCATCCCCTGTTCGTCCCAGAGGACGTTCCCGCGGTAGACGTGGTGGCGGAGCGGGATCAGCACCTGGAGCGCGCAGTAGCCGGCGGCCACGGCCAGCGCCGCGCGACGGCAGCGACTGGCCGCCATCGCCGGCGCGACCACCGGCGCCACCGTCGACGCGACCGCCGCCGACGCCGGTCGGCGCGCCAGCCGCCGGGCCAGCGCGACCCACCGTCGGGGCCACGACGGCGAGAAGAAGACCAGCGCGGCGGTCGACATGATGAACGGGAACATCCCGATGTCGAAGAAGACGTGGGTCAGGAAGTGGAAGCCGAGCAGGGCCGCGTACGCGAACGGACGCGTGCGGCGCCACGACAGCCACACGACGATCGTCGTGTCGAACAGGAAGCCGGCCCAGCTCGCCGCGTACGCCACCCAGACCTCGTCGAGCAGCGATCCGATGACCGGCGTGTCGACGCGCGCGGTGAGCCACAGGTTGAGCGGCTGCGCGTGGACCAGCCAGTCGGTGCCCAGCTTGGCCAGCCCGGCGAACACGTACACCACGCCGACCTGGAAGCGCAGCAGGTGGAGCGTCCACGCCGGCAGCGCGTCGAGCCGCCGCGCCGGCCGACGGCGCGCATCGAGCGAGCCGACCCGGCCGAGCGGCATGAACACCATCAGCAGCGCGAGCAGCGAGACCAGGTAGTAGTGGTTGAGGTAGTTGGTGACGTCGATGAGCTCGACGTAGGTGAAGCCGAGGAAGAAGAGGAGCGCGCTGGCCCGGTAGAACAGGCCGAGCGCGACCATGAGCGCCAGCGCGGCCAGGACGATGTGAAGCGCCACCATGCCGGCGAGCGGCAACGGCTCCACCCAGGAGAAGCCCCAGTAGTGGAAGAAGAACTCCCGCTCGCCGTAGCAGCGCCCGACCCAGCCGGACAGGAGGAACCGGATCAGCCCCGCGCACAGGAGCAGGCCGAACAGGACGCGGAACGCGACCAGCCCGGCCGGGTCGATCGGCCGCATCAGCCAGCGCTCGGCGCGGCGCAGGCCCACCGATCGTTCGCTCGCACCCGGGCCGGCTGGCGCGCTGCGTCCGGCCTCCTTGTCCGCGCTCATGGCTGTCTCCTGGCTGACTGACTCGCTCGCGTCAGTCGTTGTCGCCCGCCGCACCGTCGGGAATCTCGAGCCCGAGCACGGTCAAGAACTGCGACTTGAGCGCGTCGGTCACCGCCCTGACCTGCGCGTGGGCGTTCACCACCGCCTCGCGGTCGGCGACCAGCGCCTCCTCGAGCGTGCCCGGGATGTCCGCCGTCGCGGCGATCGCCGCGTCGATCCGGCCGCCCATGTCCTCGGCGACGTCGCTGGCGCCGACCCCGAGAAGGAAGTCGTCGAAGCCGAGCCCGCCGCTGTCCGGCGGTCGATCGCCGAGATAGATCATGCGGAACGCCTCCAGGTTGCGGATGACGTTCTCCTTGGACTGGCCCGACGCGCGAGACTCGAGCTCGTCGGGGCACGGCTCCTCGACTGCGCCGCAGCTGTTGTCGGCGATGCCGGCCGGCTCGGCGAGCTTCATGTCCTTGGTCTCGGTGTCGAGATAGAACATCGCGTCCGAGATGAGGTTGGCGGCCTGCTGGGCCGACGCGAGGCTGCTGCCGCTCTCGCCCGCGCGGGCCAGCTCACCGACGTAGTCGCCGCCGTCGGCGCGCCAGCCGGTTGCCACCGCCGCCGCCTGGGTGGCGAGGTCCGCCGCCGCCGCCTGGGCGTAGCCGCAGCGCGCCGCCAGCCGCTCGGCGTCGGCCAGCTCGTCCCAGCCGTCGGGCGGCCCCCCGGCGGGGCAGGTGTGCTCGAGGTCCGCGGCGAACAGCACGCGCTCGAGCGCCGGCAGGCCGCGCCGGTTGCTGAGCCGCTCGCCGATGTCGTAGGCGGCCGGATCGCGGTAGTGGTCCAGCACCTCGCGGTCGACCGCGCAGGTCGAGATGACCGGCCACGAGTAGATGACGTCGCGCAGCGCGCGATCGTCCATCGCGGCCGGGCCGACCAGCATGACCTCGGCCGCCTGCCACTCGAGCATGGCCGCCCGCCACCCGTCCTGCGCGGCCGCGCGCGCGATCGCCTCGGCCTCGGCGTCGCCGCCCAGCGCGGCGCAGTAGCTGTCCACCGCCGGGACCAGCTCGGCGGCGCGGGCCGAGAATGACTCGTAGGTGGCGAGGAAGACCGCCTCGGCCAGGTGCGCGACCATCGCGCCGCGGTCGAAGATGTCGGGCGCGCGCGCGTCCGGCGGCGCCTCGTCGCCGCCACCGCCGCCACCACCGCCGCCGCAGGCGAGCGGCGGGACCAGCGCCGCCAGCAGCAGCGCACGCACGGCGTCCACCTCAGCCCTCCGTCGGAGCGCGGTAGGTGAGGATGTCCGCCGGCGTCAGGTCGAAGACCTCGATGACCGTGGCCTCGACGCTCTCGACGCCGATCTGCAGCGCGGCCGGGTCCTCGAGAAACTCGCCGGTGGTCGACGCGCCGAGATCGGCGAGGTCCACGCCGAGGGCGGCGGCGATCGCCTCGACGTCGGCGTCGGTCAGCACGCGGCCGGCACCGGCCAGCGGGCCGCTCGCCGGATCCTGGAGCCCGTGGAAGCCGAGGGTGAGGCCGATCCCCTCGGACAGCTCGTGCAGCGCGTTGGCGCGCTCGGTGTCGGTGGCGGCGGCGGCCACCAGCCCGGCGGCGAGGTTGCCGTAGTAGACCGTGCGGGCGACCATCGACTGCTCCCAGGCGCGGAAGAAGGTCACCAGCGCCGCGTCGCGCTCGGCCGCGCAGGCGTCGTCGGCCGCAAAGGCGCGCGCCCGGGTCAGCGCCTCGGCGATCTCGGCGTGGAAGCCCATCGCGAAGGAGTAGTTGGCCGAATCGGTCGGCTCGTCGGTGGCGAGCGTCTCGTTGCTGCCCCAGGCCCCGGCGAGGGCGTCGATGGTCGACTCGCCGATCGGGCCCTCGGTCAGCCCGAGGGCGTACGCGTACATCCCGGCGCCGGCGAACACACCCTTGTCGACCAGCTGGCGCACCTCGAGCCCGCCGGTGTTGAGCCCGCGCGTGTCGTCGCCGAACAGGCCGCCGCTCTCCCCCGGCGTCCACTGGTTCTCGTCGTCGACCAGGTCCTGCACCCCGGCGAGGGCGAGCGCCACGAAGTCGGCGAAGACGTCCTCGACGACCGGCGCGTACCCGGCGGTGACGACCCCGCCCAGGCTGGGATCGCCGGCCTCGAAGAGCGCGGTCAGGTCGGCGATGTCATCGACCGTCATCGTCTCCTGCTCGGCGCCGCGCATCAGCGTGCCGAGCTCGTCGAGCTGAGCGCGCAGCGCGAGCGCATCGGCGGCGCCGGTCGCGAACGAGGGCGCCGCCCACGCGCCCGGAGTCACCGAGCAGGCGCCGACCGCCCCGTCGGGGCCAGAAGAGCCGGCATCAGCAGCCCCGCCACCGCCGCTGTCGGGGGTGCCCTGACCATCGTCATCGTCGCCGCCGCCGCACCCGACCGCCGCCAAGAAAAGGCAAATCGCCATCGATTTCTTCATCTTGTCCATACGCTGGCTCTCCTCCGAAGGACGTGGAAACGAAAATGAAAATAAATTTCAAATTCAAACGAGCCCACGTCTATCACCCCTCGCCCGATTCACGCAAGAGCGAACCAGGCCGGATGCGCGCCGCGCCGCCGCCATCGTCCTCACCGAACGACGCAGATCACCGACTGGCCCGGGCCCATCGCGGCCCGCCCATCGGGGCCGGCATCACGATGATCCGCTGCGGGCCACGGGGGCTAGGCGGTCGACGTCGCGAGGGTGGCGGGGGCGAAGGGGCGAGGGGAGCGGCGGTCGACGCCGCGAGGGCGCGAGGGCGCGAGGGCGCCAGGGGGCCGTCGGTCGACGCCGCGAGGGCGCGAGGGCGCCAGGGGGCCGTCGGTCGACGCCGCGAGGGCGCGAGGGCGCCAGGGGGCCGTCGGTCGACGCCGCGAGGGCGCGAGGGCACCAGGGGGCCGTCGGTCGACGCCGCGAGGGCGCGAGGGCACCAGGGGGCCGTCGGTCAACGCCGCGAGAGCGCGAGGGGCTTGGCGGTCGACGTCGCGAGGGCGCGAGTGCGCGAGTGCGCCAGGGGGCCCGGCGGTCGAGGGCGCGAGTGCGCCAGGGGCCCGGCGGTCGACGTCGCGAGGGGCGAGGGGCGCGAGGGGCGCCCGGCGGTCGACGTCGCCAGGGTGCGAGGAGGCGAGGGCGCGAGGGGGGGAAGGGGTCCGGTGGTCGACGATCGCGCGAGGGTGCGAGGGTGCGAGGCGAGGGGGCCCGGCGGTCGACGTCGCGAGGGCGCGAGGGGGCAGCGAGCCGTTCGGCGGCGTCACTCGGATCGACCGTCGACCTCGCGCGGGCGCCCGATGGCTCTCGTCGATGGAGGCTTTGCTTGGCGGGGGCTGGGCAGGCGTGATATTGTGTTTTGAAAGTGATTTTCAAGTTCAGAGGATCGTCTCGCTCGGTGCGCGCGGAGGCTCGCACGCTCGACGAGCTTGGCCGCGGGGCTCGCGCGGTGGTCGAGTCGGTGGGCGGTGAGCGGCCGTTTCGGCGACGGCTGCTCGAGATGGGACTGACGCCGGGCACGGTGGTGTCGCTGGTCAACGTGGCTCCGCTGGGCGATCCGCTCGAGATCGAGCTTCGCAGCGGGCGGCTGTCGATCCGCCGGCACGAGGCCGCGCTGGTGCTCGTGCGACGATGAGCGAGCGCCGCCCCATCGTCGCGCTGGCCGGCAACCCGAACAGCGGCAAGACGACGCTGTTCAACGCGCTGACCGGCAGCCGGGCCAAGGTCGGCAACTATCCGGGCATCACCGTCGACCGCCGCACGGCCCGCCTCGATCTCTCGGGTGGGCGTTCGGTCGACCTGCTGGACATCCCCGGCACTTACTCGCTGGTCGCTCGCTCGGCCGACGAGCAGATCGCGCTGGACGCGATGCTCGGCCTCGACGGGCTGGAGCGGCCCGAGCTGATCGTGTTCTGCCTCGATGCGTCGCAGCCGGTTCGCGGGCTGTACCTGGTGCTGCAGGCGCAGGAGCTGGGCCTGCGGGTCGCCGTCGCCCTGACCATGGTCGACGAGGCCAAGCGCGCCGCGCCGCCGGCTCGGGCGCTGTCGGCCGCGCTCGGCTGCCCGGTGGTCGAGGTGGACGGGCGCCGCCGCCGCGGCATCGCCGAGCTGCGCGTGATGATCGGCCAGCGACTGGGCGAGGCGGCCGCGGCCGGCGCGCCGCCCGAGCCGGTCTGGCGCTGGCAGCCGTCCGACGAGCTCGCCCGCCACATCGACTCGGTGCGCGCCACCTTGCCGCCCGAGTGGCCGCAGACCCCGGCGATGGCGCTGTGGGCGCTCATGAGCCTCGAGGAGGGCGACGAGCTGCGCGGCGTCCCGGATCCGCTCCGGCGGGCGGTCGCCGCTGCCCCGGCCGGCGGCCGCGCGGTCGGGTCGTGGATCGACGACGAGGTGATCGAGGCCCGCTATCGCTGGCTCGACCGCGAGGTGGCGTCGCTCTGCCACGGTGCACCGGACCGCAGCTTCACCGAGCGGGTCGACCGCGTCCTGCTCCACCGGGTCGGCGGGTTCGCCGTGTTCCTGGCGGTCATGTTCATCGTCTTCCAGTCGCTGTTCACCTGGTCCGATCCGGCGATCAGCCTCATCGAGGCCGCGTTCTCGTGGCTGGGCGACCGCACCACCGATCTGGTCCCACCCGGGCTCATGGCCGACTTCCTGGTGAACGGGGTCATCGCCGGGTTCGGCTCGGTGGTCGTCTTCCTGCCCCAGATCCTGCTCCTGTTCTTCTTCATCGGGCTCATGGAGGACTCGGGCTACATGGCGCGGGTCGCGTACCTCATGGACCGGATCATGAAGTCCATGAACCTGCACGGTCGCGCGTTCGTGCCGATGCTGTCGGGCTTCGCGTGCGCGGTGCCGGCCATCCTGGCCACCCGCACGATGGAGCGGCAGCGCGACCGCCTGCTCACCATGATGGTGGTGCCGCTCATGACCTGCTCGGCACCACCATCATGGTG
>Ga0193753_10001776_pt1 | contig 18042 bp, 17 predicted proteins | sample H1c2metaG_FD_144925 | JGI IMG/M metagenome (GOLD analysis project Ga0193753, IMG submission 144925) | Soil microbial communities from a riparian zone of the East river system, Colorado, United States - H1c2 | ecosystem: Environmental > Terrestrial > Soil > Riparian zone | place: USA: East...
TCGCTACGTCTCTCGGCGACTAAAACGCTGGGCGGTGTGATGGCGGGTCGCGCAGCGTACGTGGCGAAAGACGTAGCGAAGACCGGTCCCGGCACCGGTCCGATCGTGATGGAAGACCTCGGCACCGACTGGATCGCGTCGCCGAGCTATCCGCGACGCGACGCGACGATCTCACACGTCATGTCGATGGTCGCCGCGGCGTCGTCGAGCCTCGAAGACAGCGCGCTCACGTGGCGTTACGACACGATCGGAAGCGAAGCGATCAACAACATGATCAACGCGACCGAGAAGTGCATCAAACAGGTCCCCGGGATGCCGACGTCGGCACCGATGTTCGTGAAGCAGGAGATCTTCGACAAGCTCGGCATGGGTAACTCGAGTTGGGGCGGCGGCGCGATCGCGACCGGTTGGTCCGCGAATCTCTCCGACATGGGCAAGCTCGCAACCTTGCTGTTGCACGATGGGTTCTATGGCGGAGAGCAGCTCGTCTCGCGAGACTGGGTCTATCGCATGTCCCATCCCAACTTCGAAAACGCGAACACGTCGTACGGCGCGCTCTCGTGGTTGAACCATCGCGGTGGCGCGGAAGGCATCGGCGGCAACATCAGCACCGGTGCAAACGCACCCGAAGGCGACCCCTGCGCACCTGCGGCGTTTTGGCCGAAGTACCCGCACTTCCTCTCGAAGGCCACCGATTGCCTCGCGACGAAAGGCCCCGAAGTCTGCAAACAAATGCACGACATCGGCGTCTTCAGTGCGCAGGGTTTGAACGGGCAGTTCCTCGTCATGCACCCGGGGCTCGACATCGCGATCGTGGCTCGCAATTTCAGCGGCGGCGATGGCCCTCTCGGCCTGTGGCGCGCGATCCGGCCGGGTGTGGTTGCGAAGGACCCGATGTTCAAGGGCGACGAAACTGCGTTCTGTGCCGCCTACGGTGCAGGCAACTATGCGCCTGATCTGGTCAATCCACGGGTCGCGCCCACGATGTGAAACTAGTGCGGTGGCACTAGCGTGAGCAGCGCGTTCAAGGCTCTAACACCTATTCGAGCTAACCAGGTGCGATCCTGGTTGGCTCGATTTGACCGTGATACGTTTCGACTTCCATGCGTGGTGAGTCGATCGGTCGAGCGGCCGCTGGGTCGCGCGCGGCGCCGGGTGGGACCGACGCTGGGAGCGACGATCTACTCGCACTCCTCGCCGCAGTCGATGACTGGGTGTTCGTGCTCAGCGCAGATGGCCACATCCTGCGAGCGAGCGCGATCGCCCAAGCGCGACTCGGGCTCGATCCAGCGGGAGGCGTCGAGTTCGTTTCACTCTGGCGAAAGGATCAGCGGGTGCCGCTGGCAGCTGCGCTGGCCAAAGTGGGCGAAGGCACGCGCACCGAACGGATCTTGCTCGACACGCATGCGTCGCCGGAAGCCCGCGTCGAGCTGCGGCTGACGCTGGGAAAGTTTCGCGGCGAGCCGGCTGTGTTCGGGGTCGGCCGCGAGCTCGGGCGCATCCCGGAAGACTCCAGCTATCGACGTGCGACTGCCGCGCTCTCCGACATCGAGCGGAAGTATCACGCGCTCTGGACCTCGTCGATGTTCGCGATCGCACTCAACGACGAACGCGGGCGCTATCTCGAAGTGAACCCGGCGTTCGAACGCATCATCGGCTGGAGCGCAGCAGAGGCAGCCGGGAAGGATCCATTCGAGCTCGAATTGATCCCAGCCGACTTGCAGCAGAAGACGATCGCAGAGCTCGACCGCGACGGCACGCCTCAGTTTGCGACGATGCAGTTCAAGCGCCGCGACGGTGCGCTACGCGTCGCATTGCATTCGACGACGAGAGTCTTGCTCGACGACGCGCCGATCGCGTTCACGATCTCGTTCGACGTCACCGATTTTCTACGCACACAAGAAGCGTTGCGCGATCAAGACCAACAGTTCCGCGCGTTGTTCGACAACGTGAAGGACGGAATGTTCTTTGCTGGACCGGGCGGTCGCTTCTACGAGGTGAACGACGCCGCCTGCGAGCAGCTCGGCTATACGCGCGAGGAGCTCTTGCAGCTCACGGTCGCTCAAGTCTCGAACACGCAGGGCTTCGACTTCGATCAGCTTGCGAGGCGGTTCGACGAAGCCGCAAACGTGACTTACGAGACGGAGCACCGTCGCAAGGACGGAATCGTCATTCCAGTCGAGTTGACACTCACGCGGATCGAATATCGTGGCGTGGGTGCGGTCGTGGGCATCGCGCGCGACCTGACGGTTCGCAAGCGCATCCAAAACGAGCTTCGCGATGCGCGCGATCGACTTCAAGCGACGCTTCAAGCGCTTCCAGATCTGGTGTTCGAGTTCGACTCGGACGGCGTCATTCAAGACTACTTCTCGTCGCGGCCGGACCTGCTCACAGTTCCACCGGAGCGTTTCCTCGGAAAAAAGCTGGACGAGCTCACGAATCCAGAGATCGCGACGACGTTGATCACGGCGGTCCACGAGGCTCTCGAAAAAGGTTTGTCGATGAGCACGCAATATCGCGTGCGGAACGGCCGCTGGTTCGAGATGACGGCAGCGCGGCGGTCTGACATCGCAGTCGGGCAGAAGCCACGCGTGATCGCGGTCGCGCGCGACATTACCGATCGCAAGCTCCGAGAGCAGGAGCTCGAGAGCAAGAACGACGAGCTGATGCGCTTCACCTACACGGTGTCGCACGACCTGAAGAGTCCGCTCGTGACGATCAAGAGTTTCATCGGCTACTTGATTTTGGATCTGAAGGAGAATCAGCCGGACAAAGTAGCGACCGACATCTCATACATTCAAAATGCCGCTGACCGAATGGACCAGCTGCTCGACGACTTGCTCGAGCTCTCGCGGATCGGGCGCAAGGTGAACCCGCCGGAACGTTTGTCGCTCCGCGGGTTGTGCAACGAGGCATGCGATCTGATCGCGGGCCGGATCAAGAACTACGCTGCCGAAGTCGTATTGCCCGAACGTGACGTGTTTTTGTGGGGTGACCGCGTGCGCTTGCTCGAAGTGTTGCAAAACCTGCTCGACAACGCGCTGAAGTTCTCGCAATCGGTTCAACCTGTGCGCGTCTTCGTCGAAATCGCGCAGCGCCAGGGCGAGTGGGTCGTGTCCGTGCGCGACCGCGGCATCGGCGTCGACCCGCGGCATCAGCACAAGCTGTTCGGGCTCTTCGAAAAGCTCCACACCGGTGAAGGTACCGGCATCGGGCTCGCCCTCGTGAAGCGCATCATCGAAGTCCACGGCGGACGCGTCTGGCTCGAGTCCGCCGGCGACGGCCATGGCACGACCGTTTCGTTCACACTCCCAAACACCGAAGCGGAGGCAGCCTCGTGACCGACCGCCACTCGATCCTGCTCGTCGAAGACGACCTCGCACACGCGGAGATCACACGGCGGAACCTCGAGGAGTTCAGCGAGCACGTACGCGAGCTCGTCCACATATCGGACGGCCAAGCCGCACTCGACTACTTGCACGACTCCAGGCTCCCGAACCTAATCCTGTTGGACCTGCGCCTGCCGCGCGTCGACGGTCTCGAAGTGCTACAGCAGGTGAAACAGGACCGCCGGCTCAGATGCATCCCCGTCGTCGTATTGACGACGTCGAGGTCCGAGTCGGACCTGCGTGGAGCGTACGAGCGCGGTGCAAATGGGTATCTCGTGAAGCCAGTCGAGTTCGGAGCGTTTCTCGAGCTCACCCGAACGCTCGGCGCGTTTTGGCTCAAGTGCAATCGGTACGCACATGCCTGAACGCAGCGATTTTCGAAGCGCGAGCGATGTGCGGCCTTCGATCCTCGTGGTCGAGGACGAGCCGGCGCACGCTGAGGCGATGTCGCGCGCACTCGAGATGGTCGCGGAGCGGTATCGCGTGCGCTTTGCGTCGACGCTCGCAGAAGGGCGGTGGGCGGTCGCAGCGGAGCTGCCAGTGCTCGTGCTGTGCGACTTGAACCTCGCAGACGGCAAAGCGTTCGACTTACTGCCGGGGCCGCACCACCGCGCGCCCTTCCCGCTCCTGGTGCTCACGAGCCACGGCGACGAACGCATGGCCGTGCAGTCGATCCGGTCGGGCGCGATCGACTACGTCGTCAAGTCCAAGGAAGCGTTCACCGAGCTGCCGCGCACGATCGAACGGGCGCTGCGCGAGTGGCGTTTGACCGAAGAGCGCAGTCGCGCCGAACACGCACTGCGCGAGAGCGAGGAACGATTTCGCGTGCTGTTCGCGGCCGGGCCCGATGCGTGTTTGATTCACGACTTGAGCGGGCACGTGTTGGACGCGAACCTCGCGTCGCAAGAGCTCTTCAACTTCAGCCGCTCGGAGCTGCTGCGCTCGACGTGGAATGAGCTCGGATTTTTGGGTGACGACGCGATCAGCCAGAGCGCCCGGCTCGAGAGTCAGCGCGCGGGGCGGGCGACCGGTCCGGAGCTCTTACACGTCTTGCGCGACGGTGGGCGGCGGATCGATCTGGAGCTTCGGACCGTGCCGATCCAGCTGCTCGGAGAAGTCATGGTGCTCGCGACCGCACAAGACGTGTCGTTGCGGCGCCAGGCGGAGCAAGCGCGCCACAAGCTGGAGGAGCAGCTGCACCATGCGCTGAAGATGGAAGCGATCGGCCGGCTCGCTGGTGGCGTCGCACACGACTTCAACAACATGTTGACGGCGATCGCCGGTTACGCGGACCTGCTGCTGCGCCGCGAGGAACCGGGTTCGTCGCGAGCGACTGGCCTCGCGGAAATCCTCAACGCTGCGCGGCGTGCATCGGGGCTCACGAATCAGCTGCTGGCGTTCAGTCGCAAACAGTTGATCGCACCGGTCGTGCTCGATTTGAACGCGCTCCTGGGTCGCTCGACGCGCATGATCGAGCGGTTGATCGGCGAGGACATCGAGCTGTCGTTCGTGCCGGCGTCGGACTTGCACTACGTCCAAGTCGATCCGAATCAGATCGAGCAGGTCGCGATCAACCTCGCGATCAACGCGCGTGATGCGATGCCGCGCGGTGGACAGCTGAGGGTAGCGACGCGAAACCAGCGGCTCGACGAGCCCAACTTACCGCACATCGATGCGCGCCCGGCCGAATACGTGGTTCTGTCGGTGGAAGACGACGGAACCGGAATGTCGCAGGACACGCTCGGAAGGTTGTTCGAGCCGTTCTTCACGACGAAAGAACTCGGCCGCGGCACGGGGTTGGGGCTGTCGATCATCTACGGCGCGGTGAAACAGAATGGTGGCTTCATCCTCGTGAGCTCGGAGATGGCGCACGGGAGTCGCTTCGAGATCTATCTGCCGCGCAGCTTCGGCGTGCCGGAGGACGACGCAAAGGCCGAGCGCAGTGACGGGCCGAGCGGTCACGAGACCGTGTTGCTGGTGGAAGACGATGCGTCGGTGCGGGACGTCGCAGCGCACTTTCTGCGGAACTGCGGGTACGAAGTGCTCGTGGCGACGCGCGGGGCCGAAGCGATCGAGATCGTGCGCGAGCGGAGCGAACCGGTCGACTTGCTTGTAACCGACGTGATTCTACCGATGCTCAACGGGCGCGAGTTGTACGACCGCATCCGGGAGCTGCAACCGGACATCGGCGTGGTGTTCATGTCCGGCTATACGGATGACGTGATCGCTCCGCATGGCGTGCTCGATCCGGGCGTCGCGTTCGTGGAGAAGCCGTTCAGCCAAGAAACGCTCGCGCGTAAGGCGCGCGAAGCGCTCGATCACAGGCGCTAGCTTCAACTAATACAGCAGCCAGGCGCTGCGGCGGCGGTCGAAGTCTCGAGTTTTCAGCGAGTCGGCGGCGAGGTGATCGCGCAAGTCATCACCTGCGTCGACCAGCTCGCGAAACTCGGGGCCACCCGTCAGCAGATCGATCGCGGGGCGATCGTTCACGAACTCGTAGGGATCCTTGCGCCACGCAAACTCGTTCGGTGCGAGGTTTCGCGTCTCGGCGATCAGCCGCAAGTACAGCTGATAGGTTCGCGCACGCTGCCGTTCTCGCACGTGCACTTGGACGCCGAAGCAGCGCTTGCCGCCGTGTTTGTGAAACGTCGGCTGAAACGTGATCGGACGCAACGTGACGCCTTCCGCGTGCACGCGCTTCACGAGCTCGCGCGCGTTCACGAACGGCGCACCCCAAATCTCGAACGGCTTCGTCGTACCGCGACCTTCGGAAAGGTTCGTCGCTTCGAGCAGACACCCGCCGGGATACACGCGCGCGGTGTCGGCGGTAGGCATGTTGGGTGACGGAAAGATCCAGGGCAAGCCCGTGTCTTCGAAGGCCATCGAGCGATCGTATCCGAGCATGGGAATCACGCGCAGCGCGTCGCGTTCGAGCCCATCGATCTCCTGCACCATCCGGCAAATCTCGCCGATGGTCAGGCCGTGGCGAACCGGAACGTCACATAAGCCGACGAACGACTGATACCCCGGCCGCTGCGGCGCGCCTTCGAGGATCTCGCCGCCGAGCGGATTCGGGCGATCGAGCACGATTGTTTCGATGCCGCGCGCAGCTGCAGCGCGCAGCACGAGCACAGCCGTCCACACGAACGTGTAGTAACGCGCGCCGACGTCTTGCAGATCGATCACGATCGCGTCGAGGCCTTCGAGTTGCTCCGGCCGCGGGCTGAGATCGGCTTCGGTCGGGCCATACAACGAGTGCACGGGAAGCGATTCGTTCGTATCGCCATCGCGCACCGAGATCATGTCTTGCGCTTCACCGCCGTAGCCGTGTTCGGGGCCGAACAGCGCCACGAGCGTCAGCTGCCGCGCGTCGAACACCTGCCGCGCGTGTTGCAGGCGGCTATCGACGCTGGCCGGATGCGCGCACAGCCCGAGCTTACGCCCGCGCAACGTGCGCAGGACTCCGTCGTCTCCACTGGCGATGCGTTCTAGGCCGGTCGCGACTCTGAGCATGCCGCCGATTCTAACCCAGGTCGGCACAGCCGTGCGCGACCGGCAGCGTGCCTAGCTCGCGTCGGTCGCGGCTTGCGTCGGCGTCTGTGCGCGGATGTCTTTTGCGAGCAAGTACAGCACCGCCATGCGGACCGCGACGCCGGCTTCGACTTGGTCGAGGATCACGCTGCGATCGCTGTCCGCGAGCGCGGTGTGGATCTCGACGCCACGATTCATCGGGCCGGGGTGCATGACGATCGCGCGCGGGCTCGCGAGCTCGATGTGCCGCTGGGAGACGCCGAACTTCCGCGCGTATTCGCGCATGCTCGGCAGCAGCGGGCCTTCGAGGCGTTCGGATTGGATCCGGAGCAGCATGATCACGTCGACGCCCTCGAGCGCGGGCTCGAGCTGATGAAACACTTTCACGCCGAGCGTCTCGACGTGGCTCGGCATCAGCGTGTACGGCGCGCAGAAGCGCACTTCCGAACCGAACAGCTTCAGCAGCGCGGCGTTGCTACGTGCGACCCGCGAGTGCGTGATGTCGCCGCAGATGGCGACCTTCAACCCCGACAGCGTTCCGAACGTCTTGCGGATCGCGAACGCGTCGAGCAGCGCTTGGGTCGGGTGCTCGTGCGCCCCGTCGCCGCCGTTGATCACGCTACAGCCGATGTGTTTCGCGACGAACTGGGTTGCGCCCGATGCGGGGTGCCGGATCACGACGAGGTCGGGGCGCATCGCGCCGAGCGTCTTGCACGTGTCGAGCAGCGATTCGCCTTTCGACACGCTCGAACCGCTGCTGCTGATGTTCACGACATCGGCAGACAAACGTTTGCCCGCGAGCTCGAACGACGTGCGTGTGCGCGTCGAGGCCTCGAAGAACATGTTGATCACGGTCTTGCCGCGAAGCGTCGGAACTTTACGAACCGGACGCCGCGACACTTCGATGAACAACTCGGCAGCGTCGAGGATCTGATTGACATCGACCTGGTTGAGGTCGGCGATACTGAGTAAGTGCTGGTGTCTGAAGCCAGCGCTCACGCGCCACCTCCCGTAGGTTTTTCGAGCGGCCGGAGCGTAGCTCCGTCATTACCGCGACCATCGGCGACGACATCGAGCACGTAACCGACCGGCACGTCCAGCGTACGGCCGACGAAATCAGCAGCGATCGGCAACTGCCGCTGCCCGCGGTCGCATAAAACCGCGAGCCAGATGCGACGCGGCCGACCGTAGTCGAGCAAGTTGTCGATCGCCGCGCGCACCGTGCGACCGGTGTGAAGCACGTCATCGACTAAAACGATCTCACTGCCCTCGACGTCGAAGTCGATCCGACTCGGACCGACTTTCGGGTCGGGCAATGCGGTCGAGGCGTCGTCGCGATACAGCGTGATGTCGAGCGCTCCGACCGGAATCACTTTGCCTTCGGCGCGCTGGATCTCAGCCGCGAGGCGCTCTGCGATCGGCGGACCGCCGCGTTGAATCCCGACTAAGCCGAGGCGCTCGCTGCCGCGCGTTCGTTCGGTAATCTCCGAAGCCACGCGCCGCACGGTGCGAGCGATCGCATCGGCGTCCAACACGATCTCGAATGGGGACGTCACGGGGGCGCAATCTACGCGCAGCGCGGCTGGGTATCAACCAGCCGGGGAGAAGGTCAGCCCGCAGGTACCTGCTGGGGAATCGCGTGGGGCATCGTTTCGCCCTTCTTCGCGCGCTCGTTCATCTCGTACTTCGAGGGACACTTCGCGATCACCTGATTCGCCAGGAAGTACCCGTCGTCGGTCAGTTTACCCTGCACGGTGACTTTGAGGCCGACGCCGTCCTTGAAGGTGTCCGGCACGATGCACTGGGGGAATCGAACGGGCATCTCTTTGCCCGGCTTCCCGAGCACGAACCGGTACTCACAAGGCTCCTCGCTGAAAAGGATCGAGCCCTGCTTCAGATCGCCTTCGACCCGGAGCTCCCGGTTTTTGAAGTCGGCTGGCTTGGTCAGCACCTCGTCCACGAGCTTCGAGTACACCAGCGCGTCGCTCGCCTGGCTCCCGAACAAGAGGAGCGCGAGCGCGCCTCCGAGCATGGTGAAGACGATCGCCACTTTGACGATCGGCGAGATTCCAGCACGGTCTTCCGGCAGAGACTCACCCGGCAATACGGATGGCACTTCGACCGGATCAGGCGAACTCGTATCTTGGTCTGGCTGCATGCGACACCGGCTCCAAACCCGAAGTATGGCGGACTCTGGGGCATGGGCAAACTGCCCCAACACGAAGTCCTGCGGAGAGATGTAGGTGTCAGGCGCTCGGCCCGCCGCGCCCTATCCGGCGGGCCTTGCAAGTACTCGAAACCAAAACGATCGGTTCGGTAGCCGCCTGTGCTCAGGGAATCTTGCCGATCAGCATGATCGCGATGACCAGGGCGTAAATCGCGAGCGACTCGATCAGCGCGAGGCCGAGAATCATCGGCGTGAACAGCTTGTCCGACGCCTGAGGATTGCGGGCGATGCCGTCGAGTGCAGCTGCCGCGGCGCGGCCCTGACCGAGACCGCAGCCTGCAGCCGCGATACCGATCGCGAGACCGGCTGCGAGCGCAGCAAAAGCTCCTGCGTCGCCCGCCTTCTCACCGTCCTGCGCGAAAGCAGTCGCGGTCGCGAGAAGCGGCGCAGCGAGAGAAACCAAACGAAGCCACATCTTCTTCATCGTAAGTCTCCTTAACCCATGGGTCGGGCGTTCAGTCGTAACCATCGGGGCGAAACCCGACACAAACTCTAGTGGTGCTCTGCCTCTTCAATGGCCATGCCGATGTACACGGTCGAGAGCAGGCTGAACACCAACGCCTGCACGATCACGACCACCGTTCCCAGCACGTACATCGGGAGCGGAATCAGAAACGGCACGAGGCCGAGGAAGATGGTGAGGACCATATGGTCCGCGGTCATGTTCGCCATCAAACGGATACCGAGCGAAATCGGCCGCGCGATGTGACTGATCATCTCGATGAAGAACATGAGCAGCATGAGCGGGATCCAGGGGAGACCGATCATCGGACCAAAGAAGTGCTTGATGTGATTGAAGCCGTTGACCTTGAGGCCGTAGAGGTGCGTCGTGATGAAGATCACGATGCCGCATGCGAGCGTCGTGTTGAAGTTCGACGTCGGCGGCAAGAAGCCGGGCACCAAGCCGAGCGCATTCGAGAACAAGATGAAGAAGGCGCAGGTGCCGATCAACGGCAAGAAGTAGCGCGCGGCTTTATCACCCATGATGTCGCGCATCATGTTGAAGGTCGCGCCGACCAAGATCTCGACGAAGTTGCGGATCGTGAGCTTCGCGGGCGGCACGAGGTCCGACTTCGAATCGCGGATCGACGTCTCCGTGATCACGCTGACGATGGCCAAGAGCCCGAGCACGAAGAGTGCGGCGTAGATGTGCTGAACGCCGGGATCTTCGTGGGCGTACCATGTGAGCCCGTCTTCACGAAACGGCTTCCCGAAGTTGTGCGCGAACGCGAGGAAGCGTTGGTGGAAGGGCAAGAGGCTGAACCAGGACTCTCCGTGCGGCATGTCAGTACTCGCTCTGTCGATCTTCGCGCTGCGTCAGCAGCGAGTTCGCAATCAATCCCACGGACAAGGTCGAGAGGCCGATCGTGAAAGGGATCAGAGTGACCCAGCCGCGGATGATGACCAGGAACACGAGGCCCATGACCGCGCCCATCTTGAGAAACAAGAGGCCGATCACGGGTAGCTTTCGATGCATGTCCCCCGTGACAATCTTCTGCACAATGGTCCGTAGGAGCACGAAGTTCGCTAGCGCAAGGGCTGCGCCGGCTGCCGCGCTCAACCCGGCGTGACTTCCCCCAGCAACGAACACGGCGAGGCTGGTCACGAGGCCGAGTCCGGCCACGAACATGACCATCCGAGTCGCGACTGACTTACTGTGGAGGGGGTTCATGCGAGTCCGTGGGAGTTTCGTTTTCGCGATTGGCGCGTTGGGCTGTGCGGATCAGACTTCGGAAACCTGCGGTGACGCCGATCAACAGCCCGACGATCATCAGCCAGGGATCGGTGCCAAGCTTGCCGTCCAGCCAACGTCCGCCGAGCAGACCGATGACGGTCGAGATTGAAAGCTCGATGCCAACGGACGCTAAGCGCGCCGAAGCTTTGAGAAGCTTTCCACCTTGAGGTCCAAGCCCCACGACGCACACGCCCTCCGCGAAAGCGCGGCGCCCAAGTAGCACGCACCCTTTATAGGGTCAACGCTTACAGCTATTCACTCAGGCTTTTGCCCGACGCACAGAGGTGGAGCTCGCAACGACGATTGCTCCGGCTTTTGCCCTGAGAGCGGCTTTCGTCCTCGGTCCGGACGCTGCGCAATACAGGAAGTATTGCTCGGTCCGGCCCTCCGGGCGCGCTCGCTCTCAGGGCAAAAGCCGAAACAAAATTCCATTGGGGCTCAGCAAGACGAGAGGTCGCGTCACTCCTCCGGGAGCAATGCTCGGGACAATTGGCGCGCTGGTCGTGCGCATAGGTGCAACCCCGCCTCACTGATTAGGCCGCTCAGTATTGAGAATGCGGGAAGTTGGTTGGCACGATTTCTGCTCAGCTGCGTCGTACTGGAACGGAAAGGCGCCGCACCCCATGCTCCACCCAACGAAGTTCACGGTGTCGTGTTTGAGCGCAGTCGCGCTCCTCGGTATCGCGGGCGCTCCGAAGATCGCTCGCGCTGATCTGTCGGACTGCGGCGATATCAGCCTCGAAGCCCAAGCCGAGTGCACCGTCGTTCCACCGACCGCGAGCTGCGATGTGATGTGCACTCCGATCAGCGTTCGAGCCGCCTGCAGCGCGAAGCTCGCCGCGAGCTGCGAAGCGAGCTGCGATAAACTCCCGAGCGTCGACTGCAGCGGCAAGTGCGTGGCCCAGTGCACGGGCGACTGCAACGTCGACGCGGGGAAGTTCGACTGTGAGGCCGCCTGTCGCGCCGACTGCAACGGTGAGTGCGAAGCCAGGTGCGACGCGAGCAGCGACAAGGCCGGTTGCATGGCGCAGTGCAGCGGCTCGTGCAGCGTGAGTTGCAGAGGAAGCTGCGACGTGGATTTGCCGTCCGCCGACTGCAACGCCAAGTGCGAAGCCGGCTGCGAGGGTTCGTGCAAGGTCGACACGAACTTCGACTGCCAAGCGAGCTGCCAAGCGAAGGGATACGCCAAGTGCGAAGCCGACGTTCAGGGCTCGTGCAAAGCCAAGTGCAAGACGACGGACGGCGCTCTGTTTTGCGACGGTCAGTTCGTCGACAACGGCGACAACCTCGACATGTGCATCGACGCGCTGAAGGCAGCTTTCAACGCGAAGGTCACGATCAAGGCGGCGAGCGAAGGCGAGTCGGGTTGCGACGGTGGAACGTGCGAGGCGAGTGGTCGCGCGAAGGTGAGCAGCGATTGCACCAGCACGCCCGGCTCACCCGCGAACGTCTGGGCGTTGTTCGCGTTGGTCAGCGCCATGCTGGCTTACATGTTGCGCCTCAGAAATCCGTAAGCTCGCCGACCGCCAGCGATCGCGCTAGCGTTCTGACATGTCAGCCCCACTGCTCGTCGTGCATGTTCACGTGCACGTTAAATCCGACACCGTCGAGACGTTCATCGCGGCAACGCTCGAAAACTGCCGCGCCAGCATCCAAGAACCGGGGATCGCTCGCTTCGACTTCGTGCAGTCGAACGAAGATCCCAGCCGCTTCGTCCTCGTCGAAGCCTATAAAACGGCCGACGCACCCGATGCTCACAAACGCACCGCCCACTACGCGAAGTGGCGCGACACCGTCGCCGACATGCTGGCCGAGCCACGCAGCAGCACGAAGTTCCACGACCTGTTTCCACCGCGCGAGGAGTGGTGACCACCCTACCCGCGTTCGAATTTGCGACCGCGACCCGAATCGTATTCGGCGCAGGCAAGCTCTCCGAAGTACCCGCACTGCTCGCTGAGCTCGGTGCACAACGCGTGCTGTTCGTGACTGGCCGCGATCCGGCGCGCTCGAGCGCACTCGAAACGACACTACGCAGCTCGGTCACAGGACTCCTCACGCTGCGCGTCAGCGGTGAGCCGACCGTAGATTGGGTCCGCGACTCGCTGGTCAAAGTCCGCGAAGTCCGGAGCGAAGCAGTCGTGGCGTTCGGCGGCGGCAGCGTGATCGACGCCGCGAAGGCGCTCGCCGCGCTCGCCGCCAATGGCGGCGACCCGCTCGACTACCTCGAAGTGATCGGTCGCGGCCAAGCGCTCGCGAAGCCCTCGCTTCCACTGATCGCGATCCCGACGACGGCCGGCACGGGCGCAGAAGTCACGCGCAACGCAGTCCTCGGCTCGACCCAAGAACGCGTGAAGGCGAGCTTACGAAGCCCGTTGATGTTGCCGCGCATCGCGCTGATCGATCCCGATTTGCTCGCGGGCGCACCGCCGGAAGTCTTGCGGTCGAGCGGTCTCGATGCGCTCTCGCAATTGATCGAACCGTTCTTGTCGAGCCGAGCGAATCCGATCAGCGACGCCCTAGCGCGGGAAGGCATCGCGCGTTCGGCGCGGTCGCTCCGGCGTGCCGTCCTCGGTGAAGCGGACGCGAGCGCGCGCGAAGATCTCGCAGTCGCGAGCTTGTTCGGCGGCTTGTGTTTGGCAAACTCGGGCCTCGGTGCCGTCCACGGTTTCGCAGCTCCGGCCGGCGGCATGTTCCAGGCACCCCACGGAGCGGTGTGCGCAGCACTCTTGCCGCACGCGATGGACGTCAATTTGAAGGCACTCACTTCGCGCGATACGAGCGGACGAGGTGTCGCGCGGTTTCACGAGCTCGCGCGCTTGCTCAGCGGAGACACTGCAGCCGATGGCGGCGAAGCGGTCGAGTGGGTCGCAACGCTGTGCCGCGAGCTGGGAGTGCCGGGGCTCTCCGCCTACGGAATGACCGCAAACGACATTCCAGCGCTCGTAGCAAAAGCCAAGGTCGCGAGCAGTATGCGCGCGAATCCGATCGCCCTCACGGATGCAGAGCTGACCGAGATCGCCGAGCGCTCGCTCTAGAGCAGCTCTAAATCGCTGCGAACGCCGCGGACAGCGCCTTCTGCGTCCGAGCCCGCTCTTCCGGTCCGTGCGCGAGCGATACGAACCCCGCCTCGAATTGCGACGGCGGCCAGTACACGCCGTTGTCGAGCAACGCGCGATGGAACTTCCCGAACTTGGCGCGGTCGCAGCTGTCCGCATCCGCCCACGAGCGTACGGGCTTCGCGCTGAAGAACGGCGTCAGCATCGACCCGACCCGTTGCACCACGACCGGCACAGTGCTCGACTTCGCCGCCGCCTCGATGTCGGAAGCGAGCAGCGCGCTCGATTGCTCGAGCTTCTCGTAGACGCCCGGCTCGCGCAGCAGCGACAAGTTTGCCAAACCCGCGGCAACTGCGAGCGGATTTCCGCTCAACGTACCCGCTTGATAGATCGGCCCGAGCGGCGAGATTTTTTGCATGATCTCGCGCTTGCCGCCGTACGCACCGACCGGCAAACCGCCGCCGATGATCTTTCCGAGCGTCGTCAGGTCGGGCGTGATGCCGAAGCGCTGCTGCGCACCGCCATACGCGAGCCGGAATCCCGTCATCACCTCGTCGAATACGAGGAGCGCACCTGCAGCTTGCGTCAACTCGCGCGTCAGCTCGAGAAACCCGTTCGCCGGCGGAACACAGCCCATGTTGCCGACGACCGGCTCGAGAATCAGCGCCGCGATCGACGAGCCGCGCGCGTCGAACAACTGCTTCAACGCGTCCGCATCATTCCACGGCAACACCAGCGTGGTTCCGGCGATCGCTGCCGGAACGCCGGCACTGTCCGGCGCGCCGAACGTCGCCATCCCGCTGCCCGCCTTCACGAGCAGGTAGTCCGCGCCACCGTGGTACGCACCCTCGAACTTCACGACGAGATCGCGCCCCGTGAACCCGCGTGCAGCCCGCAGTGCGCCCATCACCGCTTCGGTCCCGCTGCTCACCAGCCGCAGCATCTGCATCGACGGATAAGCCGAGCGAATCTCCTCCGCGAGATCCACTTCACCCGGGCACGGCGCACCGTAACTCGACCCCTTCGCCATCGCTTCGGTGACGGCCGCGACCACCTTCGGGTGGGCGTGTCCCGCGATCATCGGCCCCCACGACCCGACGTAGTCGACATACCGATTGCCGTCGACGTCGACTAGCTCGGCGCCCTTTGCGGCCGCAATGAATACCGGATCACCGTCCACTGCCCGAAACGCCCGGACAGGTGAGTTGACACCTCCGGGCAAGACATCGGACGCGCGGCGCAGGAGCTCACTGGAGCGGGTGGTAGGCATGGCGGGCCGAGCGTGCCCACAAGCTGGCCCCCGAGCAAGGGGGTCAATGCGGACACGCCCGAAACGCCGCGAACCCGCTGCTACAGCGCTCGACCGGTGCGCGCGAGCTCGCGGTACTGCTCGTCGTCGTCGAACCGTTCGAGCATCAGCCCTGCCAAAACCGATCCGTGATCCGAGCCACCGACTTCGGTCGCAGGCGAATCGAGATCGTCGACCTCGCCGCTGTCGGCGGCGGCCCAAAACCTTGCCCAGCCATCTTCGGACAGCGACATGGTGAGAGTCTCCTGACGATCACCGCGATCGGGATCGACTGCTGCGCCGCCCAAAGCGGCACGCTGAGGCGTTTGGGAAGTCACAAAAAGCTCCGGTGTGGCGTCCATGGCGGTCTCGTGTTTCGCGACCTTCGCAGCGATCTGTGCTGGCTCGCCCTTGAATGGGGCGCGATCGGCTCGGGCTCTGCGACTCTGGGTTGCTGACATGTTCCTGACCTCCGTGGCGGGCTAGTTGCAAAATGCGGGCCGCTGATCGCCGGGTTCGACTTGACCTCACAAAGCAGGCTCCGGTACGAAAACGGACACCACCGGGAAGGCACAGCGTGCTGACGATCATCACCTGGAACGTGAACGGAGTCCGCGCTCGGCAGAGCGAAGTGCTCGAGCTGATCGAGCGCGAACGCCCGGACGTGTTGTGCCTTCAGGAGATCAAAGCTTCGAGCGAGAACGTGCCGGCTCCACTCGTCGAGCTGCCGGATTACTTCGGCATGTGGCACGGCCACAAAGGCTACTCGGGCGTAGCGCTACACGTCGCGCGCAACCTCACGCCGGCGGCACTCACGTTCGACCATCCGCGCTTCGATCACGAGACGCGGATCGTGACGACCGAGCTCGATGATTTAGTGTTCGTGTCGACCTACGTGCCGAATGGCGGCAAGGATTTCGTCGCGAAGCAGGTGTTCTTGACCGAGCTCGACGCGTTCGCAGCGCACGTCGAACAAGCGGGAAAGCGGCTCGTCGTGTGTGGCGATCTCAACGTGGCGCGCGAGCCGCGCGACGTGCATCCGTCGTTGCAGCGACCCGAGCAGATCGGGCAAACCGAAGGTGAACGGAGCCAGCTCGAGCGCGTGATCGGACGCAACCTCATCGACTTGTCGCGGCAGTTTCATCCGGACGACGATCGGCTGTTCAGCTGGTGGGCGCCGTGGCGCAACATGAAGCAGAAGAACATCGGGTGGCGACTCGACTACGTCTTGTGCAGCCGATCGCTCGCGGCACAAGCGACCGAGTGCACCGTGCTGCGTGAGTTTGGAACGAGCGATCACGCGCCGGTTCGGGCTAAATTTGCGGTGGATCTGCCACGCTACGAGCACTCCCCAGTCGTCCCAGTCGTCCCAGTCGTCAAGGCGGCGCCCAAGCCGGAAGCGAAGTCCGATCGCGAGTCGCAGCTGAATCTGTTCGACGCCTAGAAACTAGCGACCCGAGACCGACTAAAGATCGACCGCGGTGACCGAGATGTCGCCGAGCGGGCGGCCGAGGAACCGCGTCGCCATCGATTCGAACTCGTCCGCTTGGTCCGTCACGATGATTCGGACCCGGCCTGGGTAATCGCGGTCGGTGCCCAACTGCTGCGATTCCAGCAGCGCTTTGACTTCGTTTGCGATCGCGTGCGCGCTGTCGATCACTGGAACCTGCCTGCCGCTGAGAGCTTCGAACTCTTCCATCACGATCGCGCCCAGCAGCGGATAATGCGTGCAGCCCAAGAGCAGCGCGTTCACGTCGCGCTCGACGAGCGGCTTGAGGTACTCGCGCACGGCGAGGCGCGGAACATCGCCGCTCAGCCAACCCTCTTCCACGAGCGGCACGAGCAGGGGCGCGGGCTGCACGAACACGTGCGCATGCGAACCGAGCGCCGCGAACGCCTTGGGATACGCGCCCGAGCGCATCGTCGCGGGCGTCGCGAGCACACCGATCCGCGCGTCGATTCCGGCTTCGCTCGCGGCCACTGCAGCGGCAGCTCCGGGCTCGATCGCACCGAGCACGGGGTAGAGAAGCTCGCGGCGGAGCGGGTCGAGCGCGACGGCGCTGACCGTGTTGCAGGCGACGACGAGCAGCTTCGCGCGTTGTTCGCGGAGCAACCGAGCGCACGCGTGCGCGTAATTCAATACAGTCTGCGCGCTCCGCGTACCGTACGGAACTCGAGCGGTATCGCCCACGTATACGACGTCTTCGCGCGGCAGCAGCTCAGTCAGCGCGGCGACCACGGTGAGGCCACCGAGCCCGGAATCGAACACCGCGATCGGCGCTTCGTTTCGCAGGTGCGTCACGACTGCAAATCTATCAGTTTCGCGAGTCGGAAGTTAGCTGTGGGGGAGCTGCACTCAGGCGGACTGCGCCTTACATTCACCGCAGTGCTTTTGCGCAGGCGCGAGTTCGTACGTGGCGTCGCCCTTTCCGGTGTGGCGCTCGCGTGCTCGCCAACCCGGGTTCGCAATCCCGAAGAAAGTGGGCGCGTCGTGCCGGAAGAACCGAAATCGAAGGACACCCGCCGTATGCCGACATTGTTCGTCGGCCACGGCTCGCCGATGAACGCCGTCCTCGACAACGTCTGGACGCGCGGCTTTACGGGCCTTTCCAAGCTCCTGCCCGAGCCGCGCGCGATCTTGGCCGTCTCGGCGCACTGGTACGTAAATGGCACGTACCTCACGTCCGACCTGAAGCCGAAGACGATTCATGACTTCGGTGGTTTCCCGAAGGAGCTCTACGAGATCGAGTATCCGGCGCCCGGCAAGCCCGACCTCGTTCCGCGTGTCCGGCAGCTGCTCGGGGAGCAGCGTGCAG
>Ga0193753_10001777_pt1 | contig 18033 bp, 15 predicted proteins | sample H1c2metaG_FD_144925 | JGI IMG/M metagenome (GOLD analysis project Ga0193753, IMG submission 144925) | Soil microbial communities from a riparian zone of the East river system, Colorado, United States - H1c2 | ecosystem: Environmental > Terrestrial > Soil > Riparian zone | place: USA: East...
CCCCGCGCTCAGGAAGTCCGGGATCCGGTCCGCATCGTGCTGGCCATCCGCATCGATCTGGAGCACGTGCGTGAAGCCCAGCGCGGACGCCGCGCGCAGGCCGGTCTTCACCGCGGCCCCCTTGCCGCCGTTGCGCCCGCGCCGCTCCAGCCGAGCGAGCCCCTCCGCGGCCAGGGCCTCGCAGGCGGCACGCCCCGCCGGACCGCTGCCATCGTCGACGACGAGGACGTCCGCGAGGTGGACGCGCACGCCTTGCACCGCCGCGCGCACGGTGAGCGCATTGTCGAAGGTCGGCACCACCGCGCAGGGACGGAAGTCGCCGCTCATGGCGCCGCGCCGCCCGCGGGCACGGGCACGTCCAGGCTCCCTGTCGCGCACACCGAGCCGCCGCGCGCGATCTCGAAGTCGATCGAGACGACCTCCGCCCGCATGGCGGCCGGGGCCCGGCGCAGCGTGACGTCGAGTTCGTCACCCGGGAGGATGCGCAGGAGGAACTTCAGGCCGGCCAGCCGCTTCGGCGGGAGCAGGCCGGGAAGCGCGCGGCGCACGCACGGCAGGACGAGCTCGTGGAGCTGCACGACGCCCGCGAGCACCGGCTCGCCGGGAAAGTGGCCGCTGAAGTACGCGTAATCGAGCGGCAGGCGGGTGCGGAAGACGCGTGTCGCGAAGCCGCTCGCACCGGTTGCGACGCTTGCGCCGATCGCAGGCGTGGCTCGCGATGCGCCTTCGCCGGATGCGGCCGTCGCGGCGCCGCGCTCCTCCCACACCAGCGCGTCCGCCCGGGCTCCGCGTCCGTGCGGATCCGGTGAAGGGTGCGCGCGGGAGTCTCGAGGGTTCATGGCGGGCCGAGCGCGTCGCCCGGCAGCCCGAAGCGCAGGCGGCGGCCGATCCACTCGGTCGCGAAGAGCAGGCCCATGAGCACGTAGGCCAGCAGGCCGTTGTAGACGGTCCACCACGCGAGCGGCGCCGCGAGCGCCAGCACGAGCGCGATGGCGCCGTTGAGCGCGAAGAACGCGCACCACGCGACGGTCCATTGCCGGCACCAGCGGCACTTGGGCGCCGGCAGGCCCGGTTCCTGGAGGCGCGCGAAGCGCTCGATCATCGGCACGGCGCCGCGTCGCAGCGTCGCGCCGAACGCGAGCAGCAGCAGCGCGTTGACCGCGACCGGCACCGCCAGCACGAAGCCGCCCGCATCCAGCACCGCACCGAGGCCGAGCGCCGCGACGGTCACGAGCGGGATGAGCGCCAGGCCGCGCATGGCCGCCGCATCGGGCCTCCTCCAGCGGAGCAGCACGACGGGCAGCAGCACGCCCAGCAGCACGAGCGCGACGAGGCGCGGGCTCCCGTGCGTCACCCCGAAGTGCACGAGCACGGGATAGGCGACGAGCAGCACGATGCCGAGCACGCGCGCCACCCGGCTCCGCGGAGAAGGCCGGGACCGCGACGGCGCGGCGGGATCCACGTCAGGCGCCGGAGGCGGAAGCCTTCGCCTGCTCGTCCCGTATGAACGCGGCCAGCGAGCCGACGGAGTGGTAGTGCTCGCGGTTCCTGCTGTCGTCCTCGCGCGTCCGCACGCCGAACTCCGCGTGGATCGCGAGAGCCAGCTCGAGCGCATCGATCGAATCGAGCCCGAGTCCCTCGCCGAACAGCGGAGCTTCCGTCTCGATGCTCGCCGGGTCCACGTCCTCGAGCACCAGCGTCTCGACGATGAGCCGCTTCAGCCGGTCTTCGAGCGTGTCGGTCATCAGGTGCCTTCGCGGGACGTGCGCGCTTCCCGCAACCAGAGCTGGAATCGCGCCTCGACCCGCTGCCTCAGTGCGCGACTCTCGAAGTCTACGCTGGCCGGAGCGTCGGTCGCAAGCTGCACGAGCCGCAGGCGCGGCACCGGATGCGGCGGCGCGAACATCGGCGTCTCCTTGGTCATCCACGGCGGATCGCAGCGCACCGCGACGGAGACGACGGGAACCTTCGCGCGGCACGCGATCTCGAACGCCGTGCGACCGAAGGGCAGCAGCCCGGACGCCGGCGTGCGCGTGCCCTCGGGAAAGATGATCACGGAGAAGCCGTGGCGCAGGCGCTCGACCGCCTCGTCCACGACGCGGCCGGTGGCGAGCGGGTTGTCGCCCGGCCCCTCGATGTGCCAGCACCCGTCCATGAGCGCGCGCAGCGAGCGCTTCCGGAAGAACGCGGGCTTCACGACCGTGCAGCCGCCGCCGAGCACCGCCGTGATGGACGAGATGTCCATGCGCGACGGATGGTTCGCGACGACGACGCACGGGCCGGCCGGCAGCACCCCGGGCCCGAAGCCGGCCCGCCGGTCGAAGCGCAGGATGGCCAGCCGCGACAGCGCGCCGTGCATGAAGCGGAACGCGCCCGCGCAGATCCGCTGCATGCGCCGCGCGCGCCGGACGCGCTCGTGCGGCCCGAGGACGTACAGCACCCAGAACGAGGCGAAGGCGAGCGGCGCCAGCGCGGAATAGACCGCGAAGGTGAGCGCGACGCGCGGCCGGCGCGTGCGACGCAGCACGGCATCGAGCGCGCCGCGCGTCCGGCCCGGGACCGGATGCTCGCCGGTCCGCGGGGTGCTGTCCGTCATCCCTCGCTCCGTGATGTGCCGTCCCGATCCGCGCCGTGGTGCCGCCGCGCCATGGCCGCCGTGCCGCGGCGCCACCGGCCGCGCAGCCGCCGCGCCGCGAGGCCACCGCGTCCGCGAACGGCGTCCGACTATAGTAGCCGCGCCGCGACCAGCGCCGACGCGGCGGTCATCCGAGGGAGTGCGACATGCCGGTCCGCGACGTGGTGATCTGCGGCGGCGGCCTCGCGGGCCTGCTGCTCGCGCGGCAGATCCGGCGCGAACTGCCCCAGCTCCACGTCACCCTGATCGAGCGCACGCGGCGGCCGCTGCCCGACGCGGCGCACAAGGTCGGCGAGTCCTCCGTCGAGCTCGGTTCGCAGTACCTCGAGCGGCTCGGGCTGAAGGACTACATGCTCGAGCGGCACCTCGTGAAACTGGGCCTGCGCTTCTTCCCGGGCGGCGGGCACCTGCCGCTGGCGCAGCGCTGCGAGATCGGCCCGTGCGCGGAGCCGCTCGTGCGCTCGTACCAGATCGACCGCGGCCGCTTCGAGGAAGACCTGCGGGCCTTCGACGAGGCCGACGGCGTGACGCTCGTGGAGGGCGCGCGCGTGCTGGACATCGCGCTCGGCAAGGACGGTGCGCCGCACGTCGTGAGCTACGAGCTCGACGGCGCCGCGCACCAGCTCGCCACGCGCTGGGTCGTGGATGCCGCGGGCCGCAGCGCGCTGCTGCGCCGGCAGCTCAAGCTCACGCGCACCTCGCCGCACGCCGCGAGCGCGGCCTGGTTCCGCATCGCGGGGCGGCTGGACATCAGCGACCTGGTCCCCGCGAGCGAGGCTGCCTGGCACGCCCGACCCTGCGCCGACGTCCGCTGGCGCTCCACGAACCATCTCATGGGCCGCGGCTACTGGGCGTGGATCATCCCGCTCGCGACGGGGAACACGAGCATCGGCATCGTGGTGCACGACACCGTGCACGACTTCCACGAGATCAGCTCGCTGGAGCGCGCGCGCGACTTCCTCGCGCGGCACGAGCCCGTGCTCGCGACGGCGCTGGAGAGCGCGGAGGTGCTCGATTTCCTATGCCTCAAGGGCTACAGCCACTCCATCTCGCGCTGCTGGTCCGCGGAGCGCTGGGCGATCGTCGGCGAGGCCGGCGCCTTCGTGGACCCGCTGTACAGCCCGGGCACGGATTTCATCACCTTTGCCAACTGCTTCACCGTCGAGATGCTGCGCGTGGAGCGCGCGGGCGGCGATCTTGCGGGCAAGGCCGCGCTGCTCAACGCGCAGTACCGCGTGAGCGTCGGCGGCACGATCGAGCTGTTCCGCCAGGCCGCTCCGGTGTATGGCCACAGCCGCGCGATGGCGGCCAAGGTCTACTGGGACAACTTCGCGTACTGGAACTTCACCTGCCAGTACTTCCAGCAGGACGTCTACAAGAAGAGCGCGGAGGAGCACGAGCCGTACGCGGAGATCGGCCGCCACTTCCTGACGTGGACCGGCCGCGTGCAGTCGCTCCTCGCGGGCTGGGCCGAGCTGCTCCCCGAGGTCGCGCCCGAGGCGATCTTCCGGCCGCTGCCGGTCTTCCCGTCGATGCTCGTGGACGCGCACATCGCCGCGGGGAAGCAGCTCCCCGCCGATGAGGGCCTGGGTTACGTGCGGGCGCGCGCGGACGAGGCCGTGCAGATCGTGGCCGAGCTGGTGCTGCGCGTCGTGCAGGAGCTGGGACCGCAGCTCGCGTCGGAGCTGCTCGCGCGCATCGGCTTCGACGAGTGGGCGCTGGAGCTCCCCGCCGCGCGCCTGCACGCGGAGGGCCTGGACAGCCGCACGCGCCGCAAGCTGCTGTCGCCGGTGGCACGCGACGTCGCGCGCAGCCTGGGGCGCGTGCACCGGCATCCTGCGGCACAGGCCGCGCGCGAGCTGCTCGCGAGGAAGCTGCCGGCGTGAGCGCGGAGCCCTTCCCGGCGCAGCCGTCGGCGGTCGAGCCATCGCTGGCCGGGGCATTGCCGGCCGGGGCATCGCCAGCCGTGGCATCGAGGGCCGAAGCGTCTCCGGCTGAGCCAGCGCCGGCCGAGTCCGCCGACACCGCGGCGGATCATCTGCTCGACATCCTCGGCGGCAAGTCCCGCGCGCAGGCCGTCTCCACGGCCGCGGCGCTGGGCATCGCGGACCGGCTCGCGGCCGGCCCGCGCACGGCGGCCGACCTCGCGCGCGACCTGCACTGCGAGCCGGGAGCGCTGCAGCGGCTGCTGCAGGTGCTCGCGAGCCTTTCGCTGTGCGAGGAGCAGCCCGGCATCGGCTTCGCGCTCACGGCGCACGGCCAGGCGCTGCGCAGCGATGCGCTCGGGCCGCTCGCCGCCTTCCTTGGCGCGCCGGAGCAGTGGGATCCGTGGTCGCGGCTGCGCGACGCGCTGGCCGTCGGCGGCGGCGTCGCCTTCGAGCGCACGCACGGAACGCCGCTCTACGAGTACCTCGCTCACGACGAGCCGGCCTCGCAGCGCTACGACGCGGCCATCGACGCGTTCACGCGCCACGAGGCCCGCGCCCTCTCCCGGCACGTGGACTTCGGCGACGTGACCACGGTCGTGGACGTCGGCGGCGGCCGCGGTGCGCTGCTGCGCGATCTGCTGGCTCGCTGGCCGCGGCTGCGCGGCGTGCTGTTCGACCTGCCGCACGTGGTCGAGCGGCACGGCGCCGAGCTCGGAGCGGCCCTCGGCGGGCGCATCGACGTCGTCGCGGGGAGCTTCCTGGAGGAGGTGCCGGCGGGCGCGGACGTCTACATCCTCAAGCGCGTCCTCCACAACTGGAGCGACGAGGCCGCGCGCGCCATCCTCGCCCGCTGCGCCGCCGCGCTCCGCGAGGGCGGCGCCATCCTCGTCATCGACGGCATCCTCACGCCCGGCGGCCGCGCGGACATGACGCGCCTGCTCGATCTGGAGATGCTCGTGCTGACCGGCGGCCGCGAGCGCCGCAAGCCCGAGCTGCGGCGCCTGTTCCGCGACAGCGGCCTGGTGCTGGAGCGCACCGTCCGACTGACGCACGCGAGCCACCTGATGGTCTGCTCGGCGCGGCGCGGCTGAAGCTCAGCGCGGAGGCGCGCCGTGCAGCAGCGTCATCACGGCGCGCGCGACGATGCCGGTCCCGTCCTCCGCTTCGGTCTCGAAGATGCTGAGGCTCTCCGAGCCGCGGACGCGGCGCACGCGGATGACCAGCTCCGTGCCGACCGGGAGCGCGTCCCGCTCGATGTCCATCGAGCGGACGGCGATGACCACGCCGACGCGCACGGCCGCGCCCGCGTTTGCCGCCTCGCAGCCAAGGCACGCGGCCACGCCCTGCGCCATGAACTCCAGCGTGCACACGCCGGCGACGGCGCCGTCGCGCACGAACGGCCCGTCGCCGCGCACGGTCATGCGGGCCGTCGCGCGGCCCGGTGCCCAGTCGAGCAGCTCCTCCAGCGCGAGCATCGGCGCGGCGTGCGGCAGCAGGCTCGCGATCGGCGGCCAGGCGCTCATCGCGTCCGGATCTCCGCGCACCAGCCGGCGCCGCCGCCGCGGTCGAGGCGCACGAGGCCCGACGCGCCGCGCAGCACCGCGGCCACGAGGTCGAGGAGACCCGCCTGCGGGTTGCGCGCGAGGGCCGGGGGGAGATCTGCCACGGCGACGTCCGGCTCACGCCCGAGCAGCAGGCGCAGCTGCGCGCGGCACGCGCCGGCCGCGGCGGCGACCGGCTCGCGCACATCAGTCGCAGCACGGGCGCCGCGTGTGTCGCTCGCGCCAAGCACCTCGCCTGCGTCGAGCGCGCCCGGCGCGAGGACCACGGCGGCCGCGAGCAGGTCGAAGCGCTGATCGTCCGGGACGAGATCCACGGGCGCGGCCTCGTCGGCGCAGGCGACGAGCACGGGGCGGCCGGTCGCCGCGACGAGGCCTGCGGCTTCCAGCAGCGCAGCCGCGGGCGTGTCGTCGTCGGCCGCGAGCGACGTGGTGAAGCCGCGATTGCCGTTCGAGATGGAGATCAGCCCCGACGCGGCGTTGTGCACGCTCATCGTGAAGGCGGCGGGCGACATCGGCGTGCGCGTGCGCCACATCTGCTCCAGCAGGCCGATCATCGTGGCGGCCTCGCCGAGCGACGACCCGATCACGGTGGCGATCGTCGCCGGGTCCGCGCGCGCTGCCTCCATCGCCTGCGCGGCGACGTCGGCCAGCGCGCGGCCGACGAGGCTCGCGCGGCGCCGATTCACGCGATCGAGCGCCAGGCCGCGCGGCCGGATCACCTCCGGGTCCCGCGTGCCCGCCACCCACGCCGCAGCCGACGGGCAGCCCGCGATCCACAGCCCCAGGCCGGTGACGGCGATCAGCGGCGACGCGACGGAGGCGCCGCGCGCGCCGCGGCCGCCGCCGCCCGTGCCCGGCGCGCGGGCCGGGTCCTCGCCGTGGCCGGCCGTGCGTGCCGTCCCGCTCATGGAGCCCTCAGCAGCACGCTCACGTTGTTGCCGCCGAAGGCGAAGGAATTGCTGAGCACGCGGCGGAACGGTGCGCGCGTGACGGCGGTCGGCACGCGGATGGTCACCTGCGGATCCAGCGGCGCGGCGCCCAACGAGGCCGGGATCCAGCCCTCCTCGATCGCGTGCGCCGCGAAGGCGACCTCGATGGCGCCGGCCGCGCCGAGCGTGTGCCCGGTGAAGCCCTTCGTGGACACGACGGGCACGTCGCCGCCGAAGAGCGCACCGATCGCGACGGCCTCGGCCACGTCGTTGAGACGCGTGCCGGTGCCGTGCGCGTTGATGTGGTCCACGTCCTGCGCGCGGCAGCCGGCCTGCGCCAGCGCGGCGGCCATCGCGTCCAGCGCGCCGCGGCCTTCCGGGTGCGGCGCGCTGATGTGGTAGGCATCGGAGGACTCGCCGACGCCCGCGAGCAGCACGGGCGCCTCGCCGTCGCGCTCGAGCAGCGCGAGCGCGCCGCCCTCGCCGAGGTTGATGCCCGCGCGCCCCGCCCCGAACGGGCGGCACGCGTTCCGGTCGAGCGCGCCGAGCGACTGGAAACCGAGCAGCGTCATGGAGCACAGCGTGTCGATGCCGCCGACGATGGCCGCGTCGATCACGCCGGCGGCGATGAGGCGCTGCGCGGACGCAAAGGGCTTGGCGCTGGACGTGCACGCGGTCGAGACCATCCATGCCGGGCCGCGCACGCCGGCGAGGCTCGACACGACGTGCAGCACGGCGCCGTAGGTGTGCTGCCGCCGGAAGTCGAACTCCGCCGGCAGCGCGCCGCGCTCCACGTACGTGCGGTAGGCGCGCTCCGTCGTCTCCGCGCCCGCGGTGCTCGTGCCCAGCAGGACGGCGATGCGCTCGCTGCGCCAGCGGGCGCGCGCGCGGGCCAGCGGCGCGTCGAGCTGCTGCACCAGGAGCGCCGCCATGCGCGAGACGCGCGTGGACCACGGGGCGAGCGGTGCGGGGAGCTGCGGCAGCTCCGTCCTGACGGCGCCCGTGACGGTCTGCACCGGGAAGAGGCCGTCGTGAGGCGCGAGTCCCGTGCGGCCCGCGGCGAGCGCCGCGAGGATCTCCGCGCGCGTGCCGCCGAGCGCGTGCACGCTGGCGTGACCCGTGATGGGCAGCGGTCGGACGGCCGCGGCGGTCATGCGGTGTCTCCGCGCGTGCGGGAGCCGGCCACTCAGGCGCCAGGCCGGCGAGCGGCGAGCAGCAGTTCCTGGAAGGCGTTGTCGCCGCGCCAGACGTCGCCCGCGAGCACGCTCATCACGCCGCTGCGCATCGGCATGCCCGCCGCGTCGCCGAGGAAGACCGACTCCGCGAAGCGCGAGTTGTAGAAGCGCCCGATGAGCGCGCCGAAGGTGCGATACGCGCGATCCATCCCCGCGGCGTGCTCGTCGAGCAGCCCGGGCGCGGCTTCCTCGCCGGCCTGCAGCGCGGGCCCGAGGCGGTCCGCGAGCGACTCCGCGCCGCGCAGCGCGAGCGTCACGCCGGATGAGAAGACCGGGTCCAGAAAGCACGCGGCGTCGCCCACGGCGGCGAAGCGCGGACCGAAGCTGGCGGTGTTGCGGTAGCTGAAGTTGCGCGCGACACGGGTGTCCAGCCGCTCCGCGCCGGCAGTCCAGCGCAGCGCGAGCGGACCGGCGAGCAGGCCCGCGTCGAGCTGCTCCGCGGAGACCTTCCCCTGCCCGACGAGGCCGACGCTGAGGCGCCGGTCGGGCAGCGGGATCATCCAGCCCCAACCTTCCGGGCGCAGCACGATGCGGATGTCGTTGCCCGGGCCGATCTCGTCCAGCGCGTCCTGCCGCAGCCCCGCGAAGTGCGTGAACACGGCGGCCGACCCGAACTCGCGGTACGGCTCGGCGCTGCCGGCGTGCGCCGCGAGCAGCCGGTCCTGTCCCGACGCGTCGACGAGAAAGCGACCCGTCACGCGCCCGGACGCGGTGCGCACGCCCACGCACTCCGCCTGCAGGTCGACGTCCAGCACCTTCTCGCCGTGACGCACCTCCGCGCCGGCCGCACGGGCGATGTCGCGGAGCTGCGTGTCGAAGCGCGCGCGATCCACGTGCCACGCGTGATCCGGGATGCCGGGCAGGGCCTCGCCGAAGCCGAAGCTGCCGCGGCGGCCCGTGCGCTCGCACAGAAACTCCGCGCCGCGCTTGCGCACGAAGGTGTCCGCGCGCGGCTCCACGCCCAGCCGGTCGAGCACGGACAGCGCGGCCGGCAGCAGCGACTCGCCGATGTGGAAGCGCGGGAAGTGCTCCTTCTCCAGCACGAGCACGCGCAGGCCGCGCCGCGCGAGGAGCGCCGCCGCGGTGGAGCCCGCCGGCCCGGCGCCGATGACGAGCACGTCCCACGAGCGCTGGCCGCTCATTGCAGGCCGCCGTCGATGCCGATGACCTGGCCGGTGATGTACGCGGCATCGTCCGAAGCGAGGAACGCGACCAGCGCGGCGACCTCCTCGGCGCGCCCGAGACGCGCCGCGGGAATCTGCGCCTTCACGACATCGGGCACGCCCGTGGCCATCTCGGTGTCGATGAGCCCCGGCGCGACGGCGTTGACGGTGATCTTCCGCCTGGCGAGCTCCTGCGCGAGCGAGCGCGTCGCGCCGATGAGGCCCGCCTTTGCGGCGCTGTAATTCACCTGGCCGCGCACGCCGCGCAGCGCCGAGAGCGAGGAGATGCTGATGATGCGGCCCCACCGGCGCTGCACCATCGGCATGACGAGCGGGCGCGTCACGTGGAAGAAGCCGTCGAGCGAGGTGCGCAGCACGTCGTCCCACGCCTGCCGCGACATCGCGGGGAAAGCCGCGTCGCGCGCGAGGCCCGCGTTGTTCACGAGCACGCCGATCGGCCGCGGGTCCGCGAGCAGCGCGTCGAGAGCGGCCTGCGTGGCGGCCGCATCGGCGACGTCGAAGCGCGCCGCGACGGCCTCCCCGCCCGCCGCCTCGATCGCCGCGACGACGGCCGCGGCGCCGGCCTCGTCGCTGCGGAAGTTCACGATGACCGGATGGCCGGCAGCCGCGAGGCGTTTCGCGATCGCCGCGCCGATGCCGCGACTCGCGCCGGTCACGAGGGCTCGCGTGATCATCGGGGGCACCGGCTCACGCGGGAGAGCTCGCGGGGAAAGGTCCGTCAGCGGCACGTCGTGCCGCGCAAGGCGCGCGACATTCTCGTTCGCCGGCGGCGGACGATCAAGGCGACGGCGCGTCCGGCCCCTGCGCGCGCGCGGGCCACGGCGCGGGAGCGAGCGGCTGCGCGGGAGCACCTCCCGCGACCGGCGCAGCGAGCGAGGCGGCGAGCAGCGCGAAGGGATCGCGCGCCTCGCGCAGGACGCACCACGGGATCGGCGCCCACGCGGGAGCTCCGCCATCCGCGAGCGGCGCAGCAGCCGGCACGCGATCCGCGGCCGGCGCCGCGTGCGACCGCGTCGTCGCCAGAAGCGCGATGACCGCGGACACCGCAGGCGCGACGCCCGTCACGCCCGCGACCTCGAGCACCTCGAAGGCGCCGGCCACGACGTGCGACGCTTCGCCGTCGTCGAGCAGGCGCGCGGCTTCGTGCAGCGCCGCGGCCCCGTCGCTCGTGCCGTCGCCGTCACGATCGTCGCCGTCGCCGTCGCCGTCGTCGTCGCGGTCGGCGTCGCCGTCGCCGTCGACGCTGCCGCCTCCGATCGACAGGCACGTCGCAGGGCCGCGCCATCCGTAGCGCAGCGCGAGCTCGCCCAGCGCGGCGCTCGGCAGCGTGCCGGGGAACAGCGTGGCCGCGCCGCCGGCGCCAGGTGCGCACGCGGCGAAGCGGAGGTCCGCGTCGAGGCAGCCGAGCGCGGTCTGCAGGACGAGCGCCGTTCCGTCACGCGCGTCGCGCGGCACGAGATCGGCGATGCCCGCGGCTTCCGCGGCGAACACGAGCGCGCGCGAGGCGCGGTCGAGCCTGCGCAGCGTCGGATCGCCGCGGCCGAAGAGCGCGCGGAAGGTGCGGCCCGTGCCGAGCGGCGGGACGCCTGGCGCGTGCCACTCGCCGCGCACGCCGGAGCTGCCGCGCACGCCCCGGCCATCCACGACGCCGACGGCGAGGACGACGAGCTCGGCGATCCCGGTGGTGCCGCCGATCCCGACGATGCCGGTGGGCGGCGCGCTGATGCGCCGATCTCTCGCGGCGCTGCGGAGGAGCGGCGTTCCGGTGCCCCGCGACGCCTGCAGCACCAGCGCGGCCTGGATGCCGCCGAAGCCCGATGAAAGCTTCAGCGCGTGCACCGCGCGCGGCAGCCGGCGCGGCTCGCGCACGAGGTCGAGCCGCGGATCCACGTCGGTCTGCTGCAGGCCGACGTTCCGCGGCGCGGCGCCGGCCAGGAGCGCCTCGCCCGCGATGAGCGTCTCGAGCACGCCCGCCGCACCGAGCGTGTGGCCGGTCTGCGCCTTCGTGCCGAACGCCGGCGGCGTGCAGCCGCCGAACACGGCAGCCAGTCCGCGCGCCTCGCACGCATCATTCGCGATGGTGCCCGTCCCGTGCAGGTGCACGAGGTCGATGTCATCGGCGTGCAGGCCGGCGCGATGAAGCGCGCGGCGCGCCGCGAGCGCGAGACCGGCGCCCTCCCGGTCCGGTCCCGTCGCATGGCACGCGTCGTTCGCCCCGCCGAAGCCCGTGATGGCGAGGCCGACGGACTCCTCCGCGTGCGCCGAGAGCAGGATGGCCCCCGCGCCGTCGCCGAGCGACAGGCCGCGGCGCTGCGCGTCGAACGGACGGCAACCTTGCCGGTCCAGCGCGGCGAGCGACGCGAAGCCGGCGAGCACGAAATCGTGCACCACGTCCACGCCGACCACCAGCAGCCGCTCGGCTTCGCCCCGCGCGATCCGCCGCGCCGCGAGCGAGAGCGCGACGAGCCCCGACGCGCAGGCGCACGAGACGGACGCCGTGACGCCGCCGAGCCCCAGCTCCGCAGCGATCCGTCGCGCGAGCCGCGCCGGACTCCCGAGGCCCGCCGCCGCGGCTGAGCCCAGCGCCGCATCGCGAGTCTCGCCCGCGATGCCCGACAGATCCGCCTTCGCGGACGCGAGCACGAGGCCGATGTTCGCGAAGTCCGTCACGCGCGCCTCGAGCAGGGCCTCACGCGCGGCAGCGCAGGCCAGCAGCCAGGGCAGGTCCGCACTCCGCGCCGCAGCGCCGATCGAAGCAAGCGGCACTTCCGCGGTGAAAGCGAGTGCCGCCGTGAGCGCCTCCGGCGAAGTGTCCAGCGCGATGACCGGAGCGCCCGACGACGACATGCGCGGCGTTGATGCCGGCCCCGCCGGGATCTCTCGCGATGCCGGAGCCGCGCGGGACGTCATCATGGCCGGGCCGGACGTCTGCGATGCCCCTCCGCCCGTACGCGCCGCTGGTGCAGGCGTCACCATGATCCGCGGCCGCAGCGCGCTCTCGCCCGCCGCGATCCGCTCGAACAACACCCGCCGCCCCGCCCCGAGCCCGGTGACCGCTCCGCGCCCGGCGATGTGGATGTGCGTGTTCATTCGTGGAGCCACGGGTGATCTACTGACCCGTGTTCCGCGACGTGCGCAGCGGGCGACATGCGAGGAGGAGCCATCGCCTGGCTCTCAGCAAGCTCGATCACTGGCCATTCAGGCGATTCGCGATCTTCTGCACTTCTTCGGGGCTCAGATTCTCGCGGGGGAATGACGCCGTCGCTGGGACGCATTTGCCGTCTTGCATCACGCGTCAGACGGGAAGCTCGCATCCGGCTGCGAGGCCGCGACGCGGAGCCTAGCATCCACCGCGCACCATCGCCTCTTGCTTCGGCGCGGGAGGCGCGGAGACGGGGAAAAGACCGCAGGCCGCGCGGCCCCTGCGGACCGCGCGGCCTGCTCGCTCGGCGGCGCCTCGCTCAGTCGCCGTAGACGACCGTCGTGAACGTCGCGTAGATGCCGAGGATGGAGAAGTTCTCGAAGTCCACGTGGTGGATCTTCGTGATGCCGCCCGCCTTCGCGGCGGCCTCGATGCTGGCATCGCCCGTCGCGACCAGGCCGAGCACCGACGCGCAGTGCGCGCGTCCGACCTATGCCATGCGCGCGCTCCACGACGAGGCGCCGGCGCGGTGGCGCCGCGCCGCTGCGGGCACGACGGCCGCATGCTTCACCGCGGTGCGCGACCGGTCAAGGCGCCGACGCGTCGCGCTTGCGCGCCTGCAGCTCCTCCAGCTCCTCCAGCGTCGCGGGCCAGTCCTCCTTCATGAGCCGCGAGAGCACGCGGTCCGCGAGCAGCCGGCCGCCGGTCTGGCAATCCGCACAGTAGTTGGCCTCGTTCTCGGCGTAGATCACGCGCTGCACCGGCGCGCCGCACGCGGGGCATGGCTTGCCGTAGCGGCCGTGCACCGCCATCTCCGGCCGGAAGGCCGTGACCTTCTCCGGCAGGAGCTGGCCTGCGCGCGCCGCGCTGTCGGCCTCGGCCCGCAGCCGCTCCGTCCACTCCTCCAGCACGGCGACCGTCGCCTCGTGCAGCGCGGCGACCTCGCGCTCGTCGAGCTGCGGGCCGCGCCGGAAGGGCGAGAGCCGCGCACGGTGCAGGATCTCGTCGCTGTACGCGTTGCCGATGCCGGAGAACAGGCGCGGGTCCGTGAGCGCGCGCTTGAGCGTGTGGTTGCCGCGGACGAGCGCGGCGGCAAACCCGGCACGGTCGGCGCGGCCGGCGCCGACGACCTCCAGCCCGCCGCGGTCCAGCGCGGCCAGCGCGTCCTCCCCCGCGACGACGTGCAGCGACGCGCGCCGCTTGCTGCCCGCCTCGGTGAGCAGCAGCGTGCCCGCGTGCGGCCCGGCGAAGTCGAAGGCGGCCTGCCCGAGCTTGCGGTGCTGGCTGGCACCGAGCGGCTTCCAGTGCAGGCGCCCCGCGATCATCAGGTGCAGCACCAGGAACAGCTCGCCGTCGAGCGCCAGCACGAGGCGCTTGCCCATCCGGCGCACGCCGCGCACGGCACGCCCGTGCGCCGCGCCCAGCGGCGGCTCCACCGTGCGCAGCAGGAAGGGCCGCGCGACGCGCACCTGCGCGAGGGTGGCGCCCTGCGTGAGTTCCGCGAGCCGCTCCACGTACACCGCGACGTCGGGCAGCTCCGGCACGCGCTCAGCCTCCGCCGCGCGCCAGGTGGACGGGCAGCGGGCGCGCGGTGCGCCGGCAGGACGTACCGGCCCTGCTCACGGCGCTGCTTCCGCGGCGCGGCGGCGCGCGAGCCATTCGTGCGCGAGCCGCGGCGGGAAACCGAGGTCCACCACGCGCCACGCGCCGACGAGCGCCGGCCCCGAGCCGAGAAAGAAACCGCGCTTCGGCGCCACGAAGGTCAGCGTGAGGTCGGCGCGGATCGCGACGCCGCGCGGGCTGCCGCGCGCGGCCGGCACCGCGCCGGTGGTGGCGTGCAGCCCGCTCGGGATGTCGATGGACAGCACCGTCGCGTCGCTCGCATCGATGTGCGCCGCTGCCGCGCGCGCCGCGCCCTGCAGCGGCCGCCGCAGCCCGACGCCGAACAGCCCGTCGACGAGCAGCGTGCGCGCGCCCAGCGCCGGGGCCGTCGTCGTCACGCGCGGGGCCGTCGTCGTCACGCGCGGGGCCGTCGTCGTCACGCGCGGGGCCGTCGTCGTCACGCGCGGAGCGGCGGCGCCCGCCGGCGCGACGGGCTCTGCCGGGCGCGGACGCGAGAGCGGGCGCCACACCAGCGTGTGCAGCTCCGCGCGCAGCAGCCGCTCGGCGACGAGCGCGTCGCCGCCGTTGTGGCCCGGGCCGACGAGGAACACGGCCTCCGCCAGCCCGTGCTCGCGGACCAGCTCGCGGGCGACGTCCGCGACGCGCGCGCCGGCCACTTCCATGAGCTGCTCGAGCGAGAGCCCCAGCTCGCTCGCCAGCCAGCCGTCCATGGCCAGCGCCTCGTCGGCCGTCAGCGCCGTCGCGGCGTTCCAGGCGACACCGTCCGGCGGCTCGCTCGCGGCTCCTGAACCCTGGCCATCCATGCCGCGCGTTGTAGCGCGGCGCCGCGGGCAGCGGGACAGCGCGCTCGCGCGGCGCTCATCCGCGACGGGACACGCGCCGGCGCCGCAGGCCCGAGAGCAGTGCGCCCGTCACGAGGGCACCGGCCGCCGCGCTGATCGCGGCGCCCACGCGCAGGGGCCGCGGCTCGTATCGGAACTGCACCAGGCGGTCGCCGGGCGCGACGGCCACGGCGCGGAAGGCGACGTTCGCACGCAGCAGCTCGCGCTCGCGGCCATCCACGAGCACCTTCCAGCCCGGGAAGAAGGTGTCGGCGAGCACGAGCCAGCCCGGCTCCTCGGGGCGGATCTCGATGTCCACCTTGTCGGGACGCGAACTCACGATGTCCGCGCGCGGCGGCAGCCGCCCCGAGGGCGGCCGGCCCTCACCGCTCGCGAGCACGAGGGAGCGCGCCCGGGGAAAGTCCGGCTCCGCGAGCCGCACCAGCGCGCGCTCGTCGTCGGGCTCGACCACGGCGCCGGTCACGAGCCGCGCGCGCGGGAGGAACACCGGATTGGCCACGATCGGGAAGGAATCGTCCGGCGGCAGCGTGTCCTCGCCCGGATAGTGCACGCGCGGCAGGTCGCCGGGCGCGGACGGCCAGTTCACCAGGTAGCGCACCGCCATGATTCCCAGCAGCCCGAGGTGCGGGTTGCGAGTCGCCGGGAGCTGCCTCGAGGGCGTCAGTTCCGCGCCGGGATCGGCGCCCGTCGCCGCGCTGAGGAGCTGCACGACGCGGAGCGGCTGCAGAGCGTCGTAGCCGCGCACGTCGGGGATTCCATACACGCCGGGGATCTCCGCCGCGAAGCTGATCGGCTTCATGACCAGCATGCGCCCGTCCGGCGGCAGGCTCGCCAGCAGCTCCAGCGTGGGCGAGGCGGGGTAGTCGAGCTGCGGCGGGAGCCACGGGATCACGGCCTGCGCGAAGGCGAGCAGGCTGCCGCACACGAGAAGCACGAGCGCGATGCGGCCCGCCCGCAACGCGGCTCCGCGCGCATTCCACAGCAGGAGCGCGAGCGCGGCGCCGGCCGCGACGGACAGCAGTTGCGCCACGGCGCGTCCCGCCAGCGGCTGCACGGGAAAGGCGAGCCAGTCCGGAGTGTCCTCGTCGGAAGCGCCCATCAGGCCGGACCAGACCACGCGGTCGGGCAGCGTGATCCGCAGGCGCACGCGACACGGCCCCGGCGCCAGCGCGCTGTCCGCGACGGACGCACGGAACACCCAGGTCGAGGTGCCGGGCGGCCCGGGCCCGCCGCCGGGCCCCGGCGGCACGGGCAACCAGCTCACCGGCGCGTCGCGCGGAGCCGCGGAATATTGAAGGTGCATGTCCGTGGGAGTCTCGCGCAGGCTCACGTAGCCGAAGAACACGCGCTGCAGTCCGGGGGCCGGATCGCGCGCCGCAGGGAATCCCGGCGCCGGCGCCAGCACCGACTCCGTGCCCGGAGGCAGCAGCGTGGCGAGGACGAGCTCGCTGCCGCTGACCACGACCGGCACGTCCGTCGGGGGCAGCAGGCGCTGCTCCACGCCGAGCGCCAGCGCAACGAGCGCGGCCAGCACCGGCAGGAGGCCGGCCAGCAGGAAGCGCGGCCGGGTCAGTCCCGGGAGCACGCGGCCCAGCGCGTCGAGGCCGAGGCCTGCGAGCACGGCGGTGGCGAGCAGCGCGAGCAGCAGGAGGCGGTGGTTCTCGGTGACGTCGAGCAGCGGCAGCGCGTGCAGCGCCTGCGTGACGAACGGCGCGCGATAGCCGGCCAGCCAGCCGAGGCCGAGCAGGACCCCCGCGGTGCGCGCCAGCCAGCGCGGCCGGCCGGCGAGCGCTCCGAGCAGCGCGAGGCCGAGAGCCGCGCCCGCACAGGCTCCATTGACCTCCACGTAGTTGTCCGGGCCGCGGTAACCCTCCACGCCACCGCACCAGTCCGGCGCCAGCGGCAGCATGAAGTTGCCGCCAAGGCCGCCAGCAAGGCCTGCCGTGAGACCGACGCCGGTCGAGACGAGCAGCACCGGAGCCCACAGGGCGAGGCGGGATCCGGCGCGCGCCAGCCGCCGCATCGCGAACAACGCGGCGCCGAGGCCGGCCAGCATGAGCGCGCCGGGCCACGGCACGGACGACGATTCCTCCGCAAGCCGCTTGTGGCGCCAGAACAGGGACTCGCTTTCGCGGACGTACTCCAGCAGCGGCAGGATCTGCACCGCGCCGAGCAGGGCGCCGACCACGAAGCTGGCGGCGAGCAGCGCGCCGCGCCGGAAAGCCGCGGCCCCGCCGATGGCACCGCGCAGCGAGAGCAGCCGGACGGTCGCCAGGCCGAACGCGGCGAGCTGGCAGTGCAGCGTCGTCTCCGGATGTCCCGCGAGGTGCTGCAGTCCGCAGAGGAGCGCGACGGTCCCGAGACGCGGCCAGGACGGACGCAGCACCGCGCGATCGGCGGCGAGCAGCAGGAAGGGAAGCAGGAGGGCGACGCTGCTCAGGGGATACAGCAGGGACAGGGCCTGGCAGCCACCGAAACCGAAGATGGCGCCGACCAGCAGTGACGCCAGCGCGGAGAGCTTCAGGTGCCGCGCGAGCAGCCAGGCGCCGAAGGCTCCGGCCACCAGCTTCGTGAAGGCCTGCGCAGCGAAGACCCATCCCGGTGCGCCGAGCAGCAGCGCGAGCGCACCGAGCGGGAAGAAGACCGCCGACTGCCCGTTGCCGACGTAGGGCGCGCCGCAGCAGGCGGTCGGCTTCCACAACGGCAACCGGCCGTCCGCCGCGAGAGCCTCGGCGCCGAAGCGCAGCCCGGGAACGAGCGCGTCGGAGGAGTCGCTGAGGATGGGAATGCCGCGCGGAGCGAGCGCGCGCTGGCTCGCCGGGAAGGGGCCCGTGGCGGCCCAGCGCGCCGCCGCCGAGAGCACGTCTCCGCGGGCAAGCCCTGGCCAGAGCAGGATGCCGGCGAGCAGCGCGTAGCAGCACAGCGCACCCGCGTGCGGTCCCAGGCGCACGGT
>Ga0193753_10001778_pt1 | contig 18009 bp, 16 predicted proteins | sample H1c2metaG_FD_144925 | JGI IMG/M metagenome (GOLD analysis project Ga0193753, IMG submission 144925) | Soil microbial communities from a riparian zone of the East river system, Colorado, United States - H1c2 | ecosystem: Environmental > Terrestrial > Soil > Riparian zone | place: USA: East...
CCCAGTCCGAAATGCGCCGCGGACCAGTCCGGCTTGAGGCGGGCGGCTTCGCGGAATTCCCGGATGGCGGACGAAGAATCGCCCTTATACTTCAGAGCGAGCGCGCGATTGTAGTGGGTATCGGCGGCGGCATTATCGGAGCTCTGCCCGGCCAGCGGCAGAGCTCCCAAGCAAATCAGAATGGCAGCGAAACACGCCCGCACCGGGCTTACCAGAGGAATTTCATGCTGAGCTGGCCGATGCGGGGATCGCGCGCGGAAGTGACAATGCCGAAATTGCTGCTGCTGAAGTTACCGCTTGGATTTTTGAATTGCGCGTGGTTGAAGATATTGAAAAACTCGGCGCGAAACTCAAGAGACATGGATTCGGTGAACTTCGTACTCTTCAAAACCGCGAAATCCGTGTTGAGGAGGCCGGGGCCGTGGAAGAATCGGCGGTTTGCGGTACCGAACTGGCCCAGGTCCTGCGACGCAAATGCATCCGGAAGGAAATAGGTATTGGCTCCGTTGGGTCCAGCATTACGAGGATCCTGGATATGCACTTGTCCGACCACGTTGGGCGTATCGGTCGAACCCTCGCCGACCAACGAGTAATCGCCATTTTGGCTGAGAGAGATGGGGAAACCGGAGGAGAACCGGGTGATTCCGACGAACTGCCAACCCTGAGTAAGTCGTTTGGGAGCGCCGGAGAACAAACGGTTGAACGGGACGGCCCAGTTGTAACTCGCGACGAAGTTATGAGTCAGATCATACGAGGACAGAGCGCGAGTCAGCCTATAGTTACTGAAATTTACCCATTGGCCGAAGCCGGATGAATTGTCGATGCCTTTTGAGTAAGTGTATGCCAAGAGAAAGGTAACGTCGGCGGCCTTGCGCTCGGCTGAGATCTGAAGCGAGTTGTAGTTAGAATTCGCAACATTCGAGGTAAAGCTATTCCCGGAGCCGAACGCGGGGCCAAGGCGGTCGCGAGTTCCGAAAACCTGGCTTCCGTTGGGCAGGGTGTAGGTGGTCTGTTCGCCGTTGCGGCCGCAGTTAGGCGCAGCGCCGAGCTGGTTCAGCTGCATGCAGAGGGCGGCGTTGCCGGGATTAGCAGCATATTGCGAGATCAACCTGTGCCCCTGCGTTCCTACAAATGCGAGCGTTAATACGGTGGATTTTGTAAGCTCACGCTGAATTGTCAGGTTGTAGTCTTCGGCATAGGGCAGGCGATTGTGAATGTCGTATCCGGGGGAAGCGGAAAGGGGTAAGTAGACCGAGTAATCGAGCGTCTTATTGGCGGGACTGCCCGGAGTCGGGAACGTAAAGGGGAAGCGCTGCCCTTGCGATGAACCATCGGAGCGGGTTTGAAACGGTTGATCGAACATCACGGACTGAGGGCTGACCCAATACAAACCGAACGGGGCGTCGCCTACTTCATAGAACAGATTGAGATCTTCAATGGAGGTGTAATAGATGCCGTAGGCGGCCCGAATACTGGTCTTGCCGGGACCGCCCGTGATCTTGCCCATAATTCCATCGCTGAAATTAGGTGAATACGCCATACCGATGCGCGGAGCGAAATTGTTGTAGCGAGTGGGTGCGAGGGTGCTCGGAATACCGGGATCGCCAGGGACCACCCAGCCTTTGGGAGCCGTCGGGAATTGGGTGGACTGCAGGCCCGGGACAATTGTCTCGATCTTTCCTTGCGTGTCCCACCAGGGCATGCTGACCTCCCAACGCAAGCCGATGTTGAGCGTCAAATTTGGTTTTATCTTGTACGCATCCTGGATATAGAGGCCGCCGTAGCGAGTGCGCGAGTCCAGAAACTGCTGGCTGCACTGGTTGTAGCTGACCGGCGCGCCGATGAGAAAGTCGGCGAAGTCGACTCCAGTTTCACTGCCGTCGAAGGTGAAGTCGCCGTTCGGGGCGCAGGTGTTGCGCTCGTTGATTTGCAGATAGCGGAACTCGCCGCCGAATTTCAGAGAGTGCCTACCCACGACCTTCGAGAATCCATCGGAGAACAGCCAGGTATTGTTCGGCTGGAAAGTAGTCAGCGTGGGAACACCGATGGAGAAGCTATTGAAGTAAATAGGAGGTACGGTCTGCGGAAAGCCCGTTGGGCCGGAAGGAATAATTCCCAAGGTACCGGCGCCAGTAACAAAGCCGAGGTCAGATAACTTGGCGAAGCTGCCGGTGGGTTGGTTGGTTGTGGTCGAGGTACGGAAGAAGCTCACGCGGAATTCATTTACTTGCGTCGCCCCGAACGTTTTTACATTGCTCATGACGACTTCTTGGGCACGCGCGGGAGTGGTGGAAGGAAAGCCGGGAACGCTTCCCGGGCTGGATTGAAGAGCACTGTCAACGGTCGAATCGTCAAAGTGGTAGTAGAAATACCAATTGCCTGTTTTTTCGTTGATGAAATCCACCCGTTGGCCGATCTTGTCGTCGTGGACCACGTTCTTTTCGCTCGAGTTGCTGTAAGTATCCACTCCTAGATTTGGCACGGGGATATAGGGTAGAATTCCGACCGCGGGTTTGGAGAAGGCGCGCTGCGGAATCGTACCGCCCGGAAAAACGCAATCGGCGGTGCTCGCGCAGCCACCATACGGCTCGCCGTTCTGGACGGTGTAGCCGAGCCGCTGCGACAGTACCTGCGCCCAATAGTCACCGTTCACGACCGTCGGGTTGCCGTTCGCGTCGGTGAATGCGCTGGGATCGAAATGGCCGGCGCGCTGGTCTACGGTGGGCAGCGACACCACACCGGTGCCCGCGCCTTGCACCTGAAGCGTACGTTGATAGTCGGTAAACCAGAAAAGCTTGTTCTTGATGAACGGACCGCCAAAGGCGTATCCAAACTGATTGCGGCGCAATTCCGCTTTGTTCGGGTCGAAGAAGTTGCGAGCGTCGAATTTGTCGTTGCGGAGGAATTCAAAAACATCGCCGTGAAAGCCGTTCGTGCCCGACTTCGTGATCGCGTTCATGACGCTGCCACTGAACTTTCCGTATTCGGCGTCGAAGCTATTGGTGATGAGCCGGAATTCCTGAATCGAGTCCAGATTCGGGATGAGTCCGGCGCCGTTGTTGCGGCCTTCGCTTACATCGCCTCCGTTGACAAGAAACGCGTTGGCTGTTTCGCGCTGGCCGTTCACTGAAACATTGCCAGACGACAAGATGCCAGAGACGGGACGATCCTGCTGAATAGATTCTGAGGTTACGGGCGCGACGCCGGCTTGCAATCCCAGGAGGTCGATGAAGCTGCGGCCGTTTAGCGGCAGCGAAAGGATCTGCTTCGTATTGACGACCTGGCCGAGCTGGGTGCTTTCGGCTTCGACTTGCACGGCGTTGGCTTCGACGCTGACCGTTTCTCTTACAGTGCCGACCTGAAGGGCGACGTCTATGCGCAACTCGTCGTTCACCTGCAAGCGAATTCCGGTGGTGATGAACTGATCAAACCCCGGCGCGGTGGCGACGACTTTGTAGTTGCCCGGAGGCAGCGCCAGGAAGCGATATCCGCCGTCGGTCCCGGAAACAACTTCGCGCACGAAGTTCTTTTCGATATTTGTCGCGGCTACGTGAGCGCCAGCGACAGCGAGGCTTGAGCTGTCGTGCACTGTGCCTAAGATCGTGCCCGTGACGTCGGCTGAAAGATTCGTCGCCGCACAGACAGCGATCAGGATGGAAAGGAAAAGAGTCCTATCCTTCATGACTACCTCCCTACGCCTACGGAGCGATCTCAAAATCCTACCTAAGGAGGAAGGCATTGTCAATCGGGTGGGCGTGTGAAGCGTTTAAGGTTGGCGCATGAAGATTACAGTTCCGAAATGTTCGGGCACGTGATTGGGATCGCGATTCTGAACGCATGTCGGCTGCCAGCAGAGGAAGTGCCGTTGCGAATCGGGGCCTAAGCCGTCGATGCGATATAGGTTCACACGCCACTTCGTTCCATCTTGTACAGGCACGCTGCTGATCGACGAAAGAGGGATTCGGGCAGCGGCATACCAGATCTTTCGCTCTTCGTCGACACGCGCCATGGTCTGCCAGCCGGATCTCCAACTGCGGTCGTTGCTTTGGTGGTCCAGATCGATGGCGAGATCGATCCAATCACCAGTAGGCGCGATTTCAAACTCTCGATAGTGCCGAATATTGGTCCAATCGTCGCCGAGGAACATTTCGACTACGTCCTTGTCCCAGAGGCCTACGCGCGGCGCACTGTTTTTGGCTGGGAGAAATAAGTTCAAGACGGTGTAGTGGCAGCGGAACAGGAAATAGATGTCACTGTCGGTCCAGAAAGCGCGTATTCCCGTTTTGGTCTCCTGATAGCGGATTTGCCGGCTGCAGTCTTTGTCCATGGAGAGCGGCGCGGCATTTTTCCAGGCGTCCGCTTCAGGGTCGAGAGTGAGTTCGGGATGTCCAGCGGTATGGCGGATGGTCAGCGTGGCCATTGGAGCCACGGCCACGCACGGCTCTTGCGCCATCAGGATAAGAGGCGCGCTGCAACAGACGGCGATTAGAAAGACATTCACACTCCCATATTTGCAGTTGACTAGGGCGTCCCTTTTCTTACTATAATGTAGTAGCATCGTATAGGTTGTAGTAGAAGCCATATGCCCCAACCGAAGCTAAGTAAGCTCGAACTCCGCATTCTGGAGATTCTGTGGGCAAACAAGAAAGCATCTATCCGGGAGATTCAAGAGTCTTTTCCGGAGCCCCGGCCCGCTTACACGACCATTCAAACGACCGTGTACCGGCTGGAAGGCAAGAACGTGGTACGCCGTGTCCGCAAGATCAGCAATGCTCACATTTTCGAGCCGATTTTGGCGCGGGATGTGACGCGGCACCGGGTGCTCGATGAAATTCTGAGTTTCTTCGGAGGACGAGCGCAACCGATGATGGCGCAGTTGGCTGAAGCGGGGAAGCTTACCCTCGACGACGTTCGCGAGTTGGAGACCATGCTCAAAAAGATCGAGGTGGAACGAAAGCAGAAAGGACGGAAGGGCAAATGATTGGTGAACTGACGAATCATCTATGGCAGTCGACGGTATTCGCGGTGGCGGTGGGGTTCATGACGATCGGCTTTCGCAAGAATCGCGCGCATGTGCGCTATTGGTTGTGGCTGAGCGCGTCGTTCAAATTCCTTGTGCCGTTTTCGCTGTTGATGAGCATGGGCAGCCGTTTGGAGTGGACTCCGGCGACGCACGCGATAGCGGCAACGCCGGGTATCGCGCTCTCGATGGTGCAAATGAGTCAGCCGTTTCCAGATGCTTTGGCACTCGCACCCTCGACGAGGAGCGCGCGTGATTGGGGCGGCATCGCGGTGTTCGGCTTGTGGGCGTGTGGGTTCACCGCGATGGCGGTGATACGGGCGCGGGGATGGCGCCGTATTCAGGCCGCGGTACGCGCCAGCGCTCCGATGAACATTCCGGGAACCATACCGGTTCGGTCATCGCCGGGTCTGCTCGAACCCGGGGTCGTTGGGTTGTTACATCCTATTCTTCTTCTACCCGCGGGCATTGTGGAACGGCTGAAGCCGAGTCAGTTGGAGGCGGTGATAGCGCACGAGTTGAGCCACGTCCGGCGACGCGACAATTTGACTTCCGCGATCCACATGATCGTGGAGGCGATTTTTTGGTTTCATCCGCTGGTGTGGTGGGTCGGCGCGCGGTTGATAGAAGAGCGCGAGCGTGCTTGCGACGAGGCCGTGTTACGCCTTGGCAGTGAGCCGCACGATTATGCGGAAGGAATTCTTATTGTTTGCAAGAGCTATCTCGAGTCGCCGTTGTCTTGCGTATCCGGTGTAACGGGATCGAATCTCAAGAAACGAATCCAAGCGATCCTGGCGGGACGCACGGGGCGCGATCTGAACTTTGCAAAGAAACTGGCTTTGACAGTGGCTGGGATAGGGGCTTTGGGCGCGCCGATTCTACTCGGCGTTGCCGGTGCGCCGCCGAAATTCGAAGCAGTCTCCATCAAACCGTGCGAGGCCTTTAGCCAAAGGCCGGTTCCAGATTCTCCGGGAAGGTTGCAGCCGGGTTGCACGACTGTGGAGCGCCTCATCCAGCAAGCGTATGGTGTATTTGCGAACGGTCGCGCGAATCGCTTGTCGTCTGTGACGGTCACAGATGGACCGGCCTGGACCAGGTCTGAGTTTTACGAGATCGAGGCAAAAGCGGCGGGGCGTCAAAGCCAGGCAACGATGAATGGTCCGATGCTCGAAGCGCTTCTCGAAGAAAGGTTTAAGCTGAAGATCCATCGCGAGACCAGAGAGGTCCCGGTTTATCGGGTGACCAGGTCCAAGGGCGCCATCCCACTGCAGCCATTTCAAGGAACTTGTGTTCCCTGGGACTTTGACAATCCGCCGCGCCATCCGGCGCCTCCTTCGCGGCAATGTGAAACGGGCCATCTCACGAGTAACGGGCTTGCTCTCGAAGCCGCGACGATGACGGACCTTTGCTATTTTTTCCTCGTCACGTTGGACAGGCCCATCTTTGACGAGACCGGAATAACAGGAAGATTTAATTTTTATCTGGAGCTGCCCGCCGCAGATCTCGGATTTTTCCACCGCGCCCACGGCTCGCCCGCAAGAAGGGATCCGGCGACGGCACCGACTGATCCCACTGTTATTTCCGCAATAAAGATGGCGGTACAGAAACTCGGGCTGAATCTCGAGCCCAGCAAAGGGCCCGGCGAATTCGTCGCCATCGATCACGTCGAGAGACCATCCGGGAGTTAAGACGCTCTTAGAGGCGGCCTGCGAGGCCGCCGCAGGTCGAGGACCGGTCGAGGACCTGCTCCACTAGTCGAGTCCTTCGACAATGCGAAAGTCTCGCTCCGCCCCGGATCCTAAGGCCTTCAACGCTACTTTGTAGGCGTCGCTTGCGTGGGTCGCCACGGCCTTTTCAAAACTCTCGAATTCGATGACGACTATGCGCTGCTTCAGGCCGGCTTCGAAGACCTCCATTGCGTCGGAAGTCCGAACCAGAGGTTTGCCCCCGTTCGCCTGTACGACCGGTCCCGCGAGTTTGCCGTACTCTTGCAGCGCGGATGCATCCGAGATGGAACGGTATGCCACTACCCAATAACCTTTTTTCATTGCTCAATTATCACCTTAGCCGGCAACCGGACTGTGAATGTCGTGCCGGTGTTGAGCGTGCTCGCCGCGTCAATGGTTCCGCGCAGTGCGTCCACAATCGCCTTGCATATGGCGAGACCGAGACCGATGTGTCCTTCGGCCCGGGAACGCGCCCGGTCCACGCGATAAAAACGCCCAAAGATGTGGGGAAGATCCGCGGCAGGGATGCCAATGCCGGTATCGGCGACGGTTAGAACGGCCGTGCCGGCGTCAGTGAAGGTCGTAATGCGGACTTCGCCCTCCGGCTTGTTGTAATAGATTGCATTGGTCAGGAGGTTCGCGATCAGCTTGTCCAGCCTGTCCGGGTTGCCAAGGGCCGGGGCTGGCGCAAAGCCGGCGTGGATCCGAATGCGCGCTTGCGCCGCAAGGGGAGCGATCCGTTCGACGCAGACACGGGCCCGTTCCGCAAGATCGACATCGCCCTGGTTCAGGCCGTCGGCGGCCGAGTCGAATTGCGCGAGCTCGAGAAGCGACTCGGTGAGCCGCCGCATTTGCTGCGCTGTGTCGAGATCCGCCTTTACCGTTTCGCGGTATTCGGCGGCGGTGCGCTCACGCGCAAGAGTAGTCTGCGTCTCGGAGATGATTACAGCCACGGGCGTGCGCAGCTCGTGCGCCGCATCGGCGGTAAACTGCTGCTGCTCGACGAATGCAGATTCGAGCCGGGCGAAGGTGGAATTGAGGACGCCAGCGAGACGACCCAACTCATCATCGCGGTCGACGCCCGGGATGCGCTCGGAGAGATTTCCTCCGGCAATCCGAGTTGCCGCGACGCTGATTTGTTCAATGGGACGAATGGCTCGCGTCGTCAGCCACCAACCCACTCCGAGCCCCAAAACCAGCACGCTGGCCCCGGCCGCCAGAAGCGCCCAGCCGAAGCTCTGCATGGCTTGCAAATCCGCCTGAACAGAGCGCCCGGCAAGCGCGCATTCCCCGAGACCCGAACAATGGACGGCTTCCCGAAATGCTTGCCGCGTCCGAAAATGCGGGAGCGTATCCTGCTCAAATCGTCGTGGTTCGGGCACGCCGGCGGGCGCGTTGGAGGAGCGCTTCAATACTGTGCCATCGCGATACCAGACCAAAAAGTAATATGCTCCACCGCCTTCGCCGAACAGAACGGCCGCTTCCGAGGAGAGTGGCAACTCGTCGACCTTTCCAGGCATGGGTGGCCGTGGCCGATCCGGTGGTGGGCCGTCGGGCGGCGGGCCATCCGGTGGCGGGCGGTGTTCATGGCGGCGATGTTCATGCGGATCGCGGGGACCGTCGCGATAGTACTCACGGACAACTCTGCTGAGAGCGGCGACGCGAATTTCCAGCTCGGCGTCGATCTGATGAAAACGGTTGACGCGCTGGCGCTGATAGACGGTGATCCCGAAGCCGGTGAGCACGCAAATCAGCAGAGACGCCAACCACAACTGCAAGCGCCAACGAATGGAATGCGGCCACAGGCGATGGCGGCCGGGTGTTTCCTTATTCAACGCAATAACCCTGCCCACGGCGGGTTGTGATGAGGCCGCGGCCCAGTTTCTTGCGAATACCGAAGACATGAACGTCCATTAGATTGGAGAGCGTATCATCGCTTTCATCCAGCAGGTGCTCATACAACTCGGTACGCGATACGACGCGGCCACGGTGCAGCGCGAGATATTCAAGAATCGAATATTCGCGGGCAGTCAACGTCACCGCCTTTCCAGCCACGCTCGTTTTACGCGAGCGCATATCGATCCGGATATCACCTAGTTCAATCCAAGACCGCACTTGGCCGGCGGCGCGCCGGGTGAGAGCGCGCAGCCGGGCGAGAAGCTCCGGCAAGTCGAATGGTTTTACCAAATAATCGTCGGCGCCGAGGTCGAGTCCGCGCACACGGTCGGCGGCGGCATCGCGGGCAGTGAGCAGGAGCACCGGAGTCGGCTTTTCTTTACGCAAGTGTTCCAACACTCCCCAGCCGTCAACGACCGGCAGCATGACATCGAGGACGATCGCATCGTAGCTGTAGTTCTCGGCCTTGAACAGACCCTCTTCGCCATTGCCGGCGGTATCGACGGCGTAGCTCTCTTCGCGCAGCGCCTTAGCCAGGCTGCCGAGCAGACGAGGCTCGTCCTCAACAACCAGAATTCGCATCCCCGCGACCCTTAACGCTGCCTTAATCGGCAAAACGTTACTCTTGTCCCAACTTCAAGACGCGGCGCGTGAATCTTGTGTTGCGACTTTGCGTCTCGGAGAGGAAAACCAGAACCTGGGGAGGTTCACTTGCATACATACACAAAAACATTCGCGATTGTCTCGATTGTCTTCCTCGCTATTGCCTTCGCACTCAGCTCGCGTTCGCAGAACGCAGGGCCTTCCGGACCACCCGTAGACCCCGGAGTGCGCGCGGGCGCGCCGGGCGCAGGCGAACCTATCGGCGGCCTTACAGCCGGGGAACTGGATTTCTTCAACCGCATCGCACAGCCAACTTTCACGGAGGTAGATGCAGTTGCAAATGGCTTGGGTCCGCGGTTCAATCTGGATTCCTGCGCAGGTTGCCACGCTTTCCCGACGACCGGAGGATCGAGTCCCATAACAAATCCTCAGGTGGCCGAAGCGGCGGCCATCGCCCCTGGAAATCAGGTTCCCAGTTTTCTTGCGCTGAACGGCCCGGTGCGCGAGGCGCGATTCGTGAACAACGGTGACGGCACGCCGGATGGCGGGGTACACAGCCTCTTCACCATTTCCGGCAGGCCCGACAAGCCTTCCGGCTGCGCGATTGCCCAACCGGATTTCTCCAACACCGCCAACATCATCTTTCGCATTCCCACGCCGCTTTTTGGGGCCGGCCTGATCGAATCCATAACCGACGCGACGATTCGCCAAAACCTGGCGAGCGATCCAGCGGGTCAGAAATCGCAGCGCGGAATCAAAGGCCATCTGAATGTCGGTGTGATTGCCGGGACGGTGAACACCAACCCCAACGACGGCGGCGTCACGCGCTTCGGCTGGAAGGCGCAGAACAAATCGCTAACAGTCTTCGCAGGCGAAGCATACAACGTGGAGCAGGGCGTGACCAACGAAGTATTCCCGAATGAACGCGAGGACGACCCCAACTGCGCACAGAACGCCACGCCAGAGAGCGATTCGACGTTTGACATCGGCGCCACTGGTCCCTCCGACGTTGCCGCTTTCCGGGGATTCATGAGATTCCTGGCGCCGCCGGCCCCCGCGTGCACGGGAAGCGCCTGCTCGCCTTCGATCCAAAACGGCCATTCGTTGGCCTCTCAGACCGGCTGCTTTAATTGCCATACGGAAACTCTCATGACCGGGGCATCCTCTACCGCGGCTCTGAGCCAGCAGCCGGTTCCACTCTTTTCCGACTTGGCGGTGCATCACATGGGCACTGGCTTGGCAGATGGCGTGACGCAAGGCACAGCCGGGCCGGATGAGTTCCGCTCCGCGCCGTTGTGGGGGCTTGGTCAGCGCATCTTCTTCTTGCACGACGGCCGGACCAATGACCTGCTGCAGGCCATCCAAGCGCACCAGAGTTCGGGATCCGAGGCCAATAGCGTGATCTCCAGCTTTGGAAGTCTCACATCTTCACAGCAACAGGATATTCTTAATTTCCTGCGTTCGCTCTGACGCTATTCGCGAGCTAGCAATTCGGTTCGATACTTGGGCGCAAGCGCTATGACCTTTTGTATGAATTCCGCTTGCTGCTTTTCATCGAGCTTGGGAGGAGGTGTGGTGCGGGTGGCAACCGGCGTGCCGACTTCGATAAAGAAATTCTCCTGCCCGGCTGGGGAACAAATGCAGAGCAGGCGAGCCGGGTTGGCCGAAACATTGTGGAACTGATGCGGGGCGTTGGCAGGGATGTTTACGGTGTCGCCCGCTCGCAGCACGGATTTCTTGCCGCGAAAGGTCGCCTCGATCTCGCCTTCGAGCAGAATGAATGTCTCTTCAAAATCATGGCGGTGTGGAGGAGGGCCTCCACCGGGCGGGACGTGCATATCGATCACGCAGAATCGTCCGGCTGTGTCGTCTCCGGAGACGGTGATGGTGTACGTGTCGCCGACCAAGCCAATGTGCGGCCGGCGCTGGTCGTTGCCGGGCTGAGCGATCGCGAGATTGCGTTTCAAATCGTCCGGAGGTAGTGGGGAGTATTGGGATGTCTGCTCGAACATGTTAGTTCTCCTATGATGTTATGTAGCTCGGCGGCCCGCAAATCAGGCTTGCCAGAGCCGGGCAGTCTCGGCGGCGAAATCGTCATAGCTGCGCGGCGCATGCCCGAGGAGGTTCGTTACGCGCGCCACCTCGGTTTCGGTCGAAGCGAATCCGCGGTCAAAATAGCCCTGAAACATCATGCGGAGGTCAAACGCGGACCAGCTTGGAGCCCTGCCGCGCATCTGCTGCTCCCACTGGTCGAAGTTATGGCCCGGATACTTGATCCCTTTGCCCAGCAGCCTGCTCCAGGTTGCCGCATTGCCGGGGCCGCTGATTAACGCCGGCCCCACTAAGTCGTAGGTCTGGCTGTCATGCCCATCCTCGGTGAGTGAAATCGCGGCCGCTTCGGCGATGTCGCGAATGTCCACCGCGCAAATTCCGGCGGCGCCGATCGGCATCGGATAAATGCCCGGACCTGTCAGTGCGTCCTTCAGGTTGGCGTCGTTCTGGATGTAGTAGCCCGGACGGAGAATCGTGTACGGTACACCGAACTCACGTAACGCGCTTTCGACGGCCGCCTTGGAGGCGAAGTGCGGCACATCGCGGAACTGCTCGACCTTGAAAACGGATAAGTAAGTAACATGCTTCAGCCCGATCCGCTTCGCGATGCCGTAAGCGATCAGCGCCTGTGTCAACTCATCGGCTACGGGCGCGTTCAGCAGAAATAGCTTGTCCACGGCCTGCATCGACCGCTCTACCGAGACCGGATCGAGCAGATCGCCGATGGCGACGTCTACGCCCGCGGGCAGAGTGCCAACGCCAGGCTGCTTGCGGCACAACACGCGGACGTCCGCTCCGCGCTTGACCAATTCTTTGACCACGAGACTGCCGACATTGCCGGTTCCGCCCGTTACGAGGATCTTCATCATTTTAAGAGAGTCGTTCCCGAACTACTTCGATACACCGTCTTCAGCAAAACGATTTTGCATAATGGCAACATTGCCGATGGATTTTAACGATGTACGCGCTTTTGTCGCCGCCGCACAGGCTGGCACGTTAACCGCCGCAGCCAAGGAGTTGCACGTTCCCGCCTCGACGGTGAGCCGGTCCTTGACTCGCCTTGAAAAGCATTTGTGCGTGCTGCTTGTGCAACGCAGCCCGAAGGGTTTGGTGTTGACGGACTCCGGGAAGGAGTATCTGCAGTTCTGCAGGCGGGCCTTGCGAACCCTGAAGGAAGGAAGCGAGCTACTCGAAAGCCGGCGTTCCAAGCCGAGCGGGATTATCAAGGTGGCCTGCCCCGTGACCATGGCCCGCGACGTATTTGCGCCCTTGCTGAAAGAGTTCCGTCGCCGCTTCCCTGACCTGCGTATCGAGATTGAAACCTACTCGTCGGGCTATGATCAGGAGCCGCGAGAGGATGTGGACGTATTCTTCAAGTTGCGGGCGCCGAAGGATTCGTTACGGCGCGTTCGGCCCTATCCCGGCACGGTGCGCGCACTTTTCGCCAGTCCCAGCTACATTCATGCGTTCGGCAGTCCAGCGAGTCCGGACGACCTCACGGGTCATAGCTGCATCGGTTCAGGCGTTTGGAAGTTGAGCCGAGGTAAGAAGATCGCGACCCCAAACATCTCCTTTCGGGTGGTGTCGAGCGATCCTATCGTCAATCTGAAGGCCGCCGTCGACGGGCTCGGCATCGCCATTCTGCCGCTCTGGGTGGCAAGACCTCAAGTGCCGCGCCGGGGCCTGGTCCCGATTCTGCCGCTTTGGAAGCCGGATCCGATCACGCTATGCGCGCTCTTCTTTGGCCCATCGAGCCTCACGCCAAAGGTGCAAGCCATGCTCGACTTCCTGACCGAATATATTGGAACGGACCGCGATCCTCGGCTTCGGACTCAGCGAGCGAAGGGATACTTTACGGACCTGTTGATTCCTCCGACATCCGGACCTTAGCGGACACACCGAACGGAAAGTGCGTCCTGCTTTTCGCCATCGCTGTGACGATTGAGAGATTGTCCGCCCTTACCAAAGTTGTAGAGCCACGCTTTGGCCGCATCGCTTTCCGATGCCGTCCAGTAGAAACCGTGGGCCTCCAACCGTGCGTATTGGCCGGCAGCGGAGCGGCCGCCGCCGCGCAAGGCATTGAATCCCGAGATGCCTCCGATCACGAGCGCCTCATAGGTGGCTTTACCCTTGTCTTCCGACTCCTCACGAAGCCCGCCGTAGTGGCTTGCCAGTTGCCGCCATTCCTCGTTCGTGGGCAATCGCCATCCGTCGCCCAATGATTGACATGCTTGCCGCGCGGCCTGCCATGTATACAAGCGGCCATACTGAAGGCAATTTATTTCCGCATCTTGGTAGCAATAGGACTGCACAGTCTTGACGTTCAGATTGTGTGTCGTCCATTGTTTGCCGTCCGCCATCCGCTTGGAGGGATAGATTGTGCCGGAACCGAAGGCAATATTCAGCGCGATTGACACGACACAAACTCGAATCGGCCTAGTCTTGTCTGTAACGCTAGTCATGAACGATCTTCCACCGCCTCTTGGAATGTACGATATGTAAATTCGTGAATGGAGACTTCATGACCATATTCACTCGATTGGAGCAATGGAAGGAGCGCGACGTTATATCGGCGGAACAGCGCACACTCCTGGCAGGCCTCTCGCGTGGAGAGCGCTTTTCTCTTTTTCTCGAGCTGAACATTCTCCTCTACGCCGGTATTCTGGCGTTCGTCGCCGGCCTGGGTTGGACCGTCAGCACATGGTCGCAGCAATTGGGTGACGTCCTGGTGCTGAGCATTCTCTCCGCCATGCTCGCCGCCTGTTTTTGGTACTGCTTCTCCCGTGCGCCGGCCTGGTCGCGCGGGGAAACGTCTTCCCCCAATTTCTCGTTCGATTACGTGCTGTACCTCGGCAGCCTTATTTGGTCGGTGGAACTCGCTTACCTCGAGAAGCGGTTTCAGATGCTCTCTGGACAGTGGGATCTCTATCTGTTGGCGACGGCCGGCCTCTTCTTTTTCCTCGCCTATCGTTTTGACAATCGCTTCGTGTTGTCGCTCGCGTTGTCCTCGTTCGCCGGATGGTTCGGACTCACCATTTCGCGCTGGCCATCCCATCAGGACGTGGCGTACCGGCAATATGCGATTCTCTACAGCCTGGTGGTCGCGGGCGCCGGAGCCATACTCCAGCGCCGCGGCTTAAAGCCGCATTTCTTCGGCACCTATCTGAACATCGCAGCCAACGTTCTCTTTTGGGCATTGCTATCCGGGGTCTTCAATCGGGATGGCTATCTCGTATGGCTGCCCTGTCTGCTTGCCGCCTGTGGCGCATCTCTCGCCTGGGGGCTCGCGCGCCGGCAGTTTTCCTTCGTTGCTTACGCTGCCGTGTACGGCTACGTGGGCGTCAGTTCAATCCTCATCCACGACATACATAGCGATACCGCTGTTCTGAGCTACTTCGTCATTACTGGCGTCGCCATGCTTGTCATGCTCGTTGCGATCGCGCGCCGCTTCGGGAGGGAAGCGTGAGAGCCTACAGCGCATTCAACCAAGAAGCTCTGCGCGCCCGCGATCTGCTGAAGGACTGGGCTGGCGTTGGTTTTCTCACCGAAGCGCAGTACCAGCGCATGGAACAAGAAACCGTCTGTGAACTCCGCCGCACCAACATTTTCCTGCGGCTTGTCCTGTTCCTCTTTACCCTGATCATCGTGGGTGCGGCGGTGGCGCTGTTCTTCGTAACTTTTCTCTCGGAACGGGAGATGAAAACTGCCGGCATTTTGCTGCTGATCGCCGCTGCCTTCTCGTATGCGGCCGCCGAGCTCGCCGTTTCCCGTGCCCGGCTCTATCGCTACGGGATCGAGGAAGCGCTGGCCGTCTGCTCGGTTGGCTTTCTGTGTGCGGGAATGCAGGCCGTGTTGCCACACGGAGCGGAATTCCTGGTTCCGGCGGCTGGCGCCGTCGTCTCGCTCTGGATATGGCATCGTTTCGGGCTTCCCTATGCGTCGCTTGCCGCGATGATCTTCGTTGTCTGGCTCGCAGGCTACTGGACCTCCTCTCATTCGGCGCAGCACGTGATTGTCGCTGCGTTTTATGCGGCCGGCCTCGCAACCGTAGCCGCAGTACGCCGGCGCCATCGCTTCACTTATCTCAACGACCAGTATTCGATCGCCGAAGCACTCCTCTGGCTTGGCATCTACCTGACGATCAACCTGCAGCTTTCGTCTGTGAACTTACTCGCGCAGTGGTGGGGCGGCGCTCGGACCACCACCGAATTCTCGAGGCCGTTCTATTGGGCCACTTTTGTGCTGATGTGGTGCTTGCCGCCGGCCGTGCTCACGCGCGGCCTGCGCCAGAAAGACCGATTCGTTATCGCAGCGGGCTCTATCGCCGCTATCCTAACCCTGGTCACCAATAAGCCTTATCTCGGCTGGCAGCGCCATAGCTGGGACCCGATACTAATGGGCGGATTGTTGATCGGCGTCGCGCTCTTCATCCGGCGCTGGCTCGCCGATGGACCGGGCGAAATTCGCCACGGCTTTACCGCTCAGCGCCTCTCGGGGAAGGACAAACGGTGGATGAACGCCGGGGCCACCGCATTCGGACTCGTATCGCCGAGCATCCTATCGCCAAGCCCACAAACAGGGAGTTCCGACTTCCACTTGGGTGGTGGGGATGCGGGAGGCGGAGGCGCCAACTCCAATTTCTGAAAGCGGCGCATCCGCCTGCTTCGAACCTTACTCATACCGCAGCGCCTCCATCGGATCGACCCATTTCGCGGCAATCGAATCGAACAGGATGCTTAGCACGAGCCCCGCCGCTAATCCCGCCGCGACATGGACGAGCATCGCCGAGACCGGGTCCGGATAGGACGCGCACCCGATCGATACGCCAGCGGAAGTATTGATGTCGTGCGGCCCGCTGACTCGCGGCGGTTCCTGCTTGCCGGCGAGGACTTCCGCAATAGTGTCCGCCGAAACTGGCCGCAGGGCTGTGGATTTCTCGCCCACGGACAGCGTGAAATCGTTCGGGTAAAGGTCAACATCCTTAGTGGACGCCCGGGTAGCTTCCGGCATCGGCTCTCGGCCGGATGCCCGGAGAACCGGCCGTCAGAATCATCACGGATAGCAGTAGATAGAGAAGGGCTTTTTTCAATTCCCGACGCCTCGGCTATTGTACGTGAACTATTGCATTGCGTTTCCGCGAGATTGGGGCGAAGCCGCACGATCCCAATGCTAATATCGGGCGACAACGGCACTCCAGGCCGCTTAAGGCCCGGGCGCTTGAGAAACAAGGAGAAATGAAAATGAAATTGGTGAAAGCGGCGTTGCTGCTTACACTGGGGTCGGTGGCGGCTTGGGCCCAGGTCAATGCGGGCGAACAGAAGCCCGAAGCCAGCGTGCCCTTCACCATGGCGACGGTGGCCACGTTTGAGTTGCCCTGGCGGCTGGCCTTCCTGCCGGATGGCCGCATGCTGATTACCGAAAAGGTCGGGCCCGTTTGGCTGGTGTCCCAGCAGGGAGCTAAGATCCCGGTGAGCGGTACGCCCCCGGTCTATTGGCAGGGCCAGAATGGCATGCACGGCGTCTTCCTCTCGCCCCATTACGCCACCGACCAGAGTATCTATCTCACTTATGTCGAGCCGGGTGATTATGGCGGTGGCCTGGCACTGGCCCGCGCGAAGCTGCGCACCACCGCCACGTCGGCCAGACTCGGAGACTTCGAAGTGCTATGGCACCAGATGCCAAAGGGTAAAGGCGGCCAGGAAGGCGCGCAGATCGCCTTCTCACCCGACGGCCAATATCTGTTCCTCACGGTTGGCGACCGCCAGCGCTTCACCCCCGCCCAGGATCCAGACCAGCCCGAAGGCAAGGTCCTGCGCTTGACACTGGACGGCAAACCCGCGCCCGGCAATCCCGAGTTCGGCAAAACCGGCGCGGCCACTATTCCGCTGATCGATCCGCCGAGTGACACCGAAGCCGCGAAAACCGCGAAGGTGGTGAGCACTTATACTTTCCCCGGTCCTAACCTGACGCGGGCTGAAACCTGGGCCAGCGGCATTCGTACACCCTATGGCATGGCGTTTTCGCCCAGCGGCGAATTGTGGGAGGTCGAACATGGCCCGCGCGGCGGCGACGAGCTGAACCTGATCGAGCAGGGCAAGAATTATGGCTGGCCGCTGGTCTCTTATGGCAATAACTATAACGGCGTGCCCATTCCCAAACCCGACACGCGGCCAGACCTCGCAAAGCCCGTGATCTATTGGGTGCCGGTGATCGCGCCCGGCAATCTGATGTTCTACCGCGGCACGCAGACCTTCCCGCAATGGAACGGCAACGGCCTTATCAGCGGCCTGGAGAGCAAGGCGCTCCTCCGCATCATCTTTGACGGCCATGGCGGCGCGAAGACCGCCGAGCGCTGGGATGTGGGCCACCGCATCCGCGACGTGGAACAAGGCCCCGATGGCTCGCTGTGGATGCTCGAGGACGCCAATCCGGGCGCTCTGATCCACGTGACACCTAAGTGACCGCGAATAGGAGACCGAATATATGTGCGATCAGGATCATTTCGAAAACGACCGGCTAGAGTACGAGAGTCTCGGCAAGGTGACGAGGAAGCAGTTCGGCATGCTGCTGGGGGCGGGAGTGGCGATGATGTTGCCGCCAGTTGCGAATGCGGCCGCAGTCACCGAATCCGACGTCAACGTGACGACGCCGGACGGCACCGCGGACTGCTACTTCGTGCATCCGGCAAGCGGCACAGCTCCAGGCGTTCTC
>Ga0193753_10001779_pt1 | contig 18005 bp, 10 predicted proteins | sample H1c2metaG_FD_144925 | JGI IMG/M metagenome (GOLD analysis project Ga0193753, IMG submission 144925) | Soil microbial communities from a riparian zone of the East river system, Colorado, United States - H1c2 | ecosystem: Environmental > Terrestrial > Soil > Riparian zone | place: USA: East...
CCTCGGTGCTAGTTCAGGTGGGGCTCGTAGATGAGCGGATGTTGCCGGTGGTCGGGCCGCAGGCGGCGCGACGACTACTGGACTCCGACGTGCCCATGAACGGGTTGTTGCGGCGTACGAAGCACTGACCAGCTGGCGCACACGTTGCATATACACGTTTTATCTAACTAGACACGGCCCGCGCGGCTCGCTAAGCACGACGGTTGGCGGTGAATAGTGCAAACGCGCGTCGCGGTGAAACAGGCCCGATCTTGGTGCGCATCGAGTGTCAATCGGGTGCTAGCCTGCAGCTGCCACCAGGAACCCGATTGGAGGGCAGGCAGACTGTATGGGCCGAGGGAGCGCACACGACGCCGACGAAGAGGCATCACCGACAACCGGCGACATCTTCGATTCGATGCTCCGAAAAGCTGCGCGCGTCGACCGCTTCACGTTGCCCGCTGCGTTGCCGCACATCCAACAGGTTATCGGCGGCAAGTACCGGATCGAGCACAGGCTCGGTCGCGGGGGTATGGGGGCGGTGTTTCGCGCGACCCATATGGTCAGTCGGAAGTCGGTGGCGCTCAAATGGATGTTGCGTTCGACGGCCGATGAAAACGCACATCGCCGGTTCCTGCGTGAAGCGCTAGCCGCTGGACGGATCGATCATCCCAACGTCGTCGATGTCTACGACGTCGGCGAAGAGGGCCCGTGCGCGTATCTGGTGATGGAGCTGTTGCACGGCGAAGCCCTGCGAGCACGCCTGGGGCGCGGTCCACTGCGACCGAGGCAGGCCGCGACGTTACTACTGCCAGCGATGCGCGGCGTGAGCGCGGCACACCGCGCCGGCGTGATCCACCGCGATCTCAAGCCCGACAACATCTTTCTGTGCACCAGTCCAGATGGCGCGGCGCGCGAAGCCAAGGTGCTCGACTTCGGAATCGCGAGTGTGCTCGACGACGAGCGCGCCGATCCGACTCTCACCCGGGACGGTGCGGTGCTCGGCACACCCGTGTACATGTCTCCCGAGCAGCTGCAGGGCGCGCGTGACCTCGATGTCCGCACGGACGTGTACGCGTTCGGCGTGATCCTGTACGAGGCGCTCGTCGGTCGGAGACCGTTCAACGCGGAGAGTTATCCGGGGCTGATCTTGGAGATCGTGCATCGACTGCCGACGCCTCCCCGCGAGCTTCGTTCGGACTTGCCGCACGGGCTGGAGCAGGTCGTGCTGCGGGCGCTCGCCAAGGATCGCGAGGATCGCTACCAGAACATCGACGAGCTGATCGCGGCACTCGGGCCGTTCGCGAGCGCAGGCCTCGTCGGACCGCAGCCGGGAGAAAGCGGCTTGTCGCGCGTCGTCGTGCCTGTGGATTCGCCAACCCCCTCCGACCGCGTGGTGTCATCGGTCAAACCGAGCGCCGCATCTGCATTGGGGTCCAGTGCAGATACGTCTCAGCACGAGCTGTCGTTGCAGGCAGTTGTCGTCGCGTTCGGCGTGGTGCTGGCATCGGTCGCTTTCGCAAGCGCGATGTGGCTCGCATCGTCGTCGGGCGAAGAACCCGGCGCATGGGTTGCGCCCGCGGTGATTGCGCTGCCCCCCAACGCGCAACTCGAGCGCCGCCTGCCAGCGTTCGCAGAGGCGCGCACCGCTTCCGCGACACCAGACACCGGCGCATTGCCTCGTTCGTGCGAAGAAGCGAGGAACGCGGGGCGGGGAGTGGACGAAGTTACGAAGATCGATCCGGATGGCACCGGACCAGTGCGCGCATTCGAAGTGTTTTGTGCGGGTATGGCGGGTGGGAGGGCCAAAACTGCGCGCGAGTACCTGCCGTTGGTGCACACCAAGAACGACCGCAACTTCACGCGCTTCGTCTACGGCGATGGCGCTTGCCCGTGTCCGGATCTAGTCGTTCGCTTCACGCGTGTACGTTTGGATCCGCGCACACTGACCGTCGATCCGACTGACGTCAGCTTCGCGAACTACGATCGCCCTCTCAGCTGCGAGGCGCAACACGCGAGTCAGTGCGGAGAATCGCCGCAACTGATCTGGGGTGGCGCCGGAAGCTGTCGCTCTCCGGGTGACAAGAGCGGATCAGCGTCGATCGATCTGCGCGGCACCTCGTTTGCGCTCTCACCCTCGCTGAGGTTCGTGCCGGCGGGTTTCGGAGCGGCCGGTGAGGCGACCATCTCGCGCGATCGTAAAACGGCAACGCTCGTTGCAGGCGGTCGCTGCGGTACGCTTGTCGCGGAGCAAGCCCGCGTGGCGCTGGTCGCAGATCGGTGAGCTCGGTGGTGCGAATCGTTGCGATGCTCGCTTGGCTGTCGGGTGCGCTGCTTGCGCCGGGATGCGAGCAAGGCGCGATCGCGCCGGAATACTCAGTACCTCCGCCGGCGCAGCTCGTAGCGGCCCCGGCCCTGCAGCGCGAGCCGTTGCAGCCGTTGCCTGCGGCGCCAGTGGTCGATCCGAAGCGTGCAGCCATCGGCCGCAGGCTGTTCGCCGCGCAGAATCTCTCCGGCGATGGCACGGTCTCGTGCATGACGTGCCATCCGCTCGACCGCGCAGGCGCCGATGGTCTGATGCACTCGCGCGGCGCGAACGGCAGAGAGACGGCAGTCAACACGCCCACGGTTTACAACGTCAGCTTCAACTTCAGATTCAACTGGAACGGCGCGTACGCCACGCTCGAGGATGAGTTCAACGCGCCCGTCACCAAGACCATGGACACGACCTGGGACGCGATCTGCGAAAAGCTCCGCACCGACCGCGCTTTGAATGGCGCTTTTCTAGGCGCTTATCCGGATGGTGTCACGACCGCGAACGTGAAGGACGCGCTGGCTCGGTACATCGACACGCTGGTCACGCCCGACTGCCGTTTCGATCAGTACTTGCGCGGTGACCCCGATGCACTCTCGTTTCAAGAGCTGCGCGGATACGAGATGTTCAAGACGCTCGGTTGCGCGAGCTGCCACCAGGGCGCGAACGTGGGCGGTAACCTGTTTCAGCGTCTGGGCGTGATGCACGACTATTTCAAGGACCGCGTGCAACGCGGCGGACCGGCGCAGACTTCCGCTGACCTGGGACGTTTCGAAACGACGAACCACCCCGAGGATCGGCACGTCTTCCGCGTGCCCAGCCTTCGCAACGTGGCCTTGACCCCGCCGTATTTTCACGATGGTTCGGTCGCGACACTCGAGCAAGCGGTCACGAAAATGGGCTATCTGCAGCTCGGTCGCCAGCTGACAGCCGAACAGGTCTCGCTCGTCGTCGCGTTTCTGAAGACGTTGACCGGGTTGCCGAGCACTGCGCTGTCGCTGAGTGTGGCACCGTGAACGCTCGCGTCTTAGTGGCGCTCGCTGTCTTGCTCTCGGCGCTGGCTGCGGGGCTCGCGTGGCTCGAGCTGCACTCGGCTCGTGCGCTTTCGTCTTCCATGGATGATGTCGCACGGCTCGACGCGCTGCTCGCGGGTCGAGCCGCGCTGCAAACCAGTGTGCTGTCCGCGCGCGCGGGACTCGAGCTGAGCTTCGACGAGATCAACCATGCGCTGTCGTTCATGCGCAGAACATACAGCGAAGAACCCGTGGTACGCGCACGCGGGGCGGCGTACTCGAAAGCGGCCGACGAATTGGCACGCACCGGCGCGGCGCTGCGCGTCGAAGAGACCGCGCTCGAGACGTTCAAGACCGATCTCGCGCTGCTGCGCTTGTCGTCGCGATACTTTCCGCTGGCTGCCGATGCGCTGATGAGTCGTTGGACACCGCGCGCGCGCAGATCGAAACCGGAGTCGGACAACGTGAGGGAAGCGACCGCGCTGGCAGCGATCGACTCGCTGCGGACGGAAGTGGAACGCTACCAGGAAGCGCCGACTGGCCAGATCGCGCAGCGCCTTGAAAGTATGATCCCTAGGCTCGAAGCGCTGCGCAGTCCGGAGAGTGGCGATGCCGAGAGTGCGGATCTTTCGGCACTACTGGGCCATACACGCATGATCCTGGACAGGCGCGAGCGCGTCGATCGCTTCACGCGCAACCTGGTTCAATCGCCCGTGCGAGTACACCTTGAGGCTGCGCGCGCGGCCTATGATCAAGCGACCCGGGCGCAGCTCAAAACGGTCGTGGTGCTGCGGATCGTGGCGAGTGAGCTTGCCGCGCTCGGTATAATCGCGCTGGCAGTGGTGGTTTGGCAGGCAGTTCGTCAACGCAGGTCGAGCGCGGCGACGAAGTGAGCCGGTGGGGGCCACTGCGGGCCGCTGGTCACTTGCCGGTGCACTGACTCATTCACGCACTGCTGTGCGTCACGAAACTGGTCGCGCCTCTCTACCCGGTACCGTTCGGTATCGAACGCATGCGGAGAGATGCCATGTTCAAATCAGTCCTTATCGGTTTCGCAGTGATCTCGAGCTTGAGCGCGTGCACCAGTAGTGCGCACTTGCGGATGAGCGACGCTAGGAGCGGAAATGTCAGACTTTCCGGACCGTACATGCCGGCCATGGCGAAAGCGCGCTTGCTGATGGCCGAGCAGTGCCGCACGCGCTTCGTCGTCGTCGAGGAGGCTGGCCGAGCACTGAACTTTCGTTGCAACAGCGCTGCGGATGCAGGCATTGCGCGCGTCCAAGACGCGAGCAGCGGCTGGGCCACGGTGGGCTCGTCAGCGATTCGCCAGGAGTGACGCCTGACCTGTCAGACGACTGACTTCAGCCTGTAGACGCGCTCGACTTTAACGTTTCAATACGCTCGCGCCACCCCGAAAAAGCCCGTTGCGACTTGCAGATCGAGCAGTCGCAGACGGGCTTTTTGTTTGTGGCAAGCGCTCGAACTGCGTCGTGTCACAGCCTGCCTGCGGCGACTCCTTCACGCGACGATGCGAGGAGACCGAAGATGAGACTGGTTCATACGACTCTGCTGGTCACGATGTTTCTGGGTGCACTGTCCGGCTGCGGCGCGCAGCCAGCGGCGGAAGAGGGCCAGTTGCCCGCGTTCTCGTCGATCTCGAACGGTCTGGTGAATCGCCCAGCCAATCCGCGTTGCATCGCACCGACCAGTACGCAGGTGCCGCAGATGCTGTCGCGACTCAATTGCTTTGATTCAATAGACCCGGCGCTGCCGGGACCGAGCATGGTGCCATACGATGTGGTTGCGTCGCTCTGGGCCGACGATGCCGACAAAGCGCGTTGGTTCGCAGTGCCTGACGGTGCGACGATCAGCGTCGATCAGACCGGCCGGCTGCTCCTTCCGCGCGGGTCCATGTTGTTCAAGACGTTCGCGCTCGCCGGCCAGCGTCTCGAAACACGCGTCTGGATGAATCATTCGGATACAGGTTGGAGTGGCTACAGTTACCGCTGGGATCCAGGCGCGGTCGACGCCGTGCTCGCAGGCCAGGAAGACGAGCACGTCGCGGTCGCCGGAAGCAGCGAGACCTGGACGATCCCCGGACGCGGCCAGTGCGCGCGCTGTCACGTCAACCACGAAAACCCGAACCTCGGTTTCCAGCTCGCTCAGCTCGACCGCGATTTTACGTACCCGACCACGGGCCGCAGCGCGAACCAACTCGGCACGCTGCGTGCGATCGGTTTACTCGAGCTGCCGATCGAGCCGACTGCCGGCGCGCAGCTGGTGGACTACCGCGACGAAGCGCAGCCATTGGCGGCGCGCGCGCGTTCCTACCTGCACGCCAACTGCAGCAGCTGTCACTATGATGCGACCGGCTATTGCACTGGTGATCTGAGAATCACGGCTCCGGATAAGGCGATGGGCCTGTGCAACGTCGCTTCGCGACAGATCGACCCGCTCTGGGGTTGGCACGAGGACACCAGACTGATCGCGCCGGGCGATCCCCAGCGCTCCGCGCTCTGGTTGCGCCTGAGCGCACCAGGCGGTGCGAGCATGGCAATGCCGCCGCTCGGGCGCCACGAAGTCGACCAGGCCGGAGTCGAGCTGATAGCGGCCTGGATCAGCGCGATGCCCGGCTGTCCGAACTGAGTGGTCGGCACTGGTGATGGATCTTGCCGCCCGTCACGGTTCGCTCGTGTTAGCGTTAGTGCCGGGGGTCACATCGGACGCTGCCTGTGTCACGGGGCGAAATGAGCTGCGAACATCCTGTCGTCTTGATCATCGACGATGACTGGCGCGTACGAGAAGCCCTGGCCGAGTTGCTGTCGACGTTCGACTTCGAGACGGTGACCTTTGGCAGCATTGCAGAGTACGTTGCGCACCCACGGGCCGACGTACCGTCCTGTCTGATCCTGGACGTCAAGCTCCCCGACATCAGCGGGCTCGACTTTCAAGCTGAGCAGCCGGTCGACCAGCATCCACCGATCGTGTTCATCACCGGACACGGCGACATCCCGTCTTCCGTGCGCGCGATCAAGCGAGGAGCCGTCGACTTTCTCACCAAGCCGCTGATCGAACGTGATCTCGTCAAAGCCATCCGCACCGGAGTCGAACGCGATCGCGCGGAGCGTCGCGCCCGCGCCGAGCTCGCCGAACTGCAGGGCCGGCTGAATCGGCTGACACCACGCGAGCGACAGGTTCTCGCGCTGGTCGTCAGCGGGCTGCTCAACAAGCAGGCGGCTGCAAAGCTTGGCATCACGGAGAGCACGGTGCAGATCCACCGCCGCAGGATCATGGAGAAGATGAAGGCCACTTCGCTCGCGGACCTGGTCAGGATCGCCGTTACACTGGGGGCGTGATCTACGAGCCTGCGAGCGGGAGTGTGAACTGTAGAGTCGCGCCGTGTAATTCGGACTGTGAGGCCCAGAGTCGACCGCCGTGTGCTTCCACAATCGAGCGGCAGACCGCGAGTCCCATTCCGAGGCCGTCGCGCTTGGTGCTGAAGAATGCGTCGAAGATGCGATCCAGCTGTTCGACCGCGACGCCTGCGCCCGAATCGCGGACGCGCGCGACCGCGTACCCCTTTCGCTCGAGCGCAGTCATCACGTGCAAGATGCGCGACGATGATTGGCGCTCGCTCATGGCCTCGATCGCGTTGATGGCCAGGTTCGCTATCACCTGCTGCAGCTGGACCCTATCGACCAGGACCGGTGCGAGCCCATCAGCGAGCTCGAGCTCGAGCGAGACATCGTGCCGATGGAGCTCGCTGCGAATGAGGTCCAACACGTCGCGAATCACCTCGTTGAGGTCGATTGCGCTCAGCTGGCGCGGCGCCTTGCGGAGCACGTCGCGGATGCGCTTGATCACTTCCCCGGCATACAATCCATCACGCACCACTCGTTCGGCCGCATGGATGCCGCGCAAGACTTCGGGAGGGTCAGTCGACAGGAAGCGGAGGCAGGAATTAGCGTTGCTGACGATCGCCGTGAGCGGCTGGTTCACTTCATGCGCGATCGACGCCGCGAGCTCGCCCATCGTGGTCAAACGACTGGTGTGGACCAGGTTTGCTCGTGCATCGCGCAACGCGTCCTCGCTTTGCTTGCGCTCGGTGATGTCCATGGTCGAACCGATGTACGACTGGACCTGACCGGCCTCGTCGCGCATTGGTCGACCCACGGCGTGCAGGTACTTGACCGATCCATCCGGTAGCAGAGCACGAAAGTCGCTCGCGTGGACCGCGTGTTCGCGGGCGATCGAGGCGACGGTCTGCATGACAGCCGTTCGATCATCCGGGTGAATGCGCTCGATAAACGCGCCGACGCTGCCTGCAGGACTCTGCTGAGGATCGTAACCGAATATCCTCTGCAGCTCGTCGGACCAGACGGCTTTGCCGTCTCGCGGACTCCAGCTCCAAGTTCCGGTATGGCTCACGCGCTGGCCTTCGGACAACAGCGCTTCGCTGCGGGCTAGATCGGCGTAGAGATACGCGTTGTCGAGCGAGATCGCGGCCTGTGAAGCCAGAAACTCCAACACGGTGATGCGGCGCGGAGTAAACGCGCCCGCAGTCAGGTTGTTCTCGAGATAGAGCATCCCGACCAGGACCGATTGCTTGATGATCGGGATGCAGAGCACGGACCGAACCTGACGCTGTGCGACGTATGCGTCGCCTGCGAGTTGATCTCCGAGCGAGGCGTCATCCAGGATGAGCCGCTTGCGCGTTCGCAGCACGTAGTTCAATGCGCTGCTCGGCAGATCCGTGCCGGACACCTGACTCTCGCACAGCGCGATCTCGAGCCTGCCCTGATGCATCGCTGCGCGCGCTGCGACCAGGGGCTCGTTCAGGCGCAATAGGATCAGCACGCCTCGTTCGGCGCCGGCGTGCTCGACCGCCATGCGAATGAGCGTTTCGATCAGCGAGCGCAACTCGATCTCGCTCGACAAGGCTTGCGCTGCTTTGAAGATCGCAGCGACTTCCCATTGCTCTACAGGCTCATCGACGGTGTCGCCCGGAGCGAGCGCGCTGCTGGGCGACGCGCCAGGCCGATGTGACTGGTCGAGCTGCCGAACTTTGCCGTCCGCTCCCCAGCGCGCGTAGCAATGCCGCGCTCGACTGCGGTATGCATCCGCGATCAGGTCGAAGCCGCGCAGTCGGTGAAAGCGCGCAGCGAGCTCGCACGCGAGCGCCTCTTCGTGAATGGCTCCGCGCTGCTGTGCTGCATGCATCGCCTCGTCGTACAGCCGCTCGGCTTGCCGCTCGTCGCCGTTCACACGAGCGAACTCCGCAGCGACCAGCGCTGCGCAGCTCGCGAAGTTCGCCGGGCATTTCTCGCCCCAGATCGCGAGCTGGGTATGGTGCGCGAGCAGCGCTGTGAGGTGTTGTTCGCGCGTGGAGTCGGCCGTCGTGTCGCACGACGCCGCGTGCGTGAGTGCGCTGTAGAGGTGGTAGTCGGAGACTTCCATGAACGCGCGGGTCAGCGGCAACAAACGCTCGGCCAGCGGCATGGCCTCGAGCGCACCCGTGAAATCTTCTGCAAAGAAGCAGCTTTGGATGCGGTGGATCCAGTACCAGGAAGCGGCAAACGCCAGGCGCTCGCCACCTGCTTCCAGTTGACGCTCGAACCAGCGCGTGCCCTCGGGTACGCCGCCCTCGTGCAAGTCGTCGATCGACAGGCCGCGCAAACCGCGCACCAAGATCAGTTGTTCGAGGCACGAGTGGACACCGAGCGCGAAACTGGTCTTGCGCGTCAGTGCAAGCGCCTCTTCCAGCTCGCGCTGAACCTCCGCCAGAGGCTCACCCGCGCGCAGCTGCGCGGACACCAAAGCGCGTAGCCCGTAGATTGCGAGTGTCGGATCGCCCAGCGCGTGTGCACCCGCGATGCCACGGCTGACTACGGCGCGCATGCCCGAGATGGGCATCGTCCAGGGGACGACGAAATTACTGAAGCTCACGTAGACTCGCGCCTCGAAGCGATTCATCCCGCGCTTGTCGACCAGCTCACAGGCGAGTCGGCCGAAGCGAAACGCGGTCTGATACTCGCCGGCGCGAAATCCCAGCACGATATTCAGCGCCGCGTAGGCATTGCAGCCGGCGTCGCTGTTGCCGTGCTCGATGCTTAGGTTCGTCATACGCAGCAGCACCAGGTCCACCAGCTGTACATCACTGAACAGTGCTGGGACGATCAACGCATCGAGGATTTCCATGGTGGCGAGCCAATCGGGATCGCGCATGCGTGGAAGATCGATCAGTGCCTCGACCGGGCGGCCCGCGAGCAGCTGCCATAGGGTCTCGAGCTCGCGCTCCACGAGCTTTGCATCCGGATGCGCGGACCATGTGATGCCCGCACGACCCAGACATGACAACCCGACCTCGATTGCTTCATCGACGCGATCGAGCGTCGTACACAACAACATGCGTAGACTAGCCACCGCAGTGAGGTCAGCGGCGCTCGTCGCACGCTCCGAGAGCTCGACGAGCAGTTCGGTAGCCACCGCGTGCGCGCCGAGGAGAAACTCGCAGTGCGCGCGATTCAGCTCGAGCTCGAAGCACAGGCGATAGTGCGTCTGCCACGGCTCGTCCGGAAGCAGCTCGCGACCCGCGGCGAGGTACCCGCTGGCCGAGCTGTACGCCGATGCCGCCAGCGCACGCTTGCCCGCGCGCAGATTGAGCTGCGCCACGCGCACGCGCTCCTCGCTCGAAGTGATGAGTGAAGCTCCACGATTGAACTGATCGACTACGGGATGGATCTCAGGCTCGAGCTCCTGCGCCTGGGCTTGCAGCGCCAGCGCTCTGCCCAGACGCAAGTGATGCAGCGCCTGCTCGGGCACGGGGATGAGCACGTATGCGGCCTCTTGAATGCGGTCGTGAAGAAATGCATAGCGGCCGTGCGCGCGCGAGATCACGCCTGCCCGCACGGCGGGCCCGAGGGTCGCGTGCAGCTCCAACTCGGATCGTGCCGACACGTATGCGACCGTGGAGACTTCCGCGATCGCACCGAGACACGCCAGCTGCGCGAGCGCTTGCTGAGTCTCCGGAGCGAGACGGGAGAGTTTCTCCGCCATCAGCTCTGCGACATTGTCGGAAATGGCTAGCGCTCGGATGCGCGCCAACTCCCACTGCCAGCTCGCGCTCGCGCTGTCGAACGTGAGCAACCCCTGCTCGGCGAGCGCTGCGACGAACTGCAGTACGAAGAACGGGTTGCCCGCGGTCTTCTCACGCACCAGCCGAGCCAACGGAAGTACGTGTTGCGGCGGTGCTCGCAACGCATCTGCGAGCAGCTGCACGACGTCGTCGAGCTCGAGTCCCGAGAGCACGATCTCGGCAGACAGAGTGCTCGCACCGCGCAGCACTGCGAGCGTGCCAGCGAGTGGGTGCGCGGCGTCGACTTCGCTGTCGCGGTATGCGCCGATCAACAGCAGCGCGCCGGCTTCGGGCGCGTTGACCAATCGCTCCAGCAGCTCGAGGCTTGCTGCGTCGTGCCACTGCAAGTCGTCGAGAAACAGTGCGAGCGGTCGCCTGGCTTGGGCGAACACGTGTAGAAACCGCTGAATGACCAAATGAAAACGGCTCTTCTCGTCCTTCGGTCCGAGCGGCAGCACGGCTGGCTGCTGCCCGATGATCAGCGCTAGTTCCGGCACCAGGTTGACGATCAGCTGTCCGCTACGTCCGAGCGCCTCGCGAACGGCAACGCGCCACGGCGAGAGCTCAGCTTCGCTCTTGCCGAGTAGCCCGTGAACCAATTCCCGGAGCGCACCGGTGATCGCTGCATACGGGATGCCGCGCTCGTACTGGTCGATCTTGCCAGAAACGATCAGACCACGTGTTGGCACCAGCACCTTGTGGAGCTCGCGCACGAGCGATGACTTGCCGATGCCGGCGTGCCCCGACACGAGAACCAATCGCGTTGCGTCGCGGCTCACTGCCTGGCCCAACGTCATGCCGAGCGTCTCGATTTGAGCCAGCCGCCCGTAGAGTCTCTCGGGAAGTAACAGGCGCTCGGAGCGATCGTTTTTGCCGAGTGTGAATGCTGGAATGCGGCGCTCGACACTAAAGTGATCGAGACAGCGCTGCAGATCCGCTTCGACGCCCGCCGCGGTCTGGTAGCGGTCCTCGGCATTCTTCGCGAGCAGTCTGAGCAGAATAGTTTCGAGCACGCGCGGCATGTCGGGCGTGTGCGCGCTGGGAGCGGTCGGCGCGCGTGCGATATGGCAGTGAATCCAGCTCATTGCGTCGGTGGCGGAGAAAGGGAGCACGCCGGTGAACAGTTCGTAGAGCGTCACGCCGAGCGCATACAGATCACTGCGGGCGTCCAGCGAACGATTCATGCGGCCGGTCTGCTCGGGAGCCATGTACGCCAGCGTGCCGGCAATCTTCTCCGGATCTGCAGGCGTTTGATGTTCACGCGGAAGGTGTGAGGCGAGGCCAAATCCGCTGAGCCGCACGTGCCCATCGGCAGCGACGAACACGTTTGAAGGTTTGATATCCTTGTGAATTAGCCCGCGCGCTCCGACCTTACGCAGTGCGGCTGCGAGCGACACCGCGATCCGCAGTCCGTGAGACATCTCGAGTGGGCGGCCTGAGAGCTCCGAATCTAGCGGATGCCCTCCCGGATCCTCGAGCACGAGCACCGTGCCTCCGTCGAGCCGGGCGAGCGCCAACGGGCGCAAGGCCCATGAGGGGTCGAGCTCTGCTGCTAGTGCGTACTCGCGCTGCAGGTGCTCGACCTTGACCGCATGTCGCCCGTCGTGCCCGGGTGACAGTACCAGGACTGATGGGCAGCCGGACTGACGGCCGCGATACAGGTCGAACTCGCGCCCTTCTCGCAGGATTTCGAGGGCGTACTTGCTTAGCTCCATGAACACCGTGCTTCGAGACGCTGCACGACCGTGTCTCGGGCAGCGTCGCAGCAGCTTGGCCGAGGGCGCAGACTCGCACAAGCCGCTCCGTGCTCGCGACCACTCTGGGATCATGCCGCCGCATCGAGCACGCTACGCTGGCTGCGGACCAGATACGTGAATCGGTAGCGCGAATCCGAAGGTGGCGCCGTGCGTGTCGTTCCGACGTGCCCAGATCTTGCCGTCGTGCGCTTCGATGATCGAACGGCAGATCGCGAGCCCCATGCCCATGCCTCGCGCCTTGGTGGTGAAGAATGGTTCGAAGATGGACTGCGCGGTGTCCAGGCCCGGACCCGCATCGCAAACCTCGAGCGTCACGCTGCCGAGCGCGTCGCAGCGCGTACGAATCGAGAGCGCTCGTGAACGGTCGACCACCGACTCCATGGACTCGAGCGCGTTGCGAATCAGATTGACTAACACTTGCTGCAGCTGAACCCGATCAGCCAGCGTTCGAGGCAAGTCCGACGCGAGCTCGACGCTCATGTGGATGTCGCTGGTCAACACTTCGCCCATCATCAGCTCGTGAACTTCGCGCACTACCTCATTGAGATCGAGCGGCACTTTTGTGGACGGTGCCTGTCTAAACAGCGCGCGAATCCGTTTGATGACCTCGGAGGCCGCGTGTCCATCGCGGATCACTCGCTCGGCGGTGCGTCGCGCGCGTTCCAGATCGGGTGGCTCTGCGGACAGTAAGCCCAGACACGCGCCGCCATTGGCGACCACGGACGCGAGCGGTTGATTAATCTCGTGCGCGATCGACGCCGCTAGCTCGGCGATCGCCGCGATCTCGGACGCGCGCGATAGCCGAGCTTGCGTCACCTTCAGGACCTCCTCCAGCTTCTTGCTGCTGTCGATGTCGAAGTTGAACCCGTACCAACGTACGATGCGACCGGTCTCGTCACGCAGCGGATGGCCGCGCGACGTGAACCATCGGTATTGGCCGTCAGCGCCCAGTAAGCGATGCGTGTCCTCCCAGGGCCGTTCTTCGGCACGAGCCCGATCCCATGAGTTGAGGGTCTTGTCCACGTCGTCCGGATGGATCAACTGCTCGCGAACGAACTCGGCGAGGGTCTTGCCGACATACTTCATGAGGCGCTGGTTGATGTAGTCAGGCATGCCTTCGGGAGTGGAACGCCACACGAGCGCGGGGATGGTTTCGGTGATCAAGCGCTGCTCCCGCTCGCTTTGCCTCAACGCTTCTTCGGCCTTCTTTCTGGAGTCGACGTCGATCAAGAGGCCATACCAGCGCACGACTCGTTGCTCCAGAAACAGCGGCTGCACGCGCATCTCGACCCAACGCGCGTCGCCATCCAAGCGACGCAGCCGGCAGCAGATTTCGAGTGGCGCACCGCTTTCGATGCTGCGTTTCTGAACATCCGCGACCATTTGAAGATCATCTGCGTGGATCAGCTCCACCCAGCCCAGGCGCTTGAGCTCCGCGAACGGCATACCCAGAAAGTCCTGCACTCTCTGATTTGCATACTCGAGCTCCCCGTCGGGTGCGCTTACCGTGAGCATGGCAGGCAAGGTCTCGACCAGCTCCAGCAGTTGGCGTTCACTCGTCACGAACGATTCCTCCGCGGCGCATGGATCCTCGAGATCCAATGCCACGGCGACCCAACCTGTCACGTGTCCCTCGCTGTTGCGCAGCGGCCGCACCGTGGTGCGCAGCCAGCGATAGCCGTCGTGGCGAAGCATACGGGTCACTGCGGAATAGGCGGTCCCGGCGGCGAGGTTGTGCGACCAGAGAGAAAGCGCATCGTCGCGGTCGTCGGTGTGCACGCACAGCGCCCAACCGTTGCCCGTGAGCTCCGGCAAGGACTTGCCCAGGTAGTTCAGCATCCCGCGACTCACGTCCTCGACCTGCCCATCGGTGTTCGCGAACCAGACCAGATCACGCACGTGACTCAAGACCAGTGGCCGACTAGGTTCGTGCGCCGCGGAGTCGTCCTTGTCGGGGCCGCTCATGCCGGTGAGCTCTGCGTCCCGTGCAGCGGGCCGTTCACGGGTGGGTGTTGTGTGCTCGGTATCATGCTCATCGCGCGCACTCCGATTCGGGGTCGAGTGCTGTGCTCTGGAACGTGACCAGCGAAAGCATGCAGCCATGACCGAGCGACGGTTACTACTACTCGTGAGGTGCGAGCTTGTCCGCTGTGGTGTGAGGCAAACCGCATCGCAGAAACATGGGATAGACGTACTGTTCGGCCGAGTTACGCTGCGGCCCTGGCGATGCGTCGTCGTCGGCAGGCCGCGCGCACGCGCGACGTACGTGTCTCGGTGCGGCTTCGAGGAGGCTTGCCCGTTTCGCGGGTCACACCGCACCGACGGCTGCTCTAACGTCCATCAGGTCACGCACGAGGCTCCATGACGCAACCACCCATCGACCCCGAACAGCAGATACGTGCCGAGTTCATGGCGGGCCGGCTCGAGGCAGCCGCCAGTGCCACGCTCGAGATGTACGGCAGCGAGATCCTCAGCTTCCTGGCATCCCGCCTACGCGCGCGCAGCGACGCGCACGAAGTGTTCTCGATGTTCGCCGAGGACCTGTGGTTAGGTCTGCCTAAGTTTAGCTGGCGCTGCAGCATGCGGACGTGGAGCTACACGCTCGCCCGTAACGCGGCCTCGCGCTACGCAAGCGCGCCGCAACAGCGCCTCGCACGCAACCTCACTCTGTCGTGTCCGGATGCGCTATCGGCGATGATCGAACGCGCACGCAGCTCTACGCAGGCATATCAACGCACTGAAGTGAAAGACCGCTTCCGAACCCTGCGCGAGCAGCTCGACCCCGAAGACCAGACGCTGCTCGTGCTGCGCGTCGACCGCGGTATGGCTTGGCGCGATCTGGCCATCACCATGCTGGGCGACGCGGATGTCGACGACGCTGCGATCGAGCGCGAGTCCGCGCGCCTACGCAAAACCTTCGAACGCGTGAAGGCTGAGCTCAAGCGAATTGCTGAGCGCGAGGGTTTGCTGAAGAGCAAACCCTAGTTCGATCGCGCACTAAGCTCGGCCCGCGATCATGTCCGCAGCCTTCTCGGCGATCATCAGCGTCGCGGCATTCGTGTTCACGCAAACCACCGTGGGCATGATGGAGGCGTCCACCACACGCAGGCCTCGCAAGCCGTGCACGCGCAAATCAGGCGCGACCACGGACTCGCGACCGGAACCCATTCTGCAGGTGCCTACCGGGTGGAAGTAGGTGCTCGTGCCGCGAGCGACGTAACGCCGAAGCCCGGCGTCGTCACGAATCTCGTCGCCGGGTAGCACCTCGCGCGCTCGCCAGGGCGCGAACGGTCGAGTCGCGGCGAGCGATCGCGCCACCTCGATGCCATGTGCGAGCCGGCGTCGATCTGACTCGGTGCCGAGATAGTTCGGATCGATCAGAGGCGGAGCGCTCGGGTCGGGGCTTATGATGCGGAGCGTGCCTCGACTCTCCGGAACGGTGGCGATCGCAAACGTGAAACTATTGTCAGGTGCCTCGAGCCACGGTGGGTGATACGGAGCGTGGATGAACATCATCTGCATGTCGGGCCCGGGCAGCGCGGGGTCGCTGCGCCACAGCATCGACGTCTCGCTGTGGTTCGCGACTCCGCCGGGAACACGCAGAGCCGATTCGTAGACCACGCTGCACAGCGGATGGTCATGCAAGTTGCCACCGACGCCCGGCAAATCGTGAACGACGTCGACTCTCGCCCGTCGCAGCTCATCCGCCGGCCCGACTCCGGACAACAGCAACAGACGCGGCGAATCTACTGCACCTGCACTGAGGATCACTTCGGCGCTCGCGTGTGCGCGAACCAGCTCCGCTCCGCGCATGAACTCGACTCCGACGCAACGTCCGGAATCGAAAAGCAAGCGCCGTGCACGAGAGCTGGTGGACACCACGAGATTTGGACGGGTCTCGCTCACTGGGTCCAGATAGGCATCCGCCGCGCTCTGTCGACGGCCGCCTGTAATGCTCAGGTCGTGCCAGCCTGCGCCTTCCTGCACACTGCCGTTGAAGTCAGTAGTCGTCGGATAGCCCGCTGCAGTTGCAGCTTCGATCAGCAACTCTGAGATCGGATTGGGTTGCTGAGCAATCGCCGGGTGCATTGGGCCGCTCATCCCGCGGAAGCCTGACTCCCCGCCGACTACGCTCTCGGTCCGGCAGAAATACGGCAATACAGACTCGTAGTCCCAACCGCTGCAACCCGCCCGTGCCCATTGATCGAAGTCGTTGCGGTGACCGCGCAGAAACACCATCGCGTTGATGCTGCTCGAGCCACCCAGGGTGTGACCGCGCGGCCAGGCGTGCACAGAGTCGTTCGTGCCCGGCTGTGGCACTGTGTTATAGGCGTAATCGACTTCGGTTCCCTGCAGAGTTGGCCACGCCACGGGAAGGGACAGTTCGGGTCGAGTGCTGCGCGCTCCCGACTCGAGCAGCAGCACTCGCACGTGTCTCTGCTCTGACAGGCGCGCGCCAAGCACGCAGCCCGCAGATCCGCCACCAACGATGATGTAATCGAAGTCTTCGGCCATCGCTTCCCTCCGAGGTCAGATGAGTCCTACCAACGCTCGAATAGAGGCCGGCGCAGCGTGATGTGACGCGACCTCTCGACTTTTCTTGTTCGCGCGGATCACGCCTGCGTGAGATCACATCGACGCGCTCCGCATCGCGGGGCCGTACGCGAACGAATCTAACGATACGGGCGTCCGCCTCGATGAAAAGGTGTGATGCCGCTTCACGCGCGCTGTTGGTCACATTTGCGCGGGATGCACTCCATCGGGCCACACCCCTCAGGATTTAAACGAACTGTGACCCAACTCAGCTCGGAATCGAAACCGTTTGAAACTTTCTACTGTCGACAGCGCTCACTCGAGACGCGCTGGCCCTCCTTACGAGGCACGGTGTTGGCCGTCATGCTGGCTATTAACTGGGCGCATGGTGCCGCCGCGCAACCGAGTCAGCCAGAAGCCCCGGCGAACGAATCCGCGCTGGACGCCAGCGTTGCGCCGCCGTCAGCTGCGGAATCCGAACCGGAACCCGTCGTTCCGGACGAGCCCGAGCCCACGGTTGTAGTAGACGAGCCGGCGGCTGGACCGGAACGTCAGCTGGGCGCCGGCATGGCCACGCCCGCATCGGCACCTGAAGCCGAGCTCGTCGTCACCGGCTCGCGCATCCGGCGCTCCAGCTTTGCTCAGCCATCTTCTGTACTAGTGGTGGATAGAAAAGCGATCGAACGCAGCGGCGCTCGTACTGCGCTCGACCTGATCCGCAACCTCGACATCAACAGTGGCTCCGATCTGAACAGCGATGTGGCAGGAGTCACGTCTGGCACTGCGTCATTCAACCTGCGTGGTCTGGGCGTGGACTCGACGCTGGTGTTGCTCAACGGACGGCGCATGGTCCAATCCGGCCTGGCGTCCAGCGACGGCACCAACTTCGTCGACGTCAACACCATCCCGGTCGTCGCGATCGAACGCATCGAGATCCTCAAGGGCGGAGCTTCGGCGCTCTACGGCTCGGACGCGGTAGCGGGCGTAGTAAACATCATCACACGCAAGAACTACGACGGCGTCGAGCTCCAGGTCGGCGGGCAAACGACCGACAGCTACGATCAGCACGAGTGGGATGTGTCATTGGTGGCCGGTGCGCACACGGACCGAACACGCATGCTCGGCGTGATCAGCTTCTTCGATCGAGACCCGCTCCACGCCGAGTCGCGAGACTTCACCAAGAACGGTAGCAACACGAGCGCGCTCGGTTGGCCGAGCACGTTCCTCGCGTTGCGGCCCCCACCGCCAATGGGCCCCGGACCATTTCCTTTTCG
>Ga0193753_10001780_pt1 | contig 18002 bp, 13 predicted proteins | sample H1c2metaG_FD_144925 | JGI IMG/M metagenome (GOLD analysis project Ga0193753, IMG submission 144925) | Soil microbial communities from a riparian zone of the East river system, Colorado, United States - H1c2 | ecosystem: Environmental > Terrestrial > Soil > Riparian zone | place: USA: East...
CAGCCCGCGACCGATGGCCGGGAGCGCCTTGGGCAACCAGCCGATAATGGATTCCAAGGCTGATTCCCAATCGACAGCGCCGGCAGGCGCAGCCCCGCTCACGACGTTCGTGCCAATGTTGTTGGTGGCGATGCCAGTGAGGATGGCGGTGTTCGTGCCAGCGGAGGAAGTGGCGGCTTTTGAACCGAGCGAAGGCAGGTTCCAGTCAGACTTTGATTCGAGCCAGACCACGACACGTTGTTGCAGCCGTCGCGTGTATTCTGGAACCCGTCCCGCTAGTTCGCGCGTTTCGATGACGAGGCGCGGCACCACTGCGACGCCAATGCCAGCGACCGCGAGGATGGCAATCGCAAATACACAAATGATGGCGCGCTGCCGTTTCATTTTCCGTTTCTCGAGCCAGTCCACAACGGGATCGAGCAGGTAGGCCAGCGCGGCAGCGACGGCCAGCGGCCAGATGACCGGGGAGAGAAGGTGCAGGGCGCGTCCGAGCGACCAGACCAGCGCCGCGACGCACGCCACGATCAGGGTAATGGCCAGCACGGTCAGACCGGTCCAAAGAATCCGAGACTGATTGGGTGTGGGCGAAGACATGCGCGCCAGCGTTGTAGGCGCAGGAGCAAGAACTGAAAACGAAAAAGTTCGCAAGAGCGGTGCTGTCACTCGCGAAAAGATTCCTTGAGTTCGCTCTCGCGTTGTCTCGAAATGCGCCGCCTTGAATCCCATCAAAACATTGACGGTGGATGAATTGCCGGTGCGCGTTTACGCCACCCAGAAAGATTTGGCTGCGGACGCGGCGCGCGAGGCCCAGGCCTTCCTGGCGCAGTGCCTGGCGGAACGCGGGGAAGCCAGCGCCATTCTCGCGACGGGCAACTCTCAGATCCAGTTTCTCGATGAACTGCTCCGGCTCGGCGGCGTGGATTGGTCGAAGCTCACGCTCTTCCACATGGATGAGTACTTGGGCATCGATGAAAATCACAAAGCGAGTTTCCGCCGCTACATGCGCGAACGCGTCGAGAGCCGCGTGAAGCCCAAAGTATTTCATTACATCCACGGCGACGCCGACCAGCCGCTCAACGAGTGCGCGCGCTACTGCGATTTGCTCCAGGCGCAGGAGATCGACCTCTGCTGCCTCGGCATTGGCGAGAATGGACACATCGCGTTCAACGATCCGCATGTGGCAGAGTTCGACGATCCGTGGTCGGTCAAAGTCGTGAGCCTGGATTTGAAATGCCGGCAGCAGCAGGTGGATGAGGGGCACTTCCCGAACGTGAACGACATGCCACGCTATGCCTACACGCTCACGATCCCGACGCTGTGCGCCGTGCGGAAAATGATCTGCATCTCGCCCGAGAAGCGAAAGGCGCAAGCGGTTCACGGCGCGTTGCGCGAGGCGGTCAGCACGAATTGCCCGGCGTCTTATCTTCGCACGCAGCCCCAGGCCGTGATGTTGCTCGATACGGATTCGGCGGCGCTGCTGTAGATTTCCTAATTAAACAAAACGCGGGACAGTTTCATCAACGCCGGCGCGACGATGAGCGCGGGCAGGTAGTTTCCAATCTCAACCTTTTTGATCTCGAAAATAATGAGCGCGATGTAGGTCATGATCAAACCACTGCACGCGTGGAAGACACCCAGCAACCCCTGTGAGGCGAGCCAAGGCTCGATGCGATCTCCGAGCAGCGTGAAGCCCGACAAAAACGCCGCGACTGGAATGGCGGCGAGCATGGCCGTCCAACCGAATAGGCGCGCGAATGAAAGTGCGGCGAGACAATCCATGACCGCCTTGATCGCCAGCGGTTGGAAGTAGCGCTGCAAGCCATCTTCGAGAGCGCCGATGATTCCGAGGGGCGCGGCGCAGAACAGGAGCGCGGCCGCCATCAAACCGTCGCTCGCGGCATTTTTTCCTTCGGTGGAAGCGCGTTCCAGTTTTGCTTTCGCGTTTTGGCCGAGGCGATTCATCCATGCCTGAATGCCCAGGAGCTTGCCGATCAGATGCCCTAGCACCATGGCGACCAGAACGATGCCGAGCTTGTGGAGAAACGAACCGCTACTGTCGGGCTTCAATCCAATCCAGACGAGTTTCAGCCCGAAGAAAGACGTGGCGACGCCGAGCAACACTTTGATCTGATGTTGCAGGCGCGCGGAAATTTCGATCTTCGTGACGAGACCGAATACCGCGCCGAGGAAGATCGCGCCGCTGTTGAGCAGGGTTCCGAGCATTTGAACGTGCGCGGAACGTAACGATGCCGGGCGCTCCGTGACAACGCGCAAGTGCGCCGGCGTTGCACAAAAGAAAGCAGGGCAGGCGTCTCGCCTGCCCGCAGGGGCGGTGCCGTATTGCGCCCCGTTGCCGTTCGGGTCAGGCGGGACGCCTGACTACTTTCAACTGCATTGCCCCGCTTATTTTGCCTCGCGCGTCGCCTGCTCCAAGCGGTCCAATTTCTTCTCGATGTCGGCCACGGATTGATTTTGCGCCGTCACGATCTCGTTCCACGACTTGCCGCCGGCGTGCATCTTCAGGAAGTCGCTCACCGGCTTTTGCGTTTGGTTGGCGAGTTCCTGCGCGATGAATAAATCCCCCAGGCCGGCGCTCGGATTCTGCTTTTGCACTTCCTCCAAAGTGGGAAGCGGCACCGCGGTTTCTTTCGACACGGCGCTTAATCCCTGGCGGGGCAGGGCGGCCGATTGGTCCGCTGAGTTCAACGCCTGCACGCGCCGATCCAGGCTCGACTTCGTATCAGCTTCTCTCACCTGCGTGCGGTCCGTCGAATCCGCGCTGGCGGCGCTGGTGCCGCGCATGGCTTGCTCGATGCGCGTCAGCTTGGCCTCGATGGCGGCGAGATCTTCGCCATTGGCCTCGGCCAATTCCGTCCAGGACTTGCCGCTGGAATGTTGTTTGAGAAAAGTCTCCACGGGTTTCCTGGTGTGAACGGACAACTCGTGCGCCACGAATAATCCCGCGACGCCAGCCTTGGGATGCTGCTTGTGCTCGGCTTCGATCGTTGGCAAAGGCACCGCGGTTTCCTTCGACACGGCAGCCATGCCCGCGCGCAAAGCCGACTCCTTGTTGTCCAGCTTGTTGATGGCTTGGATTTGCTGGTCGATGTCTTTCTTCGCCTCGCGCTGTGCTTTGGTTTGTTCGGCGCGCTCGCGGCGTGTCGTTTTGTCATCGGCTCCGTGCAGGCCGAAGCCCGCGAGCAAAGCCATAGTGGTCAATGTAATGGTGATTCGTTTCATAATGCTCTCCTCTCCTTGCGCAGCCAATGACGCCCACATCGAATGAAATTTCAATAGTGCCAGTAGAGCAGCGCATCGAGCGCTCGTCCGCACGTGGCACGGCGAATCACGCCTTCATTAAGCCAGGCCGCGACATCGAAGTGGCGATGCGAACTCCAATACTGCGCCGTGCCGTCCGTGGAATAGTCGCGAAGGCGAACGGAGTGTTTCAGTCCGGGAACGTGGCGCGGAACCAGACTCAGCTTGCGCTCGAACGGGAACCCATCGAATTCGCGCAGCCAATCCTCCATGCGCGCGTCATCGTGCCAGCACATTTTCACGCAGAGATTGTTCCAGTGGATGCGTTGCGCGCGGCGATGCCATTTCGTTTCTGCCTCGTCGCGGCTGGCGTAGTGGAGGAACTGAACTTCCACATCGCCGCCCAGCAGTCCGATGGGATAGGGCTTCCGAATGGCCTCACGCCACACGTTGATCTCTTCGTGACGCGAGCGGTCGGTGAATTCGAGCCGGCTCTCGCAGTAAAATTTCAGCCGTCGCAGCAGCCGCAGATAATCTTCGAGCGCGAGAAACAATCCGACGAACGGCGTGTCGTAGCGCGTGACGAGTTCCTCATAGGCCATGCCGCCCCAGCAATCGTTCGAGATGATGCTGAAGTTTCGTGCGGTCACGCGCCGGCGCATGAGCCTGGCGGCGAGTTGTCTCCGCCAGACCTTGACTGGCTCCCAAAGGCGCGGCTTGGGCACAGCGCCTGGTGTTGGTAGTGAAATGCTGGCCATCCTCGAGGCGAAAAATAGCATTCACCCGAAGAGGCGCAACGGGGACAGTTGGCGGCGGCCCGAGTTTGCTTCCTTTCCCGGAATCTCTACAGTCGCTCCATGCACTCCGATTACGTGGAACGTGTCGTTGACCTGATCGATCCCGCGCTCAACCGCATTTACAACATGTCCGTGGAAGACGCGCGGGCGCGGGTGCTGAGCCATGAAGCGGAAGCGGTCCGCGAAATTGATGGCTCCTTTGCTTTGCTCGCGCGCGACGGGAAAACGGTGCGCATGGCCCGTTCGCTCGACCGTCCAATGCGCTACTTCCTGGCCAAGCGCCAGGCCGGCCCCGCGCTCATTGTCGCCGATCGCATCGATGCCATTCACGAACAGCTCAAACGCGAAGGGCTGGGCGATCAATTTCATCCGAGCTACACGCGCATGGTCCCGGCGCACCACATCATCGAACTGCAACTGATCGGCTGTCCCGATCCCGATCCGACTTACACACGTTTCTTTAATCCGAAACGCGACAAGCTCTCCACGGACCTCGATGAGATTGGGCGCGCTTACATCGGCGCCGTCGCGGATGAAATTGCGAAGTGGCTTCAACGTGCCCCCGGTATCCTGCCGGGTTCGGGCGCGGCAAATCAGGGACCCGGCAAGATCCCGGGAGCACGTTCTATTGGCGTCTGTTTTTCCGGCGGCATTGATAGCGGAGCGATATTCCTCATCACGTATCACGTGATGCGCACGCTGGGCCTGAGTCCTTCGCGGCTGAAAGCATTCACGCTGAGCTTTGGCGATGGTCCAGATCTCCAGCAAGCGCGGGAATTTTTGGAACGTATCGGCCTCGGCATGTTCCTCGAACCGATCGAGGCCGACCTTTCCAGCATCGACGTGCGGGAAACGATTCGCACCTTGGAAGATTACAAACCGCTGGACGTCGAATGCGCCTCGATGGGCCTCACGTTGTGCCGCGGCATTCGCGAGCGTTATCCCGATTGGCGCTGCTTGATCGACGGCGATGGCGGGGACGAAAACCTGAAGGACTATCCCATCGAAGAGAATCCCGAGCTGACGATTCGCAGCGTGGTCCAGAATACGATGCTCTATCAGGAGGGCTGGGGCGTGGGCCGCATCAAGCACTCGCTCACTTACAGCGGCGGATTGAGCCGTGGTTACGTGCGCACGTACGCGCCGGCGCGGCGGTTTGGCTTCGAGGGATTCAGCCCCTTCGCGCAGCCCAACGTGATCGAGGTCGCGGAAGGCATTCCGTTCATCGCGCTCACGGATTACAGCGTCGAGAAACTTTACGCGCTCAAAGGTGAAATTGTTTCGCGCGGAGTGAAGGCGATTACGGGAATGGACATGCCGGTGTTTCCGAAACGCCGCTTTCAGCATGGCGCGCTGCGAGTTGAGCAATTACGTGAGCGCGTGCCGAATCGCGAGACGGACTTTAGGAAACAGTTCCTGGCGATGTATCAGTGAAACGAATGATGGTGGACGCGCCTCGCCAGCACGCAGACCTCAACCCGCTTCGTCCGCATTCCTTTTTGACGGAGCCGGAGCGGGACGAGTCGGGCAAGGTTATTTCGGTCGCGACGATATTTCTGACGAACCGCCCATGCCCGTGGCACTGTATCTATTGCGACCTGTGGAAGAATACGCTGACGGAAACGGCGCCGCCCGGCGCGATTGCCGCGCAGATCGATTTTGCATTGGCGCAACTTGGGAGAGACGAGTTCCACAAATCCAACTCTGATTCGTCGGGCATTCGTGAAACTTGTCCCTCCAATATCAAGCAGATCAAACTCTACAACGCCGGCAGCTTCTTCGATCCCAAAGCGATTCCTCCGGAGGATTACGAAACGATCGCTGAGCGCGTTTGTCGCTTTGAACGAATCATCGTTGAGTGCCATCCGGCGCTGGTTGGCGCATCCAGCGTGCGCTTTCGGGATTTGCTCAAACAGGCGTCGGCCGGGACTCCGCCCAGGCTGGAGGTCGCGATGGGTTTGGAAATCGCGGACGACGACATTCTGGCGAAGCTGAACAAACGCATGACGCTCGAAATGTTTTCGCGCGCGGCGAAATTTCTCCGCGAACACGACATCGACATGCGCGCGTTTGTGATGGTGAAGCCGCCCTTCGTTCGCACGGAAGCAGAGGCGCTCACCTTCGCGCAGCGTTCGATCGATTTCGCCTTTGAGTGCGGGGCGAGTGTCGTGTCCTTGATCCCGTCGCGCTTTGGCCCGGTTGAATTGACCAGGCTCGCGGAACGTGGAGAATTCGCGCCGCCGAAGCTCGCCACATTCGAAGCGGCGTTGGATTGCGGAGTAAGTGTGGGGCAGGGCCGAGTCTTCGCCGATCTTTGGGACATCGAAAAATTCTCTGATTGTTCGAATTGCTTCGAGCAGCGGCAGGCGCGGCTGCGGGAAACAAATCTTCAGCAAAGCACTCAGCCCCGGATCGTTTGTAAGGCGTGCGAATAACGAACTCCTGGCCGGTAGAACGCAGAAGGAACAGAAGCAAACAAAGGAAACGAAGCCGGAATCCGATGTGCGGTGTGCGCTCGCAATGAGAAGTTCCTACGCCGAAATCGTCGTTCCCTACGTTTGCTTCTGTGGAGTCTTTGGCCACAAAGACACCCGCTGGCAAAAAGCTTTTCCTCGCGCCACATTCCCGCAAACTCTTTGAGTATGGCTGAGGAACCATTCGACGCGGAACGTCCGCACGATGAGACGTGGTGGGAGCGCGAGCTGCACCGTAACGAAAAGCTCATGGACAAATACATGGCCGTCCTCGGCGACAATCCGGACTGGGCCAAATGGCAGAATCCCGAGGACCTCTACAACAAAGTTCACTTCAACATCGATCCGCCGGAACGCGCGGATGATGAAGAGAGCGAGTTCGAGGCAGAGATGGAAAGTATTGCGGCCGAATCCGAAAAAGTCGCGGGCGACAACGATGAGCCGGAGTTCGAACTGGGCGAAGACCTCGATGAGTCCGTGCAGGATTCGGACGAAGAAGATCCGGACGAAGACCCCGGCGTGAACGAAGACTACGAGATCGTGGCGAAGCAAGCGCGCGAGTTCGCGTGTCATGTGTTCGATTTGGAGAAGGTGCCGGGTAACGCGGAGCTCTTGTATCTTTCCGCCGGCAAAGTCGGTGCGAATCTCGCGGGCGGTCACGGCCTCGGCTACGACGAGGAATTTATCTGCGGCAACATCGTGAAATGCCGTTGGGCGTTGTCGGATTGTGAATTCTGCCGCGAGATGCTGGAGCAATTGCACCAGCGCACCGGCGAAACGTCCTACGCTGGACTGGCCGCGGAGAGCCGTCATCTCGCCGAGGCCGTGCGCGATCGCATTGCGCGCCTGCGTAAACGTGTTTGGTGGTGACGTGAATTTCAAATGACGAATGACGAATGAAGTGAGCAATTTGAAGTTCGCGTCACCATTCCGCATTCGTCATTAACCCCCGTGCCTCTCGCCGAAACACTTCAGCAAATCGACCGCACGTGCGTCCGGTATCGCGGACGCAAACTGCTCTACTTTGGCGGCTGCGATTATTTTCGCATGGCGAGTCATCCGGAAGTTTTGCACGCGTTGCACGAAGGAGCGGATAAGTTTGGGCTGAACGTCGCAGCATCGCGTCTCACGACGGGCAATCACGTTCTGTTTGGCCAATTAGAGGAGGAACTCGCGAAGTTCTTCGGCGTCGAACGCGCCGCGCTGCTCTCGAATGGTTACGCCAGCAATCTCGCCTTCACGCAAAGCTTCGCAGAACACTTCACGCACGCCTTGCTGGATGAACGTTCCCACGGCTCGCCCAAGGATGCTGCGCAGTTCCTTCGTTGTTCTGTCTCCACGTTCGGTCATCGTGACGCGCAAGACTTCCGCAGAATTTTGAAATCTTTCGGTCGGTCCGCGCGGCCGCTCGTGCTCACCGATGGAATGTTTTCGCATGATGGTTCTCTCGCGCCGTTGAACGAATATCTCGAAGCGCTGCCCAAGCGCGGAATGTTGCTCGTCGATGACGCGCACGGCGCGGGCACCGTGGGAAAGACGGGCCGCGGCACGCCGGAAGTGTGCGGCGTTCGCGATGAGCGACTCGTGCAAACAATTAGCTTGAGCAAAGCATTCGGAGTTTACGGCGGTGCCGTGCTCGGCTCAGGGAAGGTGATCGAGACGTTGCAGGAGCGCAGTCGAATCTTCACGGGTAACACGCCAGTGCCTTTGCCCCTGGCGAACGCCACGCTCGCCTCCATCCGCATTTTGCGCCGTGATCCTTTGTTGCGTGCGCGCCTGCGCGCAAACACGTTGCGAATCAAAAGCGCCTTGCGCGCCGCGAACTTGCCTGCTGTCGAGAATGCGTCACCTATTGTGGCGATCACTCCTAAAACGAAGCCTCATGCCGCGCGCCTAAGCCGCACCTTGCTTCGCGCTGGAATTTTTCCGCCGCTCATCCGCTATCCTGGCGGCCCGCGCGACGGCTATTTTCGTTTCGCCATTTCGAGCGAACACACGGCGAAGCAACTCGACATTCTCGCGGACGTGTTGATCGCTTCTGAAAATTCCAAAACGCGTCGCCACTAAAAATTGTTCCGCAAAATTTATTTCTGCTCTTGAGAAGATCCGGCGTTGCGCCGATACTTCCAACGTCGCTGGAAAGTGACACTGCTCTTTGACTGCGAAAGCAGGTACAAATTTACCCTGCCTATGCTCGTGTATCGAAGCAAAGTCCTTGAACCGTAAGTAAACATCTACGGAGCCCCTATTTCGAGCAGCCGCCGACAGGCCTTAATTGGACGTCGAACGCTGCCGATCGGGCTCCACCTGTTTCATCAGCAGTTCAAAGGAACTGTTCCGCACGGCATTCATGGCGGGGTTTTCTTTTTTCAACTTCGATTTCGGATTTCCCGAATTTCTCTTTCCGCCTTAGTATCTCCGCATGACGCGCGAAGATTTGTTTACTCCGCCGCCGGTCCAAGACGCGCCGGACGTGGAGCAACGCGAATCTCCCGCAATGGCCAGCGCTCCGCTCGCCGCCCGCATGCGTCCGCGGACGCTCGACGAATATGCCGGCCAGTCTCACATCCTCGGGCCGGGACAATTGCTCCGGCGCGCGATTGAGGCGGATCGCATTCAGTCGCTCATTTTTTACGGGCCACCAGGCACGGGCAAGACGTCGCTGGCGCAACTCATCGCGCATCACACCAAGAACAAATTCGAGCGGCTCAGCGGTGTGGAATCCAACGTGGCCGAAATGCGGCGGGTGCTGGCGGCGGCAGTGAACCGCCTCGCAAACACCGGCCAGCCGACCATTCTTTTCATCGACGAAATCCATCGGTTCAACAAAGCACAGCAGGACGTGCTGCTGCCCGATGTCGAGAGTGGGGTGGTGCGGCTTATCGGCGCCACGACGCACAATCCGTTCTTCTTCGTCAACTCACCGCTGGTTTCGCGCTCGCAAATTTTCGAACTGCAACCGCTGACCGAAAACGATCTTCTGGTGCTTCTCCGCCGTGCGCTCAGCGATTCCGAGCGTGGCCTTGGCCACTTAAAAATTCGCGCTGATGACACCGCAGTGGAACATCTCGCCCGCATTTCGGATGGCGACGCGCGTAAAGCGTTGAACTCGCTGGAAATCGCCGCGCTCACGACCGCGCCAGGCGAAGACGGAGTGATACACATCACGCTGCACATCGCCGAGCAAAGCATTCAGAAGACGGCCATCGTCTATGACGGTGATGGCGATGCGCACTACGACACAATCTCGGCCTTCATCAAGTCGATGCGTGGCAGCGATCCGGACGCGGCGCTTTACTGGCTCGCGAAGATGATTCACGCCGGTGAAGACCCGCGGTTCATCACGCGCCGCATGTTGATTGCAGCGGCGGAGGACGTGGGACTCGCCGATCCGATGGCGCTCGTTTTGACAGCCGCAGCGCATCAGGCGGCGGAATTCGTCGGCTGGCCGGAAGCGCGCATTCCGATCGCTGAAGCCGCCATCTACATCGCCACGGCGAACAAGAGCAACACGAGCATCGTTGCCATCGACGCGGCCTTGGCCGACGTGAAATCCGGACGGACGCTAGCGGTGCCGCAACATCTGCGCGACGCACATTACGCCGGAGCGAAGCGGTTGGGCCACGGAGAGGGCTATCAGTATTCGCACGATGCGCCGGAGCATTTTTCGCCGCAAGATTATCTCGGCGCGGCCAAACGTTACTACGAGCCAACCGATCAAGGTGTGGAAAAGAAAATCAAAGAACGTCTGGAACGCTGGCGCGCGATGACCGAACAGGCGCGGCCCAAATAGTGTCCCCCTCCATGGAAGCCCCTGACAAATCCGCCCTTCGCGCCCTTGTTCGTGAACTGGTCCGGGCCATTCTGCCTGATCAACGCCGCACGTTTTCGGAACAACTTTGTGCCGTGCTTGCCGAGCAGCCCATTTGGCGAAGCGCTACCTCGGTTTTGCTCTTCGCACCGTTGGCCGACGAACCGGACATCACTCCACTGCTGGAGGAAAAATCACCGGGAATCATTGGCTTTCCCCGGTTCAATCCAAAAACAGGTTCCTACGAAGCATGCTCCATTCGCACTCATGCCGAACTGGTTTCCGGCCGCTTCGGCGTGCTCGAGCCAGGCGCGGGTTGTCCCGTAGTTTCCTTAAACCAACTGGACTTGGCGCTTGTGCCTGGCGTAGCCTTTGATCTGGCTGGCCGCCGGCTGGGTCGAGGCAAAGGCTTCTATGACCGGTTGCTGGCCGAGGTTCGCGGGCACAAATGTGGAGTGGCGTTCGACGCTCAAATCGTCTCCGCCGTGCCGGAGGAACCGCATGACATGCGTGTTGATTCGATACTGACTCCGAGCCGCTGGCATTCGTGTCGCGGCATGGACTGAAATGATGTTGGCGAATAGCTACCTGGCAGGTGGCATCGGTTTCACCGTTGGCGCTCTGCTGGTTTTCATATTTCTGCGTTGGAAGGAGCAAACGCTCCGGAAATTCCGCGCCCTGGAATCCCAATCATTGATAGACGCCGCCCGGCGTGAAGCCGACAGCGCTCTCCGCGAAGCACGGCTGCGCGCCAATGAAGAGGCGCTGAAACTCCGCCAGGAAACCGAGCAGTCGTTTGCGTCTCGTCTCCAACAGATCACCGAAACCGAAGGCCGCCTCACCGAACGCGAGAGACTTATCTCACGGCAGCTCGAAAATCTCGTGACGCAGGAAAACGCCTTGCGGAGTCAGACGGAGGAATTGCAGAAACAGACGGCCGCCATCGAAGCCCAGAAACAAGAGCAGGCTTCACTGACAAAGCAGCGCGTTGAAGCGCTCGCCGCCGCCGGAAAACTCAGCGAGGTCGATGCGCGCGCGCAATTGCTGAAAGAAATCGAACAACAGGCGCAAGCGGATGCCGGAGCGCTCGCCCGCCGCATCGTGGAAGACGCGAAAACGCACGCGGAGGAAAAGGCCCGCTGGATTATCAGCACCGCCGTGCAGCGCTACGCAGGCAGTCACGCTTTCGAGAGCACTAGTTCCACGCTGACGTTGCCGGACAACGAAATCAAGGGACGCATCATCGGACGTGAAGGGCGGAACATTCGTGCGTTCGAAGGCGCGACGGGCGTGACCGTGCTAATCGACGATACGCCGAACGCCGTCGTCCTCTCCGGGTTTGATCCCGTCCGCCGCGAAATCGCCCGCGAAGCGATGCAGCGGCTGATTATCGATGGGCGCATTCATCCCACGCGCATCGAGGAAGTCGTGGGCGCGGTGAAATCCGAAATGGAAGAAGCGGTGTTGCGCTCGGGCGAAGAAGCCGTCGTCCGTGCCGGCATCGCGCCTGTCCACACGGACATCATGAAGTTGCTGGGGCGTTTGAAGTTTCGCCAAAGCTATTCGCAGAACGTCCTCGAACATTCCATCGAAGTCGCGCACCTCATGTCGCTCATGGCGGGCGAACTCGGATTGGACATCGAAACGGCCAAGCGTGCAGGCCTGCTGCACGACATCGGCAAAGCAGTGAATCATGAGATCGAAGGTCCGCACGCTATTGTCGGCGCGGACATCGCGAAACGCTGCGGTGAATCCGAACCGGTGGTGAACGGCATTGCGTCGCATCACGGCGAAGCGCCACACAATGGTCCGTGGGGCGTGCTCGTGGCGGCCGCGGACGCCATCAGCGCTTCACGTCCGGGCGCGCGTTCAGAGACTTTGACGACCTACATCAAGCGCGTGGAAGATCTGGAACGCATCGGCTTGTCATTCCCTGGCGTGGACAAAGTTTACGCGGTGCAAGCCGGCCGTGAATTGCGCGTGCTCGTGCAACCCGAAGCGCTCAACGACGATCAGGCCTTCGCCCTAGCCCGCAACATTTCACATCGTATCGAAGAAGAGCTGCACTATCCCGGCCAGATTCGCATCACCGTCATTCGCGAAACGCGCTGCGTGGAGTTTGCGAAGTGACACGCCTCACTTCATCGACTTGAGGTAAGCGAACAAGTCCTTCACCTGCTGCGGCTCCATTCCTTCCAGCAAACCGTCAGGCATGATGGAGACGTTACGAAACGCGGCGCGTTTAATTTGCGCCGCGGATATTTTCATCGGTTCGGCATTAGGCTGACGGAGGACAACGGCGCTCGCATCCTGGCTCACGAGGAAGCCGTCGTAGATTTCACCGTCCTTCGTCTCGACACGGAACGCGCGATAGCCCGCTTCCATGGCGGCGCTCGGCGTGAGAATCGCGCGCAGTAAACCATCGGTCGTGCGCAAGCCCAGCCCATCGAGATTCGGAGCGAAGGCCGCGCCTTGCCCGCCCGCCTGATGGCAGACCAGGCAACTCGTGACGAAGAGTTGTTTGCCGTGGGCTGCGTCTCCCTTTGCTTCCGCCAGCGCACGAAACTTCGACAACTTCTCCGCCAAGGTGCGGGCCTCGGCAGCGGTGAGGAGAGGAGGAAACTCCGAAGTCTTTTGCACCTTCGCGCCCGGCTTGAGCTTCTTCCAATCGCCGCCGGGAAAATAACTGACCAGGGCCGCTGGCTTCGTCTCCCCATCAAAACTGCGATCGAAGTCGGCGAGAATTTCCTCCGCGGTGCGCGCGCGATTCCAAACCCGATAGTCATTCAGCCAGCCGGCTGTGCCTTTCGATGGCGCCGTCCAGCCGATGCGCAAGTGCTCGAACTTCTGTTTCACCGGCTTGCTCTCATCGCTATCGAGTTCGCCATTCTGGTAGAGACGGAATTTGCCATCCGCGTCACGCGTCACCGTGATGTGCGTCCAGAGGTCCGGCGCGATTTTCTTCTTGGAGACGATGGCGTCGTGAATTCCACCCGTCCCCACCCACACGCGGAATTGCCCGCCGTAGAAATTCATGTCCAACACACCAGGCGCCCCGAGGATTCCGTCATTGTTGTCGATGCCGGCATCCAGTTTCACCCACGTCTCGACGGTAAACGGGCCATCGAGCGTAATATCGGAATCAACCCACGCGTCCTCGCTGCCATTGAGGCGCAGCGCGGGCCGGAGGAATGAAGCCATGTCCTGCATCAGCGCGGCGAGTTCGCGATCGTTACCCAGCAGGACTTGAAGTTTGTCGAGCGTGGCGCCATCCAACTCGTCCTTGGGAATAGTGCCGGCTTGAATCGCTTTGATTGTGGCTTGCGCGCCGGGCCTCGTCGTCGTCAGCGACGCGAGCGCACTGCGTCGGGACGCCGCCGGCAAGTTCTGGTAAAGGCTGGCAAGCTGCTGTGGCCCCCGCTCGTCACGCGACGCGGCGAGCGCGGCCAAGGCGGCCTGCTGCTCCGCGGCTCCGCCTTTCTCGGCCAGCTTCGCGAATAAGTCCACACGGTCCGACTTCAATTCACGCAACGCACGCAACGCGGCGAGCGATTCGGGGCGCAAGAGATATTCCTTCGCTTCAAAGTTCGGATAACCGCCCCAGCCCTGTAACAGCACACGCACAAGTTCTGGCTCCACGGCGTCGAGATGAAATGAACCGGCAAGCTTCGCACCGAGTTCGAGCGAGGCAGCGTTGTTCTGAGTGAGCAATTGCTTCGCGGCGTCATTAAGCAGCGGTGTGATTCTTACGGCGTCGAGTTTGGTGCGCACTTTCAGCAACGACTCAATCGCCGCGATGCTGGTAGCGGGTTGTTGCAGAATCTTTTTCAACGCTTCCCCCACGCCCGGCTCATTCGGAAACTGCGCGAGACGAAGCAACTCCTCCTGGTCTGGTGCTCGGTTTAATCGAGGCAATGCTTGCGCGAGTTGCGCAGAACTTTCTTTCGGATCCAGCGCGAGAATGGCGAGAACGGTGTTCTCTACGGACCGGCCCTGCGAATCAAAGTGAAGAAAATCCGCCACGAGCTTCGGCTGACTCTCCAAAAAGAAGCGCACTAGATAACGCTCAAACTCCCGGTCATAGGCCACGCCGCTTTTAATGGTCTTGCCGCTCTGCGTGCTCTTCATCGTCGGCTCGGGCAAAGGCGCGAGGTCGTCGCCGTTGATCAAGACGCGCACCGCATTGTAGGCGCGCTGAAGGCCAGGTTGTTCCGACCCTTTTGTGGCCATGAGGAATCGCCCCGTCGCACGAATCACTTCCGCGCGCACTTCGGGTTCTGGATCACGCAGCACGGGCGAAGAATAAAAAACATCGCCGGGCGGCAACATCATCTCTCCGGCGGCACGCACGGCTTCGCGACGCACGTTTCGGTTTGCATCGGTAAAGAGTGGCATGACCGTCGAAGCGTCTGCGGCCTGCAAGCCTTCCAACGCCCACAGCGCGGCAATGCGCTTTCCAGCACTCAGCGACTTGTCCGCAATGACAGTGTTCAGCTTCGGCGTCAGCTCCTTGATCTGCCGGTCTGTGATCGCTTGCCATGCGAGATGGCTTTGCGGCGTGGATGCACCACCCAACTTCGCGATCAATTCGTCGCCCCTCAGCTTCGTGAAGTCTGGAACGTCGAAAGGTTTTTGCTCGTTGTGCTTCACGCGCCAGATGCGTCCGCGCTTCTTGTCGCGCTCGGGATGGGCCCGCGGCACTTCGTTGTGCGAAATGATTTTGTTGTACCAATCCACTATGTAGAGGCAACCGTCCGGCCCGAGCCTCAACGCCACCGGCCGGAACATCTCGTCGCTCGATTGCACAAAATCGGGGAGCTTCTGGTAACGAAAGCGAGGGCCATCACGAGTGATCTTGATCGCCTGAATCTTCCGCGTAATGGGATTGGCGACATACATCACGTCGCAGTAGGCCGGTGGCCAACTGCGAAATGACGAATGACGAATGTCTAATGACAATGTGCTTCCACTCTTCCTTTCGTCATTGCTCGCCTTGTCCGTCAGCGCCAGCCCGCTCAACCCCGTCCCGCCCATCTTGAAATCCGGCGCGGTGCCCGGAAATTCCGGCGCGTAGCTTTTGAACTGTGAGTCGGAGCAGCCGGGATAATTCGCGTATTCGTGGAACGGCATCACGGGATAGCCGTAGTCGTTTGCCTCTTGGATCCACGCCTCGCCCTCAGCGGTGAGCACCAGACCCCAAATGTTGCACGGCCCTTGCGACGTGATGTCAAAGTCGCTGCCGTCATAGCGAAACTTCGCCATGCGCGTCTGATCGAACTTCACCTCCGCACCGCGCGTCGTCTTCACCTTGCCGTAGTTGAAAGCGCCTTGGGCGAACCAAATCCAATTGCCCGGTGCGCGCGTGAACTGATGCGGAAACAAGTGCGAATCCTGGACGCCAAAACCCGAGAGCATGACTTCCCGCTTGTCCGCCTTGCCATCGCCATCCGTGTCGCTGAGAAAAACGATTTCTGTGCCGTGCTGAACGTAAGCGCCTGCCTTGTAAGGCAGGATGCCGAGTGGAATGGCGAGACCATCGGCGAACACGCGCGGCTTTGAGGCGTAACCAGTCGGCGACTTCGGATCGCGATCGTACACCACCACCTTGTCCTTCGCGCGACTCGCGTAGAGTTCCTTGGCGACCGCCGGACTTTCGTTCGCGTCCACCGGATACTCCAGCGCCGTCATGCTCCAGAGACGCCCCTGCAAATCCCAATCCACCGTCACAAACTTGCCGATGGCCGCGTCCACGTCTTCGCTCGCGACGAGTTCGATTTCGAATCCCGGCGGCAATGTGAAGCTGGCGCGCTCTTCCTTCGGCGAAAGTGGCGAGGCTTTGGCGCTCTTCTTCGGCTCGGGCGCGCCCAGAAATCTTTTGCCGGGTGGTGTTGGCGGAAGTTCTTCGATGGTAATGTCTTTGACCTGCACCAGCGCCTTGCCACCGCCGTGAACTTGAATGCCGAGCTTGCCCCAATCAGGAATCGCCGGATCGGCCTCGGTGTAGTCGGTGCCTTGCGCGCCGTTAATCCACGTCGTCACGCGCGGGCCGTCAGCGCGAATGACGTAATCATTCCAATCCTGCCGCTTGATGACTGGCCCGAGCGCCTTCATGTCAGAAGGCGACATGACCTTATTTCGCCGCGACTCGTCGTAGATGGCGCCCCACCAATTCGGATCACCGAAATCGCATTGGTAGCCGGCCATCTCTGAGTTGTTCGGCACGCGTTGGGAACGAATCTGAAAACCGGAATTGATGAAGCCATTGGTACCGGTGAGCTTGATCTTCAGCCGTACGATGAAGTTGGTGTAGTCGCGCGTCGTGGCGAGAAAGTCGTTACGCGCGACGGTTTCGGTCAGCGAGCCACCCGTCAGGCAACCGTCCTGGACGCGCCAAAGCTTTGGATTGCCTTCCCATTGCGTGAGCGTCTGGCCATCGAACATCGAACGCACGTTCGCGCCCGGCGCGGGCGGCGGCTCGGCGGCGCGGGCGAGGAATGTCATTAACGTCGCGAGAACAAAGCAGGTCGGGAATGTTTTCATGAGCGTGTGTTCGGACGATTGGAGCCGCGCGCCTGTTCAGCGTCAACAGCGGGCACCCGGGATTTGGAGCGCGGGTCTGCGACCCCCAGCATCAGGAAAACTCGGCGGGCTGCGGCTCACAGAGCCGCGTTCCCACGTCGTCGGATTGACTTTGGGCTTTGGACTTTGGACTTTGGGCTTCGTGACCAGCGCCATCATCGTCGCCGCCGGACGCGGCACCCGCATGGGGCCCGACATCGACAAGTTGTTCCTCGAAGTCGCGGGACAACCCGTTGTGGCCCACACCTGGAAACGATTCGATTCAGCGGAATGCATTGATGAGATCGTGCTCGTGGTTCGCGCCGGCATGGAACGAGCATTTCGCGACATCGGGACCACACTCGCTTTGAAAACGCCATTTCGCTTCGCCGAGGGCGGCGCGGAACGCCAGGATTCGGTGTGGAACGGCCTGTGCGCCATGACTGCGGACGCCGAGCTAGTCGCGACTCACGATGGCGCACGCCCCTGCATCTCTCTCGAATTGATCGAACAGACTATCCGCGCCGCGAAAGATTTCGGCGCCGCCGTTGCAGCGCAACGCGTCACCGACACCATCAAACAATCGGACGACGGGGCAACCATCTCGCGCACCGTCGATCGTTCCAAACTCTGGTCGGTGCAAACGCCGCAGGCATTTCGCGTGAGCGTCATTCGCCAGGCCATCAGCACCGCACGCGGGCGCGGTTTGAATCTCACAGATGATACGGCGGCGTGTGAATTGATTGGGCAGGCAGTGAAACTCGTGGAAAGCAAGCAGCCAAACCCGAAGGTTACCGTGCCGGGCGACTTGCCGTTCATTGAGTCGCTGCTGCGAGGACCGTAAGGATTTTCAGACCCACGGGAAACTTGATCTTCTTATCACGTTCCCTTTCTTGCCAATTTCCTTCGCTGCATTTAGCTTCGGCGTGTCACTAGCTATGAAACGTAAATTTTTCTATGGCCTCTTGCTGACGGCCCTCGCTTTGAATCTTTTCGTCGGCTCGCAGGTTTATCTTCAAACCGTCCACGCGGCCGAGAAGGACGATCCGTATCCGAACCTTAAGCTATTCTCTACCGTGCTCGAACGCGTGCGTCAGGATTACG
>Ga0193753_10001781_pt1 | contig 18002 bp, 14 predicted proteins | sample H1c2metaG_FD_144925 | JGI IMG/M metagenome (GOLD analysis project Ga0193753, IMG submission 144925) | Soil microbial communities from a riparian zone of the East river system, Colorado, United States - H1c2 | ecosystem: Environmental > Terrestrial > Soil > Riparian zone | place: USA: East...
AAATCCCGAGGACTTGCCCAGCGTATTGCGAAACGCGGAATAGTCATGCGGCGTGATCGTCGCCAGCACATCCCATGACTGCAGCAGCTGTTGTTGGATGGTTGACACCCGCGCCAGCATCTTGAACGTCGGACCGAGATCGTCGCGCCGCACGCAATCGACGGTCGCACTGAGCTCATGCAGGCACAGCTTCATCCACAATTCCGACACCTGATGGATGATGATGAACAGCATCTCGTCGTGCTGGTACGACAATGGATGTTGTGCATCGAGCAATTTATCGAGATTGAGGTACTGGGAATAGCTCAGCGCCTCGCTGAGGTCCCAGTGCACCTGCTCATCGCTTAGGTCCACGAAGGGCTTAACCCGTGGCGGCGTTTCGTTCATCTTACGTCTTGAATACCCAGGCGGGCACCGTGCGCCAGCCGGCCAGGAGCTCGCGGTCGAGGCGCCGGCAGTCGGGCTCGAGCTTTTCCACCAAGCGCCAGAAGGCAGCAGAGTGGTTCATGTGCTTGGTATGCGCAAGCTCGTGAACAAAAAGGTAGCGCACCACCTCTGGACGCAGAAATACCAGAGAACAGTTCAAGCTGACAGTGCCGCGCGTCGAACAGCTTCCCCAGCGGGTTCGCTGGCAGCGGATGATCACGCGCGAAACGGGGTATTTCAATTCGGCCGCGAGCTTGAGCAGCTGCGGCGTCAGCCGTTGTTCCGCCGCGCCCTTCAGCCAACCCTGCAGCAATACGCGTGCCGCGGAATCGTCGGGCGCGTGCACCACGATGCGGCCGCCGGCATGTTCCAGCTTGCACGCGGGCGTGCGGTGCCATTCCACGGTCAAGAATTCGCCGGTAAATGCAAACTCGATCGTCGGCGGCACCGGTTCCATGGGCGCCACGAAGCAGCGCATCGCCGCGACCTTGCGGTCGATCCAGGGCGTGAAGCGCTGCACGAAGTCGCGCACGGCATGCGCATTGACCCCGACCGGCACGACGATTTCCACGCGGCCGCCCACGTGCACCCGCGCCGTCAGGCGGCGTGCGCGCGGACTCACCCTCACTGCGAACGGGTCATTTACGCTGCGCGTCTCGAACAAAGATAGCTGCGTGCCTTGTGGCTTCATCGCGCTGAATGATACCAGGTTAGCGATGCAACGAAGCGCTCCGCCGCCGTCCAAGAGCCTGTGTGAGTATTCCTCAGACAGGCTCTTAGGGTTTTGCCAACAACGCCAGCTGACGCTGCGCCGCTTTGTAGTCCGGCGCCGCCAGCAGTGCCTTCTCGATCCAGTTGCGTGCGCCCAGGTGATCGCCGCGAACTTGCAGTTCATGACCCAGCCACAGGTATGCCTCCGCGTGCCCCCAACCCGGCGCGTCATTGCTGGTGCCGGAAGATTGCTCGAATAGCTGCGCCGCCGATTGCAATTCGGTGAAGGCCTGGCGACTCTGCGGCGAACCCGCTTTCGCGTGGCGCATATCTTCCGAGGCGGATAGCAGCACCGCGCGTGGATTGCGAGGTTCCAATTTAAGCGCGGATTTGAGCCGATCCGCCGCACGGGACCGCAGCAGCACGGCCTCGAGCGATTTCAGGTCCGCCAATCCGGAATAACACGCGGACTGCAGCACCATGCCCTCGGCCGACCTGACATCCTTGTCGATCACCGGCTTCAGTTGGTCGATGCAATCCGAATACGCCGATTCCGCTCCACGGAGGTGCCGTTCGCGCGCCAATTGAGCGAAGCGGTACTGCGCGTGGGCCAGGTGGTAACGCGATGCGACGTCCCCGGAGTCGCCCTCGACGCGGGCCTTAAGATTTTGAATGAGATTGGTCAGGCTGTTGCTATCCTCCGTTTGGTAGGCATAGTCGATCCGAGCCTGGGTATCGCCGCCTTCCTGCGCCTGCGCCGCGCCAACGGTCAGCAGCATGGCGGTTAACAGAATGTTTCGCATCTGCATCTGGTTTCTCGCGCTTAGAATGCAGGCGAAGATATCACAACGAGGTTTCGGATCTTGAGCTTGGATTTGATCGATATTGGATCGAACCTGACCCATCAGAGTTTCGCGGCGGATCGTGACGCCGTGATGGCGCGTGCCTCGGAGGCCGGCGTGCGTCGCCAAGTGATCACGGGCGCGGATCTTGCGGGTTCCACCGAGGCGGCCACCCTCGCCGCCCAGCATCCCCGGCGTCTCTGGAGCACGGCGGGTGTGCATCCCCATCATGCGGAATCCTTCGTTGCCGCGCAGCGCGGGGCATTGATCGAACTTCTGGACCTTGGGTGCGTCGTCGCGGTGGGCGAATGCGGCCTCGATTACTTTCGCAATCTCTCGCCGCCCCACGCCCAACGCCTTGCGTTCATCGCGCAGTTGGAAATCGCCGTGCAAGTGCGCAAGCCGGTTTTTCTGCATCAGCGCGATGCGCATGCTGATTTCTCAGCAATTTTGCAGGATTTCGCCGGCCTGTTGCCGGGCGGCGTGGCGCACTGCTTCACCGGCGGCGAGGTGGAACTGGAAACCTACTTGGGCTTGGGTCTTTATATCGGCATTACCGGATGGGCTTGCGATGAGCGCCGTGGAATCGAGCTCAGAAACAGTGTGCCGCGTATTCCGGCCGACCGGCTGCTGATAGAGACCGATGCCCCGTACCTGTTGCCGCGGGACCTCAAGCCGGCTCCCAGGTCACGGCGCAACGAGCCCTGCTACCTGCCGCATATCGCGGCGACGGTCGCGCGCCTGCGTGGAGAGACGCTCGAGGCGGTTGCCGCGGCCACCACGCGCAACGCCGTCGCGCTATTTGCGCTCTCAGATTCCTAAAATGGACCCTTACAGATTCGTAAACAGGTGCGGGCTCGGCCGCAATTGGGCGACGAGGCGGCTCCAGGCCTCTTGATACTGATCCGAGGACTCGAATGTCGGGTCACCGCGCGCGACCACGGGAAACTCCACCTCGATGCCGTCGAGCATCACCACCCACTTCGGGATTCCCTTGGTAAATTTGCCGACATTGGAGAACAGCAGCCGCCCTTCGACGGGTATTTCCCCGACAATGGCCTTGACCGCGGCAATGCGGTCATAAAGGGCCGGCTGCGGGTTGTCGAAGGTATACCGGTGGCCGCGGCCCATCACGGTCCAATCGCTCATTTGATCGCCGCCGAAAATCAGTCCGGCGACACGGCGCGTGTCGAGAACCAGGATTCCGCGCGGGGTCAGAAGGATGTGGTCGATATGAATGAAGCCGCCCATTCCGTCCGGCACCAGAACCTGGTGGGCCGCGGCCGCGGCGACCCGTTCGAGGCGCGCCAGCAACGATTTTCGGCGCGCGCGGCGCTGATAGGCGCGCAACGCGAAAAATCCCAGCGCCGCCAACAGCAGCGCTGCCGCACCAATGCCGATCCACTGTGGTTCGATTCGGATGTCGGTCATGCTAGCGCTGCGCTCAAAGCGTCGAGCGTCGGCGGTATATCCACACGGTGTTCGGGCAGCAGCAGAAGCCGGCCGAGACCGTCCGGAACCGCAATCGGCCTGCCAATGATGGGCTCCACAATTTCATTGAACTTCGCCGGATGCGCGGTGGCCACCACAACCCACGGTTGCCCGCGCCGCTGCTGCGCGCTCAAGCGGCCGTAGACTTCCGCGGCAGTCGCGGTGTGCGGGCACCATTCGCGTCCGAACTGCATGAAGTCCCCTCCGATTCGAGTGCGGATTGTAGCGTCATCGACGGTGTCCGCGCTCAAATGTTCGCGAATGGAATCCAGCGTAGGATACAGCGCGCGAATGCGTTCCATGTTGCTGGGATTACCCACATCCATGGCGGACGCCAGCGTCGCGATGCTGGGTCTGGGCTGCCACCGGCCCGTCGCCAGAAAATCCGGCACCGTGCGGTTGCTGTTGTGGGCCAGGATGATGCGCGCCAGCGGAAATCCCATGGCGCGGGCCCAGAGCGCCGCGCAGGCGTTGCCGAGGTTTCCTGCCGGAATGATGTAGGAAGCCTTGCTCTGGGTCGCCTTGGCGATTTCAAGACTGGAAGCGATGTAGTACAGCATCTGCGGCAGCAGACGGCCGATATTGATGCTATTGGCCGAACTGAAGCGATGCCTTTCGCTCAAGACCGGGTCGCGGAACGCGGTCTTGACCAACTGTTGACAGTCGTCGAATGTGCCGTCGACGCGCAGCGCCAGCACGTTATCGCCCCAACAAGTCAATTGCCGCTCCTGTCGCGGGCTGACCAGTCCTTTCGGGTAGAGGATGACCACCCTCACCCACGGTCGGCGATGAAACGCCGCAGCCACGGCGCCACCAGTATCGCCCGAGGTGGCGACCAGGATCGTCAGCGGTTTCCCGGCGGCGCCTCGCTGTAGGCGCTGGTGGCATTCAGCCAGAAATCTTGCGCCGAAGTCCTTGAATGCCGCGGTGGGGCCGTGATAAAGCTCCAAGACGTACAGGGGATCAGGGCAGGCTGCTACCCTCGACGACGGCGCGGGAAAATTCAGCGCCGCATCGGCGATGGCGCCGAGCTCAGACTCTAGATCGTCGCCCGCGAAAAATCCGGCGAGAGCAGCGCGCGCAATCTGCGGCAGGCCCGCGCCTGCAAGGGAAGAATGCGCATCGCTCGTCGGGATATTGGCAGGTAAATACAGGCCGCCGTCCGGGGCCAGGCCTTGGGTAATGGCCTGGCTCAAACCCACCCGCGCAGCGCCGCCGCGGGAACTTTCAAACCATAAACGCGCCATCAGGCTTTTACCACCCGGGCGCCGTAGTTCTGCATTCGGGAGACCCATGAGTCGGTCCGCAACTGGTGCGAGGCAAATGCCGCGACCATCGCGCCGCGCACCGCCTCGGCATGCTGAATCTCCGACCACGCGAACACCGCCGGGCCGGCACCGGAGATCGAGCAGCCGAGCGCGCCGGCCGACATGGCGGCACGCTGAACATCTTTGAAGCCCGGGATCAGGGAGTGGCGTTGCGGCTCGATGATCACATCATTGAATGATTCGCGAATCATCTCCAAATCATTTGAATAGCAGCCGCTGATGAACCCCGCAAGGTTGGCGCTTTGCCAGACAAAATCCGAACGGCTGACGTTGCTATTGAGCAGGGCGCGAGCCTCGCGCGTTCCCAGGTACATATGGGGATGCACCAGTACGCAACGCAGTCCGCGCGGGACCGGAATCTGCTTCACCCGCGGGTTGTCGATGCCGACGGTGAGGACCAGGCCGCCGTACAAGCACGGCGCGATGTTGTCGATATGCGCCGCGCCGCTCGCGATGATTTCGCCCTCCATGGCAAATTTGAGCAGTTGAAGTTGCGGTGCCGGTGCCTGCAGCAAGGCATTGGCAGCGACCACGGCGGCCACCGCGGAGGCCGCCGAGCCTCCCATTCCGGATCCCAACGGGATGCCCTTTTCGATTTCCAGTTCGAAGCCAAAACCCGGCGACAGCGCCTCATGCATGGCCTGCACCGCACGGCCGGCGGTGTTCTGCTGCGGGTCCACGGGCAAGTCGCCGCCCAGGCCGGTAATCGAGCGGATTCGAACCTCGTTTTCGTCGATGCGCCGGATCCGCACACGGTCGCCAACCTTGTCCACGGCATGACCCAAGATATCGAAGCCAATGCCGACATTGGCGACAGTGGCGGGCGCAAAGGCGGTAACGTCGGTGAGCACTTGATGTCCTCGTTAAATGTGCGCGCCGAGATAGGCGGACAAGCGCAAGAGATCCGAAAATACACCAGCCGCGGTCACTTCGGGGCCGGCGCCCGGCCCCTGAACGATCAGCGGGTTGTCGCAATAGCGGCGCGTCGCGAAACGCACCACGTTGTCGGTGAGCGCGATATTGGCAAAGGCGTGCTTGCCGTCCAAGCGCGTCAAGCCCACGGTTGCCCTGCCGGCGGAATCGATTCGGCCGACATAACGCAGCACCTGATTCTTCTTGCGCGCGTCGGCCAGTGCGGCCGCCATCGCGGCGTCCGATTCCGGCAGGCGCGACATGAATTCATCGACGCTGCACTGGGAGAGCGCTGCGGGCACCAGGCCTTCGACTTGCACGTCGGATATTTCCAAAGTCAGACCCATTTCGCGGCCGAGAATGATCAGCTTGCGCGCGACGTCCATGCCGGATAAGTCATCGCGCGGATCAGGCTCTGTATAACCCTTCGCCCTGGCGGTGCGGACAATCGAGGAAAACGACGCGCTGCCGTCGAAGACATTGAACAGATACGCCAGCGTGCCGGACAAGATCCCCTCGATCTGCATGATGTCGTCGCCGGTTCCGCGCAGATCGCGCAGCGTTTGGATCACCGGCAATCCCGCGCCCACCGTGGCTTCGTACAAATAGTGAGTTCCCGCCGCCCGCTTTGCCTCGTGCAGCGCCCGGTAATACGGCAGCGCGCCGCTGTTCGCCTTCTTGTTCGGCGTCACGACGTGAATGCCGCGCGACAGCCAACCGCAATATTGCGCGGCAACTTCGGCACTCGCCGTACAATCGATCAGAACCGTGTGCGGCACATAGTCCGCCTGCACATGGTTGACGAATTTTTGAAGGTCCAAAGGCTCGCCCGCCTCCGCGATGCGCTCGGCCCAGCGGCTCAAGTCCACCGAGGTCTCCTCGAGCAGCATGCGTTTGGAACTGGCGATGCCGCGCACCCGCAAGTCCAGATTCAGCGCCCGCAACCGCTCAATTTGCGTGGCAATTTGCGCCAGCAGAACGCGTCCCACGGTACCGGGTCCAATCAAGCCGATCGACATCGTGTTGGGCGACAGATAAAAGGCCGCATGCACTGCGCGCAATGCTTTGGCCGCTCCCTTGCCGTCGACCACGACCGAGATGTTGCGCTCCGAAGCGCCCTGCGCTATCGCGCGCACGCTGATCGCCGCGTCGCCGAGCGAATTGAAGACCTTCGCCGCGACGCCATGGGCGCCGGCCATGCCGTCGCCGACGACTGCAAGAATGCTCATGCCCAGCGCGACCTCGACGTGCTGAATCTGACCGTCGCGCAATTCCGCATCGAAGGCGCGCCGCACCGCCTCTTCGGCCCGCACGGCTTGCGCTTCGGGAATCGCGAAGCAAATTGAGTGCTCCGAGCTGCCCTGGGAAATGAGGATGACCGAAATTCCGGAGTCGCGAAGCGCGCCGAACAGGCGATGCGCCGTACCGGGTACGCCGATCATACCCGCACCCTCGAGGTTCACCAGGGCGACCGGATCGATGGTCGTGATGCCTTTTACCTTGAGCGCTGAAACCGGGTTGGCGCAGATCAGCGTGCCGCGCTTCTGCGGCGCGAAGGTATTACGGATGAAAATCGGGATATCGCGCGCCACCGCCGGCGCCATGGTCTGCGGATGGATGACCTTCGCGCCGAAGTAAGCCAACTCCATTGCCTCGTTGTACGAAAGCTGATCGATGGCTTGTGCATTCGGGACCAGGCGCGGATCCGCCGACAGCACGCCATCGACGTCCGTCCAGATGGTGATTTCGAGCGCGTCCAGGAGCGCTCCAAAAATGGAGCCGGAAAAATCGCTGCCGTTGCGGCCTAGGGTGGTCTGCTTGCCTTTGGTCGTCGTGGCGATGAAGCCGGTCACGATGAGCCTGCCTAAGAAATTTGGCGGAACCACTCTTTGCAGATTAGCTTCGCTCGCCGGCCATTGCACCGCGGGCCCGAGCGAACCCCATTCGACGATGATGACCTCGCGGGCATCGATCCACAGAATTTCCCCCGCGATCCGGGCGCGCTCGCGCAGAAACGGCGCGAACAAGCGGGTGGACCATATTTCTCCGAAGCCGGAAATGACATCGCGCATCGTGTAGGTCGACGAACGAATGAGGCGAACCGTGTGCAGCATGCCGGCAATGTCCAGGCAATCCCGCTCGAACTGTGCCTTGTAGCTCTCGTAGGCAGGTTGCGAGATCAGCTCGGCCGCCAGATCCAGATGCCGCGCCTTCAGCGCGCGAATGGCCGGGCCGAATTCCTTATTGGGTTGTTCCGCGAGCGCGACCAGCTCGAGCAGCGAATCCGTTACGCCGCGGCAGGCGGATAGTACGATGGCCTCACGGGGGCTGGAGGACGCCTCGACGATCTCTGCCACCCGGCGGAAGCAAGCGGCATCCGCGACGCTGGATCCCCCAAATTTATGAACTGCCCACTTATCCATTCTGCACACGCGCCTTAAGCTACTTCGGCGTTCCTCGCGCTCCCGAGCGGCAAACATTGTTGAAAATGCGGCGGCAAGCCGCTAGACGCCCAGAACTGTAATCGTACTAAAGGGAGGCTAGCAAGCGATTCCGTTGGCGTTTTAGGCTCTGCCCCGCCGTGAATTGCCGCTCGCACGGCCGGATTTCGGCAGTCCCGTGTGCTGCGTGCGGAACGGACGCCTCGGCGCAGCGTGGCTTGCGCCCACGGGTTGATAGGCGGGAATCAAATGCTGCTTGCCGTTGCCGATCAAGTCGGCGCGCCCCATGCGCTTCAAGGCGTCGCGCAGCAGCGGCCAGTTTTGCGGATCGTGATAGCGTAGAAACGCCTTGTGCAGGCGGCGCACCTTGATGCCCTTCGGTATCACGACCTCTTCGCTCGAGCGGCTGATCTTCTTCAGCGGATTCTTGGCGGAGTGATACATGGCGGTCGCGGTCGCCATGGGCGACGGCAAAAAGGCCTGCACCTGATCGGCACGGAAACCATTCTTCTTCAGCCACAAGGCCAGCTCGAGCATGTCGACATCGCGCGTCCCGGGGTGCGCCGCGATGAAGTAAGGAATCAGATACTGCTCTTTGCCCGCCTCTTTCGAATACTTATCGAATAGCTCCTTGAAGCGGTAGTAGCTGCCGACGCCGGGCTTCATCATTTTCGACAAGGGACCGTCACCGATGGCCTCCGGCGCAATTTTTAAATAGCCGCCGGTATGATGCGTCGCCAACTCCTTCACATACTCCGGCGATTCGACCGCCAGGTCGTAGCGCACACCGGATGCGATCAATACTTTCTTGATGCCCTTCAGAGCCCGTGCGCGACGATACAAGCTGATCAGCGGCGCGTGATCGGTGTTGAGATTCGGACAAATTCCCGGGAACACGCACGAAGGCCGCCGGCAAGCCGACTCGATCGCCGTGCTCTTGCAATGCAGCCGATACATGTTGGCGGTCGGACCGCCCAGATCCGAGATCACGCCGGTGAATCCCTTGACCTCATCGCGAATCGTCTCGATCTCGCGAATCACGGAGTCCTCCGAACGACTCTGGATGATTCGACCTTCGTGCTCCGTAATCGAGCAAAACGTACATCCGCCGAAGCATCCGCGCTGGATTGCCACAGAGAATCGAATCATGTGATAGGCAGGAATCTTGGCCGCGCCGTACGCGAGGCGCGGGCGCCTCGCGTACGGCAATTCGTAGATCGCATCCATGTCCGCGGTGCTCAACGGTATCGGCGGCGGATTCAGCCACAACTCCATGTTTGCGTGCCGCTGCACCAATGCGCGCGCATTGCCAGGATTTGATTCCATGTGCAGGATGCGCGACGCATGCGCGTACAAAACGGCATCCTTGCTGACCTGTTCGAAGGAAGGCATGCGAATGACGCTGCGCTCGCGCTGTGCGTTCGGGACCTTGCGGTAGAACTTCACCACTTTTTCGGCCGGCGCCGGCGTGGCCGCCGCTGCCGGTTCCGCAGCAGGCATCGAGGGCATTGCGGGCATGGAGGCGCTTCTGCGCTGCTCCTCGCTGGCGTAAGGGTCGACGGGCGGGTTCAGCGCGCCGGGCGTATCCAATTCACTCGAGTCGATTTCCACCCATCCCGCCGGCATGCCGCGGCGCAGGTAAGCAGTGCCGCGTAAATCGGTGATGTCGCCAATCGATGCGCCTTCGTGCAGGCGCTGCGCGATCTCGCCAATCTGCCGCTCGGCGTTGCCGTACACCAGTAGATCCGCTTTCGAATCGACCAGAACGGAGCGGCGCACCTGTTCGGACCAGTAATCGAAATGGGCAATTCGCCGCAGGCTGGCTTCTATGCCGCCGACGACGATCGGAGTGTGCTTGAATGCCTCGCGAATCCGCTGCGCGTAAACGATGACGCAGCGATCCGGCCGCTTGCCGCCGAGACCGCCGGGCGTATACGCGTCGTCGCTTCGGACCCGCCGATCCGAGGTGTAGCGATTCACCATCGAATCCATGTTGCCGCCGGTCACGCCAAAGAATAGACGCGGCTCTCCCAGCGCCTCGAAATCTTGAGTGCTGTGCCAACTCGGCTGCGCAATGATGCCCACCTTGAAACCTTGCGCCTCGAGGAGCCGCCCAATGATCGCCATGCCGAAACTGGGATGATCGACATAGGCGTCGCCGGTGACGATGATCACATCGCATTGCGCCCAGCCGAGGGCCGCCATTTCCGCTCGCGAGGTTGGCAGAAAGGTCGCCGGCGTTGCGCCGGCGACACGAGCTTTACTCTGCGAAAATAGGGGGGCGGCGCTTTGCACGCCCGCGATTAGGCCTGATTGCAAGGATTAAGTACAACGAAACCCATCACCCAAGATCAATGGGGTAATAGATCTGCGCATCCTCGCGCTGCACCAACAAGGCGACATTGTGTCCCGCCCGGGCCACCTCGCGCTTCAGGTCGGCCACCGTGGCGACCCCCACCCCGTTGACCCCCAATACCACGTCCCCGGGCTGTAAGCCGGCGGCCAACGCCGGGCCGGTCACGTCCTCGACCAGCAGACGCCCCTTGGTGTGCAATTCCTGCTGTTCGCTGGGCTGCAGCGAGCGCAGCGAGAGCCCAAGCTTGCCGCCGCCTTGCGATCATGCCAAATTCCCAATCGCGCCTGGCTGCCGGGAGGCAGCTGGGAAATAATGGCGGGCAGGTCGTAGGAATGGTCGACATTACGTCCGTTCACGCTGGTGATCACATCGCCTGCCTTCAGTCCGGCTTTCTCGCCCGGACCGGTCGGATCCACCGAACTGATCAGCGCGCCGTGCGGCGTGGTAAGCCCGAAAGACAGCGCCAGCTGCTGACGAATATCTTGTACCGACACGCCGATGCGGCTGCGAATCACCTTGCCGTTTTTCTGCAGCTGATCCTTCACGCTCAGTGCCGTATCAATGGGTATGGCGAACGAGACGCCCATGTAGCCGCCGGTACGGCTGTAAATCTGCGAATTGATGCCGATGACCTCGCCGTCGATGTTGAACAACGGGCCGCCGGAATTACCCGGATTTACGGCCGCATCGGTCTGAATGAAGGTCACATAGTTGGTGGTGCTGCTGCCGTCGATCAACGGACGGCCTATCGCGCTGATGACGCCCGCCGTCACGCTGTTCTCAAAGCCGAACGGCGAGCCGATGGCAATCGCCCATTGACCGGGATGTAGTTTCGACGGGTCTCCAAACCGCACGGTCGGCAAGCCTGTCGCGGCGATCTTGATCAACGCCACATCGCTGGGTTTGTCGATACCGATGACCTTGGCGGTGAATTCCCGCCGGTCCGTGAGCGTTACCGTGACTTCGGAAGCATCGGACACCACGTGCGCGTTGGTCAGTACATAGCCGTCCGGGCTGACGATGAATCCAGAACCCACACCCCTGCTCGGGGGCGCGCGCTCTGGATTCGGCGTCTGAAAGCGGCGGAAGAATTGAGACAGCGGATCATCGCCATCTCCTTGGCCGTTGGGACCGCCGTTGGGCGCCAAGGTTTTTTGCGGCTTTTCCGTGACGCTGACGTTCACGACCGCACCGCCCGCCTCCGCGACCAGACCCGAAAAATCCGGCAGACCCGTTACACGCCCCGCGGGCGAGCTTGCGGGAGCCAGAGCCGCCACGGCCGGCGCGACCGTTTGCGCAGGCCCGGCGCCGGCGTCGGAGCGCTGATGAGCGACGATAATTACAAAGATGGCCGCGACCGATGCGAGCGACCAGGTTCTGATGCTTCCCATTGAAAAAGTCCTCTGACCTAGAAAGATTCTGGATTCAATGACTGACCCTAAACTGGGGCGTTGGTTGCAATTTTCCAGGCCAAACGGGGTATTTTTCAAGATATCTGCGCGTCCGGGGGCCCGAAATGTGAATTCCCCACGGGTAATGCGGGGGTATCAGCGACTACCCTTATCGGCATGACAGACGTGGGTCCAATCTTGGTGGTGGTCGGAGGGGACACCAAACGCATCCAATGGCTTACTCATCATGTGACAAGCCACTGGCCGACCGCGCAAGTAACGACCCTGCGGGCCGGCGAATCCGCGCCGTTGAGCCGGCTGATCAGCGAACGCACCCCGGATGCCGTCCTATTACAAGCCGATTTTGCCAATGAGGCCCTGTCGACTGCCGTCATCGGCAGCCTGACCCAGTTGCTGCGGATGCAGCCCGCGCTGTACTGCATTTTGCTGGCGGAAAACGGCAATGAGCTGTCGGCGGTCCGGGCGCTCAAAAGCGGCGCCAAGGATTATCTGCCCTTGGCGCAAATCACCAAGGACCAGCTGTTGACCGCGGTCGGCGAAGCCTGCTCCAAACGGCGCATTGCCGCGCAAGCGGCCGCCATGATGGCGCAGAGTGAGAATTCGACCATTATCGAAGTGCCCGGCTATTCCATCGTCAAGGAAATTGCCACCAGCAATTTCTCATCCGTGTTTCTCGCGCGCAGCGAGCGGCTGCGCAGAAACGTCGTGCTCAAAACGATGACGCGCGGCGAATCCGAGCGGGAAATCGGCGATGCGGAACGATTCCAGCGTGAATACGAGATCATTTCCAGCATCACGCATCGCGCGATCGCGGAGATTCATGACTTTGGTTCCCAGCCGGGGCATTTATACCTGGCGATGGAGTATTTCCCCTGCGGCGACCTGCGCGATCGATTGCGCAATCCGCTGAGCGTGGACGAGAGCCTCTACTATCTGCGCGCCATCGCCGAAGCACTGCGGGTCATCCACGTCTTTGGCATCTTGCATCGGGACCTCAAGCCCGCGAACGTCATGTTGCGCGAGGACAATTCGCCGGTGCTGATCGATTTTGGTCTGGCGCGGCGCTCGCTCGATGAGATCGGCACTACCGGCGTAGGCCAGGTGCTCGGCTCTCCTTACTACATCAGCCCCGAGCAAGCACAGGGCCAGCGCGTCGATGTGCGCACCGATCTTTACAGCTTGGGCGTGATGTTTTACGAAATGCTCACGGGCCAGAGGCCTTATGCCGGCCGCAGCGCCGTGGCCATCATGTCGCAGCACACCAGCTCCCCGGTACCTCAGTTGCCCGAGGCTACCTCCATGCAGCAACCGCTGCTGGACCGGCTCATGGCGAAACAGCAAAGCGCCCGCTATGCCTCTGCGGATGAATTGCTCGCGGACTTGGGTCCCATCGCTGCGGTGGCCTAGGAGCCTGTCTGAGTATTCCGCGTGGCCGCGAGCGTGACGCGTGTCACAGGGCGGCTCGGCAGCCGTTAATAAGTAAATCGCCTGCTTTAGGCTGTGAAACCCATCATCCCCCGCGTGCCCGGGGTTTGGCACCCTGTTGCGGCCATGTTCATCTCCGTTAAACGCCACGAGCGCGAAAAACAGGAACTCATCGACGCCAGCAATCGGCTGACCGACGCCATATTGAAGACGAGTTCCATCGGACTGTTTCTGATGGATTCCAAGGGCAGGATTCAGCCGCAGGTTTCGGCATCCTTGGGCACGCTGTTTCGCCGCCAGGATTTTTCCAGTCTCACCGTCGAGAAGTTGATCGGTCCGTTGGTTTCAGCCAAGACCTTGAGCGTAGTGCGCACCCACATGACGCGCCTGCTCGAGCTTGCGCGCGGCGAGTCCGAAGCGGCAAATCCGCTTCAAGACGTGGAAGTTAAATTGACGAATGCCAACGGCAGCAACGTCATGGCGCACTATTCCTTCGAATTCAGCAGCGTCGAAATACCGCACGAGCCCCGTGCCTGGATGGTTCGGGTCACCGACATCACGGCACGTGTGCAGGAGCTGCGGGAATTGGAAGATTTGCGAGTACACGTGCTGACGCAGGGCGAGATCCTGCGCGGCGTGCTGCAGGCGGGAGGTGCGCGCTTCGGGGCTTTCCTGCAACGTACCGACGCGTCGATGAAGACCATCAACGGCGTACTGAAAAAGCCGGCGCGCGAGACCGGGGCGTTTCGCCACAAGCTCGAGGAGACGCTGGAGGAAGTCGACCGCATACGCCGCGATGCCGCGGCACTCAAGTTATCCGGGCTGCAGAGCGCCGCGCGCGACTTCGAAGACGCGTTGCAGGACCTGCGAAGCCGCCAAGCCTTGAGCGGCAGCGACTTTCTGCCGCTGGCCGTCAAGCTCGACTCCTTGTATGGACAATTCGTCCTGCTGCGATCACTTACCTCGCAAGCCGGACCTTCGCGCGAAGCGGAGGCTGTCACTCCCGAGGCGCGCATCACCGAGAACGGCACGCAAGTCATCGAAGCGCCGAAGTTCTTCGCTGAGATGGCGCAGAATGCCGCCCCCCTGGCGCAGCGCATGGCCGCCGTCGGCAGCCTCGAAAGCACTTTAGTAACGTTGACCGACCTGGTGGCGCAAGAAAATCAAAAGAGCGTCATTCTTTCGTGCCACGGCTTGGACCTGGTTCCGGCCCGCTATCAAGCCACGGTGAAGAATGTCGCCATCCAGCTGATTCGCAACGCCGTGTTCCATGGCATCGAACCGGCGGCCGAGCGCGACCAAGCCGGTAAGCCGAGCATTGCCACCCTGCAGCTCGAGTTCAATGCGACGACCGGGGGCGGTTTCGAGGTGCTGTTTCAGGACGATGGGCGGGGCCTGGACCCGGACAAAGTCCGCGAGGTTGCCGTTGCCAGAGGATTGCTGAGCGAGGATGACGCGCGCCAGCTGAGGGATCGTCAGGCAATCAAACTGATATTCAAGTCAGGCTTCACGACCATGCCCGATACCGGGGATACCAAACATGGCAGCGGCATGTCGCTCGTTCGACGCTACGTGCATGAGGCCGGCGGAAAAATCGCCCTCGCCAGCAACGTCGGTCAGGAAACCCGTTTCAAAGTGACGCTTCCCGCGCTCGAAGCATCCGCTGACGCTCAGGTCGCCTGAAACTATTCTAAAGCGGCGCGAGCTCGACCAATATCGCGCCCGCCTGAACCCGGTCCGCCAATCCAAACGCCACTCGAGACACGACGCCGTCGTAGGGCGCCGTCAGGGTGTGCTCCATCTTCATGGCCTCAACGGTGACCAACGGCGCGCCGCGTGCAACTCGCTCTCCAGGGGCGACGTGCAGCGCCACGATGGTACCCGGCAAAGGCGTGAGCAAAGAGCCCTGCTCCGCGCCGCCGACCGCCTGCAAGGCATCGTCGGTGTCGACCATACTCAATGCCGCATGCAGCCCATCCCGAAAAAGATGCAGCACGGGAGTCGCCTCGATCACGTGAACCTTCCACGCTTCACCGTCGCATTCCGCACTGAGCGATTCTGCATCGCGGGATACGACCTGGATGGTCATCTCTTTCGCGTCGGTGCGCGCCAGGTATCGATCCGGCGCCACCAGATCGACCATGACGCTGCGTGATCCGAAGCGCCAGGCGGTGCTCGACGGCGCGGCCGGGCGCCAGCCGCGCGTGTCCGCCCATAGAGCGTTCGCGTCCGTGCGGCGTGCCGCGCGCCACACCGCCGCAAGCGCGATGTCGATGTCGGTCGCTGCGGCATCGCCGAAGCGCAGGTGCGCGCGTCGAACATTGAGAAAATCAGTTGCCACGGAGGCCCGCCGAAACTCCTCATCGCCGAGCACGCTGGAAAGCAGCGCCCGATTGGTCTCAACGCCGATGATCTCGATCTCACCCAGCGCGCGCTGCAGAAGCTCGATAGCCGTGGCACGCGAATCTGCCCAGGCGATAATCTTTCCGAGCATCGGATCGTAATAAGTCGATACTTCATCGCCCGCTTCCACGCCGGTATCCTGGCGCAGCCCCGGGCAAGCTGCGGCCCATCGCAGGTGTGCAATCCGGCCCACGCTCGGCAAATAGTCGTGCGCCGGATCCTCAGCGTACAGCCGCGCTTCGACGGCGCAGCCGCGCCGCTTGATTTCAGACTGTGTCAGCGGCAGGCGCTCGCCCTGCGCGACTCGCAGCTGCCACTCGACCAGATCGAGCCCGGTGATCAGTTCCGTCACGGGATGCTCCACCTGCAGCCGCGTGTTCATTTCCATGAAATAGAAGTCTTGCGCCTCATCGACCAGAAATTCGACGGTACCCGCGCCAACATAATTCACGGCCTGCGCCGACTTCACGGCGGCTTGCGCCATTGCGGCGCGAACTTCGTCGCGCAGCCCCGGAGCCGGTGCTTCCTCGATGATCTTCTGATGGCGGCGCTGCACCGAGCAATCCCGGTCAAACAGGCTCGTGCGAGTCGGCAAAGATCTGGACCTCCACGTGCCGCGCCTTGGGAAAGTAACGCTCCATCAGCAAACGGTCATCGCCGAATGCCGTGCGCGCCAGACGCTGCGCCGACTCGACGGCCGCGGCGACCTCCGCCGCGGAATTGACGACCTGCATGCCCTTGCCGCCGCCGCCGGCGCTCGCCTTGATGATGAGCGGAAATCCCACGCGGGCCGCTTCCTCGGCGAGGCGCTGCGGCGCCTGATCGCTGCCGTGATAGCCAGGCGCCACCGGCACGCCGACCGCGGCCATGGCGGCCTTCGAGGCGCTCTTGGACCCCATGGACCGGATTGCCGCTGCCGGCGGACCGACGAAAATCAGGCCCGCATCGGCGCAGGCTTGCGCGAAGGCGGCGTTCTCCGACAAAAACCCATAGCCCGGATGAACGGCATCCGCACCCACGCGCTTGGCAAGCTCGATGAGCTTGCCAATATTGAGGTAGCTGTCGGCGGCGGGCGCGGCTCCCAGGCGATATGCTTCGTCGGTGACGCGCACATGCTGCGCGTTTCGATCCGCGTCCGAATACACCGCGATGCTGCGCACGCCCAAACGCCGCGCGGTGCGCGCGATGCGGCAGACAATTTCGCCGCGGTTCGCGATCAACAGGCGTCTGATCATGCCGCTCACATTCGAAACACGCCGAAGCGTGTCTCCGCAGTCTCTTGGGCGCGCGTCAGCGCGAGGGCCAATCCCAAGATGCGGCGCGTGTCGAGGGGATCGATGACGCCATCGTCCCAGAGACGCGCGGACGCGTAGTACGGATGCCCTTGCCGTTCGAACTGCTCGCGGATGGGTGCCTTGAGTTTCTCTTCCTCGGCCTCGCTGAAAGTTCCGCCCGTGCGCTCCAAGGCCTCGCGCTTGATCGTCGCCAGGACGCTGGCGGCCTGCTCGCCCCCCATCACCGAAGTCCGCGCATTCGGCCACTGAAACAAGAAACGCGGGCTATAGGCGCGGCCGCACATCGCGTAGTTGCCCGCGCCGAAGCTGCCGCCGATGACCACCGTATACTTCGGCACCGCGGCGCAGGCCACGGCCGTCACCAATTTCGCCCCGTCCTTGGCGATACCGCCGGCTTCGGCCGCCTGCCCCACCATGAAACCCGCGATGTTCTGCAAAAATACCAACGGTATGCCCTCACGACAGCACAACTCGATGAAATGCGTGCCTTTCAGCGCGCTCTCCGAGAACAAGATGCCGTTGTTCGCCAAAATTCCCACGGTCGTGCCATGGATGTCCGCAAAGCCGCACACCAGTGTGGTGCCGTAGAGCGCTTTGAATTCGTCGAACCATGCGCCGTCAACCAGACGCGCGATCAGCTCGTGTACATCGTAGGGCTTGCGTGAGTTTTGCGGGATGATCCCATACAGCTCCGCCGGGTCGAACGGACTGTCCAGTCCGCTGGATGGAGAATTCAGTGTCGCGGCGCGTAGATTGGGAGCGCGCAGCCTGGCGATCGCGCGCCGGGCGTATGCCAGCGCGTGCAGGTCATTCTCGGCATAGTAGTCGGTGACCCCTGATTTGCGGCAGTGAACATCCGCGCCTCCCAAGGACTCCGCGTCGATCTCCTCGCCCGTGGCGGCGCGCACCAGAGGAGGGCCGCCGAGAAATACCCGGCCTTGGTTGCGCACGATGACGGCG
>Ga0193753_10001782_pt1 | contig 17994 bp, 19 predicted proteins | sample H1c2metaG_FD_144925 | JGI IMG/M metagenome (GOLD analysis project Ga0193753, IMG submission 144925) | Soil microbial communities from a riparian zone of the East river system, Colorado, United States - H1c2 | ecosystem: Environmental > Terrestrial > Soil > Riparian zone | place: USA: East...
TGGTTGATGATGAACCAACCCCCGCGCCGGCGATTCATCATCAACCACGATCACGGTGAGCGCTTGCGTCTCGCTCATGCGTGCAGTTCCGGGGCGGCGAGGGGCACGCGGATGTTCACCCGATAAGTGCCGTCCGCTTCGTTTGCCTCAAACAGGTACGCCGCGCCGTAGTGCGCCTGCAGCCGCTGCCGCACCAGGTTCAACCCCAGACCGCTGCCCTGGCTGCGAGGCCGATCCGCATCGGTTGGATTCGCGATGCTGATGATGAGTGCAGAATCACGGCATTCGGCGTGAACGGCTACAGTGCCCCCCTCCAAGCGATGCGCAATGCCATGGACCACGGCGTTCTCGACGAGCGGCTGTAAGAGCAGCGCCGGAATGCTTTCTTGCAGGGCCTGATCGCTGCCAACGCACTGCACACTCAGCCGCGAGCCCAGGCGTACTTGTTCAATGGCGAGGTAGCGCTGCAGCACCGTGAACTCCTCTTGCACCGATATTCGTTGGGCGGAACCCAAGCGCAAGGTATCGCGCAAGAAGTCGGCCAGCAATAGACACATGTGCCGGGCGGACGCTGCATCGCTCGTGGTCAGCGCGCTGACAGAGTTCAGACTATTGAATAGGAAATGCGGGTTGAGCTGTGCTCTGAGGGCTTTAAGTTCCGCCTCGCGCACCAAGAGCCTGGATTCCAATATCTGACTCTCCGAACGCTGCGATTCCAGGGATGCAATGAGCGCATAGTGAAAGGCGATCGCCAGCCCGAAGAGCAGCACGCCCACGGCGAACAGCGTCCAGGGCTGATCGAGATACATTTTCGGTTGGACGTTGAGGTTCAGCGACTCCAATATCGCCGACCATGCCCACGCGATGCCGACCGAAAAGCCGCCGGCGGTGATGGCGGCCATGGCCTGAGCGGGCAGCGCACGCCAAATCCGATACTGCTGGTTAATCGGGAATGCGCGGCACACATAATACGCGGTCATTCCGAGAAAACCGTAGAGCACGGTGAGAGGTAGGAAGAATGCCGCAGCGGTTCCCCATGCACCCGCATGGCCGAAGCCGATCACCAGCACCGCACCGATGGGTAAGTAACCGAGGATGTACAGAGCCATCTGCTTCCCATTGGTGAAAATAGGATGCATGGCGGTGTTAAGCTCCGGTGCCGATCAATTGCTGATTTCGACGCCACCCATCAACACGGTGCCGCGAACGTAGAGAAACTGATTACCGCCCAAGATCGGACGACTCTTATCTTCGACGCCGCCCATGATGGGCGTCACTTGCACCACGACCTTCCAGCTTGTCGGCACGATAATGTGGGCGCCGCCCATGAGGGAAAATACTTCGACATACGCAGCGCCATCGGCACCGAGCAAGGCATCGCGCAAGTCGAGCTCGCAACCGCCCATGAACGAGGTCATGTCGGCACTGCGAAAGATCACGCCCGACACGCGCTGCTTGGTGCTGCCCATCATGCCGAATTGTGAAATGTGATTGGACAGCGGGGGCGAACCGCTTTGGGGACCTGGGTTCGCAGAAGGGGCAAAGCTCCCGGTCGAAGGAGGCGGCGCGGGCAGTTGTGGGGGTGTGCGGCCTCGCATCAGAATCCGCGCACCCACCACCACCAGAATCAGCGGCCACAAAAACTGCCACGGCTCCAGGAATAGCAAGTGCAGCGTGTTAAGGAGCAGCCAGCCTCCGATCAGCACCACGAAGCTTCCAACGACAACCCCTCGGCCGCCACGCTGCAAAATCGTCAGTCCATACAGCACCACCAGCACCGGCCAAAAGCGCATCAGGTGATGGGCTTCTACCCAGCCGAACTGTTCGAGGGCCAGTAAAACGCCTATCAACACCAGAAACGCGCCAATGAGCAGCCTCGGGGCCGACGCGGGTCCGGGCGGCGGGGGCGGCTGCATATCAGGCGACATGACGGTCCATTTTCACGGAAGAACGCTTCGCACGGGTCGTGCGGCCCGCGACTATCCAATAATTGACGGCCACCAGCAGTAGCGGCAACGAGTATTGCTCATAGGCCCAATCAGTCATGGTGTTCATGAAAAACCAATTACCCAAGAATAGTAATCCCAAACCCCTTAAACGCGGGCTGCGCATCGTCAGTGCAAGCTGCGCGAGCGCCAGGGCAATCAATACCAACGGCCAGCCGCGCTCCAGAACGACGGCATTTAACAGCCCGGAATACCCGAGAAGCAGCGCGCCCCCCGCAATGAGCGATATCGTACCTGCAATCAGCCGGGCACCCGCAGGCATTTTCGCTTGAAATTCCATCGTCCGGCTCCTGTGTCTGATCGATGGCGCCATGCTGCCGAAGGGCGCTTTCAGGGTCATGCGATATTCGGCCAATGCACTGCCATTCCCGGCGAATGGCAGGTGGGGGTGGAACAAACGTCATGCGACCAGAGTCGCGAGGAAAGTGAACAGCGATTGCAGGTCGGCGCCTGTTCCGAGCGGCGCCGCGTCAAGTTCTTCAGTCACGCTCCCGAGCCGATTCAGCCAGTACGTTGGGTAGCCGAACCACACTGCCCCTGCGGCATCCCATCCGGCAAAGGCGACAAAAAGGATTTCACTTTGTTGGAGTCCCAGGGTGTGTACACCCAACTGATACGCAGGCCGAGCCGGCTTGTAGGATCGCACCCTGTCCGTGCTGATGACGTGGGGGAACAGATCGCGCAGCTTTGCCTTGGCCAAACCTGATTCCAGCATGGAGCCGGTCATGTTCGAGAGAATGCCCAACGTCATGCCAAGACGCTCAATTTTCGGCAACACTTCAGCTACGTCGGACCACTCGGCAAGGTCCGTGTACGGCGCCATCAGCTGACTTTGCTTTTCGGGCGTGAGGGTAAGCCCCACTTCCCGCGCTGCGAAGGCCAGACTGTCTTCGGTGGCCTGCCAGAAATCGACGTAGCGATCGCCAAGCGCACGCAGCCACTGGTATTCGAATTGCCGAGTTCGCCAAGCCTGCACAAGCATCGCGCCCTTCTCAGGATAGACCCGCTCTGCAGCCGCGCGCACCGGCCGCGGGTCAAACAGCGCGAACGCATCGAAAAGAACAGCTCGGATCGGCCGACGCGGCTGCGCATGAGCGGCCGTGGCAGGCTCACCTGTTCCGGCAAAGAAGGCGCCTGCGGAACCGGCGATGAATGCACGTCGATCAAATCTCATGGGGAATTCCAGTTGCGTGTATTACGCATAAGACCGCCGCAAAGGCGAAAACATCGCAATAATCGCCCGTAAAGGACGCCCTGAGGCGGCGCTGACTCATGCAGGCCGCCGGCTTTCTCGCATGGCGGATTCACTTTCGTGTTGCAGAAGAATCCTGAAAACCAGTCCATGCGTGACCAGCAGTAGCGGCACGAGGAGAGTCGGAATGAAGTACGCAACGCCAAGCTGGCCCGGCACGAGCCCGGTTGCGTTGGCCTGGTAGAACGCATCCAAGAGATCAACTGATCCCCAAAGATTGAATATCCACGCGATGACAATGCCAGTCCCGCGTGGCAGCGACGCCAGCGAAAGCAACGCAAGCGCGGCCGCAATGATATCCCCGTAGGCGGCGGAGTGCGCGAAGGAAGACGGCAGATCGCCTGACACGACGCCTGGTACCAGGAATGCCAAACCGATGAAGCGGAAACTGTGCAAAATTAAAATAGGCTGCAACGCTTCTGCCCTTGGAAGAAGGCGGAGTTTCGGCCAGACGTAGCGCTTCGCGACGATTCCCCACGCGATGAAGCCGAATGCGATGCTCACAAAAAAGTAGAGTTGCGGCAACATGAGTCTCTCCTGTAGTTCAGTTCACCTGCGTCGTGGTACCAGTCGGTACCACAGATAGGGCCAGTGTGGTACTATGCGGTACCAACTGTCAAGAGGGACGATTGATGCCTAGGACCTCGCCGTCAAAGGAGCGCCGCAAAGAGGGCGGGGAAACTGCGGCGCGCGCGCGCATCCTCGATGCAGCTTTCACGGCGTTCATGAAGAGTGGCTATGCAGCGACCAGCACGCTCGAAATCGCCACGCTTGCGCGCGTTTCGAAGCGGGAACTGTATGCGCAGGTGGGCAACAAGCAGGAAATGCTCGTTGCATGCATCAGCGCGCGCGCCAGGCGATTTCAAGTGCCGCCTGACTTTCCCTTCCCGCACGATCGCGAGACCCTCGCGCATGTGCTGGCTTCCTTTGGAACGCAGCTCGTCCGCGAGATAACCGAGCCAACAGTCGTTGCGGTATTCCGTCTGGCGATTGCTGAGGCGGTCCACGCGCCCGAGGTGGCGCAGGCGCTCGACTCCATAGGTCGCGAGGCAAGTCGTGCGGCTTTGCGACAAATCATGGTTCGGGCTCAGGGATCCGGACTTCTCAACGGCGATCCTGCCGAACTTGCCGAACAGTTCAGCGGGTTGCTATGGGGAAATTTGATGGTCAGCCTGCTGCTTGGCATCGCCAACCGCCCGAATTCACGCGAGGCCGCGGCACGTGCGCGCGATGCGACCGCCGCGTTTCTGCAACTTCATTGATTGACCAGCGCTATCCGATCTGCGGTTCGAGGCGCAGCACACGTCCGTCATCTTCATCCGTACAGACATAAAGATAGCCGTCCGGCGCTGCGCGCACATCGCGGATGCGCCAGTTTTTGTCATTCAGCAATTGTTCCTGGCCGACGACGTTTCCGTGTTCGTCCAGATGGACCCGGCGCAAATGCTTAAACGCCAGCGCGCCAACGAAAAGGTCGCCCCGCCATGCTGGAAACTTGTCACCGCGATACATCGCAATTCCCGACGGCGCGATCGATGGCGTCCAATAGATCACCGGCTGCTCGAGTCCCGGGTGCTGGGTGTAAGGCGAAACATAGGCGCCGGAATAGTCCATGCCATATGTGATAACGGGCCAACCATAGTTCCTGTGCGCCACGATGATGTTGAGTTCATCGCCGCCGCGCGGACCATGTTCAGTTTCGTATAGCCGTCCGCTTTGTGCATCGAAGGTCAAGCCCTGCTCGTTGCGATGGCCCCAGGTATAGATTTCCGGACGGACGGAGGCCTGTCCGACAAACGGATTGTCCTTTGGCACGCTGCCGTCTTCGTTCAGGCGGACAATCTTGCCGAGATCGGAGCTCAAGTCCTGCGCTTTCTCGCGATATTCGAATCCCTCGCCGATGGTGAGCGCAAAAGTACCGTCGGGGAGGAACGCGATTCGCCCACCGTAGTGATTGTCCGTGTCCTTCAAAGGCATGGCCTTGAAGATCACCTGTAAATCTTGGAGCGTGCTACCGTCGAAGCGGGCGCGCGCCACTTGCGTACCATTTGCAGCCGTCGTTCCCGCCGCATAGGTGAGATAGACGATATTGTTCTCAGCGAATTTCGGATGCAGAACGATGTCGAAGAGGCCGGCTTGGCTGCCGGTATGCACCGCCGGCACACCCGAGACTGGCTCGGTCAACAATGAACCGCCTTTGATCAGGCGCAAGCGCCCGACTCTCTCTGTCACCAGGATCGAACCGTCGGGTAAAAACGCCATGGACCAGGGGTGATCCAATCCCTTCGCAATCTCGGTGACCTTGTAGCCGGTTTTGATCACTTTCGCCGGCTGTGGCGGAGGCGGTGGGCCGCGCACCGGTTCGGGTGCGACGTCGGCCCTCGCCACCGCACCAATCGCAGCGGCCATCGCGATGATGAGAATTGACGCCCATGTGCGAGTTCCCTGGTTGGAACGATCATCCGTTATGATAGAAACTTCTTCTTCGCAGGACTCGCCCATGACACAGCCGTGGAAACCTTGGATAGTGAGGATGCTACGCCGGGTAGTCGCGTTTGTCGTTGCTGCTGTCGCGATGGTGCTGCTGGGCTCGGCTGCAAGCTCATATTTAGTTCAACGGGCCTGGTCCGGTGCCGCGGGCCATGCTGACGCAACGGCGCCCGCCGCCATTCCGTTCGCCGATCGCATCTCCTGGGCCGGGCATGATCTGGTAGGGATGTTCGTGCCATATTCCACCGTGACTTCGATAGCTTTGTTGGTCGCATTCCTGATTGCGGGCGTGCTGGTCCGCTTTACCGGCTTTCGCGCAATCGTCTTCGGCGTTGCCGGCGCGTTGGCGCTCTTTACGCTATTTACGATTTTGAGGAGCGTGCTGGGAACCGTAGGCATTTTCGGCGCTCGTGGAGCGATGGGGCTCGCAACACAAATGACAGTGGGTGCGGTGGCGGGGGTGCTGTTCGCGCGGCTCACTGCGCATCCCGCGGCGCAACGCTAGCTCAGGTGCGGCGGCGCGCCGAGAGCGATCGGGCACTGCGGATGCAAAGGGCAGTGAGTTCCGGATCGGTAGCCACGTTTGCGCGCATCCACCTGGACGATGTCCCGTGTGGTGAGAACAACCGGCCCGGCGCCAGCAACATGCCATTTTCACTGCAGAGGACGGCCAGTTCATCGCTGTCGCAATCCATATGCACCCAAAGAAATAGACCGCAGACAGAGGCATTGAAAATCTTCAGTCCGGCCTGGGTAAGCATCTCGACAGTCTGCATACGGCACTCGATCAGGCGATGGCGCAACCGCTGCACATGCTGGGCGTACTTATTTTCGACCAGAAGCTTATGGACCAGTCGCTCGTTCAGTTCAGGGGTCGTAAAACCGCTGATGATCTTGGCGTCTGATAGACGATCGGCCAGATCGGCGCGGCAGGCGAGGAAGCCAACGCGAATGTTGGATGCGAGCGTTTTCGAAAAGCTGCCGGCATACAGCACCCGATCCAGGTGATCGGCGGCGGCCAACCTCGGCAGTGCGGAGTCGCACAAGTCGGAATAAACATCGTCCTCGAAGATTAGAAAATCGTGCCGCCTTGCCATGTCCAGTATTTGCGCGACGGCTGCGGCCGACAGCGATACGCCGGTCGGATTTTGTGCGATAGAACTGATGATGAGAAGTCGCGGCTTTTCCTCGAGCACCGTGCGCTCCATGGCAACGACATCAGGACCCGAAGCGGTGCAGGGCACACTGACGACGCGGGATCCGTATGCCGACAACATCCCAAGCGCGCCGAACCAGCAGGGATCCAACACCAGCACGGCATCATCGGGCGTCAGCAGGGTGCGCAAGACCAGGTCCAACGCGTGCGTAATTCCAGTCGTCAGTACGATTTGCTCCGGCTGTGCCAGGATGTCGAGCGCGGCCATTCGCTGCTGCAACACGGCTCGAAGCGGCTCATATCCTCGGCGGCTGCCATTTTCCAACCAGCGCGTGGGCGGCTGACGGCCGAGCGATCGAATGGCTGCGCCCAAATCGATCGCCGCGAGCCAGGCCGCGGGCAGAAGTCCAAGGCCGGGTCCTTGAGCAGCGGAATCCGCCAGCATATTTCGCATCAACCAACTCAGATCGATTCGGGGCTTCTGATACCCCTTGGGCGCGAGCGATCGGCTCGCTCTGCCGAGTACGTAGAATCCTGATCCTCGGCGGCCTTCCAGGTAGCCGCTCGCGACCAATTGTCCATAGGCCTCAACGACGGTGAAAGGAGAGACCCCGCGTTCCCGCGCCAGCGCACGGACCGACGGCAGACGCATGCGGGGCCTAAACACCTCGCCGTGAATGCGCTTCTTGACCCACTGGACGCAATCCTCGACCCGCGTCTGTCCCGATCTGGCCGCTTTTCTGGGCATCGTCCTCTCCGAACTGTGCTGCTCGATTTTGCACGAAGTGTATCGGGACTGTACTGGTCGCCAAGCATAGCCTAGGTCTATCAATGGAGGATCAGCAAATGCGTAGGAAGCGATGCCTTGAGGTGTTCATTGCCGGAATTCTGCTGGGCGCAGTGAACTTGGGCGCTGCCGCGGCCGATGATCCGCAGGCCGCCTGCCACGTCGGAACTTATCACTTCGCAAGCGGCCCAGACCTCGACGTCGGAAACAGCGGCGAAGGCAAGCTGCGGTGGCGCCGCCAAGACGGCACCAGCGGCCAGCTCACGCGAGCAGGCGATGGGAGCTGGACGAGTACTCTCGGCTGGACAGGAAAGCCTGATGGTGTTCGAGTCATTTTCCCAGCCTGCGGCGGCGACGGAATTAGTTTCGACGGCATGCAAGGGACTCGCGTCGCTTTTGACGTCACCGAGACCAAGTTTTCGGTTGAGGATGCAAGGTTGGCAGGACGCCTGGTGATGCCCAAGGGGACGGGGCGCGTGCCGGTCGTAGTACTCGTTCACGGCTCAGAGAATGACTCTGCGCTGGATTCTTACCCGCTGCAGCGCCAATTTCCCTCCGCCGGCATTGGCGCCTTTGTCTATGACAAGCGAGGCACGGGCGCCTCGACCGGTCAATACACCCAGGACTATCTGACGCTTGCCAATGACGCGATCGCCGCCATGCGGGAAGCGAAACGTCTCGCAGGTCGTCGCGCGGGGCGTGTTGGCTATCATGGCGGCAGCCAGGGCGGCTGGGTCGCGCCGCTGGCGGCGCGCATCGAGCCGGTGGATTTTGTCGTGGTCGCCTTTGGTTTGGCGATCTCCCCGTTGCAGGAGGACCGCTCCGCGATTGCTCTGGATGTGACTCGCCATGGGTACGGAGCCGATGTGATGGTGAAGGCCATGCAGATCGCCGATGCCGCAGCGGCGATCCTGACCAGCAATTTCCAGGACGGCTACGATCAACTCGATGCGCTGCGCAAGCGTTACGGAACGGAGCCCTGGTTCCACGACATCCATGGCGATGTCACCTGGTTTCTGCTCGAGAAATCTCCCGAAGAACTGCGCGTGGCGGGTCCCAAGCTCTTCGCTGGGGTGCCGCTTCACTACGATCCGATGCCCGTGTTGCACAACCTCACGGTACCGCAGCTCTGGATACTCGGCGAAGACGATGTCGACGCGCCCAGTGCGGAAACCGCGCGGCGCCTCCGGGTTCTGAACACTGCCGGCCATCGGATATCCGTGGCCGTGTTTCCTCGCGCCGCGCATGGCATCTACGAATATGAAACGGCAGCCAATGGTGAGCGTCTCTCGACGCGCCAGTCGGACGGCTATTTCAATTTGATGCGCGACTTCATCCTCGGCCGGGCGCTCGAACCACACTATGGAACGGCAACCCTCACCCGAGTCGCAGCGCCCTAGTGTCACGTTCAAGCGCATTCAGGATCGCTCTGGAAATCGGTGAACGGCGCTTTCACGGCCGTCTCGAGGCGGCCGCGGCGCCAAAATCCGTCGCATGGCTGTCAGCGCAACTTCCGCTTGAGGGCATGGCCCTTCATGCCCGTTGGTCAGGTGAAGCGGCGTGGATGCCTCTAGAGCACGACGTGGCGCTCGACGAAGAGAACGCAGTCACTCATCCGGATCCAGGCCAGATTCTGCTGTATGCCGGAACCAAGAGCGTTCCCGAACTGCTGGTGCCCTACGGCTTCTGTGCGTTTACCTGTCGTGCGGGCGGCCTTGCCGGAAACCATGTCATTACGCTGGATAACGATTCCTCAAGCTTGAGTTCGCTGGGGCACACCCTGATTTATGAGGGCGCCCAGCCCTTGATTCTGCGCCTGGCGGACGGAGGTGAGTGACGTCCGCCCCCTGGCTGTGGTCCCCAATTTCAGCGATGAAGCGGTAGTTGCGAATGTGCAGGGGCCTTCTCAAGATGTGCGATTCGTCGCGATGAGGATAGGCAATGCGCGTTGCAAGCATGGGGCATGTGGTCTTTGCGGCGACGATGATCGTCCTTGGAATCATGGGTCTGACCGACGGGGATTTCGCCCCAATATGGCAGCCGGTACCTAAGGGACTACCGGCACGAGAGGCGCTGGCCTGTCTCTGCGCCCTGATCTCGTTGGCATGTGGCATGGGCCTGTTTTGGCGCCGCGCAGCCCCCACGGCTGCGCGCACGCTGTTCGTTTATCTACTGGTGTGGATGCTCGTGTTTAAGGGGCGCTTCATCATTCTCGCGCCAACCGTCGAAGGCTCGTATCAAAGCTGCGGCGAAAATGCGGTGATGGTCGCAGCCGCCTGGGTTCTGTACGCGTGGTTCGCCACTGACTGGGACAGGGAGCACCTTGGCTTCGCCGTCGGTGACAAGGGCGTGCGCATTGCGAGGGTACTCTACGGCCTGGCATTGATCGCCTTCGGCCTGTCGCATTTTGTCTATGTCGAATTGACCACACCGTTGGTGCCGAACTGGCTGCCTGCGCACCTGTTTTGGGCGTATTTCACCGGCTGTACTTACCTGGCGGCAGGCGTAGCGATGCTCACCGGTATGTGGGCAAGGTGGGCAGCGACGCTCTCGGCGTTGCAAATAGGAGGCTTTACGCTGTTGGTGTGGATACCCATCCTCGCGGCAGGCCAAGTCAGCGCCCAGCATTGGGTTGAGTTTGTCGTCTCCTGGACGCTGACGGCGAGCGCCTGGGTGGTGGCGGACTCTTTCGCACAGCGAGCCGCGCACTCCGCGATTTGAAAATACCCGGCTGCAGGGAATTCAAGCTGCGCCAGCGGTGGTGCGCACGCATCCGTGCGTGCGGCTTTTCGCCGATGGGCACCCTGACGAATATCCATACTGCCGGGTACCAGCGGTCATCTTGATGGAGGCCGCGCTTTTTCGCGTGGCCGCAGCTAGCACCCGAAAATGCAATATGTTAGGTGCCCGCCGCCGACAATCCGCGGATGCGATAGAAGGCGTACCCGATCACATTTGTCAGAACAATGGTGGTGCTGATTTTGATGGCGAAGTGCAGGGGATTGGGGACGTCGACAAAGGGATAGACACTGGTGGCGCAGGTAAAGAGAGTCGCACAGAAGCCAACGGCGCAGAGCATGGCGACCCAGGTCGGGATGCGCGCCCGAACGAGCTTTGCGCCGACAAGGGGGATCGCGAACATTGCCAGATAAGCGAGGCCGTAGAGGATATTGGACGCATTGTTGAGGACCGCGAAAGCCTCGGCTGCCCGGACGCCCGCGGAGGCAAGAACGAGCAGAGCGGCGACGAGAATGGTGGCAACGAGAATGGAGTTGGTCGGGGTGCGGTAGCGCGGGTGAAGACGTGAGAACCAAGCGGGAATGAGGTGGTCCCAGCCCGCGACCATCGGCAGCCGCGTAACGCCCGTGAAGATGAAGCTGGCGGCACCGAGAATGCGGATCTGCAGAAACAGAATCACCAGACGCGCGACGAAGTTGGCAAAGCCGGAATCCCCAAACGCAAGGCGCAGCGCCTGTGGAATGGGTGCGATGTAGTTGATCGTCGTGCCGCTGAGCTCGTGGAAAGCGAGCACGGAGGCGGTTCCGAGCGTGAACATCAGAAAGATAATGGGTGAGGCGATGAGAATGGAGCGGCCGATATCGCGGCTGGGCGCCTTCGACTCGCCTGCCATGATGGCGATGTACTCAATGCCGGCCGCCGCGAACAGGGTTTGACCGATGAGGGCGAGCGAGGTCGCGCTGGAATCGGGAAGCTGCAGGTCGAAGGGTGCGAAATGGATAGGCGCGTGATGCCGGAGTGCCCAGAGCGGTGCAAGGATCAGCAGCGCGAACGCAGCGATCATGGCAAGGCCCGAGATGTTGTGAATCCATTTGCCGATGGCAAGGCCCCGTACAGCGGAGAGCGCCAGCAAGGTGAGGATGCCGGCAAGAAAGCAGAAAACGACGACGTGGTTTTCCGGAATCCAGGCGGCGCTGGGGCCGACCATGAATGCAAACTCACTGGGAATTTGAAACAAGATCGTGGCGATGGTGGAGAGAGCGTAGGCCCAGATGTTCCAGGCGACCAGAAAACCGGCTGTGTCGCCGAAGGCGCGGCGGGTCCACACGTAGAGGCCGCCCTCGAGCGGCATCTCGCGATTGAGGTGATAGACCGCGGCGGCCATGGGCAGGTAGAACGCGCTGAAGGCCAGCAGCCAAACGACGGTTTGCGCATGGCCGAGCCCGGCGGCGATGCCCACCCAGGCGCTGCCGACGACGGTGAGTACCTGCGACAGTACGAGATCGCGAAGGTTGAGCTGGCGCGGGAGGTGCTGAGCGGCGGCAGAAGCGGCGGAGGACTGTATATCGCTACTCATTAATGACCTTGGCTGACCTCCAGCTTCGAGGCTAACCGAAGAGCATTCGCTCACTGAGCGTGCCCAGCATCAATGCAATCAATGTGCGGGTTATTCGAGCCGGCAGCCGGAGCGTGACGCGCGATGCGATCAAGACGCCGGGAATCGAGCCCAGCAGGAGCGCGGCCAGTATGTTGAAGTTCACATGGCCGAGAAATGCATGCCCCGTCCCCGCTATCAGCGTAACCGGCAGCGCATGCGCAATATCCGTCGCGACGAGTCGGTCCGAAGTGAGCCTCAAAGGATAGAGAGCTATCAACATGACGACGCCGAGCGCCCCTGCGCCGACCGAGGTCAAAGTGACCGCAACGCCCAGCAGCAATCCCGCGATCGATGTGAGCAGAAATTTGTGGCGCTCCACGCGTACCAGCCATCGCGCTGTAATTTTGAGTCCGAGCCGCTGGAGCGCCGGCTGAAAAATGAGCGCCAAAGAAGTGAGCGCCAGAATGATCGCGAGTGCGCGCGAAGTAATCGCATCGGCCGCAGTCGGCGTTACGCGCGTGAGCCAAAGACCGTATACCACCGCCACGGTTCCGGGAATACTACCGATCAGGAGTCGCCCGACGATTTGCCAGTCCACACGCCGACTGAACCCGAACGAGGCTGTCGCGACCAGCTTGGTGGTTGCGGCGAACAAGAGGTCCGTTCCCACGGCGACCGCCGGTGATTGGCCAAACAGCAAGACCAGGAGCGGCGTCATCATCGATCCGCCACCCACGCCAGTGAGCCCGACCATAGCTCCGACCACAAGGCCAACGGCTGCGTAGAGAAGGGTGTCGGTCATAGCCATAAGTGTATAGCCCGCCGCCGCCATAGTAGACTCTTTGCACCGGCGCACACGTCGCGGTGCGCTGCAGCATCGAGCGTTTCATGTGATTGACCGACGAGCATTGTTATCCCGTGGCGTGACCTGCGCATCACTCGCGCTTGTGTCGCGGTGGCCTCGTGCAAGCACATCGGAACTGATAACCCGAGCCATCCCATCGACCGGCGAGCGACTTCCGGTGATTGGTCTTGGCAGTTCCGCCTCCTTCGAACACTCAGCAAACCGCGACGAGCTGCAGGGTCTCACCGAGGTGCTGAAACTGATGATCAATCAGGGTGCAAAGGTGTTTGATACCGCACCGAGTTATGGCGCCTCAGAGGCGGTCGCCGGCCGTATCGCGAAGGAATTGGGGATCGCGGAAAAGATTTTTTGGGCAACCAAGACTGAGCCATCGTACGGAAGCGATGATGTCGCGTCTGCACGCGTCGAAATTCAAGAGTCCTTCAGGAAACTCGGCGTAAAGAAACTGGACCTTGTCCAGGTACACAACCTGGGGAACTTGCAAACCAAGTTGACTGTTCTACGGGACCTCAAAGGTCGGGGTCTTATACGCTATCTCGGCGTGACGACGACGTTTTCCGGTCAACATGCTGAATTGTTGAATTGCATGCGCAATGAGCGCATCGATTTCATCGGCGTCGATTATTCGATTCAAGATCGTGAGGTCGAGAAGCGAATCCTGCCCGTCGCAATTGATCGCGGCATCGCGGTGCTGGGATATGTGCCGTTCGGTCGCAGCAACTTGTTCAAACGAGTGGCGGGCGCCCAAGTGCCCGGATGGGCGCAAGAGGCCGGCATGAAGTCTTGGGCGCAGTTCTTTCTAAAGTTTGTCGTCGGTCACCCGGCGATAACCGTGGTGACGCCCGCAACGAGCCAACCGAGTCATATGCTTGAAAATCTCTCGGGCGGAATTGGCCCGCTGCCCGACGAGGCGATGCGCCGGCGGATGATTGCCGCCGTTGACGATCTAGCGTGACAGCAGCGACATCGGGCCCTTGGGCCCCGCGATCGTGGCTGCCAACTGCGGCCGATTGGATTGACGGATCGGCACATCGAGCTGCAATTTGACGGCCAGCGCCTTGAGAGCAGGCGGATCGGGCGTGTCGATCCTAAAATCGGTCAGTCGGCATCCCGCGGGTGCATCTACGGATGGATGCAGGGAATGGGAGCCCCATTCAATGAAAAACGGCAATACGCCCTCGCGAACGTCTTTCAGCGCCAGAGTATTCCAGTTCAAAGTGGTTCCGTCCGGACGCGATCGCGAGCCGGGATTTGGACCCTCGCATTCGATGCCGGCGCCTCGCAGCAGCGTTGCGAACTCGTTCAAATCGTGTCGGTGGGCGGCCCAACCCACCAGCGCCGGATCCTTCAGGCTTGCCAAACCTCGAGGATCGCTCGATGCGGGTTGCAAAGGATCGGGCGCAATGATTTCCAAGTATCGCGAGGGGCCCAGAGAGAGCAATGCATTTTTAGTTCCGGCTCCAGGATGGACTCCACCCGCCGCAGCTCGAACTCCCGTCCTCTGATAGACGTAGTCAATGCCGGCGTCCAAGTTATTGCAGCCCAACAGGACGTGGTCGAGAACCTTTGGCACGGTGGATGTGCCCGGCCATGTCAGACGAGGCGCTGCCAATAAGCTGGTGGTTGCGAGTGTAAACACGCGTCGCGTAACGGTTCTCACGGGGGTATGCTACCGATTCTACGCCCATTATAAAATAGGACGCCGCATCAGGCGCCGGGGAATTTAACTGGAAGGATTGCACATGCAAAAAAACGCGCTCTCATTATTGCTGGCCTTATCAATGGGCATCGCCACGACCGCGTCGTCGCAAGCACCGCAGCCCGCCGCACCGCCCCTCGATCCCGCGTGGAAAGTGCCGGAAGTCATTGCATTCATCGGTCTGAAGAAGGGAGACAAGGTGGCCGATATCATCGGCGGTCGCCTAACGGGATCTCTCGCGGAGGCCGTCGGTCCGACCGGCAAGGTTTACGCGGTGGAGACTGCCGAAATCGTCAAGGGTCATCCCCAGCTACTGGATCGGATGAAGGCGCTCGCTGCGCAGGCGCCCAACGTCGTGGTCAGTGACGAGCCTGTTGCCACTCCGCTGCCCTCGGGACTCGACGCCGTGTTCATTCGACAGAACTACCACGATCTCTACGATAAGTTCATGGGACCTGCGGATGTACCCGCGTTCAACAAGGCAGTCTTCGCAGCCTTGAAGCCGGGCGGAGTTTATGTCGTTCTGGATCACGTCGCGGTCGCAGGCTCGGGGATCGGCGCAACTGAAACGCTGCATCGTATCGATCCGGCGAGGGTCAAGGCGGATGTGCTTGCGGCCGGGTTCAAACTGGACGCCGAGAGTTCGATTCTCGCCAACGCCAGCGACGATCACACGAAGGGTGTGTTCGACGCTTCCGTCCGCGGCCATACCGACCAGTTCCTGTATCGGTTCAAAAAGCCGAAATGACGGCAGGTCAGATTTAGCATTGCCCGCTTGGCCCGCGCACCCTAACGCGCGCGGGCTGAGTTTCATTTGCGATGCTTTCGAGCGCGTAGCCATGCGCGAATGCCTGAGCGTCGCCGCGCCTTGGCGACGGCACCCTTTGCATTCCGGAGCGCGCGTCGTGCCCAGAGAAACTCGGTTGCCAGGATCGCGATGCCGGCCGCGATAATCACCAATCCGGGCCCCGGCAAGACCAGCAAGGCGATGCCCACCAACAGGACGGTGCCGCCGACCAGCGCAACAATCACTTTCTTCATCGAAGAACCGCTTGCCTCACCCGTTCCACTCTAACCCATTGCCGCCTCTGAGAAGTACCCGGGCCCCTGTGCGCTAGACTTGTAAAATGCTCGGTCGCCTCTCATCGATGTTCATGGTGCTGTTCGCGGCTCAGGCAGCGATGTCCGCTGGTTTCGACATCCAACCGGAGCAAAATGTCCTAAAGAGATTGCTGGGGGACAGGGCCGCACAGTTCGAATTGGCTGCAATGGATGCTGCGGGAGGGCATGAGCGGTTTCGCATTACGAATGCGAATGGGCGTATCAAGGTCGAAGGTACGACGCCAAGCTCGCTGCTCTTCGGTGTCAATTGGTATCTGAAGTACGTTGCGCACGTCGAGATCTCGACCAATGGAACGCGCTTGGGTCCTGTCCGCGCGTGGCCGCTGCCGGCTGCCGCCATCGAAGGCGAAACCCCTTATGCCTACCGCTATGCGCTCAACCAGAACATCGACGGCTATACCGCACCCTATTGGAGTTGGGCGCGTTGGCAGCATGAAATTGATGTGCTGGCACTGTCCGGGATCAACGCGATGATCGTTGAGCGGGGTATGGATTCCGTGCTGTATGAGACATTTCGAGAGGTGGGATATGCGGACGATGAGATCCGCGGCTGGATCACGCAACCTGCGCATCAGAATTGGCAATTGATGGGCAACTTATGCTGCTTCGATGGTCCGATCAGCAAGCAGCTGATGCAAAAGCGCGCGCTATCGGCGCGGCAAATCATCACGCGCCTGCGCGAGCTTGGAATCACCCCGGTGCTGCCGGGTTTTTACGGCATTGTGCCCGCCGATTTTCAAAAGAAATTTCCGAACGCTCATGTGATCGCCCAAGGTGAATGGGCGGGATTTACGCGGCCCGGGTGGCTCGATCCGCGTGATCCGATGTTTGCGAGGCTGGCGAGCGCATTCTACCGCCACCAGCACGACCTATTTGGCGACAGCCGGGTCTACGACATGGAGGTGTTCCAAGAGGGCGGCGATTCCGGCGATGTTCCCGTGCCGGAGGCCGCGCGCGATGTTCAGAAAGCACTGACTGCGGCGCATCCCGACGCGAGCTGGATGATGCTGGCTTGGCAGGGGAATCCGCGCCAGGATTTGTTGAGCGGCGTTGATCGCCGGCACCTGCTCGTCATCGACATCGATCACGACCGAGTACCGCGCGATGATCGGCTGAAGGATTTTCGCGGCGCGCCCTTTCTGTTCGGCGGCATCTGGGAGTTCGGCGGTCGCACGACCTTGGGTGCGAATATTGAGAATATCACCGGACGCCTGCAGCGCCTCGGAAAGACCAACAACAACATGGCCGGCACCGCCGTCTTTACGGAGGGCATGGATACCAATCCATTTGCCTTCAATTTATTCACAGAGATGGCGTGGCGAAACGAGCCGCTCGACACCGCCGAATGGACAGCGGGCTATGTGCGGCGTCGGTACGGCGCCGCCGATCCGCATGCGCTCGCGGCGTGGAAGGTGCTGCTCGACACCGCCTACCGCATCCGTATCGACGAGGTCAATTTCAATAGCGAGCGCGACGCCGCCCAGGAGTCTCTCTTCAACGCGCAGCCGAGTCTCACGGTAAATCGCGCCTCGAACTGGTCGCCCGAAGGGATGCGCTACGACGCCGAGGCATTCAGGCAGGTGCTGCCCGAGATGCTCAAGGTCGCGCCGCAGCTGCGTGCGAGTGAAACCTACCAATTCGACCTGGTGGATATCGCACGCCAGACATTGGCCAACGAGAGCCGGGTGCTGTTGCCTCGCATCAAATCAGCGTTCGATGCCAAGAATCCTGGGCAATTTCATGCCTTGACCCAACGGTGGCTGGAACTGATGGACTTGCAGGATCAACTCCTGGCTTCAAGCCGGTTTTTTCTTGTGGGCACCTGGCTTGGCATCGTTCCGACGTGGGCCTCGACTCCCGAGGAGGCGGCGCTGCTCAACTATGATGCGCGCTCCATACTCACGACCTGGGGCGACCGAAAAGCCAGCGAAGGCGCCGACCTGCATGACTACGGGAATAAAGACTGGGCTGGACTCACGCGCGACTACTACCGCGTCCGATGGCAGACCTTCTTCGGATCGCTCGACGCTGAACTGAGCACGGGGGTCCGAGGCGGGCAAATTGATTGGTTCGAGTTGGGCGACGCCTGGAACCACGATTCTCGCTCGTATCCCAGCCGGCCGCAGGGCGATACATATGGCATCGCGACGCGCATTTCGCAATCGCTGAATTCATCGCATTGAGGCTAGTGCTGCGCCTGCCAGGTTGCTATTTCGGCATCCAAAACATCGAGCATGTTGCCCTGAACCAGGGGGATATCGTAGGGATGAACGCCCCAACC
>Ga0193753_10001783_pt1 | contig 17989 bp, 14 predicted proteins | sample H1c2metaG_FD_144925 | JGI IMG/M metagenome (GOLD analysis project Ga0193753, IMG submission 144925) | Soil microbial communities from a riparian zone of the East river system, Colorado, United States - H1c2 | ecosystem: Environmental > Terrestrial > Soil > Riparian zone | place: USA: East...
ATGATCAGGAAGGCTGCAAGTACCTGGCCTATGAATTTCTTAATCGGCGTGAGTACCAGGATATCATCTTTCAATCCTAAAAAAAAGATGACCATGGTGGCCGCAATAAAATATTGGAACTCGGAAGAATATTTAAAATTAATAGTGAGCAGGCATCCAAAAACAAAACCTGCAAAAATGCCAATGCCTCCCAGGGGGGTGATCGCGACCTGATGAATTTTGCGTGCATCCGGCACGTCAAAAAGTTTCTTCATGTCCGCCACATTAATGATTACGGGAATCGCCAGAAAAGTTATGGTGAATGATATAGAGAGGGAAAGTAATACGTCAAACATGTACCTCGGTTTACATTAAATAATTTCTATCATTGCCAAAATCAAGCCTTAACCTTTCCTTCGTTCGTTCAGATTTAGCGTGCTGGAATTCAAGACATTCTGACGAGCAATGTTATCAATGTCACTGAGCGTATGAGCAGGCAAGTTAGAACAAAAGTTTAATATGTTCCGGGGCCAGGGTAAATTATTTCCATTAGCTTTGCGCACTTTGAAATAAACCAATTTATATGGCTGATTTAAAGGCTATTGCTTCGCAAATCCGACGGGATATTCTCAGAATGGTCCACGGTGCTTCCAGTGGCCATCCCGGAGGGTCTTTGGGATGCACGGATTTTTTTACCGCACTCTATTTCGATGTCATGAAACATGATCCGAAATTTTCAATGGATGGTAAAAATGAGGACATATTCTTCCTCAGTAACGGTCATATATCCCCCGTATTTTATTCAACCCTTGCCCGGTCCGGTTATTTCGATTTAAAAGAGCTTGCTACTTTCCGGAAATTAAACAGCCGGCTACAGGGTCATCCAACTACTCATGAACACCTGCCGGGTGTACGGGTGGCCAGCGGTTCCCTGGGCCAGGGCCTGAGTGTTGCCATCGGTGCGGCCTTAAGTAAAAAACTAAATAAAGATTCAAATATTGTATTCTCGCTTCATGGTGACGGTGAATTGGACGAAGGCCAGAACTGGGAAGCACTGATGTTTGCAGCCCATCATAAAGTTGATAACCTGATTTCGACAGTTGATTGGAACCATCAACAAATTGACGGAACAACAGATTCCGTGATGAATTTGGGCAATATCCGCCAGAAATTTGATGCTTTTGGCTGGAAAACGCTGGAAACCAATGGAAATCAAATGGATGAATTACTGGCAACGCTGAAAGAAGCCAGAACCCTGACCGGCAAAGGTCAGCCGATTGCCATCCTCATGCATACCATTATGGGTAAGGGAGTAGACTTTATGGAGAACGACCATGGCTGGCATGGCATCGCCCCCAGCGATGAGCAATTGGCCAAGGCCCTGGCACAACTTCCCGAAACTTTAGGGGACTACTGAATCACAAGTATGGAAGAATGGAAGACTGGAAGTTCAATTATAACTAACTCATCAAACAATTACTTCCATATTTCCATACTTCCATTCTTCCATACTTCCATTCTTCCATACTTGTTTTTTCCATACTTGTTCTTAAGTTTTCAGCTCAAAAGGCTGTAAAGCCGCTTTTCTTGCTGGCAACCAGGAAGCTAATAGGACCACGATCAGGATCGTGCCGCCGACAAGTATAAAATCTCCCGGGATCAGTTTAACCGGATAATAATCGATCAGAAAATTTCCTTCCAGGGGCACCAGCTTAAAATGGACCTGCATCCAGCAAAGTAAAATAGCCAACAGGAATCCAAGCCCCCCGCCAATCACGCCCAATAGAATTCCTTCATTAAGAAAAATCTGCTGAATAAAGCGGTTATCAGCACCCATGGCTTTTAATACCTGAATATCTTTCTTTTTTTCCAGTACGAGCATGGTCAATGCGCCCACAATATTAAATGCCGCAACGATCAATATGAGCGTCAGGATAATGTAGATCACCCATTTTTCCATTTTCATGGTGCCAAATAAGGTTTGGTTTTGTTCATCCCTCGACCGGATGAGGAATCCGGTTCCAAATATTGATTGTAGTTTCTTTTTTATATCACCGTTTAAGCGGCCATCCCTAAGAGCAATTTCAATTCCACCATACTGGTTTGAGTCCAGGCCCAGCATCCGTTGCATAAATCCAAGATTCGTGATCACATAATGATTATCAAAATCTTCCTGGATCTTGAATGTTCCCGCAGATGTCAACGCGTCTGTACGAATAGCAGAAGCTGCATCGGAGGGGTTAATAACCCCGTTGCGAAAGAGGTTTACGGTCATCGGCACTATGGAACGATCTGACTCTATATCCAAAGTATATTCAACGCCTGCCCCCAGCACTGCCAACGGGTGATCCGCCGAGCCGACCTGGTAATCGCCCTTAAAAATATTTTGTGACAGCCCGTTTATGTTTTTGTAATTCTCATCAACGCCTTTCAATAATACCGGAAGCATATTATTGTTGTATTGCAGCAAAGCCTGATCTTCTACCGTTAATGAATAACCGACAATACCATCCATCTGTTTCAGTTTGAGCAGACTTGTATTGGGAACATGCATGAACTTTCCTGAAGCAGGGGATATTTTTACATCCGTATAAAAAGAAGTATACAACGATCGAACCAGGTCTTCCAGACCGTTGAATACGCTCAATAACACAATCAGGGAAGCCGTGCCCAGAATAATGGCGCTTACACTAACCCATGAAATAATGTTAATGGCGTTGGTGGATTTTTTTGCTTTAAAATAACGCCAGGCGAAAAGGATCTTCAATGCAGATAAGTTAAATCAGGATTCATTTCCTTTGTCAGGTTTCGTCTCATTGATTTCTTTGAACAATGTTTCCATTTTGTCTACATATTCCAGCGAATCATCGATATAGTAGGTTAGCTGGGGCATACTTCTCAGCTGATTACGGATGGAGCTGACCAGGTCACGTTTAATTTCCCAGGCCCTGTCCTCAATCAGTTTCAGTGCCTCCTGCGGCTTCGGTATCTGATAAAAGCTCAAATAAATCCGTGCCTCAAACAGGTCTGGTGTGATTTTGACCGAAGAAATGGAAACCATCCCACCCTGTATCATATTCAACCCCAGTTTTTGAAATATCCTGTTAATCTCTTCGAGTAATAAAGCACTAACCTGTTTCTGGCGTTTACCTTCTTTCATATCATTGCCGATTTCAGTGTAAATTTACGGGTTTACGCACCATCCAGCTATAATGAAGAGATTTTCGACGATTCTGAAATATCTGAGCGATCAGAAAGGATATGTAGCCCTCTATTTCGTTTTGAACCTGCTGTCCGTATTATTTTCCCTGGTTTCCCTTACCATGCTGGTTCCTTTTCTTCAACTTTTATTCGGGAAGGAAAAGATGGTTGAACAGATACCGCGGGTTACCTTCTCTGCGTCCAGTGTACTGGATTATATCAAATATATTCTGGGAATTCTGATACGGGAACATGGTCCTATGTATGCTTTGGGCGCCATTTGTGTTATTATTATATTCTCCATTTTTTTAAAAAATCTTTTTCTTTATTTATCCCTTAGAATTTTAGGGCCCTTGCGAAACAGGGTATTGAACCGGCTACGTTCAGATCTTTTTGCGAAGATTCTGGACCTGCCGCTGGGATTTTTTACAGAACAACGCAAGGGCGATCTGATTAGCCGCATGAGCAACGATATCAACGAAATTGAATGGAGTGTGATCAGTACCCTGGAAGGTGTTTTTCGCGAACCATTAACCATACTCGTTATCCTGTTTACATTGGTTTTTCTAAGCCCGCCTCTATCCATTTTTTTGTTTGTGCTGCTTCCGTTGACGGCCTTTATCATCGGCCGCGTGAGTCGTTCACTAAAAAAACAATCCAATATTGCGCAGGAGCAATTAGGTGTGCTGATGTCCATACTGGATGAGACCCTGGGAGGGTTGCGTGTGATCAAAGCATTCAATGCAGAAAAATTTCTAAAGAATAAATTCTTTCAAACAAACAATTATCTGAATCTGATTAAAAATAAAATTATTTTTCGCCGCGATATGGCTTCGCCGCTTTCCGAAGTATTGGGTGTAATCGTTCTTTGCTGTATTCTGTTTTTTGGCGGACAGATGGTTCTTAGCCACAAATTTGCTTTACAGCCAGAAGGATTTATCGCCTATATCGCCATCTTTACCCAGATCATAAATCCTGCAAAATCACTCTCAACGGCATTTTACAATGCGCAGCGCGGAACGGCTGCCATCAAGAGAATCGAAGAAATATTACACGCGGATATAGTGATCAGGGAGCCGGCAAATCCAACTCCTTTCAATGTGTTCAGACAGAACATAGAATTCAGGGATGTGAGTTTTGCTTACGAGGGCGTCGAAGTGTTGCACCATATTAATCTGAATATAGAGAAAGGAAAAACCATTGCACTGGTGGGCTCGTCGGGAGCCGGTAAGTCCACGCTGGCAGATCTGATCCCCCGTTTCCATGATGTGACCGGGGGCGAATTGCTTGTGGATGCCGTTAATATTAAAAATTATTCCCTGCATTCTTTAAGGGCGCAGATGAGCATCGTAACGCAGGAACCGGTATTATTCAATGATACCATTGCAGCAAATATTGCGCTCGGAACGCCGGATGCTTCAATGGAAGAAATTGAGAAAGCAGCCCGGGTGGCCAATGCACATCAATTTATAATACAAAAAGAAAATGGCTATCAGACAAATATCGGGGACCGCGGTTCCAAACTCAGCGGGGGCGAAAGGCAAAGGGTTACCATTGCCCGCGCCGTTTTAAAAAATCCACCGATCCTTATATTGGATGAGGCCACATCATCCCTCGATACGGAAAGTGAAAGACTTGTTCAGGATGCAATAAATAATATGATGCAGAACAGAACCTGTGTGGTCATCGCCCACCGCCTCAGTACCATCCGGCATGCTGATGAAATCATTGTGTTACAACATGGAGCCATTGTTGAAAGAGGCACACATGAAGAACTGGTATCGCAGAACGGTTTTTATAAGAAGCTGGTGGAAATGCAGGAGATCAAATAACACAAGTATGGAAGAATGGATTAATATTTCCGTATTAACACCACTCCAATTATTAACAGAACTGCACCGATAATTTTTCCTGTGGAAATTTCTCTTACTGTTACGCCCAGCCAACCAAACTGATCAAATAAAATGGCAACGAACATTTGTCCCGCAAGAACCAGACTGAACGATAATACGACGCCCAGCTTTGGAAGAACATAAACAATACCTGCAACAAAAAAGGTTCCCAGTAATCCGCCGGACCAAATCCACCAGGGTGATTGGGAAGAAACGAATCCAAATTTAAACTGGCCCGATAGAACAAGAAACAGTATCAGCGCGATGGTTCCCACTGCAAATGATACAAATGCTGACATGATCGGGCTACCGGCAGTTTTTGCCAGACGGGAGTTGATAGCAGCCTGCATGGGCAGCACAGCGCCCAATGCGAGCGCTATTACAATAAATAATAGCCGGGATTGCATATAAAGCTGGAGGCCGGAGGCATGAAGCCTCACGCTTCACACCCCGAGCTTATTTATTCATCGTTTGTTTGGCCTCTATGCTGAGCGTGGCGTGAGGAACCGCTTTCAATCTTGCTTTATCGATCAGCTTACCCGTAACCCTGCAGATACCATAGGTCTTATTTTCAATCCGCATCATGGCTTTTTCGAGATGATCAATGAATGTGATCTGGCGGCTCGCCATTTGACTCAATTGCTCACGTTCCATACTCATACTTCCATCTTCCATGGTCATATAACGGTTGTCCGTTTCATCTCCTCCCATTTCATCGCGTCTTGTGATAAGTCCCTGAAGGTAAGCCAGTTCTTTTTTGGCTGAATCCAACTTTTTTGTAATCAATTCCCTGAACTCTGTTAACTCTGAATCACTATATCTCATGGTGGGTCCGGTTTGTTCCTGCTGGTGGATATCCAGTACGGATTTTGTAAATTCCGGTTCATATTTACGAACCGTTTTTGTTTTGATGTCGGGCATAACGACCTTAACCGCTTTCACAGGTGCTACGACCGGTTTTTTTGGTTCCGGTTTCACCGTTACAGGGCTCGTATTTTTTACCTGCTGTTTAAAAACCGGTTTTTTATCTTCCGTCTTTATAGCTTTTGCAACGACTGGCTGCACAACTGGCTTAGCCGCCTGGGGCACATGTGCTACAGGAGCTGGCTTTACCGGATGTACGGCTGCCGCCGGCTTTTTCGCCGGGATACTTGCCGCAGACGGTTTTTTAGTTGCTGGCGCTACGGTTGCTACTTTCTTCGCTGGAGCCACGGCTTTTACATGGGCTGACTTATTTGCTGGCGCTGCAGATTTCTTTACCACGGGTGTGTGTTTTTTAGGACTGTCCTTTTTTACAGGTTTTACCGGCGCTGCCTTTTTAGCAACAACTTTCTTGGTTGCAGGCTTTGCGACCTTTTTTGGTTGCACTTTTTTAACGGCTTTGACCGGTTTTTTCTTGATTGCCATATGGTTAGGCTTTTTTTGTGACAAAGACTGTTAAAGGGACGTCATTAACTTCAATTAGGGTGCCATTCGTTAATTCGGCAACCAAATCGAGTTTGTCTGCCAAAATTTCCGCGCAAATATAATAATTAAATTCTCTTATCGTCTCCTCTAATGTTTGTGCGCCTCCAATTTGTACATTAATACGGTCAGTCAGCTCAAATTCCTGGTCTTTTCGGATTTTTTGGATGCGGTTTACGAGTTCTCTGGCATTACCCTCACGTTCCAGTTCCGGGGTAACGGTAACATCAAGTGCAACCGTCAGGGGACCTTTTGATGCTACCATCCAGCCTGGCAGGTCTTCACTGCTTATTTCAACCTCTTCCAGCATGATTTCCAGAGATCCACTTTCTAAAGTAATCAGTATTTTCCCTTCTTTCTCCAGTTTGTTGATATCCGGTTGCGTGAATGCAGCCAACGCATGGCTGACTGCCTTCATTTTCGCACCGAGCTTCTTGCCAAGAAGTATAAAATTTGGCTTGATTTTTTTCCGAATAAACTGATTATCTGCTGACAGGTATTCTATTTCTTTAATATTTACTTCGGAACGGATCAAATCTTCAACCTTCTCAAGCTGCGCCTTCATGCCCGGATTTAATATGGGAATGAGCACCTTTTTAAGTGGCTGCCTGACTTTTATATTGATTTTTTTACGGATTGACAAAATAAGGGAAGAGGTTTCCTGAGCCAATTTCATTCGTTCTTCCAGATCAGAATCTATGGCCGCATTCTTTATTTCCGGAAAATCTGTAAAATGAACGGACTCCAGAGAAGACCGTCCGGTAACACGATTCAAATTCCCGAATAACCAGTCTGCAAAAAAGGGTGAGATTGGCGCAATCAGTTTGCTGAGGGTTTCAAGGCATTCATACAAGGTTTGATAGGCGCTCCGCTTGTCTTGCTCGTAATCACCCTTCCAGAAACGGCGACGGCTGAGCCGGACATACCAGTTACTAAGCTCCGCGTCTACGAAGTCCTCAATCAGCCGGCCCGCAACAGTCGGTTCATAATCATCCAGATTATATATTACTTTTTTTACCAGGCTGTTCAAAACAGAAGAAATCCATCTGTCAATCTCGGGCCTTTCAGCGAGTGGGATATAATCTTCTTTGAAAGCAAATCCATCGACATTGGCATATAAGGCGAAAAACTGATACGTATTATATAAGGTACCAAAGAATTTTCTCTGTACCTCCCGGATGCCTTCCGTATCGAATTTCATGCTATCCCAGGGAGAGGCATTGGTAATCAGATACCATCTGGTCGCGTCCGCGCCGAATTGATCAATGGTTTTAAATGGATCCACCACATTACCGACGCGTTTGCTCATTTTGTTTCCATTTTTGTCCAGCACCAGCCCGTTGGAAACAACTGTTTTATATGCAATACTGTCGAATAACATCACTCCCAGTGCATGTAATGTATAAAACCAGCCGCGCGTCTGGTCCACTCCTTCCGCAATAAAGTCCGCCGGAAAACTATTCTTAAATTTTTCTTTGTTTTCAAACGGATAGTGCCATTGGGCATAGGGCATCGCTCCTGAATCAAACCATACATCCACGAGATCCGGAATACGACTCATTTTTTCACCCTTACTGCTTACCAGAATAATCCCGTCAACGAATGGCCGATGCATATCAAGCGATCTGGCATCGATGCCCTCGTTTATATTATTACCGAAGGCTTTTCTTGCCTTTTCAACTTCATCCAAAAGCTCCTGTATTGAGCCAATGCATTTTTCTTCTTCTCCATTTTCGGTTCTCCAGATCGGCAGGGGTGTGCCCCAAAACCGGCTGCGGCTCAGATTCCAGTCCACCATATTTTCGAGCCAGTTGCCGAATCTTCCTTCGCCTGTTGACGCAGGTTTCCATTGAATGGTCTTGTTAAGCTCCACCATTCTTTCCTTTACTGCTGTGGTTTTGATAAACCAGGCATCGAGCGGATAATATAAAATGGGTTTATCAGTTCTCCAGCAGTGCGGATAAGGGTGCTCATACTTTTCAATTTTGAAAGCACGATTTTCCTTTTTAAGCTTCACACAGATGTCCACATTTACATCTATATAATGCGGATCATCCTTATAGTTTTTTACATACCTGCCACTGAATTCATCTACTCCATCAATAAATTTTCCCTGCTTATCCACCAGCACCAGGATCCCCAGATTGTTTTTCCTGCCTGCTTTAAAATCATCTGCACCAAAAGCCGGAGCCATGTGTACGATGCCTGTACCGTCTTCAGTTGTAACAAAATCGCCGGTAATGACCCGGAAGGGATTGGCATCAGGGGTAGTCAGGCGAATTTTTTCAAGGCTTCCTGCTTCTGTTTGTATCAATTGTTCATATTGACAATTTTCCAGTTGGGAACCTGAAAATGAAGCGACAATCCTCCAGGGCAGGATTTTGGAAGCCGGTTGATAGGCAGCAAAATCCACGTTTTCATCCTCCGGTTTGAAATATTTGGTCAATAGCGATCTCGCCAGCACGATATATACCTGCAAATGGGTGTAGGGATTGAAGCTGTGAACCAGCACATATTCAATCTTTGGGCCGACAGCCAAACCCAGATTGGAAGGGAGTGTCCATGGTGTGGTCGTCCAGGCCAGGAAGAAAATATCTTCTTTATCCGAACCGGGCAATTTTTCAAAAAGAAATTCAGATTCTTTATCTCTTAGCGCCCTGAACATGGCGACACAGCTGGTATCTTTTACTTCTTTATAAGTACCCGGCTGGTTCAGTTCATGAGAACTCAGACCCGTGCCTGCTGCGGGAGAATAGGGCTGAATACTGACACTTTCGAACAGCAGATTCTTCCGGTACAGCTCCTTCAGAATCCACCAGAGTGTTTCAATATATTTATTTTCATACGTTATATACGGATGTTCGAGATCAACCCAATAACCCATTTGGTCAGTCAGTTCATTCCATTTATCCTTATACCTGAGTACGGCTTCGCGGCATTTCTGATTATATTCTTCGATTGATATCTTCTTGCCAATATCTTCCTTTGTAATGCCCAGTTCCTTTTCCACACCCAGTTCAACCGGCAGGCCGTGGGTATCCCACCCCCCCTTCCTTTCAACCTGGAATCCCCTCATTGTCTTATATCTGCATACCAGATCCTTGAGGGTACGGCTGATTACATGGTGAATACCGGGCAACCCGTTGGCGCTCGGCGGACCTTCAAAAAAAATAAAAGGTGATTTCCCCTCCCGCAAATCAATACTTTTTTGAAATGCCCGGGAAGCTTTCCAGTCATTCAGGACTGACCGGCCGATTGCCGGCAGGTCCAATTTTTCATATTCTTTATATCTCCCGGCCATACTGATCTGTTAAAAATGAACAGGTTAGAGGATTTTTTGAAAATCTTGAGATTTTTAACAATTTAAAATGGCTGCAAAGCTAACGAATTCAGTGGTTTTTTCACCCGTATAAATCACCGAAAATAAATCGTTTGTGTACGATACCTTAAAGTATAGTTACGCAGAAGTTGAGCATAATCAAGCGGTTAAGCAAAATCAATTTTCCACAAATATTCGCTTTGGCATAATTTATGTTTAAAAAAAGGGAGTTCGATCCTATATAAAATCATTGAGATGAATCTGTAAAAAGACATCTCCGGTTCTGAAAAATTTTTTTCTACGGTTTAGGGTTTAGGGGTTAAAAAGGGGGGTATTCCTACTCCCCTTCCTTTTATTCTTAAGGCGTTTTTTAAAAAATCCGCACCTTCCCGTTTTTAATTCCTTTTATCGCCATTGCAAAAACCAATGCTTAGTTATCGAATTTGTTCCCAATCCTGAAGCACCAATCAAGACCAGTTCTGAAAGACCGCCTTTTTTGCCCCTTATTAGAAAAACCTCCCCACAGGGAGGTTTTTTACGTTTAACGCTGAACACCTAACGCTTAACGCAGGTGATCAACGACCGCCTGCCTGCTATTATTTCCAGTGAACCTTATTTCGCTCTTAATTTTTTATAGATCCTGATTCCAAGCATCAAAATCACGGCAAGCGAAATAATACCCGCCAATCCGAATACCCAGCTCATGGATTGTTTAACACTGGCCAGGAACACGATGGCAAATAAGAACAGGGTAGCCAGCTCATTCCAGATTCGCAGCTTTTGAGAACTGAACCGGAAAATTCCTTTTAATTGCTCCCTGTATAGGATGTGGAGAGAAAAATGATATAAATAAAGAAGAACCACAAAAAATAGTTTAACCAACAGCCAGTCCGGTGTATTGCCCATCATGATCCAGATCCATGGCCCGAATATTAAGGTTAGAATGGCAGAAGGCCAGGTAATTCCGAGCCATAAACGCCTGATCATAATCCGAAACTGAGCGAGCAGAACGCTACGCTCCGGATCAGTTTTCTCCGCGGCTTCTGTATTATATATAAATAACCTGACGATATAAAACATACCACTAAACCAGGTGACTATGAAAATAATATGAAGGGCCTTAATATATAGATACATAATCTTCTTTAGGCACTCACCCAATTTGCCAGGGTTTTGACCCAAAGCGGATGAGTATTTAAACAAGGGATCATAGAGAACTCTGTTCCTCCGGATCCGAGAAAACTTTCCTTCCCGCGAATCTCGATTTCTTCCAGGGTCTCCAGACAGTCACTCACAAAAGCAGGACAAACAACTATCAATTTTTTTATTCCCTCTGCAGGCATTTCCTGAAACCGAAAATCTGTATATGGTTTTAACCAGGGCTGTTTACCCAGACGGGATTGAAAAGAAAAACTGAATTTAGTTCCTGGCAGGCCCAATTCCGCCGCAACCATATTCATAGTCGTCAAACATTGATGCCGGTAACATGTTGCGTGAGCCACCGATGAAACGGAGCAGCAGTCAGTCGTTTGCAAACAATGCTGATGTGTGGGATCCGTTTTTATCAAATGTCTTTCGGGGATTCCATGAAAACTAAACAGGAGATGATCAAAATCCTTTTGAAGCCAGGGCCTCATATTTTCGGCCATCGCATGAATATAATCCGGATCCTGATAAAAAGGACCGGTAAATTTTAATTTGAATCCATATTTCTTTTGCCGGTGAACCTCCTTCGCATGTTCAACGGCTGTTTCATAGGATGACATCGCGTAATGCGGATATAAAGGAATGGCAATGACCTCCTCCAGATCAGGGATCTTGTTCAGCAACCATTCAAAAGCAGACTCCATAGTGGGATTTCCATAACGCATGGCAATACCTACAGGGTACTGCACTTCTCTTTCTAATTTTTCTACCAGTTCCCGGGTGAACTGTATCAGCGGAGAACCGTTTTTAGTCCAGATCGTGCGATACGCTTTGGCTGATTCCGGCGCCCGCTTCGGAATAATGATACTGCGCATTAATATATTACGGACAAACCATGAATCAATGACCCTTTTATCCGTAAGAAATTCATTCAGGTATTTTCTCAATTCAACCACTTCCGTAGAATCAGGCGACCCAAGATTCATTAATATTATACCTCTTTTCAAATTTGCCATTTTGCAAATGTAATTAAGAAACGATGTTTCAACCGGGGCGCATGATTATGATCAGTTTTTGCCATGATAAGAATCGTCTTGCGAAATGACAGTTTGATGACACAAGAATGATTCAATCGGAAACGCACCGATTAATTTTGCGTACTATTATCAGGATGAGTAAGAACACAACATCAGATTTATCGCATTTTTTTGTAGCCGGGATTAATTACAAGAAAACGGACACCGGGGTCAGGGGTTCATTTGCTATCGCACCGGAACAATACAATCATTTGCTGAACCAGGCTGTTGAGTGCGGCGTACGTGATCTTTTTGTTTTATCCACCTGCAACCGCTCAGAAATTTATGGCATTGCTGAAAGCGCGGACCAGCTTATCAATCTATTTTGTTCCCACACCCAGGGTTCACCGGATCTTTTTCATGAACTGGCTTACCAGAAAAACGGATTACATGCTGTTCAACATTTATTTAATGTAGGGGCCGGCCTTGATTCTCAGATTTTGGGTGACTATGAAATTGTTGGCCAGCTCCGGCAGGCCATGAAATTCGCAAAGGAAAGAGGTTTCATAAATAATTTTATGGAAAGGTTGCTGAACCAGGTTTTGCAGTCTTCCAAAGAAATTAAAAATACGACTGCATTAAGCGACGGCACCGTATCGGTTGCTTTTGCTGCCATACAATATATTCGCGAGAATATTTCTTCGATAGAAAATAAAAGAATTCTTTTACTGGGTACAGGCAAAATTGGTACCATCACATGCAAGAACCTGGTAGACTACCTTGGCAACACTCATATTACATTAGTAAACCGGACGCCTGAAAAAGCAGAGCACCTGGCGGAGGCTTTCAATTTAAGAACTGCTTCCATAGAAACATTACCAGAGGAAATAAAAAATTCCGATATCATATTGGTTGCGACCAATGCGCCTGAACCGATCATCCACTATGCCGATCTGGAAAATATTTCAGGTGACAAGCTCATCATAGATCTTTCCATTCCATGTAATGTTGAAAATATGGTTAAAGATTTGCGTCATGTGAAATTGATTGATGTGGACGGTCTTTCCTTATTGAAAGATGAAACCCTGCAGCGCCGTGCGTCAGAAGTTCCAAAAGCCCGGGCGATCATTCAAAATCATTTTAACGAATTGATGGAATGGTATGAGATGCGTAAACACGTCCCTGTTCTCAAACAAGTAAAAATAAAACTCCAGGAGATTCATGGTTCTCCCTTATTTGAGCAATTGACTCCTGAGAAACCATCTTCCCTTGGCAGGGATCAGAAAATTCAGCGGGTACTCAATGGCATGGCATCCAAAATGCGACGTGAAAATCAACGTGGCTGCTATTATATTGAAGCGATCAACGAGTTTATTGCCTGTTGATAAAGATCAAAACATGTCTAAAATACTTCGGATTGGCACACGCGACAGCCAGCTAGCACTATGGCAGGCTAACCGGGTGAAAAATTTACTCCACGAACAAGGCATAAACGCTGATTTGATACTAATAAAAAGTGAAGGTGATCTGGATCTGGCCACTCCGCTGTATGCCATGGGTGTTCAGGGAATATTTACCCGTAGTCTCGACATCGCACTCCTTAATAATCAAATCGACCTGGCTGTTCATTCCATGAAAGATGTGCCGGTTCAGCTGCCAGCCGGATTAACAGAAGCTGCTGTATTGGAAAGAGACAGTCCATTCGATTTACTGGTGCCACATCCAACCGGAACAAACACATATTCGGACGATCATGGTCCCTCTGTTATTGCTTCAAGCAGTTTGAGAAGGAGAGCCCAATGGCTTTATCGTTTTCCTACTGATCAGATTGCACCCATTCGTGGCAACGTGAATACAAGATTAAAAAAGCTGGCAGAAAGTGAATGGTCAGGGGCCATATTTGCTGCTGCCGGTCTGCAACGCATTGGCCTTCGTCCTGCAAACGCCATTGAACTGGACTGGATGATACCTGCCCCTGCGCAGGGTGCGATATTGGTTGTTTGCAGGGAGAAAGATGGCCTTGTTTTCGATCAGTGCAGAAAACTTCATCATGAACAATCTGCTTTTTGTGTAAAAATCGAAAGGGATTTTCTGTCGACGCTCCTTGGAGGTTGTTCTACACCAATCGGTGCGCTGGCGGAAATGGAAGGAGATGAAATATTTTTCAGGGGTAATCTACTCGATCCGTCCGGTGAAAAAAAATGCTCGATTGAAAAAAGGATTTCCGTTGAACTCGGCGCCTCGTTCGGGATATCGGCTGCACATGAGTTACTTAGTCATGGCGGAAAGGAATTGATCGAAAACAAACAACGTGTCTGAACGCCGGGTGACCATATTATCAACGGCGTCGCTGCCCCTGGAGCGCATAAAAAATATTCCCGGAACCGTGGATATTCAGATAATTCCGTTTATAGAGATCACACAACGACCAGATGCAGAGCTAATGCCCGTCGTCTCTGCGTATGGGTCAGAAAAACTAAATGTCGTTTTTACCAGCGCACACGCAGTGAAGATTGTGTCAGGATGGCTGAAACAAAAACCTGACTGGACAATTTATTGTATCCGGAATGAGACGAGAATTGCCGTTTTAAACTGGTTTGGATCGGAGGTTACATGCAAATTTGCCAGTAATGCACTGTTTTTGTCAAGACTTATGATATCCGAAGGCGTTCAGAAGGCTTTGTTTTTCTGCGGTGATCAGCGCCTGGATATTCTTCCGGATAATTTAAGAAATAATGGCGTAGAATTAAATGAGCTGATTGTTTATGATACCAGCCTGAAACCTGTGAAACTGAAGGAGCCGCCAGATATCATTTTATTTTTCAGTCCGACTGCTGTCAGAAGTTTTTTTTCTATGAATAAAATTTCTTCCGGCACTACCGTGATTGCGATGGGTACAACCACTGCGGCGGCAATCAAACAATGCACAGAACATCCGGTCATTATTTCTCCGGAAGCAGATAAGACTTATGTTTTCAACATGGCATTAGATTATGCCGCATCTCATCCTATACATTAACATGCTTAAAAACGATTTATTATTAAAGGCACTTCGCGGTGAGGAAACGGAAAGGGCGCCTGTATGGATGATGCGACAAGCCGGGCGCTACCTGCCGGACTATCGTGTGTTGCGTGATAAATTTGATTTTTTTACGCGTGTACAAACGCCGGAACTGGCAACTGCCATCACGTTGCAACCCGTAGATCAGATCGGTGTGGATGCTGCTATTCTTTTCTCAGATATCCTGGTAGTTCTGCAGGCTATGGGACTGGAAGTTCAACTGATTGAAAATAAAGGCCCGGTATTACCGTATCCTGTCAGAAGCATTGCTGACATGAGTCGGGTACGTGTTCCGGATGCAGAAGAAACACTGGGATATGTATTTGATGCCATCCGGTTGACTAAAAAGGAATTAAATAACCGCGTCCCTCTGATCGGTTTTGCAGGGGCACCATGGACCCTCCTTTGTTATATGATAGAAGGAAAGGGTTCAAAAACTTTTGACTCCGTAAAAACTTTCTGTTATACCCAGCCCGAACTGGCGCACCGGTTATTACAGATGATAACAGATACAACGATTGCCTATCTCAAATTGCAGGTAAAAGCAGGCGCAGATGTTATTCAGTTGTTTGATTCCTGGGGGGGATTATTGAGCCCGGATGATTTTGAAATTTTTTCATTACGATATATGCGACAGATCATGCAGGCTCTGAAGGATGAAGTGCTAACCATCCTGTTTGCAAAGGGTGCCTGGGGTTCTATTCCGGAAATGGCAGGTACAGGTACTGCCGGCATCGGATTGGACTGGTGCATTCGTCCGGAAACTGCAAGGAAAATAGCGGGACGCGCAGTTACACTGCAGGGAAACCTGGATCCGGCGCGTCTGCTAAGCCCATTACCTGAATTAAAAAAAACGGTGACCAGGATGTTAGATGGGTTTGGCCCCGGACGATATATCGCAAACCTGGGCCATGGAATACTTCCCCATGTTCCGGTGGACCATGCAAAAATGTTTGTGGATACTGTTAAAAATCATAGATATACGAACCGGGAAAAAGTTTTTTCATCTTTGTAAGAATGACTGATCACAGCACATATCAAAAGCAGCATGTTGCATTGCGTGAACGCTGGATTCATTTTATTCATGCATTGCAGGATACAATCTGCGATACGCTGGAAAAAACAGATGGTGCGGGCCATTTTATTGAAGACGACTGGCAAAGATCTGAAAATGGCGGAGGTGGTAAGACGAAGATCATTGAAAATGGTCAGGTGTTTGAAAAGGGAGGCGTTAACACATCCGTTGTTTATGGATCCGTTTCAGACGCTATGCGAACACAATTAAAAATTGACGGATCCAGTTGGTTCGCCTGTGGCTTATCTCTTGTGCTTCATCCATTAAATCCCTTTGTTCCAACGATACATGCCAATTGGCGTTATTTTGAATTATACAATGAAACGGAGGTTCGCATTGACCGGTGGTTTGGGGGCGGAACGGATCTTACGCCCTATTATCTGTTCAAGGAAGATGCAAATCATTTTCATAATACTTTGAAACAGACACTTGATCCGTTTGGTATTGATTTATACCGGCAGTATAAAAAGAATTGTGACACATACTTTTCAAACCATCACAGGAACGGAGAAATGCGTGGGATAGGCGGGATTTTTTATGATTATCTGCGGCCGGTCGATGATGAAGATGCCGAAAAGCTATTTAGTTTTCAGGAGGCCACCGGTAATGCATTTCTGAAAGCTTACCTGCCCATTCTGGAAAAAAGAAAAACAATCGCCTATAGTGAAAATGAAATCAGGTGGCAGGAAATCAGGCGCGGGCGATACGTGGAATTTAACCTGATTCATGATCGCGGAACTTTATTCGGATTAAAAACAAACGGCAGAACAGAAAGCATTCTGATGAGTCTTCCGCCAAGGGCAAGATGGATATATAACTATCGGCCTGTGCGAGGGAGCGCTGAAGATGAGTTGTTGCAGGTATGTATACACCCAAAAGACTGGATAGACCCTTAGTGAACAATTAGAAAAACTGATTATGTATTTAAAAAAACGATCCCGGATAATACGAGCTAACCCGGCTATAAGAAGTCTGGTTGCTGAAACGCATTTAAAACCTTCCGATTTTATTGCACCCCTCTTTATTGACGAAGGAAAAGACATCCATCATGAAATCGCATCCATGCCGGGCTATTTCAGAAATAGCCTGGAGATCACTATAAAAGAAGTGAAGGAATTGCATGCCATGGGATTTCATTCTGTTCTTCTTTTTGTAAAAGCCAGGGACGAGTTGAAAGACAATACCGGCAAAGAAGCCTGGAATAAAGAGGGGCTCATGCAGCGAAGCATCCGTGCAATAAAAGATGCCGTTCCGGAAATCGTTCTGATGACAGATGTGGCGCTTGATCCTTATTCCTCTTTCGGACATGATGGCATTGTAAAAGACGGCGAAATCGTAAATGATGAAACCGTTGAAGCGCTGGTAAAAATGAGTTTGAGTCATGCTGAAGCAGGGGCGGATTTTGTGGCGCCCAGTGACATGATGGATGGCCGGATCGGCGCCATTCGTGATGCATTCGAACAACATGGATATACAAAAACTGGTATTATGGCTTATAGCGCGAAATATGCGTCCAGTTTTTACGGGCCCTTCCGGGACGCGCTGGATTCAGCCCCCGGATTCGGTGACAAGAAAACTTACCAGATGGATTATGCAAACCGCACAGAGGCGGTGAAGGAAGCTCTGCAGGATGTGGAAGAGGGTGCAGATATTATCATGGTCAAACCTGCACTCGCCTACCTGGATATTATCCGCGAAGTAAAAAATGCGGTACATGTACCCGTTAGTGCCTACAACATCAGTGGGGAATATGCCATGATAAAAGCAGCGGCAAAAATGGGATGGCTGGATGAAAGCAAAGCCATCCTGGAAACGCTTACAGCCATAAAACGCGCC
>Ga0193753_10001784_pt1 | contig 17983 bp, 17 predicted proteins | sample H1c2metaG_FD_144925 | JGI IMG/M metagenome (GOLD analysis project Ga0193753, IMG submission 144925) | Soil microbial communities from a riparian zone of the East river system, Colorado, United States - H1c2 | ecosystem: Environmental > Terrestrial > Soil > Riparian zone | place: USA: East...
TCCAGACTGGTACCGGGCTGAAGTGGAAAAGCGCGCAGGTTTCAAACTGGAAGAGGCCAGACCTTACGAACTTACCTCGAGGAAAGACTATTACGGCTGGGAAGAGAACCATGAAGGAAAATGGTATTACACCCTCTTTGTTGAAAATGGCCGTATACTGGATTCTGATAACCTTAAGATGAAAACCGCCCTGCTCGAAATCGCCAAAACGGGCAAGGCCAATTTTCGATTTACCTGCAATCAGAACCTCATACTTAGTGATATTGACAAGAAGAACAAAACAAAGATCAACAGGATACTTGAAGAATATGGGTTATTGCTGCACACCGACACCGCATCTGTTGTCAGAAAAAACGCGATGGCCTGTGTGGCCCTGAATACCTGTCCGCTTGCACTTGCTGAGGCTCAGCGCTATTTTCCATCTCTTATATCCAAAATTGAACCACTGCTCGCCAACTATGGTTTGTCTGACGAAGACATTATAATGAGGATGACCGGCTGTCCCAATGGCTGCGCCAGACCGTATGCAGCGGAGATCGGCTTTGTTGGCACCGCGGTCGGACGATATAATCTGCACATTGGAGGAGACCATCTTGGTACCAGGCTCAACCAGAAATACCGCGAAAGCCTGGATGAACAATCCATCCTACAGGAACTTGATCAGCTCTTTCTGAATTTCAGCAGGGAAAGAAATGCAGGCGAGCGGTTCGGGGATTACACGTACAGAAAATTTTTTAATTAACGCGACGGAGGTCCTGAAATGCGCAGCCGGATTCTGATTTTTCTCTTCACATCATTGTTACTCTATTCATCAGCGTTTGCCCAAAAACAGACAGAGCACGTGCAACAGGTCTGGATAGGATACCTCAATCAAGCCAGGTTCAGTGAGCATTTTGGTTTCTGGGGCGAATTTCAACTTCGCACCAAAGAAAATTTTTTTGAAGACCTTTCCACTTCAATTGTGAGGTTGGGGCTTACATATCACATCAATGATAAGGTGAGGCTCACTGCGGGATATGCCTGGGTCAATGCCTTTCCAAATGGGGCGGTAACCGTTTCACAGCCCGAACACCGGCCCTGGCAGCAGGTGCAATGGCTGACCAATTCCCCCAGGATCCGGTTAATGCAATGGATAAGGCTGGAAGAAAGATTCAGGAGAAAGATCGAAGCAAATACGGCACTGGGGGAGGGCTATAATTTCAACTACCGTGTCCGGTATAATTTCCTGATGACCCTTCCCCTTGGCCAGCAGGCCTTCGTTAAAAACGCGGTCTCTCTCGTTTTCAATGACGAGATACATGTGAACCTGGGAAAGGAGATCGTTTATAATTATTTTGACCAGAACAGGTTCTTCGCAGGCTTTGCCTATCACTTGAATGCCAGGGATAATATCCAATTCGGTTATATGAATGTATTCCAGCAACTTGCGGCAGGCAACAGGTATCGTAGTTTACATGTAGCGAGGATATTCTATTTTCATAATATCGACCTCAGGAAGAATCAAAAATCAAAATCTTAAAAATCAGTCATTGAAAATAGAAGTCCCCGTTATTCAAGCGATAGAGTCGAATCATCTCTTCCCCGTTTTTCTGAAACTGGAAGAAATGGAATTATTGCTCATTGGCGCCGGAAAGGTGGGCCTGGAAAAGCTCGCTGCCATTCTCGCAAATGCACCGGCTACGAGGATCAGGGTGGTGGCAGTTGAGGTTGCTGAATCCTTCCGCCAAAAGGTAGATCTTCATCCAAACGTATTGGTGAGTATCAAGCCCTATGATGCGACCGACTTAGCCGGCGCGCAGCTGGTGATCGTGGCAGTCGACGATCCCACCCTCAGCGCTCAGATTCGTGAAGATGCTAAGGGCAAAGGATTGCTGATCAATGCGGCTGACAAACCCGAGCTCTGCGATTTTTATCTCGGGTCGATAGTAAAAAAGGGCAATCTTAAAATTGCGATCTCCACTAACGGTAAGTCACCAACGATCGCCAAACGCCTTAAGGACATGCTAAATGAGGTGATACCTGATGAAATTGATGAGGTGTTGCAGAACATGCATGTGATCCGGAACAAACTCAGTGGCAATTTTAACGACAAGATCAACAAGCTCAATACCATTACCAGGTCGTTGACCATGCAGGACTCAATCGACCAGAGAACAGGCGAGAAAAGATGGAAAAGGATCGCATCTTATTTTGTCTTTGCTTTTGTATTCATGATCATCGGGCATGTTGTGTTGTCATTTGTTCCTTTCCGCGAGATGCTCCTGTCGGTTGAAACCATTCCAACGAAGATCGAACCGCTGTTTTACTGGATGATCCTTGCGGGCTTCCTTGCCCAGCTGGTTGATGGCGCCCTGGGAATGGGTTATGGTGTTACCTGCACTACAATATTGCTGACGCTTGGTGTCAACCTCCCGGTCATTAGCGGCAGTATACACACTGCTGAAATGTTTTCAAGCGGGATCTCGGGTTATGCGCATTACAAATTCGGCAATGTAAACAAAAAGCTCTTTCGGGCGCTCCTGATACCGGGCGTCCTGGGGGCAATCGGTGGCGCCATCGTTTTGTCACTGGTTGGTGTGAAGTACGCCGATTATGTCCGTCCGTTGTTGGCGGTCTATACAATGATCCTTGGCATCAGGATCATCTATTCTGTCTACAAAAAGAACAAACCGCAAAAAGTAAAACGAGTTGGCTGGCTGGCAGGTGCCGGTGGCTTTCTGGATTCGTTTGGTGGCGGCGGCTGGGGCCCGTTGGTAACCAGCACCCTTATAGCCAAAGGACGCACGCCCCGTTTTGTTATCGGTTCTGTGAGTATCACTGAATTCTTTGTCACCTTCGCGAGTGCCGTGACCTTCTTCACCATGCTGGGTATAAGTCACTGGCAGGTGATCGCCGGTCTGATCGTTGGCGGGTTGATTGCTGCTCCGCTGGCGGCACGCCTCGCAGGAAAGCTGCCCGTGAAGACAATGTTCTTCTGTGTTGGCGGATTGGTTATCTTCTGGAGTTTGAGGATCCTTGTAAAGGCGTTGGGCCTGGCTTAGCTCCTCCACCATTTACGGATATGCGAAGAGATCTTCTTTGACTCCACCATGAAGCCGTCATGTCCATAATCTGAATCTATCACTACCATCACCGCATCCTTAAGGTGTTTGAGCAGGAATTCCTGTTCCGGCAAGGGACAAAGGATGTCGCTCTGTATTCCGAAGACCAATGTGGGTTGTATCATCGCATTCAGTACCGCGATCGTATTCGCGGCTCTGCCTCTTGCCAGGTTGTGGCTGTCCATGGCTTTTGTGAGTATCCAGTAGCTAAAGGCATTGAATCGGCTGGCCAGTTTGTCGCCCTGGTAAACCATGTAGGAAGAAGCCTGAAAACCGTCCATTTTGTCAGGGTCTTCGTCGGTTTGTTTCTTCACGAGTATTTTGTGGTTGCGGTAACTGATCAAACCTATGGCCCTGGCGGCTTTCAGGCCTTGTTTTCCTGCCTCGGGTGAATTGGTATTCCAGCTGTTGTCGGCTTCAATGGCCATGCGTTGGGCTGTATGTACGGCGATGCCCCAGGCGCTTTCGGCTGCGGAAGTAGAAAGCAGGATCATCCTGCCGATACGCTTAGGCTCCATGGCTGCCCATTCGAGCGCCTGGTACCCACCCATGCTTCCTCCGATCAATAATTGAATGGTTTCAATTTTCAGGTGGACTCTGAGCAGGATGTGGGCGTTAACCATATCTCTGATCGTGATAAAGGGGAAATGCTGATAATATGGACTGCCGGTCACCGGATTCACACTCAATGGGCCTGTGGTTCCATAACAGGATCCGAGAATATTAGCGCAAACGATGTAATGTTCTGCGGGGTCAATCAGGAGGTCTTGTCCCACCATACCCTGCCACCAGAGCGAGGCATCAGAATTTGCAGTGAGATGATGACAAATCCACACCACGTTGCTGCCATCACTGTTCAGGCTGCCATAGGTATGATAGGCCACCGTGAGGCCTTTTATTATTTCTCCGCTTTCCAGGCGAAAATCCTTGTCATAACTGAAATACTGCATCCGGGTCGTTCAAATTGCCTGCAAAGTAAAGTGTTGAATATATTACATTTATAAAAATTTTCTAAAATGGCAAAGGTTGAAGTGACCCGGATGAACAATCTGTTTGGTTTTGACGCTAAAGATGCCAATGGCCACGTGGTGAAAATTGACACCAGCCCAGAGACCGGAGGGGTAAATTATGGCGTAAGACCGATGCAATTGCTGTTAATGGGATTGGGGGGATGTAGCGGCATCGACATTCTGTCGATCCTGAAGAAACAGCGCCAGGAGGTAATCGATTTCAATATCTCCATTGAAGGTGATCGTCAGCAGGGTGTGGAACCTTCACTCTGGACAACTATCACCATCGTTTTTACACTCACCGGAAACATCGATCAGGAAAAAGCCGACAAGGCCTGCGCGCTTTCCATTCAGAAATACTGTTCCGTCGCAGAAACACTGCGGAAATCGGGATCGGTGATCAACTGGAAAGTTGTCATTCAGCCCGCCTGATATTTTTCTAACAAACTATACATTATTTATTAATGGAACTTCATCCTATTACAAAAGCTATCCGCACCCAGTCAGAAAGAACGGCCCAGATGGAACATTCTTCGCCAATGTTCCTGACCAGCAGTTTTGTTTTTGATTCAGCGGAAGACATGCGTGCCGCCTTCGCCGATGAAACGGATGACAACATCTATTCGCGTTTCAGTAACCCTTCGGTAAAGGAGTTTGTAGACAAGGTTTGTGCGCTGGAAGGGGCTGAGGCAGGGTATGCAACTGCTTCGGGAATGAGTGCGATCTTTGCCACTTTCATGGCTCTGCTCAAACAGGGCGACCATCTCGTTTCATTCTCTGCAATATTTGGCAGTACGCACACCGTCATCACCAAATTTCTTCCACGCTACGGCATTGAGACCAGCTACATCGATGTCAATGATCCGGCCGGATGGGAATCAGCCATTCGTCCGAATACAAAAATGATCTACCTGGAAACACCAACCAATCCGGGGCTGGATATCATAGACCTGGAAAAAATATCGGCGCTGGCCCGTAAATATGACATTATACTGAACGTCGACAATTGTTTCGCCACACCGATTGGTCAGCGGCCGGTGGACCTCGGTGCCGACCTGGTGGTTCATTCGGCCACCAAATGGATGGACGGTCAGGGCAGGGTGCTTGGTGGAGTGGTTGTGGGAAAGGCTGAATTGATCTATGACATCTACCTCTACTGCCGAAGTACGGGGCCCGCTATCTCACCCTTCAATGCATGGGTTCTTAGTAAAAGCCTGGACACTTTAGACGTACGAATGGAGAGGCATGCTTCCAACGCAGCCTTTATTGCCAAATCGCTGGAAGGGCACCCCAAGATCAAGAGCCTGAAATACCCTTTCCTACCCAGCCATCCTCAATACGAGATCGCGAAAAAGCAGATGTTCAACGGGGGAGGAATCGTTTGCTTCGACCTGGCGGGTGGATTGGAAAGCGGAAGAAATTTCCTGAATAATCTCGAATTGCTTTCATTGACAGCCAATCTCGGCGACACCCGAAGTATTGCTTCTCACCCAGCCAGCACCACTCATGCTAAACTTTCGGAAAAGGAAAGGCAATCCGTGAATATCACACCTGGGCTCATCAGGATTTCTGTTGGGCTGGAATACCGGGATGATATTCTCAATGACATATTGCAAAGCCTGGACAAGAGTTAAAAACGTGGAAATTGCTCCACACAGGATCTTATTTCAAGGCGTGCAATTATTGGCATCATTTTCATAGAATATAAGAGTCTGTCTTCAGTGACAGATAGGGTTTAGGGGTTAAAAGTCAGGCAGAACGCCTGGCTTTTTTTTGATTAATATTAGTGCTTATCACCCTATTTATTTACAATATGGAAGAGGCGAAAAAGATACCGAAGTTAAAAGAAGCTGAACCGCAAATGGAGGTGGTCTCCCTTTCGCACAAGGAATTTATCCGCATCGATCGTGACTATGAAAAAACTGCAGAAATCGCATCACTTGTGTATGTTGATCTTCGTACCCCCGGTATTACGCGGTTAAAAAAAGGCAAGGGGTTCACATACATTTATGATGAGAAACCTTTGAATGGTGAGGCTGAGATAGCCCGTATAAAAAAACTGGCGATCCCACCGGCCTGGACTAATGTCTGGATTTGCCCGCTGCCGAACGGTCATATACAGGCCACAGGTTTTGATCTTCGCAACAGGAAACAATACCGTTATCACTCACTCTGGAATGCGCTTCGTGATGAAACGAAATTTCATCACATGTATGAATTTGGTAAGGCGCTGCCCACATTGCGCGCAAAACTCGAGACTGATCTAAGTAGAAAAGAACTCGATCAGGATAAAGTACTTGCACTCGTAGTGAGTCTGATGGAGAGAACCTATATCCGAATTGGCAACAGCGGTTATGAAAAATTGTATGGTTCCTACGGCCTGAGTACCCTGAAGGACAAACACGTGGCTATTGACGGACACTCCATTCGTTTTTGCTTCAAAGGCAAGAAAGGCGTCGATCAAAAGGTAACGCTGAGAAGTCGCAAGCTGGCAGCCACGGTGAAGGCTTGCAGGGATATTCCAGGCAAAGAATTATTTCAGTATTATGACGACAACGGTCAGCGGAAAAGCATCGATTCTGGTATGGTGAATCAGTATATCAAGGATGCCGTTAATGGTGGAGAATTTACCGCAAAGGATTTTCGCACCTGGGCAGGATCATTGAATATTCTTTGGGCCTTTAAGTCCATCGGTGATTCGATGACTTCAACTGAAGGCAAAAAGATAGTCATCGAAGCCCTGGATCTTGTCAGTCAGAAACTGGGTAACACCAGAACCGTTTGTCGAAAATATTATGTGCATCCGGGTCTGATCAGGTTGTATGAAGAAAACAGCCTGCAGAAATACATCAGTAAATTGGATAAAATTGAAGAACCGGAAACGCCAGGTGGCCTTACCGGTTCTGAAAAGATATTAATGAAAATATTGAAGTCTCTCCAGGAATGAATCCTGCAGAGCAAAAGGTTACCCTTTCTTTTTCGCAGGTTTGCCTGATTTCTTTAGGTGCTGATTTTTTAGCTGGACGTCCTGATTTTTTCTTTACTGCTTTTTTCGCTGCCTTCCTGGGAGCTGCTTTTTTCTTTGCTGCTTTTTTTGCCATTGTTGAATTTTTTGGGTTAGCAAATAAATTGATCAATTTTCAATGCGCAAGATAGTCATTAAATAATAATAATAAAATCAGGTCCGGTATCACGGCACAACTTTTTAATACATTCTATGAAACAGTAAATCACCATTAAAATTTATTTTATGGCAACTAACAACGATAATTTATCTGAAGTGTTAAATGATCTTATCCGGATCAACAACGACCGAATTACCGGTTATGAAAAGGCTGCTGATGAAGCGCGAAACATCGACGTTGATCTTCGCACTATATTTTCAAGGATGGCAGAAGAAAGTCGTCAGTATGCCGCAGAGCTTACGCAGGAAGTAGTGAAACTTGGTGGTGAACCAGCAACCGGTACTACTAATTCCGGTAAGATCTACCGTGTATGGATGGATGTGAAAGCAACATTTACAGGTAGCAACAGACAGGCAATTCTTGAGAATTGCGAATTTGGTGAAGATGCTGCCCAGAAGGCTTATGACTCCGCTTTGAAATCTGATGCAGAGATAAATGCCGATGTTCGCCAGCTAATCACAAAACAGAAAGCTTCGCTGAAAACTTCACACGATGTAATCAAGAAATACAGGGATTTGCACGCAGCTGTGAATAAATAAGTATAAGTTTTTGTACTATATCAAAATCAGTGAACAAACAGGAATGTTAATTGTACTCAGAAGCCGGTTATTGCCGGCTTCTTTGTCTTTTTTTGAAGTTCTGTAAATCTTTAAACCATGATAGTCAACGAAAATAACTCCATGCCGTACATGAAAAGTCTGCCGGCATGTTTGGACAAAATGATTTCTGAAGGATATACTGACGATTTCAAAGCGACTGAAGATGGATTGAAATCACTGCGGACCGAGAAAATCTATCAGCCAGGTGAGGTCAGGATCAATAACTTCTTTCGGTTTGAGGGTCCTTCGTCGCCCGATGACATGTCGATACTTTATGTCATCGAGACCAACGACGGTGTAAAGGGCACTCTTGTGGATGCTTTTGGTACCTATGCCGATGAAGACGTGAACAATTTCATTCTCGCGGTCGAAAGAATCCAGAAAAAAGTAGTGAAAGAGGAGTAATTGTGAAAAATAGTCCCCAGGGAGTAAACTGTGGCATAGATTTTCCTTTAGGTAAATTGATATTATATCATTTACGGCAACCAACAAGTGTAAGACAGTAAACCTCAACTAAATATTATCAATGGAACAGATTATTTCCGAAAAGGAAGAGGCTGTAAAGAAATTCAAGGAACTGGTGAAAGATGTCAGCGTCTGCATGTTTACCACCATGGATGACCACAATAACCTGTATAGCAGGCCCATGTCTACTGTAAATATAGACGACGAAGGAAATGCCTGGTTTTTTACCAACGAATTCTCTGAGACGATACAGGAAGTTTCAAAAGACAATAACGTGCACCTGATTTACGCGCACCCTGCAAAGAACGTGTATGTCACCGTCAAGGGATCTTGCACCGTGATCCTGAACAGGAAGAAGATAGATGAATTGTGGACCCCTTTGTTGAAGGCTTGGTTCCCCAATGGAAAGGAAGATCCCAAATTATGCCTCGTGAAGGTTGTGACAGAAGAAGCCAGTTACTGGAACAGCAATTCAGGGAGCATGGGCGTGTATTTCAAGATGCTAAAGGCTATAGCGAATCGTGAAAAGTATCAGGAAAAGGACGTTGGGAAGCTGAAATTATAGTTTCCTTAACAATTACATAACCGTACTATAATATGGGAACCCATACACACAATAAGTAGGTTAAAACGACGTTAGACTTAAGCAAGGTGGGTTCCGACGGCAAACTATCAAATCCGGACTCCTTATCAAAAAGAACAATATGAAATTTACAACTTTAGTTTTTGCGTCTCTGATTTTCGTAGCGGCATTACCTTCATGTAAGAAAGATTCAGACACCCCTCCGGCTGAACAGATTGATCCGGCGATTACTGCCAGGGCAGAAGAAATGAAGGCCTTTATAATTGATAAGAAGTTTCAGATCAGGGACTTCTATTCCGACAAACCAATTGATTATAATGAAGAGGACGCTGATACTGCAAAGAAAACCCAGTTGTTTGAGTTCACCAGCCCATGGATAAAGGATGACAAAAATACTTTCGATCCAACCAACGGCAAAGTGAACATCGAACAAGGTCCTAACAAAATCGCCGGCAATTCTGATGATGTGATCGTAAAGGATTATAGCATCGTTGCCGAAAAGGATGACGTGTATTTCAATTTTCTTGACGACGACTATCTACCTCTGAAATATCACCTGGTGTCTTTCACCGACAGCACCTTCCTGATTTATACAGATTACCTTGAAGGGTCTAAGGTTTATACCAAGTTTGGTATCATAAACGAATAAACATCGAAAACATACTATAGTAAAAATCCCACAACATCGTGGGATTTTTACTTTTAGTGCTGTTAGGCCATTCGGCTCCTAAATACTTATGATGCCTTCTTTCTCTTGGTTTCCAGGCTAGACTTGAGCTGTTCCATAAGATCCGCTGACCTTGAATGCACCACCTTCATTTCAGGTGCCTTGAATTTCTTTCCTTTGGCCTTGGCGACAATCAGTTTCATCAGTTCCTTTGAATAATTATCCTTGTACCTGGATATGTCGAATTCAGCTGTCAGCTGTTCTATAAGACTTATCGCCATTTTCAATTCAGTGGGTTTCACCGTATGTTTCGGAATTTTTAACTCCGTGTAGTCCCTTATTTCTTCCTGGAAACGGATCTTCTGCAACAGCAGGGTGTCGCCAAGCGGCTTAAGCAAGGCCAGACTTTCTTTGCTGCGAAGAACAAAGGTTGACAAACCAAGCTTCCCCGATTTTTTCAATGCTTCACGCAGAAGGATGTAAGCCTTTTCACCCGATTTCTGTGGCTCGAGAAAATAGGGAGTTTCAAAATAAATAGAGTCTACGTCTTCTTCATTAACAAATTCAGAGATCTCTATCATCTTGGTTTTTTCCGGGCTGGCTTTTTTGAAATCCTCATCCTCCAGCACCACATATTTGCCATCATAGTTGTAACCCTTAACGATGTTGGCATAAGGAACTTCCTTCCCCGTTTTTTCGTTAACGCGTTTGAATCTGATATTTGAATGATCCTTCTTGTCCAGCATGTCCAGGTCCAAATCACTTTGTTGGGTGGCGCTGTACAGTTTAACCGGAATATTTACGAGTCCGAAACCGATGGTTCCCGTCCATAGAGATCTCATGGCGATAAGTTTAGAGAATATTCATTTAAACTTTTGTGCCATCTCTCAGAACAGACTCTTTATCTGTAGAAATACTTCCTCGCAATTTGAACATGGATAGCTGATTATCAAATAGATATCATGGGTATGTGATTTGAACTTCATACCCTGAACCAAAAGAATAGTGAAATGATTACCAGTAGAAAATGCAAGATCCTTACTCTTTTACTCTCAGTCGGCCTTTTTTCAACAGTCGGTCTCCTTGGGCAGGAACAGGCGCCAACAGGAGAAACACTCACCCCCACCTTTGGCATCAAGGGAGGGTTGAATTTTTCCAACTTTTACAAGACCGAGGTTAACGACAACAACATTAAATCCAACATCCATGCGGGCTTCTTTACCAAGCTGCCAGTGACCAAGGGGTTTTCTATCCAGCCGGAGTTGTTGTACAGCAGTAAGGGTGCACAGGTCACCTATGATGCCGGAATATTCGGGGATGGCAAATTCAACTTCAACCTCAACTATGTTGAACTACCCGTGTTGGCCGTATTCAACATTGGCCCCAATTTTAACATTCATGCCGGTGCGTACGCTGCCTACCTGGCCAGTGCCAATATCAAGGAAGTTGACAAGAATGGTGAGGACGATGAAATTGTAAGTTTTGATGAAGAAGATTTTAACCGGTTCGACTATGGATTGAGTGGAGGTATCGGTTTCGACATTAATAAATTCCTGATCGGTGCGAGGTACAACTATGGATTGGGTGAGATAGGAAAAAGTGACAGACTGGTTACTTCGGGATTTAGAAATTCGAAGAACAGCGTCATCAACCTGTACATCGGATTCGCATTTTAGGTCGGGAGGGAATCTTTGAGGTGGAACGGAGATCAGATCCAGTTCCACCTTTTCTTTTATCAATTGGTCTCGGCCGCAGGAAAACTAATTGTAAACTGAGAGCCTTTTTGCAATTCCGAAGTCACTTCGATCCTTCCTTTATGTGCCTGCAGAATATTCAGCGTTGCCGCCAGACCCAGGCCAAGACCATTTCTTTTTGAAGTGAAATAGGGTTCAAACAATTTAGAAAGATTTTCTTCTGCAATCCCACTGCCATTGTCGCGAATCTTAACGATATGGTGATTTTTGTCTGTTTCCACTTCTATAGTAAGAATGCCCTTGTCTTCCTGCATAGCTTCCACTGCATTGATAATGATGTTGAGAAAAGCGAGTTTTAGTTTCTCTGCGTCTGCCTTTACAAAGGCTGGTCGGGGAGTATACCTGACCTGAAGCCGGATCTTCTGGAGCGTGATCCGGTCCAGAGCAGCAGATATGCTTTCATCCAGCATGACCTGTAAGGGCTTGTCTATTAATTGCATTTCAGCCGGCCGGGATGAGTTTAGCAACTCGGTGATAATATCGCTGATCCGTTTGCTGTTCCGATGGATGATCTCCATATAAATTTCGGAGTCGTTTGCACCATCCAGTTCGTGCTGCAATTGTTCGAGAGAAAGATTGATATTGTTCAGCGGGTTGCGCACTTCATGCGCCAGGGTTTGCACAAGGCGACCCGCAGCGGCTAATTTCTCGGCCTGCAATGTGGCTTTTTCCGCCTTCTTCAATTCAGTTATGTCATGAAGCAAGCCGTGTATATATTTCTGTCCGTCGATCTCAATCTCGGTAGACAGGGACAGAATGCAATATTTTTTCTCCCCTTCATTGGATCCAAGTTCTATCTCCCGGTCGTTTACAATACCTGTTTGAGATAGTTGCCTTTCGATGTATTCATTTTCTTTTTGCTCCAAAAGATCATAGAGACTGACTGACGAAAGCTGACTTCTTGTGGATTGGAGAAGTTTGCAGGCAGCATCATTGGCGTCGCGGAATTTTAGTTTTTCGGTAGCCAGGAAAACGGCATCCTTAGACCTCTCAAAGATGTTCCTGTATTTTCTTTCATTCGCCCTTAGTGCTTTTACCGACGCCGCCCGTTCGAGGGAATAACGGATACAGCGCTCGACCTTTTCGACGTTCAGTTCGGATTTCACCAGGTAGTCCATGGCTCCTGCCTGCATGGCTTCCCGGTCAATGTACTGGTTGCCTTTCCCGGTGAGCAGCACCATGGGTTCCTGGCATTGAAGCGCTACGGCATCCTTGATCAGGTCGAGACCTGTTTTTGCACCCAGGTAATAGTCTATGAAATAAAGATCATAATTACCGTTCCTGATGTGATTGATGGCATCGCTGTATTTGAAACACCAGTCGATCCTGAATTTCCGGTCCTCTATTTTCTTGATGTATTCACTGGTCAGAAAAAAATCGTCTTCATCATCATCGATGATCAGGATCCTGGTATTCTGAATGGATTCGGACATAAGTCAATTTTGTTTTTCGGGAAGAGTAAGATAAAACTGCGAGCCCTTCCCTGGCTCGCTCCGCGCATGAATTGTTCCTTTATGATTTTCCACAATCTTCTTGCATATGGCAAGGCCAATACCTGAGCCTGGATATTCCGATTTTCCATGCAGCCGTTGGAAGATTTGAAATATTTTATGTGCATATTCCTGTTCGAAACCGATACCCAAGTCGCTAACTGTGACCAGATAATACGTTTTATTGGATTTGAGGTGCTGTGATAATTTCTGTTCTGTTGTTAATTCCTGGCTGGAGACAGCGATGAAGGGTGACTGATCTTGTTTTTTAAACTTGATAGCGTTGCTCAGCAGGTTGTTGAATAACTGCCGGAGCTGGGAGGGATATCCTTCGATCTGTGGCAATTTATTTATTTCTATCACGGCGCTGGATTCATCTACTTTAAGTTCGAGGTCGGCTTTCACTTCGGTGAACAGTTGATTGAGATCTACCTTGATTGAAGGCTCGGTGATCCTGTTGGTTCTTGAAAATTCCAGAAGGTTGTCTATGAGCAATCTCATGTTGTCTGTCGCGGCAAGCATCCTGTTCAGGTAGTTTTCACTTTCCTGGTTGATATCATCTCCGAGTTTCTCACGCAATCTTTCACTAAAAGAAGTGATCTTCCGAAGTGGCTCCTGCAGATCGTGTGATGCGATGTAAGCAAATTCCTCAAGTTCCTTGTTCGACCTATCCAGTTCCTGGATTTTCTCTTCAAGTTTTTGCTCATGGTCACGAACCTGGGTAATGTCGTGGGTAACACCAATGAGCTTTAATGTGCGGCCGGCATTTCCTCTAACCGGTTTGCCCTTTGTATACAGGATGAGTTCGTCGTCCTGCCCGTTAATTATGGAATAAGTAAAGCTGAAGCCGGTGTTGTTACTAATTGATTCGCGGATGACCCGGTGATAACCAGCCCGGTCTTTGTCTACCACGTGTTGAAGATAGAAATCCAGGCTTTTGTTTATGGGCGCGCTGACTTTGTAGCCGAAGATCCTCGACATACCATCGGACCATTCCATATTTCCACTACTGATATCGAGGCTCCACGTGCCAAAACTCAGTCTTTGTTCGGTTTCATCAAGCAATTCCCTGATGGCAACGAGCTCGCTCAGGTTGTTATTTGGCTGAAAAACCTCATCGCCAAGACTATCCATAACACCTAATGATTATTAAATTCCTGGTACTGTTTCATTTTGTTGTACAGGGTTTTGCGGTCGATGTTGAGCAGTTTGGCAGCCTTGCTTTTATTGAAATTGGCCTGTTTGAGCGCTTCTATTATCATTTCGTATTCCGCATCAATGCTCGCAGCCTTGAGCGTGGTTTCGTCAAGGACGGTGCGAGCGGGAGCGGAAGGTGTATGATTCACGCTGTGAGGAGAAGAAATATTTACCGTGGGAACGGCTGCTGGTTCAGCCGTGGTGTCGAATGACAGTTTGTTGAAATTTACGATTTCAAACGGTAAAGACCGGTCTTCGATATAATCACCATCGGTGAGCAGGGTAGCGCGTTTCACCACGTTCTTCAGTTCCCTCAGGTTGCCGTACCAGACATATTTTTGAAATATGTCTTCCACTTCGGGTGAAAATCCCTTCACCCTTTTATTCAATTCTTCGTTTGTGAGCTTCAGAAAATGACGGGCAAATGTCATGATGTCTGCCTTTCTCTCCCTCAATGGTGGAATGGTCATACTGAATTCATTGAACCTGTGGAAAAGGTCTTCCCTGAACTTTCCTCGTTTGGAGGACTCCCACAGGGGTTCGTTGCTCGCTATGATGATCCTTACGTCCAGGTCAATATCCCTGGTTCCGCCCACCCTGCGCATCCTTCTTTCCTGTACAACCCTCAGCAGGGAGATCTGGATGTCGTAGGAAAGGTTGGCGATTTCGTCAAGGAAGATCGTTCCGCCATTGGCCAGTTCAAAGCTCCCTGTTTTCTGATTCAGGGCACCGGTAAAAGCTCCTTTTTCGTGTCCAAACAACTCAGATCCCGCGAGTTCTTTGGATAATGCGCCACAATCTATGGCCACAAACGGCTTCTGGTGTCTTTTGCTCCTCTTATGTATCTCCTGCGCAATCGCCTCTTTACCACTTCCACTTTCGCCATAGATGATCACACTGTAATTGGTCGGCCCTACAAGTTCTATCTGTTGAACGATTTGCTTAAATGCAATGCTGTCGCCAAAAATATATTTATCCGCCGTACCACTCTCATTGGGCCGCGAATCCTTACGTTCAAAGCCCGAAGGCTGAACCGGTTCGGATTCAACGAACTTCCTGGTGTCTTTTTTATCCAGGGCTTTGCGGATCGTCAGGATGATCTCATCGGGAAACAGGGGTTTGGTGATATAATCATAGGCCCCCAGTTTCATCACTTCCACCGCGATCTTTATATCACTGTATCCTGTAATGATAATTACCGGCAGGTGAGGGTATTTTTCCTTGATCTTCACCAGCATGGTTTTTCCATCGATATTGTCCAACCTGAAATCACAAAGGACAAGCTGGTATTCTGTTGTATCTAAAAGTTCAATGGCCCTTTTTGAAGTGTTGGCTTCATCAACTTCATATCCGTGTTTTGAAAGAAAACGCTTCAGCAGGAGGCACATATCCCTGTCATCGTCTATCACTAAAATTTTTTGCATGAAAGTTTTTTTACTTTTTAATTCTTTGTGGAATTCAATGACTATGCCCACAAAGCCCTCATCTGGGCAACAGGGATCTGGAGCAATTCGCGGTATTTCGCCACTGTCCGCCTCGCAATACTAAATCCTTTTTGCGACAAAATCGCCACTAACTGCTGGTCCGTAAAGGGCTTTTGCTTGTCCTCGGTTTCTATCACTTCTTCAATGGTGGTCTGGATCACCCTGTTACTGATGGTTTCACCCTCTTGATTGATTATTCCTTCAGTAAAAATGTCTTTAAGCAAGAGCGTTCCGAAATGCGTTGACACATACTTGTTACATGTTATCCGGGACACTGTTGAAATATCGACGCCCACCATTTCAGCAATATTTTTCAGGATCATCGGCTTGATCAGTTTGATGTCGCCTTCCCTGAAATATTCATATTGCAGCTTAACGATCGCCCTTACGACCTTCAACATGGTGCTTTCTCTCTGCTTAATGGCAGAAACAAACCATTGTGCCGCGTTCAATTTGTTGCGGAGGTATTGTTTAGTGGCCTTGTCTGCCTGTTTGTTGCCTTCGGTGGTCTTCACATTTTCCATCCAGGACTGATTGATGTGCAGGGTGCTGGAACGCTGGCGATAAAGTGATACCTCCAGTTCATCGCCATCGAGGTTGACAATAAAGTCGGGCATGATCTGCTGGTTGGGCTGAAATGATTCAGTGTTCTCAGTAATTGGCTTCATCTTAAGAGAAGCCAGCAACTGAAGCACAATCCTCAGTTCATCATCTTCAATCTTCAGGTTCTGCATGATGCGGTCCATGTTGCGACTTCCCAGGTCAGGAAAATGTTCTTCAAGAAGGCGAATGGCCATTTTAACGTCAGGCCTTTTCACATTCATCCTGTGGAGCTGCAAAAGCAGGCATTCCCTGATACTCTTTGCTCCGATGCCCGGAGGATCGAGCTGCTGAATCTTACTCAGGCTTTCCTCCAATTCGCTGATCTCGATCCATGTGTTGTTCCTGAAACTCAGATCATCGGCAACGGCAACCAGTTCCTGATCCAGGAGGCCGTTTTCATTGAGGGAATCAATAAGATAGGTGGCAAGCTGAATGTCCCGTTCATTTGTGTACATCAGTTTGAACTGCTGTTTCAGCACCTCCCTGAAATCAGTCGTTTCGGGCAGTGGTCTGTCGGGCACTTTTTCGGTATTGAAGTAATTCTCATATTCCGTTTTGTAATCAGGAACATCATCATAACCATGTTCTTCCCAGTCACTGAAATCCTGGGCATCTTCCTTTGCGAACTTGTCCACTTCTTCATTTTCTTCCGGAGCATTTTCTTCAAGCAGGGGATTTTCCTCAATCTCCTGTTCAATCCTATGCTCGAGTTCGATGGTATTTAGATGGAAGAGGTTTAGCAGCTGGATCTGCTGGGGTAAAATCTTTAACTGCTGTTTCTGGGCTAAGTGTTGGTGGAGCATACTTCGTGATTTAGTACTAATAGATTTGCAAGGAAGACACCAAAAATCAGGAACGCAGGGAATTTCTTTTCGCATGCAGAAACAGCCTCAATTTCTTCCTTAAATGATTCTTATTTGTTATATTTAAGAGGCTGCTCTCAAATCTTTGGTTGGTCGGCTGTAGAAAACTTTCCCCGTTATGGGGTAATAAGAAGGTTATTAAGCCTGTAAAGATCGTACAGCATGAGGACGATGAAACCCAATTTCGCTTACATCAACATAGCCTTCCTTATATCCATTGCCGTACTTACTATTTTGTCCTTCCTCTTCTATCAGCGCAGCACCTTCACATCTGCGATACTCCAAACAGCTTGACGAAAGTTATAACGTGATCCTGGCTCTCAAGCGTCTCGATCAAAGAATGCTGGAACTGGAAAATTACAGCAGGGGTTTTATGCTTTCCAGGGATTCGGCCTTTCTCACTTTATTTGCCGCAAGCCGCGATAGTTTGGTCCCCTCACTGACCACCCTGCAAAAACTATTCGCCTCCAAGCCCGAACAGAATAATCTTCTGCAGGTAATGAAAAGCACCATTAGTTCCCAGCTGAATGTGTACCAGCGAAACAACCGTAATGTTTCAAAGATGGATTCTGCCAGCACCGAGATTGCGGTATTATGGTCAAAGAAACAAATGGATACGTTCAGGCTGGAAACAAAAAGGATCGAAGATGGTGAAATGAAACTCAGAGATCAGCTCTTCAAAAACAAACAATTTTATGAGAAGGTTTTCCCTGGCTACTTCAATATCATTTCTCTGTGGGCAGGTATCATTACGCTCGTGTCCTTTTATTTCATTCATCGTGAGATGGGCATAAGGTCCAGGTACCAGACCGAACTCGAAAAAAAAGTGCAGGAACTCAACCGCTCCAACAGCGAGCTGGAGCAATTCGCCTACATCGCCTCGCATGACCTTCAGGAACCGATGCGAAAGATCAGGACATTTACAGACAAACTGAAATTCAAATTCAGGGAAGAGCTTCCCACAGACCTGAAACTGGTTGTT
>Ga0193753_10001785_pt1 | contig 17975 bp, 15 predicted proteins | sample H1c2metaG_FD_144925 | JGI IMG/M metagenome (GOLD analysis project Ga0193753, IMG submission 144925) | Soil microbial communities from a riparian zone of the East river system, Colorado, United States - H1c2 | ecosystem: Environmental > Terrestrial > Soil > Riparian zone | place: USA: East...
CGCGGAGAGGACGAGCCGGCCGAGTGGTTGCAGGAGTTCCCGCTCGGGCGCGCCGAGGTCTTTTCGCAGGAACGGGACGAGCTGCAGGCGACGCTGTCGGTGCTGCAGGGCGAGGACGAGACGGAGCTCGTGCAGACCTTGGAGTACGGCCTGACCGAGGCGCTGCAGGTGGAGCTGGAGCTTCCCTGGAGCCGCGAGCATGAGCCCGACGGCGAGCAGGGCCTGCGCGGCTTCGGCGTGGGAACCTTCTACGCGCCCTTCTCCGACCTGGCGCGGGGCACGCTCGGCTTCGGGTTGGAGCTGGGCGTGCCGCTGCACGGCGAGGAGCCCGAGCTGGAGGCCTTCGCGGTGACGGCGCGCCGCTTTGCGTCCTGCGAGCTGCACCTCATGCTCGGCGTCGCGCTGGAGGACGGGGACACCAGCGCGCTCTACGGCCTCTCGGCGGTCGGCCCGGGCGACGGGCTGCACCCGCTGCTGGAATTCGTCGGCGAGGACGACGCCGCGCGGCTCTCGCCCGGTGTCGTCTGGCAGCCCGCAGAGGGTTTGCAGATCGCGCTCGGCCTGCCCGTCGGCGTCACGAGCGCGGCCGAGGACTGGGGCATCGTGCTGCGCCTCACGCTCGAGCGCTAGCGGCACGTCACTTCGCGGAGCGCGGGCGGTTGTCCATCGCTAACCTGCGCCGCTTCCTGGAGCTGAAGCGGCAGCTGGACCCGGAGCGCCTGCTGCAGACGAATCTCTCGCGCCGCCTCTTTGGTTAGACGTCGCGCGTGCCGGAGCTGCGGCGAGAGGGAGCGCGGCGAATGTAGGAATTTATCGCGGCGAACCGCCGAGACGGGCCGCGTTCCTGTCTTCTTGCTGGGCAAGCGCCTCGTATTCGGCAGCCTTGGACGGGTTGCCGCGAGCTCGCTCCTCGCCAGCGGCCCATCGGTACTGCGCCGCAGCCTGACGATAAGTGTCCGATAGGGTGCTCGATTTCCGGAGTGCCGGTTGCGATGTCGAGAATCCCATCGAGCCAGCCGCGCGCGAAGTCGCCAACGCTTCGCTCTGCGCCGAAAGCTGCCTCAGAGAAGTCGCCAATGTCTCGAAGAGCGAACGATACTGATCGCGATTCATATCGGTGGTGGATGTCCTTCGGTCGTAAGCGTCGATCCGATTCCGCAATTCTTCCTTCTGCCTGTCCATGCTGCCGTCGAGCGCGACGACGTCCTGATGGAGGTCCTCCATCCACTGCGACACCAAGTCTCCTGCTTCCTGAGAAGGGCCGGGATCCGCGAGCGCGCTGGTAAGCAACCGATTCGCCAGCTCATCGTCAAGCTGTTCCTCCGAGAGGCGAGTCTTCATTGCAAGTCCCATGTCCTGCAACGTGACATCCATGTCGCCCGCCGGTCGAGTCGAGGGAAACGAGACGATCTCCGGTACGGCCAAGTCATTCTCTGACCAATACTCGACCGAAACACCCTTCCCGGAAAACACGACGGTTCTCGGTATGTGGTGCGACGGCTCGGTGGTTCCTGTCCGAATGCGGTCTCCCTCCGGAACGGGGAACGGATTCGGATCGAACCCATCGCCCGCGTCTCCAGGAGTCGATCCGGTCACCAGCAGTGCGTCTGAACTCGCCCACAGACCCAATGGATCGGCATCCGCCTCCAGTCTCACAGACATTGCATAGAAGTCGGCTCGACCAACATGAGTTCCGAGATCTTTCCTGATCGTATCGGCCTCCATCCGGGCCAGGTCCATCGCCTGGCACCATGCGTCTGGTGAGACTCCGGTCCCGTTCCGCACCTGGAACTGGAGTTCAACTGCATCTGGATCCTTGCCTAGTTCGATCATCTTGATCTGGAAATCGACCTCGTCAAGGTCGTGGAGCTGAAGAATCTCGTCGTGCGTGAATTCGTCCCGCATTGTCTCGAGCTCTTTCAGCCTTTCGTCATGAGTGGTGACCACCCGCGCGCCTTCTGCGGCAAGTCTGACGCGATCCCGCCGACCTTCCTCGATCAATGCCACGCCTTGGAGCAGTTCACCCCCGCGGTCTAGCCATTCCGCGACTTCATTCGCTCTCTGGAATGTCGGCATGGTGCCATTCCGCTTCGCCACGGAGGCGACCTCGCCCAGCAGGAAACCGGCGCCGTTCGTGCCGGCCGCCGTCTCACCGGCAAGTGCCATGACGAGATCCTGGGAAAGAACATAGGTGCCGCGGATGACTCTGCCCGTGACCTTGCCGGGTCGGGCCAACGCTTTATCGGCGGCGGCGATGACGCCATCCGCTGTGACCTTCGCGACTCGTGCAACGCCTTCGGCAATCTTCCATGTGCCCTCCGAAGCCCGGTCATCATTCCACTGGACGATCTGCCGACGCAGGTCGCTCAGCTTCTTGGCCATGGAGTCCGCGTCGTGTCTTCTTCGATCCGTCTCTTCGATCATTCTCTCGCACTCCAGGCGGCGAGCGCAGAGACGCTCGAAGTCCTCGAATGAGACGCCTACAGCTGTGAGGCGTGCGACTTGCACGGCTCTTCCGATGGCCACCGCGTCCTGAACCGAGACAGCCGCGGCGCTGGCCTGCGACAGGTCCACGGCGATGACACCCGCATGATCTGGCGCAGGTTGCGACTCCTGTGCCCCCGTGCTCTGCGAGCCGAGCAAGATCACCAGCACGAGCTGACAGCCCATGGCGCGCACGGGATTTCCGCGACCGCTCACGAAGGCAGCCGCCAATCAGAGGAGCGTCGCCGGATCCACGCGAGCATTCCGAACCGTACCGGATCCGGAAACGCGCCCGTGAGAGCGATCGCCGCCCGCATGGCCTCCACGCGTTCAAGGGTCAGTTGTCGTTGAAACTCGGAAGACAGGAGCACCTTGGCCTCTTCGGAATCCTTGTCACCGGCGAGGCCGCCATGCCTTGCCTTGAACCATCTCCGCGCTTCCTCCGAAATGCGTCCATCATCGAGATATGCGCGCACCCTGCCTGCGAGGAGCGCGTATTCAGGCCGGTTCGCGCCGGCGATGAGTTCATCACACATTCTGGCCGACAGTTCGAGCAATCTCATGTGCAGCCAGGCGAGAAATCCGTCGGAAGGCTCGGCTCTCGACCTGGCCATCTCGGCGGCGGACGCAGTCATGAAGTCATGCCGCATGAGCTGGCGATCCCATGCAAGATAGACGGTCAATTGCTTTCTCGCATCCAGCGCTCGCCACGCATCCTCGAATCGAGCCAACTCGGTGTCCACCAGAGGTCCCATGGACCCACTCAACTCCGCAGGAGCAGGGCCCTCGCGATCCCGGACATAGCGCAACCAGCCGCGCACGAGCGAGCCGTCCTCGATATTTTCGAGTTCTGGCGCGAGGCGCAGCGAATCTGCAAATTGCAGCAACACTTCCAGTTTCAGGACGTTCACCGCGGTGTAGTCGGCGACGATGCCCGCCCTGCGACCGTCGAGCCACGCCGCAACCATGCCGGCTGCTCTTCGCGTCGAGGGCGACCAGGCCGGCTCGTCCAGTTTTCCGGCAATGTGCCGAGCAAGGGATGCCTGCAAACTCGGAAGCAGCTCCCCCTGTTCGCGAACCGAAAGGTCGAGGAAGTACTGTCGGTGGCGGAGGAGACTGGCCTCGATTCTTGCCTTGCACCGCTCGAAGACGGGATTTGTTCCCGCCGAGGCAGGATTCTCCGCCAGGAGACCTCGAAGCCACTCTCCGTCAGCAAGGGAGTCCAGGGTGATGCCGAGTTCTCCAGGCGCCTCCGCGGGCGAGGGCAACTGGGCCCGAGCTGACTGGCCGCTGGCCATTGCCGAAGCAAGGATGACCGCGAGTATCGGGAACCGTCTCATCGGCGTCTGCCCCCTTGCGGTCACGGCGCGCTGCCCGGTGACTTGGTCGATGCAGGCGCGGCATCATGTCCCATGATGACGGACGGGGAGCTGGCGATGAGTCTCTGTAGCTTTCGTCGGACTGCCGAATGAAGCTGCGCGACCTGAGCCTCGAGGTTGCCCGTCAACTTGAGAGCCTCGTTGCCGATCTGCACTTCCGTTTCACCCAGCGCTTCGGCGAACTCTGACGAGAAATCCCGTTTCGACCTGAGAATCACATTAGAAGACTTCAGTAAAGTGTCACCTTTCGCCTTCGACTCCGTGGATACCTCGAAGGCCTCCTGCATGCGCCTGACGCTGGACTCGATGTCAGCAGGCGCGGAGACCAACCCCTGGAGCTGCATGAGGCCGAGTCGGCGTGCGGCTTCCTGCCGCACTTCGCTTGCCTCTCGCTGCTTCTCACCGGCTTCGTCCGCAAGCCTCGCGCATTCCTCCTGCCAGCGAAGGTAGGTCGGCAAGAATTCTTCCGCTTGCGCCACGAGAAGCTCGGTCACGGGCGCCAGGACTTTCTCCCGCTCGATGCGCGCAGCTTCATTTACCAGGGCGACAACCGCACGGTCGATCTTGACTCGAGTTTCGCGATTGGATGTCCATATCTCTGCGGCTTCTTCCAACTCTGGTGAAGCTTGGCGCCATCTGTATCCCGCCTCATAGAGAGTTGCATCCAATGCCGCCTTGCGCTCTGCCTTCACGCGGGTGACCAACTGCCTCAACGGCTCGGGTGCAGCCTCGGTATCGAGTTCCGCTCCCAGGTAGCCGAACACGCGAGCGGTGTCGATCCGGCCTCGCATCAGTTCCGCGTCCTTCTGCATGTAGACGCCTATCCGGTTTCCTGGATAAGCGTACAGGTGCAGAAACGGATCATTAGACCCGAAGTCTTCCCACGCATTCTCGAAGGCGCACGTCCGCGTCGTCAGCGGCGTTTCCGCATTCGCAGCGGAGATCGCGTAACTCATGGAAGTCCGATTTCCCGAAGAATCCAGAATCACGCCGCTGATGCAGAAATCCACGGATGGCGTCGGAGCAAGCGAGACATAGGCCGATTCCACCGCAGGATTCCGGCGAAGCGCCGAGACGACGCGACATGCAAGATAGGTCCGCTCGAAATCGCGCAAAGCGCGTTGCGGCTCGTCAAGCGTGTCGTAATGCGCTACATCGAAGGGAATCACGGCAACCGTGACCCTGCAAGAGACATCGGCAGCCACCGTCGGGTGTTGCCAACGGTTATTCTCGAGGTCGGCTTGAAGTCCCTCGAGTTCCCGGTCGAGGTCCCGGTTGAGGTCCCCCCGGGTCGTGCATCCGGCCATCGCCGGAATGAATATGACGGTGATCACGAGCGTGCATACCTTCATGATATGTGACATGACATGCCCCTATTTCGAGTTGTCGCATGTCGATGTCTTGGCCTGCGACCTGGCCATCTCGCCTCCTGCCCACTCCATCCGGGACGCACACTTCGCTCAATACGAGGACGAGATCGTCGCCGAGCTCGTCAGGCCTTCAACCCCATGGTCCTGCCGATCGGGAGGCGCCGCAAGGTATCATGATCCAACGTCACTTCGCGCCGCGCGCGCGGTTGTCCCCGGCATGGATCCAGCCCACGGATCGCGCCGCGCGCGCCTCGCAGCCCGCCGCTTCGCGCCGGTCGCCGCGCTCCCTCGCGATGGCGTTCCTCCCCGCGTGCTACGTGCTGCGCCCCTCGCACGGCGCCGGCGAGGCCGCCTTCCGCGGCCCGCGCGTGAGCCGCGCCAGCGATGTCGCCGTGTCCGAGGGCTACCGCATCGAGCTGGTGGCGGAGGGCCTGTCGCTGCCCTCGGGCGTCACGTTCGACGCGCAGGGCACGCCGTGCGTCGTGGAGTCGGGGTACTCGACCGGCGGCGTGCAGGCCACGCCGCGCCTGCTGCGCCTGAACGCCGACGGCACGCGCAGCGAGATCGCGCGCGGGGGCGACAACGGGCCGTGGACCGGCGTCGCGTTCCACGACGGCGTGTTCCTCGTGGCCGAGGGCGGCTCGGCGTCCGGCGGCCGCATCCTCTCCGTCACCGCGGAGGGCCGGGTCACGCCGCTCGTCGCGGACCTGCCCAGCATGGGGGACCACCAGACCAACGGTCCGGCCGTCGGCCCGGACGGCCGCATCTACTTCGGCGTCGGCACCGCGACGAACTCGGGCGTCGTCGGCGCGGACGACGCGGCCTTCGGCTGGCTCGGCAAGCATCCCGAGTTCCGCGACATCCCGGCGCGCGACATCCACGTCTCGGGACAGCGCTTCGAGATCGGCGACCCGCGCCCGGGACATTCCGGGCGCGTCGCGACCACGGCCTTCCAGCGCTTCGGCGAGGCGGCCGGCCCGGGTGCGCTCGTCCGCGGCGCGCTGCCGTGCACCGGCGCGGTGCTCTCCATCGCCGCGACGGGCGGCGACCTCCAGCTCGTCGCGTGGGGCCTGCGAAACCCGTTCGGCCTCGCCTTCCGTGCCGACGGCACGCTGCTCGTGACCGAGAACGGCCTCGACGAGCGCGGCAGCCGGCCGGTGTGGGGCGCGCCCGAGGCGCTGTGGGCGATCGAGCGCGGGCGCTGGTACGGCTGGCCGGACTACACAGCGGGCATCCCCATCGACAGCGACGACTTCGCGCCGCCCTCCGGCCCGGTGCCGGCGCGGCTGATCGAGGACGAGCTGCCGCCGCCGCCGCAGCCGCTCGCCCGGTTCGCGTGCCATTCCTCCGCGGACGGACTCGACGTGTCGCGCAGCGACGCCTTCGGCCACGTCGGGGAGGCCTTCATCGCGCTCTTCGGCGACCAGGTCCCGGCGACGGGCAAGCTGCTCGCACCCGTGGGCTGCAAGGTCGTGCGCGTGGAGCTGGACAGCGGCGCGGTGGAGGACTTCGCCGTGAACCGCGGGGACGTTCCGGGTCCGGCGAGCTGGAGCGGAATGCACGGGCTGGAGCGGCCCATCGCGGTGCGCTTCGACCCGGGCGGCGAGTCGCTCTACGTGGTGGATTTCGGCGTGCTCTCGCAGGAGGGCAGCCAACCCGTGCCGCGGCCCGGCACCGGCGCGCTGTGGGCGATCCGACGCCTCGCGTCCGCGCAGGGCGGGACGGCGTCGCCATGAACGGAACCAGCGCGCCGCGCGTCGCCTTGGTCTTCGTCGCACTCGCGGGGCTCGCGGCCGTCGTGGCCGCGTGCGGCGCGGGCCGGCGCGGCGAGCCGCTCGTGCAGGCTCTCGACCTCGCCGACCCGGCCGTCGCCCGCGGCCGCATCGTCTACGCGCACCATTGCGAGGCGTGCCATCCGGGCGGGGAGGCGGGTCTCGGTCCGTCGCTCAACGACAAGCCGCTGCCGGCTTTCCTCATGCGCTTCCAGGTGCGGCACGGCCTCGGCGTGATGCCCGCCTTCCCTCACGACGCGTTCGGCGACCGCCAGCTCGACGACCTGATGGCCTTCATCAAGGCCCGGCGCGCCCTGGAGCCGCGCTGACGGAAGCGCCGGCTTCGCTCGCCGCACGCGGCGACGCTCGCGACCGTCGATCACCGCGACCGTCGGGGGCTCACCGCAACCGTGGCGACCCTTGGCGTTCGTTGCGGGCGGCACCGCCACGAACGTCCGCCGTGGGGGTTTACCCGCGAGCGCCACCCGGGAGTTCCACCGTGACCGCCCCTCGCACCAACGTCCTGCTCCTCGGGCTCCTCTTCGTCGTGATGGGTCTCACCATCGCGGGCACGTTCATCGGGGCGACGGTCTCGGCGAAATGCGGCGGGCGCACCATCTCCGCGGAGTCCGGCAACCTGCTCAGCCCCGCGCGGGTCGTCGTGAAGCCTGGCGGCGCGGAGGTGGAGCTCGGCTCACGGCGCGCCACGGTGCGCGCGGACCGCATCGAGCTCCCGGGCAACGAGACGCTGCTCATCCCGACCCGCTGCAAGCGCATCACGCTGCGCGAGAGTGGCGAGGGGATCAGCGTGGTGCTCGACGGCGTGCTGGCGCGCTGACGGTCCGCGGCGCGGCGCCCCCGCGCCCGACGTGAGCGCCCGCGCGCCGGACCTTGGCGCCCGCGCGCCGGACCTTGGCGTCGCGCGGCGGGCTTGCGGACGCCTGCCCCAGGAGTCCGCGGATCGACCCGGGAGCGCGGCGGATCTGCTCCAGCGTGCACTGCGCCGGTGACTTGTCGGGGCGCCAGCGCAGGAATCTGCTGCCGTGGCGGAAGCGCAGCTCGCTCACCTGGTTGTACTCGACCTCCACCACGAGCTTCGGGCGCAGCGGCCGCCACTCCGCGGAGCGCGCGGTGCTCCAGCGGCTCGGGCCGCCGGGCGCGCGCCCCGTGAAGCCCGGCGGCGCCACGAGCTTCTCCAGCTTCGGCGTGAGCCGGCGCCGCTCCTCTGCCGAGAGGCTCGACGTGAAGCCGACGTGGTGCAGCAGGCCCTCGTCATCGTGCAGGCCGAGCAGGAGCGAGCCGACGATGCGGCTGCCCTGCCCGTACCGGAAGCCGCCCACGACGCAGTCGGCCGTGCGGCGCTGCTTCACCTTCTGCATCGCGCGGCGCTCGCCGGACGCGTAGGGCAGCTCCAGCCGCTTGGCCATGACCCCGTCGAGCGCCTGCCGCGGAGCCAGGAACCAGGCGCGTGCGGTGCGCGCGCTGCGCGTGGCCGGCGACAGGGCGAAGGCCGGCCGGCCCGCGAGGTGCGCTGCCGCGAAGACCTCGAGGCGTTTGCGGCGCTCCTGCAGCGGCAGCGCGAGCAGCGAGCGCCCGCGCTCGTCGGCGAGCAGGTCGAAGACGATGAACAGCGCGGGGTGCTCCGCGGCGAGGCGCTTCACGCGGCTGGCGGCGGGGTGGATGCGCGCCAGCAGCTGGTCGAAGGAGAGCCCCGCGCCCTGCGGCACCGCGATCTCGCCGTCGAGCACGAAGCGCCGCGCCCGCAGCGCCGCCGCCGCCTCGATCAGCTCCGGGAAGTAGCGCGCCAGCGACTGCCCGGACTTGGACTGCAGCGCAAGCGCGGCGCCGTCGCGGTAGAGCAGCCCGCGGAAGCCGTCCCACTTCGGCTCGTACTGCCAGCCGGCGCCCGCGGGCAGCGCGTCGACGGCGAGCGCCTCCATGGGGGCGAGCGGCGGCTGCCACGGCAGTCCGGGCAGCGCGGGCCAGCTGCCGCCTGCCGCCGGAGTCAGCACGGACTGGGGGAGTGCGGACGATTCCGCGCGACCGCGTGCAGCAGCTCCTGGAGCGAGCGCACGTCCGCCGGCTTGGTGAGGTGCCGGTCGAAGCCCGCCGCCATCGAGCGGCGCACGTCGTGCTCCTGCCCCCAGCCCGTCAGCGCGGCGAGCGTCACGCCGGCCAGGTCCGCGCGCCGGCGGATCCGGCGAGCCACCTCCAGCCCGTCGATCCCCGGCATGCCGAGATCCAGCAGGACGAGCTCCGCGCGCGCCTCGTCGAGCCGCGCGAGCGCGTCCTGCCCGCCGTAGGCGATGCGCACCCGTGCGCCGAGCAGCGCGAGCATTCCCGCCAGGCTGTCGGCGGCGTCGCGGTTGTCGTCCACGATGAGGACGTCCACGTCGCTCCGCTCGGCGGCGCGACGCTCGGACGGCCCCGGCGGCGCGGCTGCCACGGCTCGCGGGACCGGCAGCCGCACCGTGAAGCTGGCGCCCTTGCCGGTGCCTTCGCTCGCGACGCTCACCGTCCCGCCGTGCAGCTCGACGATGCTGCGGACGAGCGTGAGGCCGATCCCGAGGCCGCCCTGCGAGCGCGCGCTCGCCTGGTCCACCTGCACGAACATGTCGAAGACGCGCGGCACCATCGCGGGCGGGATGCCGATGCCGTTGTCGCGCACGACGACGACGAGCTCGCCGCCGTCCATGCTCGCGTCCAGCTCGACGAGTCCGCCCGGGTCCGTGTACTTGGCCGCGTTGTTGAGCAGGTTGGAGAAGACCTGCGCCAGCCGCACTGGGTCCGCCTCGAGCTGCGCGCCGAGGGGCGAGGCGGAGATGGTGAGCCGGTGCCGCGCCGCGTCGAGGAGCGGGCGGCTCGCCTCGACCGCCGTGCGGATCACGTCCGACACGTCGACGAGCTTCCTGCGGAGCTCGATCTTGCCGCGGGTGATGCGGGAGACCTCGAGCAGGTCGTCCACGAGCCGCACGAGGTGGCCGGCCTGGCGCTCGAGCATCGCGACGATCTCCGTGGTCGCGTCGGGATCGCCGGCCTGCAGGCGCAGGGCGTGCAGCGCGTTGCAGATCGGCGCCAGCGGGTTGCGGAGCTCGTGTGCCAGCATCGCGAGAAACTCGTCCTTGCGCTGGTCGTTGGAGCGCAGCGTGGCCTCCGACAGCGCGCGCTCGGCGAGGTGTCCGCGCGTCCGGTACTGCCGGTCGCGTGCGCGCAGCGCGCTCCGCGTGGCACTCACGAGCGCGGCCAGCCGCATCGGCCGCTCGAGGACGCTCACGTTGCCCAGCAGGTCCAGCGCACGCCCGACCGCGGTCGAGTCCGCACCCGGGCGCGCCAGGAGCAGCACCGGGAAGTCGGACCATGGCTCCTGGGTCGCCAGCCAGCGCGTCAGCGGGTCGTGGCCTTCCTGGCCGAGGGACTCCTCCGCGGCGAGCAGCGCCGCGGCCCCGCGGTCGAGCTCCGCGCTCGCCTGCTGCAGGTCCGCGCAGCGCAGCGAGGTGATGCCCGCGCGCTGGAGCACGGACGTCGCAAGCGTCGCGTCACGTCCGGTGGGCGTGACGATGAGCACGCGCCGCTCGAGGGGAGTCAGTGCAGCGTCCGTGGCAGGTCCTCTCCGCCTTCGCCGCTGCCGCCCTCGTAGACGGGCACTCCCGTGAGCACGCCGCGGAAGTGTCGCAGCGGCGGGCCCATGTGCAGGCCGCCGGAGTCCATCCAGAACTCGCGGATGGAGCGCTCGTGCGCGCCACCGCGCTTCTTGACCACCGAGATCGCCTGGCGCACCTCGCCGCGCGTCTCGAAGTAGCGCATGAGAATGACGGCATCCGCGAGGTAGCTCGCATCCACGGGCGAACTCATGTGCGCGCCGATGAGGCCGTGGTGCGCGCTGATGAGCAGGGTGGCCACGCCGGCCTGCCCCAGGTAGGCCAGCAGCTCGTGGAGCTGCACGATGAGGAAGTGCTCGCCGGGCATCGCGTTGAGGTAGCCGTTGAGGCTGTCGATGACGACGACCGTCGCGCCCCGCTGCTCCACCGCCTGGCGCACGCGGTGGACGAGTTCGCCCGGGGAGAGCTCGGCGGGATCCACCTGCAGCACCGACACGTTCCCGGCCTCGATGCAACCGGCCAGATCGATGCCGATGCCCGCGCTGCGCGAGAGCAGCGTGTGGACGCTCTCGTCGAAGGTGAAGAGCGCCGCGTGCTCGCCGCGCTTCGTCGCGGTCCACGCGAAGAGCGCGCTGAGCGAGGACTTGCCCGTGCCCGCAGCGCCCGAGATGAGCGTGCTGGTGCCGCGCTCCAGGCCGCCTCCGAGCAGCGCGTCCAGCTCGGGCATGCCGGTGGCCAGGCGCTCCATGAGGTGCGGCGAGCGGTGCTCGCTGGCCACCAGCCGGGGGAAGACGCGCAGGCCGCCACGTTCGATGATGTAATCGTGGAAGCCGCCGCGGAACCGGACGCCGCGGAACTTGACCACGCGCAGCCGGCGCCGCTCCGCGCCGTAGTCGGGATTGATCTGCTCCAGCAGCAGGACGCCGTGCGCGATGCTCTGGACCTGCAGGTCGTGGTCCGCGTTGGTCATGTCGTCGAGCAGCATGACGGTGCAGTGCCGGCCCGCGAAGAACTGCTTCAGCGCGAGGATCTGCCGGCGATAGCGCAGCGCGTTGCCGGCGAGCAGGCGCAGCTCCGAGAGCGAATCGAACACGACGCGCTGCGGCCGGGTCCGCTCCACCTCCGCCAGGATGCTGCGCGTGGTCTCGCCGAGCTCCACTTCCGAGGGGTGGAACATCGTGTACTGGTCATCGCTCGTGAGGCTCTCGTCGGACGGGGCGAGCTCGCGGATCGTGATGGCGTCCAGCGACCAGCCGTGCGAGTCGGCGACGGCCAGCAGCTCGTCGCGCGATTCGGACAGCGTCACGTACAGCACGGGCTGCCCCTGCCGCGCACCCTCGAGCAGGAACTGCATCGCGAGCGTGGTCTTGCCCGAGCCCGGCACGCCCTCGACGAGATACAGCCGGTCTGGAGCGAGGCCGCCCGACAGCACGTCGTCCAGCCCGGTGACGCCGGTCAGCGCGACGCTGCCGGACTGCTGCGCGGTGCTCAAGCGGAAGCCCTCCGGACGTGCGCGATGCGGACCGGTGTCGCGAGCGTTGCCACGAGCCGGCGCAGGCGCCTCCGGCCGAGCGCCTTCACCTTGCGCACCTGGCGGTGCTTCGCCTTGCGGCCCTTCGCGCGCAGCGCCGCTTCGATCGCGGGCGTGCGCGGCGCCTCGTCCAGCACGGCGAGGTGCATGCGCGCGTCCTGCGCGGAGCCCAGCTCGTCGGTCACGCGTCCCAGCGCCTTCACGAGCGGCCGCACGCGCTCCGCACCCAGGGCGTCGCGCGTGCCCTGCAGCAGGTCGCGCAGCTTGCGCGCCCGCTTGCGGAAGGCGTGCAGGTCATCGGCGGGGGAGCCTGCGCGCAGGCCGCGGCGCTCCTTCAGCAGGCGGCGGTGCATGCGCGCGCCGCGGCGGCCCACGACCTCGGCGAGCGGCAGGCCCGCGCGCCGGCCGCGCGCCATGGCCTGCGCCGGGCGGTCGAGGAAGTCCTGCAGGCCGTCCATGAACGCCCGGTGCTCCGGCGAGCGCAGGTGCGCGAGCAGCGAGCGCAGCTCGGCCTTGCGGCGCCGCCGCAGGTGCGCGCACAGCCTGGCGAGGTCCTGCGGGTCGCCGTCGCGGGGGCCCCGCCCGGCGATCCAGCCGAGCAGCGTGTCCACGTTGCGGAGCGCGTCGCTGCGCTGCTGGAGACGATGGAGTCCGTCGTCCCAGAACGCCACGTCGCGCCGGCGGAACACGCGCCGCGTCTGCGAGAGCAGGCAGCGCGCCCGGCGCACGGCGACGCGGAAGTCGTGCAGGGATTCCGGGCCGAGGTTCAGGTCCAGCCCGCGCTCGTGCACGCGCATCGTGGAGGTCAGCTCGCGCAGCAGGTGGCGCAGCCCCGCGCCCGCCGACATGCGCGGCGTCAGGCGCGTCGCATCGGTCGCCGACGCCAGCTCGCCTGCCCACGCCCCGCGGGGTCCGTGCTGCGGCGGGTTCTGGCGCCCGTCGTGCCGGCCCTCGCTCCCCTCGGCGCGCCAGGCGGTCCTCATGCCAGGGGCTCAGCGCCGCGCACGCCGCGCGCTCCTGTCGCGCCTGTCCTGGAGGATCTGCCTGGCGCGCTCCAGCTCCCGCCGCCGCGTCGCGGACAGCCCGCGCCCGCCGCGGTTGATGAAGTACTGGATCATGCGGATGGCCGACCCCAGGCCCTTCGGGCTCACCTTGCGGCTCGCCATGGTCCTGGCGATCGTGCGCGCATCCCTGGTGAAGGCGCCTTCCGGCGGGAAGGTCGAGACCGTGTGCACGGATCGCACCCAGAGCGCATCGCTGCCGCGCGCATGACGGCGCGCCGCCTTCTTCCGCGCCGGTGCGCGCTTCGAGGCGGAGGCTCTGCGTCTGGCTTGCATGGTGAGAGGGAGAACGTCAGCGCGCGCGGGAGGTTGCGCGGTGGGGAAGCGCGCGGCGCACGCACTCCCCGGAGGTCTGCATGAAGCTCTTCACGCTGGGTTACGGCGGCCGCAGCCGGGAAGAGGTTCTCGCGCTGCTGGCGGCGCACGGCGTGCGCACGGTGGTGGACGTCCGCCTGCGACCCGACCGCGCGAGCATGGGAGTGTGGGTGCGGGCGAAAAGCGCCGACAAGGGCATCGAGGCGTGGCTGGGCGCCGCCGGCATCGGCTACAGCTCCGTGGTCGAGCTGGGCAACCTGTTCCTCGAGCTACCGGATTGGCGGGAGCGCTACCAGTCGCTGCTCGAGGCGAGCGGAGAGCTGCTCACGCGCCGCCTCGCGGACGTGCGTGGGCCGATCTGCCTGCTGTGCGCGGAGAAGCGCGCAGACCAGTGCCATCGCCAGCTCGTTGCGGACTGGCTCGCGCGCCACGCGGGAGCCGACGTGGAGCACCTGCCGTGACCGGCGCGCCTCGCGTCGCCGCGCGGCGCGGACCTCGACCGCCGCGCCTCTCGCCGCGGCGCGGACCTCGGCCGCGGCCCGCCCCGCGGTGCTGGTCGCGACTGCCGCGCCCCGCGAGGAGACGCACGACCTTCGCCTCCAGGCGGGTCAGGCTCAGGCTCGGGCGGCGCGCCGCGGGCCGGTCCGAGGCGTGCCGCGCGGGCGGCGGCTTCACGCCGCGAAGCGCGGACTCCAGCGTTCCCTGCTCGTAGGCGGCGAGGACCGCGGGGTGGATGTAGTAGGCGCGGCAGACGGCGCGCGTGTTCCGCAGCTGCTGTGCGACGCGATCGATCGCGCGCACGACGTTGGCGCTGGCGGCCTTCCTCGTCCGCGCGGCGCCGAGCTCGAGCAACGCTTCGCACGCCAGCACCGTTCCCGCCCAGGTGCGGAAGTCCTTGGCGCTGAAGCCGTCGCCCGCGATCGCACGGATGTAGTCGTTCACGTCGCCCGAGCCGACGGACTGCCGGCGTCCGTCGTCGTCGAGGTACTGGAAGAGGTGCTCGCCCGGGAGTGACTGGCAGCGTCTCACGATGCGCGCGAGCCGGCGATCCGCCAGGCCCACGCGGGTGTGCTGGCCGCTCTTGCCCTTGAACTCGAAGTGCAGCACGGGACCGCGGATCGCGACGTGCCGGTGGCGCAGCGTCGTGAGTCCGTAGGAGCCGTTGGTGCGCGCGTACTCGTCGTTGCCGACGCGGATCTGCGTGCACTCGAGCAGCCGCACGACCGTGGCGAGCACCTTGTGGCGGTCGAGCCCGGGCCGCGCGAGGTCGGCCGCGATGCGCCGGCGGATCGCGGGCAGCGCGGCGCTGAAGGCCAGCATGCGGCCGAACTTGTCCTCGCGCCGCACCTCCTGCCACGCCGGATGGTAGCGGTACTGCTTGCGGCCGCGCGCGTCGCGCCCCGTCGCCTGGATGTGCCCCCGCGCCTCGGGGCAGATCCACACGCCGGTCCACGCCGGCGGGATCGCGAGCGAGCGGATCCGCGCGAGCGTCGCCGGCCCGCGCACCCGCCGGCCGCTCGCGGTCACGTACGCGAACCCGCGGCCCGTGCGCCTCCGCGTGAGGCCCGGATCGTCCGCGCCGACGTAGCGAAGGCCCGCGCCGCGCGCCGCCGCGACGGGAGGCGGCGTCACCGGCTTGCGCGCGCTCATTGCAGTCTCCCTCGTGCGGTCCGACGCGACGGCCCGGACGCGGGGTCACCGCGACCGGGCCGTGCATGCTTGTCAGAGATGTCTGTGGCAGGACGCGCGGGCGCCGCGCCCGGTCACTCCTCGTCGTCGAGATCGACGTCCTTGTCGGTGTCGGTGTCCGCGTCCGTGTCACCGACCGTCGGCTCGCCGCGCTTGCGGCGGACGGTCTCGTCGAATTCCTTGGGCTTGCCCGGCGCCGTCTTCTCGGTGGCGTCCTCGTCATCGTCGCTGCCGCCGCTCGGCGACGACGCGCCGCCGCGCGGCGAGGAGGACTTCTGCACGCCGCCCTTGCCGGCCGGGCGTCCGGACGGCTGCGAGCCGCTCGCGCTCTTCGGATTGTCGCGGTTGGCGCCTGCGCCCTTGCTGGTGTTGCCTGGAGTCATGGTGATCGGCCTTTCCTGGTGTTGGGAACGGATGGGAACAACGACGACCCCGGCACGCGCGGGAGTCACTTGCGATAACCCGGCCGGGCCCGTGCGGTGCGCCGGCGGTCTGCGGCAAAAAGCCGCGGAAACATGCTGCGAAACGTCCGCAACCCCGGACGGCCAGCGCTCAGCTTTCTGCGGAGCCGGGGGCCGTCATCTGGCGGTGCCTCTCGGCGAGGACGGTGTCGGGCGTCACGTGGGACATCACCGCCTGGAGCTTGTTCTTCCAGCCCGTGACCACGTGATCGTCGCCCTTCATCATGGCCTCGAAGCCGGCCGCCGCCACGTCGGCCGGATCGTTCTTCTTTCCCTGGCCGACCTTCGTGTCCAGCAGGTCCGCACGCTGGAAGAAGGCGGTGTCGGTGGGGCCGGGCATGAGGCAGGTGACGCTGACGCCGCTGTCCTTCAGCTCCGCGCGCAGCGCGAGCGCGAAGGAATCGATGAAGGCCTTGCTGCCGTTGTAGACGGCCTGGTAGGTGCCGGGCATCAGGCCCGCGATCGAGCCCGTGATGAGGATGCGGCCCTGCCCGCGCGCGCGCATGCCGCGGCCGACGCGATGCACGAGGTCGAGCGTGCCCGTGATGTTGGTGTCGACGACGTGCCGGATCTCGGCGAAGGCCTGGTCGAGGAAGGCGTGCCCGAGGCCATGCCCCGCATTGGCGAGGAGCGCGTCCACGGGCCGTCCACGCAGTGCGGCGTGGAGAGTGTCCACGCCGGCCGACGTGGCCAGGTCGGTCTGCACCGCCTCGACTTCGATGGCCGATCCGCGCAGCTGGCGCGCGGCCTCCTCGATCGCGGGTTCATCCGCCGCCACGAGCAGGTTGAAGCCGTGCTTCGCGCAGCACGTCGCGAGGTGGTAGCCGATGCCGCTCGAGGCGCCCGTGACCAGGGCGAGAGGGCGCGTGTCCTGGGTCATGTCCGTTCTCCGTGACGGGATCCGGCGCTCGCCGGCCGCGGGCGCCGATTGCAACTTGCATGCCAGCGGCGGCGCGCACGCCGCGGCCTGCCGCGCACCGGAAGCGGCACCAGCCGGCGCCGCCACCCGCGGCGCCGCGAGCCCGCACGCGACTGCAATTGAAGAAAGGGGCGGCGCCGGTCAGCGACGGCGCCGCGACGCCCACGCGACGGAGGCCGAAGCGAGCGCGAGGCCGATCGCCGTCGCGATGGAGAGCCACGCACCGGCCCGGAAGCTGGCGGGTTCGTAGCGGAACTCCACCACGCGCTCGCCCGGGTGCACGGCGACCGCGCGGAGGCCCACGTTCGCGCGGACGATCTCGCGCGGCTGCCCGTCCACGGTCGCCACCCAGCCGGGGAAGTAGGTGTCGGCGAGCAGCAACCATCCGTCGGCCGACGGCGCGATCTCCACGCGCACGCGATCGGGGCGCGAGGTCACGATGCGCGCGCTGCCGATGGCGTCCGCCGCCGCCGGGGCCGGCGATCCCTGCGCAAGCACCACGCAGCGGCTGCGCGGGAAGCCCGGATCGCGCAGGGCCTCCAGGGCGAGATCGTCGTCTGCCTGCACGACGGCGCCGCTGACGAGCCGCGCGCGCGGCAGGAACCACGGGTTCTCCACGAGCTGGTAGCGCTGCCTCGGATCCTTCTCCGCGGGCACCGGCACGGGGCGCATGCCGGCGGGCGGAGGCCCGAGGTATGTCAGCACCTTGACGGCCATCAGGCCGAGCAGCGGCAGGTCGGGCTGGTCCAGCAGGCCGGCGTTGGCGGACTCGTGCGAGCGCCTCGCGAGGCCCAGCGCCGTCGAGGCCAGGCGCATCGCGTGCAGCGGCCCCATGCCGTCGTAGCTGCGCGCGTCCGACACGCCGTAGAAGGTCATGATCTCGGGGCCGACGATCGACGGCAGCATGCAGACCGTGCGGCCCTCGGGGCTCGCCTCGCGCAGCACGTCGATGACCGCCGAGTGCGGATAGAACATCTCGCGCGCCAGCAGCGGCACCATGCCCGACGCGAAGGGCAGCAGGCTCAGCCCGATGAGGGCCGCGAAGGCGATGCGCACCGACGACAGCGCGAGGCCGCTTCCGGGGCGCACGGCGAGCAGGCCCGCGACCGCCAGCAGCAGAGCGAGCTGCCACGGCGTGCCGCCCGGCGCGGGCCGTGCGGGGAAGGAGAGCCATGGTTCCTCGTCGTCCGGGCTCGCCAGCTGTCCCGAGACCACGAACGATCCGTCCGTGCCGATGGCGAGGACGCGCACCATCGTCCGCTCCGGGAGCAGCTCGCTGCGCGGGATCGCGGTGCGGAAGACGTACGTGGCGGGGGCGGCGGCCGGCGCGGGCTTCCACTGCGCGACGAGCGAGCGGTTCGTCGAGCCGTAGAGCAGCTTGATCGTCATCGGCGG
>Ga0193753_10001787_pt1 | contig 17955 bp, 19 predicted proteins | sample H1c2metaG_FD_144925 | JGI IMG/M metagenome (GOLD analysis project Ga0193753, IMG submission 144925) | Soil microbial communities from a riparian zone of the East river system, Colorado, United States - H1c2 | ecosystem: Environmental > Terrestrial > Soil > Riparian zone | place: USA: East...
ATGCCGATGGGCTTCAGGCTGCTGTTGGCGTCGGCTTCGAGCAGACGGCCGAGATGGAGGATGCGGCCAACCACCGCCATCGCCGACGCGTCCAGTTCCGGGCGCTCGCGGCGCCAATCGCGCAGCAATTGGTCGACCAGGTCGGCATCGGCGGAGGAGGGTTTATTGGCCATGCCGGAAGTATATCCATGTGAAGTATCTTGACATGAAGATATTACGGTGGAAGCATGGCCGCACCCTACGAACCGGTGCCGCGCATGCGATCGATCGCCCCAATGCCGCTCTGGCGGCTGTTGCTGTCCCTGTTCGTAGCCGCGCCGCTGCTCGCCCTCGCGCAACACAAGCCGGGCGAGACCGTCATCGAACACGGCACGGTGCGGAATGAAGAGGGCGCCGCGGTGCCGTACGAGATCGGTACGCTGTACGTGCCCGAGAACCGGAGCAAAGCGGACAGCCGTCTGATCGGCATCGGTTTCGCACGGATCAAGTCGCCGCAACCCACTGGCGCGCCGCCGGTGTTCTGGCTGCCGGGTGGTCCGGGGCTGAGCGTGCTCGACGCGTTCGCCAAGAACGACATGGGCAAGCTGCGGACCTGGCTGGGCCTGAATACCGTCGGCGACCTGGTGGTGATCGAGCAGCGCGGCTACACCGCGCGTGGCGAGATGCTCGAAGCCAGGCGGGAAGCCCTGCCGCTGGACCGACCCGCTTCGGTCGAAGCAAGCGCGCAAGCCATGCGCGCGCGCGCGAAAGCGGCGGTGGCCGCCAATCCCGGCAAGGACTTGTCCGGGTACGACATCGCCGCGTTCGCCGCCGATGTTGACGACCTGCGCCGTGCGCTCGGCTACGGCAAGATCAGCCTGTTCGGCGGCAGTTTCGGCTCGCAATGGAGCCTGGCGGTGATGCGCTTGCATCCGCGGATCGTGGCGCGCGCCGTGCTGTCGGGCGTCGAACCGCTGAACAACGGTTACGACATGCCGTCGCAGGTCTACGCATCGCTGCAACGCATCGCCTACGAGGCGGACCGCGATCCTGGCCTCAAACCCTATTTGCCGCCGGGCGGCACGATGGCGGCGCTGCGTGCCTTGCACGAACGTTTCGCGCAGGGCTCTGTGAGCGTGCCGGTCCGGGACGAAAGCGGGCAAACGCGGACGGTGGTGCTGGGCGCGGAAGATCTGCAGCTGGCGCTACTGTCGCATACGCAGGAAGCCGAGCGCTGGCCGGCTTTCATCCTGTCGCTGTACCACGGACATTACGAAGATTGGGCGCGGGAAACGATCGAAGACCGGCAGGCGGCCGACACGATCCTGATCGGCCCGCTGGCGGACAGCAGTTTGGGCGTGAGCGCCGATCGCGAGCACTTGCTGCGTACCGATCCCGCGGTGACGATGCTGGGCACCTGGAACTTCGAAGCGAACATCGCCTCTGCGCCCGACTGGCCGACGCGCGATATGGGCGACGACGTGCGCAAACCCGTACCGAGTGATATCCCGGTGATCTTCGTGCACGGCGACTGGGATACGTCCACGCCGATCGACAACACCCTCGGCCTGCTGCCGTATTTCCACAACGGCCATGCGATCCTGGTGCATCGCGGCGGGCACGACGGCGCCTTCTACCAGCTCAGGAACGAACCGGCGGCGAAACAGGCGGTGTACGATTTCCTGAAGACCGGCCGCATGCAAGGGCTGCCGACCGAAGTGGCGCTGCCGTTGCCCGAATTCGAACGGCCCGATTTCCCGCCGCCCGCTTCGCCTTTTTAGAGCGGGGCTAGCCGCGCTGCTCTTGCGTCGTCTTTCGTAGGAGCGGCTTTAGCCGCGAGCTCTTTCCCGCCAGTCGCCGCGACCTGAAGGAAAAGCTCGCGGCTAAAGCCGCTCCTGCGAAAGGCAAAGGCGAAGCAATAAAAAACCCGGCAGCCGAAGCTGCCGGGTTTGTTTTTCCGATCCGTGCGGGGAGAGAGCCGCGCGAGATCTAAGTCTTACTTGGCGACCTTGCCGGCAGCCTTGACGACCTTCTCGGCGTTGCTCTTGGCCTGCTCGGTGGCGGCTTCGAACTGGCCCTTGGCGATCTGGCCGATGGCTTCGTTGGTCTTCAGCGTCTGGCCGTAGACTTCCTGACCGGTGCTGATGGCGCGCTCGACGTTCTCGCGTGCGATCTGCACGCCGTTCGGCACGACGGCCTTCAGGGCATCGAAATCGCGGGCTTCGGCGACCTGGCCCAGGAAGGCGAAGGTGGCGTTGGCGCTGTCATTGAACGCGGCCAGCTGCAGGCCGAAAACCTTCTCGGCGTTGTCCAGGGTCAGACGGTTGATCTGAGCCGCCGTGTCCGCGAACTGACGCGAGGCGGCGGTGAACTGCTCGTTGAACTGCGGATACATGGCGGAACTCCTGCTGAAATCGGCGGTATGCCGGTTTGTGCGGTGCAGCATAGCGCAGGTTTTGTTGCATCGCAACATTTTATACGATTGCCGTTCAGGCTCATTAAAATCAATAAGTTAGCTTCAGAGGTAGGGCTTAACCCCGCCTTTGGCGGGCTAAAGGAATGCCCGAGGTGCCCTACGCTCCGCGATAGCGGCAGCCGGAGGTACAGGTTTCGTGGACCACCACTTCGCTGAGCATCGGCAGCGCCGGCTTCAGCCGTTCCCAGACCCAGACCGCCAACCGCTCGCTGGTCGGGTTGTCCAGCCCTTCGATGTCGTTGAGGTAGTGATGGTCCAGCTGGTCGTACAGCGGCCGGAACGCGGCCTTGATGTCGGCGTAATCCATCACCCAGCCGCTGCGCTCGCCGAGTTCGCCGGACACGTGCACCTCGATCCGGAACGAATGCCCGTGCAGCCGCGCGCACTTGTGCCCATCCGGTACATTCGGCAGCCGGTGCGCGGCCTCGAGGGTGAAGACTTTGAAGATATCCATGCCGCCATTCTCGGCTGCCGGGTCGGTGGCGGCAATGGCAACGAGGTCGCGCCGAGTAGGCTTTTCGTAGGAGCGGCTTCAGCCGCGAGCTTTTTGACGGATAGCCGCTGTCGGTAAGAGCTCGCGGCTGAAGCCACTCTTACGAAGAGCTAGGGCAAAGGCGCGGCTCCAGACAGTGATTAGGCGAGAGGCGAGATCACGCGCCCTCAGCCAACCCCGCTCCGCGCCCCGGCCGCACTCACGTGCGGGCGGTCGCCCGCACGTGTGGCAATGCCGCGCAGGCAGTGCGGCATCGCCGCGCCCGCCCGCTCATACGCTCAGCGCGCGATGGCAACGGTACGGGTAGGCGCGAAGTTGCCGCGGCGGCGTTCGCGGATGCGCTCGCCGTCGAGTCGCCCTTCGACCAGCTCGTAACCGAGCAAGGCGAACACGCGCTCGCCGATGAAGATCGGCCGCGCATCGCCGTACCAGTCGACGCAGCTCGCCTTGCAGCCGTCGTCGACGGCGCGTTCGGCGTGTGCGTCGAGCTGCCCCATCCGGCTCAATCGCAAGCCGCCATTGCGCAGGTACAGCACGCTCGCGGTCTGGTCGAGATAGCGCTGCATGCCGTTGCCGCGCGCCTGGCCGATGATCGGCAGGCCGACGATGCCGCGTTGCTCGCCCTCGTTGCGATAGAAGAAGCCATGCGTGCGGCTTTCGCCCTGCGCCGCGTCGCGCTGCACGAACACGCTGCGGCTGGCCGCGCGGCGGCCCAGGCTGACGCTGGTGAAGTGCAGATCCTTGCCGGCGCTGCCGACCAGCACGGCATCGCCGCCCATCGCTTCGATGCGTTCGACGCCGTGATCGACGCCGAGCGATTGCAGCACGTCGCGGTCGGCGAAACGCAGCGCGTATGCCGGCGGTTGCCCGCCTGCGCCATCGCGGCTTCCACGCCACCGATAGGGTGCGGCGCCGTAGATCAGCCAATCGCCGACGTAGCGATTCTGCACTTCGCTGTCGGCGATGTTGGGCAAAGGGCGATACGCAGCGGCCGGTGCGGCCGTGCTGCCGTCGCCGAAATCGCGCAGGCGTACCCGCAGCAGCGCCATGTCGCCGCGCTTGCTTTCGGCCTTCCACATGCCTTCGCCATCGCCTTCGGCGCTGACCAGCACGTTGAGGTAGCCGCGGCCGTCCTGCAGGAACGACAGCTGGTCGATCGGGCTGCCATTGGTCTTGATCGCGCTCGGCGCACTGCCGTTCAACGGCAGGCGGAATACCGCGGCGCGATTGGGTTTGCGGTCGTCGCGGTCGCGATGCGTGGTCCATACGTACAACGAATCGGCGGACACGTAGAACACGCGGCCCTGCGGCCCCAGCACGGCGCTGGACTTGCACTGCATCTCCGCGCGGCCCAGGTCGCAGACGCTGACCGTGTGCAGCGCGGCGCCCTCGAACGGGTCTAGTTCGTCGTCGCTGCGATAGATGCGCGTCGCCGGCAGGATGCGACGGAACTCCTTGGCCGTCGCGTCGGGACGCCAGCGGCGCAGGGCCGGGTAGAAGTCGTCGGAATCCAAGTTCCACGCATTGAGATGCATCGGCGTATAGAAGATGAGCTGATTGCCGATCAGACGGCTGGCATAGTTGCGCGACGAGTAGTAGTCGTTGCTGCGCAGGTGATAGGTCGCCCGGTACTTGAGCCCGCCCTTGCGATCGATGTCGAACAGGCCGATCTCGGTGCCGCCGCGCGCGTAGCTGTAGCCGATCACCACGATGGTGTTCTCCGACACCAGCATCTCGTCGTACCAGGCGCCGGCGGGGTCGGTACCGGGCGCGTAGGCGTCGATCTTCGACACCGGCTGCAAGGCATCGCCGCCGACGCGCACCGTGAACAGCCGGCCGCGGCGCAGGATCACCAGATGCTCGCCGTGGCGCTTGACGATGCCGCCTTCGTCGACGCCGGCGGTCTGCACGTTGGTGATCGATTCTTCGTTGGCGGCCTCGGCAGCCACGTTGCCGCTTGCGGCGCTGTCCTGCGCCACCGCGGCCATCGCCGCCGGCGGAGGCGCAGGTGGCGCCATCGACGTCTTCTTCTCCATCTCCCGGCGCTGCCTCTGCGCGCTGGCGCGCCACTGCTGCAGCAGGCGGTCGAATTCGCGCTCGCTTGAGAAGGCACGCAGGGTCTTGCGCGGTACGGTGGAATCGGACGTTTCGGCAGGAGCGGCCGCGGCGTGATCGTTGCAGGCCGTCAGCAAGCCGAAGGTCAGGAGCAGGGATGCGATCCGGGGCATGTCTATTCCTCGAAGGTTCGGACAGAGGTCGCGGCCATGCAACAGCGCCGCGTTCATCTCAGCAAACGCGTGAGGAGCGGATCGGGGTTAAGGCGGCATATTCGCCGCCGGCCATCCGCCCGGCTCGGTATGGATCGGCTTGTTAGCCGGACCGGGCACGAATATGCTCGGCTGGAATCAGGGGCCTGGTTTAGGAGGATCCCCATGCCATCAACCCGGTTGAAGCATCTCCTGGATACCTGGGCGCTCCTCAGCCACTACCAGCGCTTCGAGAGTCTGGTCGCCTTGGTACTCACCTTCGTCGTCGGCCTGATCATCGTCATCGCATTGTTTCGCCTGATCATCGGCGTCGTCAGCGGCCTGATGTTCGGCGCGCTCGATCCTTTGGATCACACCGTCTTTCAAACCGTATTCGGCGAGATCCTGACGCTGTTGATCGCACTCGAGTTCAATCACACGCTGCAGTACGTGGTCACGCGCCAGCAGAGCATCATCCAGACCTCCGTCGTGCTGCTGATCGCGCTGCTGGCGCTGGCCAGGAAGTTCATCGTGCTCGATCTGCAAGCGGTCAGCCCGGCTCATCTGCTGGCGCTGGCGGGGGCCACCCTGGCGTTGGGAATAACCTACTGGCTCATTCGACCCCGCGAGGGAACGATCCCCGGGAATACCGCCTGAGCATCGGTTTACGAGCAGCGAGCGAAGCCCTGCGGCCATGAAAAAGGCCGGAAACCGCTCTTCGCAGGGTTTCCGGCCTTACTGATATCTCTTCAAACCGCGTGTTGGTGGCTATGGGTGGACTCGAACCACCGACCCCAGCATTATGAGTGCTGTGCTCTAACCGGCTGAGCTACATAGCCACGCGGCGAACCGCGAATTATTCCTGTCCGGGCCGCCCCCGTCAATTCGACCGCGTCCACGCTTGTGGCCCCGCCGATCCCGTGGCAGAGTCGGGCACAGTGACGAAAGTCAAATAACTTTGGGAGTCCGCATCGTGATCGATCCGGACGGTTACCGACCCAACGTCGGCATCATCCTGATGCGCCCGGACGGACAAGTGTTCTGGGCGCGACGCGTGCGCCGCGACGGCTGGCAGTTCCCGCAGGGCGGGATGAACAGCGACGAAACGCCGATCGAGGCCATGTATCGCGAGCTGCGCGAGGAGACCGGCCTGCTGCCCGGGCACGTCGAAGTGCTCGGCGCGACGCCTGGCTGGCTGCGTTACCGGCTGCCTCCGCGCGCCGTGCGCCACCACGACCGGCTGGTCTGCATCGGCCAGAAGCAGGTCTGGTTCCTGTTGCGGATGCTGGCCGCCGAGGCCGATCTGCGCCTGGACCTGACCGACAAGCCGGAATTCGACCTGTGGCGCTGGGTCGACTTTTGGTACCCGGTCGAGCATGTGGTCACCTTCAAACGAGGCGTCTACGCCAGCGCGCTGCGGCATCTGGCGCCGATTGCGCGCGATATCGCCGGTGTCCAGGCCGTCCCCCAGCCCCAGCCGGATCCGTGCAGGCCGGGCAGCGGCAATGGCCGCTACCAGCCGCGTTACCGTCCGCTGCTGCCCCATCGCGGCAACGGCGGCGAACCCGGCAAGAATTGACAATCATTCTCATCTCTGGCGGAATGTACCCATGGGCCGAGGCGGCCCGCACGGGAACGAGCCAGGAACCATGTACGTTTGTGTCTGCAATGGCGTCACCGACCACGACATCCGCCAGGCCGCGGCCGCGGGCTGCCGCAGCGTCGCGGAGCTAACCATGCGGACCGGCTGCGGCGCCTGCTGCGGCGCCTGCCTGGACAGCGCCGCCGAAACCCTCGACCTGGCGCGCGGCGACAACGCCGCCAAGAACGTGCTGCTGCCGCTGCTGTCGCAAGCGGCCTGATCCTGCTTCCACGCTGAGGCATCTCCACTGCTTTTCGTAAGAGCGGCTTCAGCTGCGAGCTCTTCCAGCGCCGATCCCCTCTCGAAAAGCTCGCGGCTGAAGCCGCTCCTGCGAAAAGCAGGTCGAACCGCATTTCTGGCTGCGCGCAAACATGCCGCGCCAGCGAAAATGCGCACGATTCGCGTTCCGTCATGCTTGCGCCGATCGCGCTAACCTCGCGCCATCCCGTCCTGCGGAATGCAGCCATGAAAGGCGACGCCAAGGTCATCGAGTACCTCAACAAGGCGCTCTACAACGAACTCACCGCGATCAACCAGTATTTTCTGCACGCCAAGATGCTGAAGAACTGGGGACTGAAGGAACTCGCCGAGCACGAGTACCACGAGTCGATCGACGAGATGAAGCACGCCGACAAGCTGTCCGAACGCATCCTGTTCCTGGACGGCCTGCCCAATTTCCAGGCGTTGGGCAAGCTGCGCATCGGCGAAAACCCGCGCGAGGTGCTGGAATGCGACCTGGCGCTGGAGCTTGAAGCGCTGCCGCCGCTGAAGGCCGGCATAGTGCATTGCGAGCAGGTCGGCGACTACGTCAGCCGCATGCTGTTCGCCGATATCCTCAAGTCCGAGGAAGAACACATCGACTGGCTGGAGACGCAGCTGGCGCTGATCGCGCGCATCGGCGAGCAGAACTACCTGCAGACCAAGATCGAAGACGAATAACCACCGCGTCGACCTTGCGGTCAAGGCTCGGCAACCCGCCGGCGCCGCGGATTTCCGGCACGCGGATCGGTGTCAGAATCGGCCCATGGACCTGGCTACCTATCGCGACCTGCGCACCCAGGCGCGGCGCCTGACGCGCCGGGCGGCCGAGGCCGACGACCTGGTGCAGGAGTTCTGCTGATTGCGCTCGAAGCCGGGCGCTTCGATCCTGCATGGCTGTCGGGCGTGTTGCGCAACCAGGCGGCGATGGCCGCACGCGGTGCGGCGCGGCGTCACCAGCGCGAGATCGCTGCGGCCGACATCGATGAGGCATCGACGCAGGCGTCGACGCAGCCGGACCCGGCCTCGCTATTGCAACGCCTGTCGCCCGCGCCGCGTCGTGTCGCGGTGCTGGCGCTGCATGGCCTGTCGATGGATGAGATCCGCTGGATCCTGCAACTGACCCCGGCCGCGTTCCGCCAGCGCCTGACCTCGATCCGCAAGGCAATCGGCGCGATGCCTCCGGAACAGCGGGCGGAAAGCCTGGCGCTGGCCTACGTGCGCGATCCGGCGCGCACGGTCGAACTGCAATTCGGCCTGGTGCGCCGTGCCCTGAAGTCCGCACTGCGCGGCGGTGCCGGCCTCGGCACGCATGATCCGGACGGCCACCTGCTGGTCATCCGCAGCGGTGCTCACACATCGCCGCCCGGCGGCAACGGATAAGCGGGACCCAACCGGAGAAACCCCATGTTGAGCAAAAGCAAAGTGGGCGCCATCGTCTTTTTCGTCACCGACCTGGCCCGTTCGATGTCGTTCTATCGCGAGACCCTGGGATTGCCGATCAACACGATCGAGGGCCACGACGGTCCTTTCGGCATGGGCGATGTCGGCGAGCTGACATTGGTGTTCATCCCGCGACCGGCGAAGGCCGGCGATACGCCGGTGGTGGTGTTCGCCCTGGACGGCGGCATCGACGATTACGCCGATGCGCTCGCCGCGCGCGGCGTCGAAATCGTCGTGCCGGTCAGCGAAGCGCCGGACGGCGGGCTGGCGCTGGACTTCGTCGATCCCGACCGCAACATGCTCAGCCTGTACCAGCCGCCGGATGCGCCGCGCAGGAAATGATGCGGTTGTGGGAGCGGTTCAGCCGCCAGTTCGTGTGGATACTCGACGTCTGGGAAAGGCTCGCGGCTGAAGCCGCTCTTACGAAAAGCCAAGCCGCTGCGTCGGGCCGAGTCGTTACGCGCGCTGCGCGGCCGCCGGCGGCATGCGCGCGATCAATGCCGGACGCACGCGTTCGTATTCGGCCACCACCACCGCGACGGCAGCGGCGGGGCGTTCCAGCGTCAGCTGGCGCGCGCCCAGTTCGATGCGCTTGGCGGCCTCGGACAAGGCATCGGCGCCGAGGTTGGCGCTGGAGGATTTGAGGCTGTGCGCCAGTTCGCGCAGCAGCGACAGGTCCGGTACTTCGGCCGCGCTCTTGAGCTGTGCGATCAGGCGCGGGGTGTTGTCGAGATAGGCGGCGATGATCTGCGCCACGCCGGGCCCGATCATCGCTTCCAGGTCGTCGAGGGTTTCTTCGTTGAGCATCGGTGTCTCCGGCGGTGTTGCGGCCGCGAAGGCGCCCATGGCGGGGCGCGCATCCGCGTCTGCAATCGTAGCGCTGATTGTGCCGATGCTGGTGGGCGGATGCACGGGTTCGGCCGGTTCGGTTTGCGACGGCAGCCAGCGTGTCAGGCAGGCATCGAGCTGCGCGCGCGTCACCGGCTTGGCCAGGTAGTCGTCCATGCCGGCATCCAGGCATTTCTGCCGGTCGCCGGCCATCGCATTGGCGGTCATCGCGACGATCGGCAGGCGCGCCGCGCCCAGTGCGGTCTCGTGCTGGCGCCAGCGGCGGGTCGCGGTGTAGCCGTCCACCACCGGCATCTGGCAGTCCATCAGCACCACGTCGTACGCGGTGCGCGCCATCGCCTGCAATGCCAGTTCGCCGTTGACGGCGGTATCGCATTCCAGACCCAGCACCTTGAGCAGCTGCTGCGCGACCAACAGGTTGACCGGATTGTCTTCGACCAGCAGCAGGCGGCCCTGCCAGCGGCGGCGCTCGCTGGCGGCAGCGTGCGCGTCGTGCGCAGCGGGCGGCATAGCTGCGGCCGGCGTCGGCAAGGACGCGATCGCGGCGTTGTCCGGCGCCATCAACGCAGTACGCAGTTCGTTGTCCAGCACCTGCCTTGGCAGGAAGGCGACATCGTCGCGTTGCAGCCCCGCGGGAATGCCCTCGTCGCCGAACAGGCAGACCAGGCTCACTTCGCCGTACAGCGCCACGCGCTGCAGGTTGCGCTGCAGGGCGACGGCGGTATTGCGCATGCCGGCCAGGTCCGCCACCACTACCGAATAGCGCCAGGGCTGGCCTTGCGCGGCGGCGGTGCGCAGGCGATCCAGCGCTTCATGCACGGTATCCACCGCGGTCAGTCGCAGTCCCCAGTTGGGCACCAGCATCTGCAGACGTCGGCGCAGGCGCTCGTCGGTGCTCAGCAGCAGCACGCGTTGGCCGGTGCGTTCGACCGGACGATGCTCCAGGTCGCCCTGCACTTTCTTCAGCGGAATTTCGAAATGGAAGCTGGCGCCGTTGCCGGGCTCGGATTCCACGCCGATGCGGCCGCCCATCAGGTCGACGATGCGCTTGCAGATGGCCAGGCCCAGTCCGGTGCCGCCGTACAGGCGCGTGGTCGATGCGTCCGCCTGGGCGAACGCGGTGAAAAGCTTGTCCTGCGCTTCGGGCGAGATGCCGATGCCGGTATCGCGTACCTCGAACCGCAGCAGATGCTGGTTGGCATTTTCGCCGAGCCGCCGCACGGTCAGGCTGATCCCGCCGCGCTCGGTGAACTTGACCGCATTGCCGATCAGGTTGCCGAGCACCTGACGCAGGCGCACCGGGTCGCCGCGTACCGGCAGGCGCACCGAAGGATCGATCTCCAGGTTGACCCGCAACCCTTTCATGTCGGCGGGATGACGCATCCACTGCACCACGTCCTCGAGCAGCTCGCGCATGTTGAAGACGGTGCTTTCCAGCTCCAGGCGATCGGCTTCCAGCTTGGAGTAGTCGAGGATGTCGTCGACGATGCGCAACAGTTGCTGCGACGAGGCGTAGGCGGTGCGCACGAGGTCGCGCTGGCCCTGCGGCAGCGGCGAGCTCAAAAGCAGGTCGAGCATCGGCACGATGCCGTTGAGCGGGGTGCGGATCTCATGGCTCATCGTGGCCAGGAATTCGCCCTTGGCCAGCATGCCGGCTTCGGCCGCCTGCTTGGCCTCTTGCAACTGCTGCTCCAGCTCCTGGTGGTGGCGGATCTCGCGCTGCAGGTTTTCCACCTCGCCGCGGGCGCGTTCGGCGCGCAGCAGGCGCGAATCCAGCTCGGACTCGCGATTGCGCAACGCCAGCACCAGCACCATCACGCTCAGGAAGGTCAGCAGGGTCAGCAGCAGCGCGGCCATCCGCCACGGGCCGCCGACGCCCAGGTATTCGAACGCGAGCGCCAGCACCGCGCCGATCGTCGATGCAAGCGCAAGCCAGCGTGCAGCTACCGGTGGCGTGGAACCGACGGCCATGGCTAGAGCACCGCGCTGTGGAAGTCGAACTCGAGATCGCCGCCGGCGCGCTGCACCAGGTTGCCCTGGATGAAGTCGATGCCGCTCATCCACAGGTTGGCGGCCGCTTGCGGATCTTCGATCTGGTGGCCGATCACCAACAGCCCCAGCCGGTGCGCGCGATCGATCACGCCACGCATCTCGTCGCGCAGCATCGGGCTGGCCTGCGCATTGGCGTAACGCGCGGACAGGCGCAGGTAACCCAGCGGCAGCTGCGCGAGCAGCGCTTCGGCTTCCTGGCCCTGCTCGAACTGGCTGAGGCAGAACTGCACGCCGGCGCGCATCATCCGCTGGCAGAACTGCTGCAGGGTGACGGTATGGATCAGGGCATCGGCCAGACGCAGGTCGATGACCAGCGCGTTGCCGGGCAGGCTGTGCACCTCGAGCGCGCCGAGCAGCCAGTCGGCGTAGTCGTCGCGCGACAGCGAGCGCGGCGACTGCGGCACGAACAGACGCAGTGGCCGCTGATCCTGATAGCGGCTCTGCAGGGTGTCGAGCACCCGCTCCAGCACCCAGTGGTCGATTTCCGAAAGCAGTCCGTTGTTTTCCAGCGCGGGCAGGAACTGCGCCGCGGTGCGCACGTGTCCGTCGGTGGCGCGCATCCGCAGCAACGTCTGGTATTGCGGCTCGTCGCCGCCGGCGACGGCAACGATGGGCTGGTAGGCGAGCTCGAAACGGTTTTCCGCCAGCGCATCGCGTACCTGGTCGGCCGCGGACTGCGCCTGTTCGGGCTCGTCCTGCAGCGGCACCACGTAATCGGCGATGCCGGTCGGCGCGACGCGCGCCGCACGCAGTGCGCGTTCGGCCGCATCCAGGGCCGCGCCGGCATCGGCGAAGCCGCTGTCCAGCATCACCAGGCCGATGCTCGCGCGCAGGCGCATGGCGTCGGCGCCTTCGCCGAACGATGGCTGCGCCAGGCCGTCGCGCAGCGCGCGGGCGAACGCGCCGGCATCCGCGCCCGGCAGCTTCGGCGCGAGCATGACGAAGGCGTGGTCGTTGAGGCGCGCGACAGGACTGCCGTCCGACAGCGTCTGGATGTGCCGCCCGGCTTCGATCATCAGGCCTTCATAGGCGGCATAGCCGAGCCGTTCGCGCAGGCGTTCGGCGCCGGCCACCTCGACGAACAGCAGCGCGCCCTGACGCGCATCGCCGCTCAGCGCATTGCCGACCACCGCGATCAGGTCGGCACGTTCGAGCAGGCCGGTCAGCAGATTGACGCTGGGCGCCTGCGACTGGGTTTGCGCCTGCCGGCGAGCGCGTTGCACGCGGCTCAGCACGGCGGCCACCAGGTGACGCGGCCGGATCGGCTTGCTGAGGAAATCGTCGGCGCCGGCGGCAAGCACCTCGTACTGGCGTTCCGGGTCCGGATCGCCGGTCAGAAACACCACCGGCGTATGCATGAGCTGGCCATGCGCGCGGATGCGATCGGTGATGGCCAGGCCGTCCAGGCCGGGCATGTGCAGGTCCATCAGCACCAGGTCCGGGCGAAAGCTCTCCATGGTCGCAATCACCGCCGTGGGCTGGTCGACGATCAAGGTCTTCATGCCGGTGCCGGCGAGCACACCTTCGGCGAACTTCGCCTGGCTGGGGTCATCTTCGACGATCAGCACCCTGAAGGGTCCGGCCGGATCCATCGGCACGACCGGCATGGCGGGAAACGTCGGCAGCGTGGGCCGGCGTGGCGTCGCCGCGGTTTCTGCGACGGATTCGGCCACGGATTCGGCGAACGTCGCCTCGACCATCGCGGGCGCATCGCCGCCCCAACGCCGCCAATGCTGCGGCGGCGGCGTTTCGGTACGGCGCGGGTGACGGATGGGCTCGAGCACGCCCGTGGCGCCGCCGGCCGCGCCCGCGCCCTCGTCTGCCCCCGTTTTCGGGCGTTTGCGTGTCTTGGGTCCGATGCTGGACATGTTTTCCCCTGCGAATCCGCGCGACCGTACTTACGGTAACGGGGATGGTCCGTTAAACGCAGTGATTGCCGCACAAGGGACAAGCTGCGGCTGGCAACAGGTTAACCCGGTTGCGTTCCCGGTGCGCGACGGAACAGTTTGCGCCACAGCCACCACACGGCCAGGGCGAAAAGCACGGTCAGACCGACCACGATCGCCAGCGCGAGCCAGGGGTGCGAGAACGCCAGCGCCAGGCCGCCGACCACGGCCGCGTCCTCAGTCACCGACGCGGTCCAGTTGCTGACCGGTTCCGGCGAGGTGTTCAGCAATGCGCGCGAGCCGGATTTCAGCAGATGGCTGGTCAGCGCCACGCCCGCGCCGGTGGCCAGCATGCCGGCGCCGAGCTCGCCATTGGGCGACAGCGCCGCCGCTGCCAGGAAGGCGCCGGCTGGCACCCGCAGCAAAGTGTGCAGCAGGTCCCAGACCGAATCGACGCCCGGAATCTTGTCGGCGAAGAATTCCGCCACCGCCAGCACGCCGGAAACGCCCAGCACCCAGGGCGACTGCGTGACCTGCAGCGCTTCGGGCAAATCCAGCCAGCCGAAGAAACCGGCCAGGCCGATGCCGAACACGGTCAGGTAGACGCGGATGCCGGCCAGCCAGGCCAGCAATACGCCGATCGCGAACAGATGGGCTTCTGACATGCGGTGGTTCCCGTTGCTGCGGCCGGCCCGGGCCGCGTCCGGCGAGTATAGGCAACCGGGCTTGATCCGGAACGTACAATCAACGGCCGTTCCGCCGTAGAGCCGCCGTATGAGCGCCCCGACGCCCGATCCACGCTTCGTCATCGTTCCCGCCCGCCGCCATCCCTGGCTCTGGGCCACCTTGATCGCAGTGCTGTGGCTGGCCTCGCTCGCCGGCACCTGGTGGCTGGCCAGCGCTGCGCGCCCGGCGTCGGCCGGCGCGGCCGCAGGCCCCGCGGCGGCCGTGGCGGCGGCGCAGTCGCAGCAACAGCTGGCGACGCTGCAGATGTCCGACCGGATCAGTCGCCAGGCCAATCGCGAGCTGCAGCAGACCCTGGCCGAGCGCGAGGAGGAAATCGCCGGCCTGCGCGCCGATGTCGCCTTCTACGAGCGCCTTGTCGGCGCTACCGGCCAGCGCAAGGGCTTGAACGTGCACGAGATCCAGATGCGCCGCGACAACGACGGCAGCTGGCGCTATACGGCCACCCTGACCCAGAACATCAATCGCGGCGCTGTCAGTAAAGGTGACCTGACTCTCAGTGTGGAAGGTACCCAAGATGGCAAACTGGTGAGGCTGGATTGGGGACAATTGCTGCAAAAACCGCAGGCACCGCCGCAGCATTTCGAGTTTCGTTATTTCCAGAGACTCGAAGGCAGCGTGCTGTTGCCGCAGGGGTTCGTGCCGGGACGCGTGATCGCCCGCGTGCGGGCAGATGGCGGCGGCAACGCCGAACAGGCGTTCGCCTGGGAGGAAGCCATCGCTACATCCACTCAGTAATGGGGAGTTTCGGGACCATGTTCGATCGAGATAAAGAGCGCATCAAGCGCGCGCAGCGCGCCGGCCGGGTGGACACGTTGATCGGCGACAAGGTCGTCATCCGCGGCGACATCAGTTTCAGCGGCGGGCTGTACCTGGAAGGCCGCGTGCACGGCTCGATCAGCGCTCAGGATCCGGGCGCGATCCTGACGCTGGCCGAGAATGGCTTCATCGAGGGCGAGGTGCGCGCGCCGGTGGTGGTCATCAATGGCGAGCTGCGCGGCGACGTGCACGCCAGCGAGCGGGTCGAGCTGGCCGGCAATGCGCGCGTGCTCGGCAATATCCATTACAAAGTGGTGGAGATGGCCGCCGGAGCCGCCATCAGCGGCCGCCTGCTGCACGCCGAGACGCCGGTCGCGCTGCCGGCACCCGAGGCCGAATACGCGCCGGAGCGGCCGATCAGGCTGAATACGGCCGCAGCGTGAACGCTGCGGACCGCGGGCGGGATTGAATTCCCGCCCGCTGCGCCGCATCTTGTCGGCATGGATCTCATTGCCGCCGCTGTTCCGCCGAATTACCAGCAGATCGATGCGCCTTTGCTGTTCACCCAGGCCGCCGCGGCCAAGGTGCGCGAGTTGGTGCGCGAGGAAGGCAATCAGGCGCTGAAGCTGCGCGTCTACATCCAGGGCGGCGGTTGCTCGGGCTTCCAGTACGGTTTCGAGTTCGATGAGTCGCAAGGCGACGACGATCTCGCCGTGCAGACCGATGGCGTCACCCTGCTGGTCGATCCGCTCAGCCTGCAGTACCTGATGGGCGCGCAGGTCGACTACAGCGAAAGCCTGCATGGCGCGCAGTTCGTGATCCGCAATCCGAACGCCAAGAGCACCTGCGGGTGCGGAAGCAGCTTCACGGTCTGAAGCGCGGCCATTCGTCGCGCGATGGCCGACCCGCTAGTAAACTGCACCCCCGCGCACCGCGTGTTCCCGACGAAACGCCCGTGACGGTTCCAGGCCGATCCCCCGATAAACACCCGGCGCAAACCGCCATGTTCGCCTTCGCCGATCCGGGCCTGGATCGCGCCGATCACCTTCGCGACGATCCCGATGCCCTGGCCGCGCTGTGGTCCAAGGGCAAGGTGCTGCTGATCGATGCCGAAGGCCAGACCGGCGTCGATGCCGAACGCGGCATGCTCGCGGCGAACGGCGCCAGCCTCGACCCCGCCGGCATGCACGCGCTTTTCCTCGGCCTGCGCGATGGTCAAGCCTGGTTCGCCGCGCAGGTAGAGGCTGCCGACACCGATGCGGCGCCACGTATCGATCTGCGCAGTGCGGCGAGCTTGTGGCCGGCGTTCGACGCCAGCGTGTTCGCGCAGGCGCGCGCGGTGCTGCACTGGCAGGGTCGGCACCGCCATTGCAGCGTCTGCGGCGGCGCTATCGAGTTCATCCGCGGCGGCTGGCTGGGGCGCTGCCGGGACTGCGCGGCCGAGCACTATCCGCGTACCGATCCGGCCGTGATCGTGGCGATCAGCGATGGCGAGCGGTTGCTGCTCGGCCGCCAGGCCTCGTGGCCGCCGCGGCGCTATTCGACGCTGGCCGGTTTCGTCGAGCCCGGCGAATCGCTGGAGCAGACGGTCGTGCGCGAAGTGTTCGAGGAAAGCGGCGTGCGCGTACGCAGCAGCCGTTACCTGGCTTCGCAGCCGTGGCCGTTCCCGGGCTCGCTGATGCTGGGCTTCATGGCGCAGGCCGAACCCGACGAGCCGCGCGCCAGCGACGAGCTCGAGGACGCGCGCTGGTTCACGCGCGAGGAAATCGGCGCGGCGATGCGCAATGAATCCCGCGACGCGGGTTTGCTGCTGTCGCCATCGATCTCGATCTCGCGCTGGCTGATCGGGCACTGGTACGCGCATGCCGACGACGCGCAGCCGCGCTAGAATCGGGCCATGTCCACCACCCTGATCGCCGTCGTCATCGCATTGCTGCTGGGCCATGTGGCCCAGTCGCTGGCCGCATCGGTGCGTCATTACGGCTGGTGGGGCAACTGGTTGCGCTGGCTGGGATCGCGTTTCGGCGAAGGCGGCGCGTGGCGCGGGCGTTACGGCATCGCCATCGCACTGTTGCCGCCTGTGATCACGGTGGGCCTGTTCCAGCTCGCGCTCGATGAACCCCTGCTCGGCCTGGCAGGGCTGCTGCTGGGCGTTGCGGTGCTGTTCTACGCCTGGGGTCCGCGCGATCTGGACCTGGATGTCGATGCGATCGTCGATGCGCAGGATCCGGTAGCGCGACGCGACGCGGCCGCGCGCCTGTGGCCGCACGACAAGACGCCTACGCTCGACGGGCCCGCGCTGGTCGATGCGGTGTTTCGCAACAGCCTGCGGCGCTGGTTCGGCGTGCTGTTCTGGTTCCTGCTGCTGGGCGCCTGCGGCGCTTTGCTTTACCGCCTGGCCGCCCTGTCGGCCGAAGGCGACGAGGCGCATTTGCTGCCTGGCGAAAACGCCGCCGGCGCGCGCGCATTGCTGACCTTGCTCGACTGGCCGGTGGCGCAGTTGATGACGTTGTCGATGGCGCTGGTCGGCAACTTCGACACGGTGCTGGGTGCCTGGAAGGACGGCGGCGGCGCGTCGCTGCAGCTGGATACCGGCTTCCTCGGCGCGGTCGCGCGCGCCAGCGTGCGCAGCGAGATCGCCGATGAAGCGCAGGATTACGCCGAATCCGGCGTGTCGACCGCCTCCGCGATCGCATCGTCGCTGGGCGAGTTGCCGGAGTTGCGCGATGCAATGAGCCTGGTGTGGCGGATCCTGCTGCTGTGGCTGGCGGTGATCGCGCTGTTCGTGATCGCCGGCTGGGTGACCTGATCCAGCTGTTCTTCCCCCTTTGAAAAAGGGGATCGAGGGGGATTCGCCCTTGCTCTTGTTTCGAAGATCAAAAGCAAATCCCCCATCGGCCTATGGCCGATTCGCCCCCTTTTTTAAAGGGGGCAACAGCAAAAGCTAGGCCTTGTCGCCGCGCAACGCCCGCACCTTCGCTTCCAGCAACTCCGCCGTCGCCTCGCGCCCATCGATCGGCGCATCGGCGACCACTTCGACATGCGCGCGGAATCTGCGCGGCACGCGCATCCGGCCCATGCGGTTGTCGCGGTGGCTCCACATGCTGGACCACATGCCGCGCAGCGCC
>Ga0193753_10001788_pt1 | contig 17947 bp, 19 predicted proteins | sample H1c2metaG_FD_144925 | JGI IMG/M metagenome (GOLD analysis project Ga0193753, IMG submission 144925) | Soil microbial communities from a riparian zone of the East river system, Colorado, United States - H1c2 | ecosystem: Environmental > Terrestrial > Soil > Riparian zone | place: USA: East...
ATACGCCATATTTTCCAATCCGGTCGGGATGGATGACGATCAGCTAAAAAATGGCTGTTCCATGATTTTGGATCCCTATGGGGATATTCTGGCTGAATGCCGGAGCTTTTCGGATGAATTTGTGATAGCAACCCTTAACGAAGAAAAGCTAAAACTCGCTGGCGGATACCGATACATGAAGGCCCGGAGACCGGAACTTTACAAGAATATTATCGGAAAAGCACATCATGCAGAACAAAGGGTTTCCTGGCTGGAAAAAGCCTGAGCAAGCTGCAGGCCTGAGGCTCGGGGCATGACGCCCGGCACCGGCTTCCTGCCTCCAGCCTCCAGTTTAAAACAGCTCTTGAATTTATAAAAAGCTGTTTCTTTTAATGGTTTTGAACCCTTACTTTTGCAACCCGGTAACCGAAGTTCGGGGCGTAGCGTAGCCCGGTCATCGCGCCTGGTTTGGGACCAGGAGGTCGCAAGTTCGAATCTTGCCGCCCCGACGTAAAAGATATAAAACCCTCCTGCTTTTGCGGGAGGGTTTTGTATTTTGGAGCGAACCGCATCAAACATGTAGTTCTCCAACTGAACTTTTCAGAATAAAATCTGAACCCTGCAGGCAAATCATTTCTGTAGTACAAGGATAATTTTGCTTCCTAAAATACAGGGAATGATAGTAATAAAAGACCGGCTGGATAACAGCCTATCGGATAAGAAAGAGTCTTATTCCAGGAACGATCAATTTATTACCAACCTGACCCCCATGCGGGGAATTGCGGCGATACTGGTAGTTATTTTTCATTTTGAAATAGTACTGGTTTTATTTCTCCCGCGTGAAATGAGCAGGTTTTTCAGCAAATGCTATCTGATGGTAGACCTGTTTTTTATTATGAGCGGTTTTATTATCTATCACGTCTATGGTGAATTTTTCAAACATAATATTCACACAGCTGCTTTCAATAAATACATCCGCGCCAGGCTGGCAAGGGTATATCCGCTGCATATATTTACTTTGGTTCTTACGATCGTTCTCGTAGTCAGTCAACATTTTAAATGGGATGAGTTCTTCAATCCCCGTGCAATTCCTACACATGTATTGATGCTTCAGTCATTCGGATTTCATTCTATTTACACCTGGAACGTTCCTGCCTGGAGTATCAGTGCTGAATTCGCAGCTTATATAATCTTTCCTCTTTTTGCATTCCTGATATATAGATTTAAAAACATGGTGCCCATCATTATAACGTGTTTGATCATTTTCATTTACTGCCTTTTAGCATTCAAATTAAGCAAGTCAAACGGAACCACTGGTCTGTACAATCTGGACCTGACATATGATTATGGCTATCTGCGGGGCATCGCCGGCTTTTTAGCAGGCGGTATGATCTACCAACTATATCTTAAAAAAATATTTTACTTCTTAAAGGCTGATATTGTTCTGGTTATTCTTTTTACCCTACTTTTCACCTGCCTCCATTTTGGGGTCACGGACCTGGTTTTCATTCCCGTATTTCTTTTATTGGTATTAAGCGCCGCCTATAACACGAACCGCGTAAAGAGATTATTCAGCAACCGTTTTTTGCAATGGCTGGGTAATATCTCCTATTCTGTTTATCTTATGCAGTTTCCTCTGATGCTTTTGGTTATTGGCTCCTTGCCCCACTTCGGAATATCATGGAAGGGACCCTATTCTCTTCACCTTCCTTACTGGCAGGCAGCACTCTGTTGTCTTCTTTTCCTCGCCGTGCTGATTGGGATTTCCGCACTGACGTATCATTATATTGAGCGCCCTTTCCGAAAACTGATCAATGGTAAATTCCGGAGAATAAGCTGGATGCCGTATAATCGTGCGATCCCTGTATCGGATCCGGACAATAGCAATTGATAATTGATTTATATATAATTGAATATCACCTGAGTATATGAGCGGCACCGGTCTTGCGGGATTTGGTTATGTTAAAGAATTTTGTCAAAATCGCAATCCGGAATCTCAGAAAAAATAAAGCCTTTTCATTTATCAACATCTTCGGTCTGGCGGTCGGACTAACCAGTTTTCTGCTGATTGCTTCTTTTGTTTACAATGAGTTGAGTTATGATAATTATCCGGCCGATGCAAAAAATATTTACAGGGTAAAACTATCAACTGTTGGAAATGGTGATGTGGCTGTATATCCAAATGTAGATATAGGCGTTGGACCTGGTATAAAACAGGCATTCCCGGAAATCATATCTTTTACAAGACTCACACAAGGTGCACCGGTCTTCGTTAAATATGATGAAAAACAATTTAAGGAAGAACATCTGGCCTATGCGGATTCTAATTTTCTTCAGGTGTTCTCCATTCCTCTTATTGAAGGAGATCTGTCAAATGCATTATCAGATCCGAACAGTGTGGTTGTTTCAAAATCTTTTGCGAACAAATATTTTGGAAAGGGACCGGCTTTGGGTAAATCGCTGCTGATTGGAAAAAATAGCGTGTTCAAAATAACGGGCGTTTTCGATAAAATTCCTGATAACTCCCATTTTCATTTTGATGCATTTCTCAGTCTTTCTACACTTCATGCTTCCCATGTAACCTGGAGTAATATTGGCTACTATACTTATATACAACTGAACGATCATGCGGATCCCAAAAAACTGGAAGCAAAATTCCCCCAACTGGTAGCCAAATATGTAGTTCCGGAAATTCAGCATGATATGGGTGTCAGCCTGGTTGAAGCGCAAAAATCCGTCGGCACTTTCCTTTTTTCGCTTGAACCACTTAGAGACATACATCTGCGTTCCAATACCAAATATGAATTGGAACCCAACGGCGACATACACTATGTGTATATTTTTGCGGCACTGGCCGGATTTATTTTATTGCTGGCCTGTATAAATTTCACAAATCTCTCCACCGCCAGTGCGGCGAAAAGATCCAGGGAAGTGGGCATTCGCAAAGTGATGGGCTCACTGAAAAAACAATTGATTTTTCAATTCCTGACCGAGTCCGTTCTACTCACATTACTCGCCATGATTTGTGCCTATATTTTGGTTTTCCTGCTATTGCCTTATTTCAATCATGTATCCGGCAAAAACATCCCATTTTCATTTTTTTTCGATTATATCTCCATTTCGGTCATCCTGTTACTCAGCATTTTGGTTGGTGTGCTGGCAGGCATTTATCCTTCATTCTTTCTTTCCTCCTTCAATACCATTAAAGTATTAAAAGGATCTTCCGCACATGGATCCGGGAAAAATATTTTGCGCAACGGATTGGTAATATTTCAATTTTTCGTTTCTATCACTTTAATTATCGCAACGATCATTGTTTATCAGCAACTGCATTTTATGCAGAACAAAAAGCTTGGCTATGATAAGGATCAGGTTCTGTACCTGCCAGATGCTTATCTGTTGGGTAGCACACAGGATGCATTCAAAGAAGAACTGATGCGGGATACGCGGGTCATATCTGCGAGTACCGCAAGGTCTGTTCCCGGTTCACTCAATATGGACGGAACCGAAATATTTCCTAAAAATGAAAATGGCAACGGAACAGAAATTCACTCAAATATTTATCATGTTGATTATAACTTTCTGCGTACCCTGGGTATACCGGTTGTGCAGGGAAGGAATTTTTCCAAAGAATTTGCAACAGATTCTTCGGCCGTTCTGATTAATGAAGCGGCGGTCAGGCAATTGGGATGGTCCCGATTAAATCCACTGGGGAGGTCCATCGTCCGTTCGGGACAAATTGAATATAAAGTAGTGGGTGTGATAGCTGATTTTCATTATGCTTCGCTAAAACAAAAAATCGCTCCGCTGATGATGTTGCTGGGCAAAAATTATGGCGGCCTGATCATCAAATTAAAAACAGGAGATATAAAATCGTATATCGACGATTTAAAAATAAAATGGAATTCATATCATCCTGATGGCAGTTTTACTTATCAATTCCTCGATGAAAATTTCGCGTCCCTGTATGCTGCGGAACAGAGTACGGGCCAAATATTTACTTCGTTTACAATCATTGCCATATTGATTGCCAGCCTTGGATTATTCGGCCTGGCCGCGTTCGTTACCGAACAAAGAACAAAGGAGATTGGGATAAGAAAAGTTTTGGGGGCCTCTGTAAAGCAATTGTTAATACTGGTGACCAGGGATTTTCTATACCTGGTCGGTGCGGCCTTTATTTTATCCATTCCATTCACCTGGTGGGCAATGAATAGCTGGTTGCAGGATTTTGCTTACCGTATAAAAATAAATATGTGGGTATTCCCTCTTTCGGGAATGACTGCTGTAGTTATCGCATTATTTACTATCAGTTTCCGTGCAATCAAAGCTTCTGTTGCAAACCCGGTTGCAAGCCTGAAGACAGAATAGCCTCTTTAAGCAGAACGCGGAACGCTTAACGCCGAACGCCGCTTAAAGCGTTGGGCATTAGGCGGTGGGCGTCGGCTTATTTCGCGGACAGAAGTTTCTGATAGTTTGATTTGATAAATTATCTTTGCAGTTCGAAACGCAAATAAATTACAGATGCTGGATGTCAACACCGTCGCGCCGGATTTTCGGTTACATGCGACGCCCGATCAAAAATTTTCGCTCAGTGAGTTAAAAGGTAGAAATGTAATTCTCACGTTTTATCCGGCTGACTGGAGTCCGGTTTGCGGGGACCAGATGTCGTTATACAACGAGATGCTCCATTATTTCAGTAAGTACAATGCAGAGATACTCGGCATTTCAGTGGATGGAAAATGGTGTCATGCAGCATTCCGCGAAGCCAGAAAATTGCATTTTACGTTACTTGCCGATTTCGAACCCAAGGGTGCGGTATCAAAACTTTACGGCGTTTATGACGAAAAAAAGGGCCAAAGTGAAAGGGCGCTTTTTGTACTCGATGCTGAAGGAATGATTCGGTGGAACTATCTTTCGCCCGTAGGCATCAATCCGGGTGCGGATGGCATTTTAGATGCTCTTGAAATGATCAGTTCAAAAAAATAATTATTATGGCAAAATTAAAACCTCCTGTCAGTGAACAGGATCATGTGAAGGGAGACCTTCATGCTCCTGTGGTATTCGTTGAATATGGCGATTTTCAATGTCCGCATTGTGGGGCTGCCTATCCGATTGTCAAACAGATCGTAAAAGATTATAAAGAAAAGATGGCCTTTGTATTCCGGCATTTTCCGCTGGCCGAAGCTCATCCCTTTGCGCAGGCGGCAGCCGTGGCTTCAGAAGCTGCTGCCAACCAGGGCAAGTTCTGGCAAATGCATGCCCTGATTTTTGAGAATCAGCATTTGTTGGGGCTGGAGATGTTGCTTCAACTGGCTGAGTCGTTGAAATTGGATATGAAAACCTTTGAACACGATTTTAAGGATCCAAAGCTGTTCAAGAAAGTGGAAGATCAATTTGAAAGTGGCATATTAAGCGGTGTGAATGGAACGCCTTCTTTCTATATGAACGGCATTAAGTATAATGACTCATACGATTATGAATCATTAACCCAGGCGATTGACCAGGCAATTTCAAAGAATTCCGTTTCAAAATCGAAGGCTTGAGGCCGTGCGTTTCGCATACCCGCCTTTTGCTAAAGCTTCGGAGGCGTTGGGCGCTAAGCGTTAAACGTTAAGCTTAAAAAACTACTCTGTTTTCAGACTTCTTACCGGATTCGACAAAGCAACCTTCAGGCATTGCAATGTAATCAGCAGAAAGGCGATGATGGTGATAAAAATCCCGGCCATAAAATACATACTCATCGGCTGGTTCACCCGGTAAGCATATTGCTGTAACCACCTGTTACAAAAATAAAAAGTCAAAGGCCAGGCAATCAGATTGGAAATCAGCAGTAGTGCGGCATATTGTTTAATAAATAGTGTAACGATATGATGAATTTCTGCGCCCAACACTTTTCTGACAGCAATCTCCTTTGTCCGCCTGGTGAGTGCGAGGGCCAACACCCCAAATATGCCAAATAGTATAATTAATATCATCAGTCCGGTTGCTATGCCCGAAGCTTTTTTCAGTTGAAGTTCTGATCTATACATGGATTGAAGTTTCTCATCCATAAACGTAAATTCAAAGGGAGCCGTAGGTGATAGTTCCTTCCACCGGGTCCTTACACGCTCAATAGAATTTGCCAGATTACCAGGTCCCAATTTTACCGTGATAAACCGGTAGGCTCTGCCGGCTTTTACCTGGAACAAGACCAGAGGTTCTATGGCGTCCTGCATAGACGTCAGATGAAAATCTTTTACCACGCCGGTCACAACGACATCTGGTCCCCCATCCGTAAATCGGATCTTTTTCCCAATCGCTGTCTTCCAGCCAAAACTTTTCAATGCTGACTCATTGATAACCGCTTCGTCGGCTACAAAAACACCCGTTTGGTTACTAAAAAATTTCCCATCCATTATTTGAATTCCATAGGTAGAAGCATATTTTTCGTCTACGTTGATGGCTTCAACGCTCAGGGGATCATTGTCTTTTCTGCCTTCCGGATTTACCGCCAACCGGTTAGGCGGCGTTCTTTCAGGAATATCGAATGAAACCGAGGCATCTTTTACTACGCTCTCGCTTAGCAGGCCATTCCTTATGGATTCCATCTTCGCTACGCCGGCAGAGTCCCACTGTTTTGGAAAAGCTACGATAACCATCAGCCTGTCCCTGTCGTAACCGAGGTCATTGTTAAAGAAATAAGTAACCTGCCTTGACAATATCATAGAGAAAATAAAAACTCCGATGGCGATGGTAAATTGCGCCGTCAGCAATGATTTCCGCATCCACATGCCCCGCTCAACGCCTTCCAGTTTGCCTTTCACAGAACTAACCATTTCTGAACCACTCAATATGAAAGCCGGATATAGCCCCGCCAGAATTCCGACAATCAGAACTATTAGCGCGATCGCTGTCCATTCCATGAAATGAAAACTACTCAATGGTGAAAGTGTGGTATTCAATATGTCATTAAATAGAGGTCGGAAAATGGAGTAGAATATCAATGACAGAAGGGCAGCAAAGAGGGTTAACATGATGGATTCCACGATGTACTGGATAATCAATTCTTTCCTGCGACCGCCAAACACTTTCCTCAACCCGATTTCTTTAATGCGGTACGAAGACGTGCCGATCATGATATTCACAAAGTTGATGACCGCCAGTAATAATATGCCCAGCGCCACCCATGTTAAAATAGAGAGAGTTTTGGAGACAGTGCCACCATTCGAATTCAGATAATAAGTATCCAGCGGTTTAAGGTGAACCAACATATTCTTACTGATATTCTCTGGTGCATTTTGCGTCAATAATTTTTTTATCGGTGCATCCAGTTGCCGGGAATGAATACCCGGTTGTAATTTTACAAAACTTACTGTATAGATGTCTGACCAGGAGTCTTCGTTGGTGGCCGAAGGATAATACTGGTTACCCTCGAAAGGAATATACATGGCATAACCGTAGTGTGCATCTGCATAAGCATTGCTGATCGTGTTAAACGGAAGGGCTTTTAATACAGCAGACACTTTATAATCCGTTGTCCTGCCAGATAAATTGGTAAACGTAATCACTTTATTGATGACGTTTTTTTCACCAAACAATTTCATAGCAAATGGCTCCGTGATCACAGCAGAATGGATATCTGCAAATGCCTTATTCGGATTTCCGTAAAGGAGTGGAAGGCCATACATGGACACCAGATTGGTATCTCCGATGGAAACGTCTTCCCTGAAATGTTTGTCAGCAGCTGAAACGACATTTACCACCGGATTGAACCGGTAATAATCTGACACCAGGTTCGAGTAGTTTCTTTTCAACGACTTGACCAATGCACCCACCGTCGTCATCTCAGGACCTGAGTTCTTCGATTTCCATTCGCTGTTCAGAAAATATTGCTGATGTACGTCCTTATAAATGGAATTGACCGAGGCTTCGTGCATTATATATTGTCCGATCAGCATGCAAAAGCTGATACCTATGGCCAGACAGAATACATTGAGCGCAGAAAACATTTTATGTCTTGTAAACTGCCTGAATGCAATCAGCAGATAATTTTTAAGCATGTCCGTTAGATTGATAAGTGAGGATCTACGCTTTCCCGCCAATAAAATGCCATTATTTAGATCTCTATGAATCAATAATTTAAAAATGAATTAGTATAGAAACTGTTCGTTTCCGATGCAATGACTGTTCATTTAAGCGTAAAGCGCAAGGCGTAAAGCTTAAGGCCTTACTGGTTCGTTTACATTGCGCTAGCGATTATTTTTTTGATAATTCTTTTTCAAGATCCATGTAAAACTTTCGGTTTAGCAACGGTCTTTGTATTTAAGTTTTTCATCGCCAGGCAAAATTCTAAATAGTCTTTCTTTACTGTCTGACTATAGATTCTGGCAAAGGCAAGGACCGAATCCTGCCATTGCTTATTCCCGCCAAACGCGCTTAGTTCATCAACCACAGAAGCCCCCTTCCAGCCCGAACTTCTTATCTGCGCAGAGGCTGTTAACAGGCCCATGTCGTGAATAACCTGGTATAAATCCCGGTAGGCATCCCTGATCAGTTTAAAATTAAAACTGTCCTTAGTAGGCTGCATCTCCTGGATCATATACGATTCGTTCCTGAAATGACTGAAACTCAGTAAAGCAGGCGGAATATTTTGCATCCGCTGCTGAATATTTACCACACGTTCTGACTCTGACTCCCATTGTGGCTGCTGCATTTTGATGTATTTTTTCGGAGTCGGTTCAATGGATTGTTTCATCTCCATCAACATATGTTTACCTTCCTGATTATTGCTTTTTAATAAAAAAAGATATCGTTTCAGACCCAGACTACCGGTGCCGGCCATACGAAAAGCCACATCCTGTACCTCGAAATTGTAAGGGGTATAACTATTATTCTGCAACCAGTTATTTAAATACGACGTCAATTCATTTTTCAATGGCATATCCAACGCGTAGTGACGTGGATGGGCGAGTAATATCCTCAGGCTGTCTTTTTTTATGATCGTTCGTTTTCTGAGTATTCTTTTGTCTTTTCGCTGACTCACGGTCGAAAGAAACTTATACACAATGCCTTTGGCAGTTTGTGGCTCAATATAACGCGCTTTCCCTTTCTCCAGGGTTTCCGAATAAATTTTTAGAAATAATTTTCCCATATTGATCGCTTTATCCTCTTCAATTTTCAGGGATTCAAAGGCAATAAATATGCTGCAAACCAAGCGTGCCACATCATAAACGGCAGGACCGAGCAGTGCATCATCAAAATCGTTCATATCAAAATAAACCAATCTGTTGTCGCCTTTGAAACTGCCGAAATTTTCCAGGTGAAGGTCTCCGCAAAGCCAGGAGATCGGTGACGGAGGTAAGGGATTATTACCGGCAAGATCTTCGAAAAACAAATGATTGGTTCCCCTAAAGAAGCGGAAGGTATCTCCTCCCATCAGTTTATACTTCACCCGCAGCATATCCGGAATCCGTCCCTGATTAAATAATTCTATTCGTTGAAAGCAGTTGTCCATGAGAGGTAATATCCTTTAAATATCACAAATTCGACTGAATTACTGATCTTTATTCGGTATGCGAAACACCACCAAACTAAAACAGATTTTATTAAAATACGATCTGGCGCTATCCATGGAGGAAGAAAATCTCCTGAAACTAACCCTGGTGGATAAAATTACAGGAAGCTTCACCAGTTTTGAACACAGCTCTTACAGCCAGTTGTTAAGTAAGTGTTATTCGTTTTTCCTGAAAGAACTGAAGAACGATGAACGCTGAACGCGGAACGCGGAACGCCTAACGCGTCAGGCTTAATGCCCAGCTTAACACCTAACATTCTATGCAACTGTCAATCGTCAACTGCAACCGTCAACCATATTCTTTTGTAGAAAATGGTACCCGCAGACAGCTTTCAAGACAATCCATGTTCCTAATTATCGGCTGGCAAAAAAATTGATCACCAGTTATAACTAAAATGAAATGTTATGGCCAGATATTCAAAAGGGAGTCAGGAAAAAGTAAAAAAAGTGATGGACGAAATGAAAGAAGGCAGGTTAAAAAGCGGGCGCAGCGGTAAGAAAGTAACGAGTCGGAAACAGGCGATCGCCATCGGGTTGTCAGAAGCCAGAAAACAAGGGAGCAAAGTACCTAAAGCCCCCAGGAAAAAAGCGGCTGCCAGGAAAGCCAGTTGAAGTAATTTATTAATTCTTTGGGTTCCCCACAGGCTGGTGCATGAGCAACTGGTTAATGATAGTCGCCATCTCCTGTGGGGATTTTTTTTCGATCAGGCGTGCTTTCATTCCATCACGATTGATCCACTCATCCGAACCATCGGAATTTATCAGGCAATCTCCTGATTGCAGATCATAGTAATTCCGCCACCCCTGAACGGCTACAAAAACCGCCGTTTCATCCCAACTCATTCTTCCGGCGCTGTCTTCAGCGGCCATGGGAATACAGATGGTAAATACGTCTTTCACCGGGCTGTGCTGAATCTTGTTATCATGAATGAGCGGAAGACCGGTCTTAATTTTTTGCCCGATTTCAAATCCACTAAACAGTACGGGTCCAGGCCAGGCTTCCAGTACTTTTTTTGAGGAACCTGCATCCTGATCCAGGTTAAATTCCCTGCCGGAGGGGAATCGACCAGCCATGCAAACCAAACCGATTACTTTTTTTCTTATGAGATCAGCACCATTCAGTGTAGAATATCTGTCGGGGCCGGATCCCAGCAAATTGGCGAGATTAGTCAGGAAACCGACTGTTATGATCGTAACGGAACGATCTGGCTGAGATGCGAGTATTTTTCTATATAAATTCAGTGCGTCATCGGCTTCCTCATTGCTCCGGATTTTATGGGGATACCGGCTGATGACCGAATCTGTCCAATGTTGTTTATCTCCCAATTCCACCGCATTACCCCGCACAACCCCGATCGGAATTTCCGGACGATTAAAATAAGTATTGAAAACATCAATGGCGGCGGCGGCATTTTTATGATTTGAACTGGCGATTGTTGCCAGTATTTTAATAAAACCGCTGTCGGCAAAACCATGCAGTAATGTAATGGCGCCCACATCGTCATAATCCGGACCGAAATCAGTATCGAATATTACGTGCATAGGACGCTGAGGAGCCGGGAATTCAGATTGCGACCGCGCAAACCAGCCATAACAAGTGAAAATAAAAATTAAAAAACCGCGTCTGTGAAGCATATTTAATATGCAAGACTACATCAAATTTTAAAAGCAGCTTTATTTTTTGTTGCCATCTCCACGGAGTAATAACGGCTCATAAATTCCTTTTTGGAATCTTTATAGTTGGAGACCATGCCAAGCTTGAAAAGACTATAAATGTAAATCCACGCCAGGTCGAGCTGGTAGGGAAGAAATCCAGCCCGCGCACTACCGGGGAAAAGATGATGATTATTATGCCATTCGCCGGAAAGCATACCGGGCCTGGTTTGATTGATAGAAAGATTTGACCGGTCAAAGTCAATCCCGTCAACATGTTTATTTTCACCCTTTCCGTGACCTGTATAATTAAATGCCCTGACCAGCACAAACCAGAAAAAAGCTCCACTGAAACAAGCCAGTGCCAAAGCATGACCACCGATCAGCCAAAGTGCTCCATACCAAAAACTCCAATTTAATAACCACAACGCAATTACATATACCGGCTTGGACACAGAACCCCAGGATTGATATTGCTCAAACGAGTTTAATCCCACGCCTGTATGACTGAGAAAATTTCTTACACGATGATATTGATCCCGGTTCAAACCTTTTGCAATGCTCTGATGATTCACATCAGAAAGCATGCAATACATAAATCCACCCATCGGATTGTATGGGTCACCCGGTTCATCAGATTTTACATGGTGAACATGATGTGAAATCACATAAATTTCTTCAGGAAAAGTTTTAATAACAAGGTTCTGTGTTATTAATCTGAATAGCGGATGACTAAACTTATATGATTTATGCGTACAGTAGCGGTGAAACCAAATCGTTCCATGCGTGCTCATGATAACCATGGCATATACAACCAATACAATAGCAGATTTCCAGGATAAATAATACATCAGGAAGATCACAAATAGCGGCAACATACAGGTTGCCATAAACCAGCTTATCAGAGCGATCCAGTTTTTCCTTGATTTGAATATATTGATTCGGGAAAAAGCTTCTTTGAAAAGTTGACGAGTCGTGGGCTTAAGAAACAACCCTTTAGCATCCATCCATCCATACGAAGGAGTTTGGAGGATTTCATCGATAAAAGCCATAAAAAAAGAACGGTTAATTGATATAATCAGGATACCACGGTCGACTGCCTCAGCAGACTGCAAACAATGTACGCTTATTATCCCAGTATAGATTCTAATATGTACAAATAGGCCTGTTAATTTTATTGTGTTAACTTTCCTTTAATCCCGTGAAACGCAACAGGAATAAAGGTTACGGGCAAAAAATAAATATTATTTGATGATTCTTGAGGTCGCAATTTTGGATGTAATTCCTGATAAAACAGCAGAATTTGAGGCTAGTTTCCAAAAGGCACAGGAGATCATATCTTCTGCGAATGGCTGGTTGGGACATCAGTTGCAACAGTGCCTGGAAATTCCAAACCGCTATATTTTACTTATCCGATGGCAGCATGTAGAAGATCATATTTCTGGATTCAGGGAATCGAGCGCTTATCTGGAGTGGAAAAAATTGCTGCATCATTATTATTCACCCTTTCCTTCTGTGGAGCATTATTCCATGAAATATGAGAAATAATTTCCATAACCGGCTTTCAAGATGCTGATCTGAACGGCCGCAGAAAACCTTAACATGGGTAATATTGAAAAACCTGCTAACTTCATATTATCAAATTGTTATAGAATTTTATGGGAAAGAATAATAAAGATAAGTCTCCAAAAACGTCTAAAAAATCACTGCTCCGGGAGATTGAATCTAAAATTGCTGAAACTGTAAAAGGGTTTCACAAAAAGACCAGTGAGAAAAAATTAGAAAAACAGATTCGCAGGGCGGGTAAGCTTCTCGCAAAATCCTTAACGAATAAAGAACACATAAAAGTGGTCCATAAGGAAAAAACAAAAGCCCCGAAAAAGGTAAAAAAAGTTGCTGAAAAAGAGGTTGCTTCATAACTTTCTTCCCGGATTACCAAAAATCGCTGACAAATAAAAGAATTGCGTACATCTTCTTATCCTTTCTTATTTGTGCTGCTGTTGCTTCTGACCGCCTGTTACGGCGGACCGGGGGATAGCGGATACGTGGTACCTGTATATGTAGGTCCGGGTATCGGATTGGGTACTGTCATTGCCGTGGTTGTTTCCTGGAGCAGGAATAAGTCTATTTTGTGGGCGATCATTCATGGTTTTCTTGGATGGATTTATGTTATTTACGCTCTGCTGGTTCCAAAGAAATAGTCGTAAAGCTTAAAGCTGAAAGCGTAAGGCGTAAAGCCTGAATTTTTAATTTACTTCATAGGTAAAGATTAACGTTCCTGTCGAAGAATTCACTTTGCTATCATTCAATGGATTGGCTTTATGCTTTACGCATTACGCCTTAGGCTTAGTACGATTTTTGCATTACAGATGGTATTATTTCATTTTTAAAAATCTACAACTATGTCTACAACTGCAACAGCAAAAATGACAACGAAAGAGATCGCCAAGAGACTTAAGAAACTTTGCGATAAGGGGGATTGGGAAGGAGCACACAGAGAATTATATTCAAAGGATGCAGTAAGTATTGAACCGGAGGCTTCCGGCGGGTTCGAAAAAGAAACTCATGGATTGGACGGCATTATTGAAAAAGGGAAAAAATGGAACGACATGGTATCTGAAGTTCATGAGATAGAAATTTCTGATCCGATGATTGCCGGAAATACTTTTGCTGTTACCATGCGCATGGACATGACCATGAAGGACAAGAAGCGTTCAGATATGACCGAGCTTTGTGTCTACCACGTGAAAGATGGTAAAATAATCTCCGAACAGTTTTTTATGTAATGCTGGTTGAACTTTCCGGGAGATCCTTCTGTGTGTTATAAAACTGACAAACAGAAGGATTTTTCTTTAGTCTTTACTTACAAAGTTTTCAGGATTTTTTCTGCCGGATACTAATAGAAAGTTTCTTACCGTAAATTGAATTGAAAATACTCCGCTATGCGTAAGACCTTTTCAACATTTCTCATGTTGCTTTTGATTTGTTCATTTGTTTCCGGACAAATTAAAATTGTGGTATTTCAATCTGATTTCGGTCTGAAGGATGGTGCTGTATCAGCCATGAAAGGGGTGGCCATGGGCGTTTCAACCGACTTGAAATTATTTGACCTTACACATGAAATTCCTGCCTATAATATATGGGATGCCGCTTACCGGCTTGAGCAGACCGTACCGTACTGGCCCACGGGCACCGTGTTCGTATCGGTGGTAGATCCTGGAGTAGGAACCACCCGCAAATCGGTTGTACTTAAAACAAAAACTGGACAATATATCGTGACACCAGATAATGGTACTTTAACGCTGATCGCTTCCTCACAGGGTATTTCGGAAGTGAGACAAATAGATGAAGTGTCGAACAGACGAAAGAATTCACAGGAGTCATACACATTTCATGGACGTGATGTATACGCCTACACGGCTGCCAGACTCGCTGCCGGCGTTATCACATATGAGCAGGTGGGCATGAAGCTTCCAAATGAGGTCGTCCAAATTGCCTATCAGCAGGCCGTGAAAGAAGGTAATAAATTGAAGGGGACCATTTCGATCCTGGATGTACAATATGGAAATATATGGACGAATATCGGAGGGCCATTATTCAGCCAGCTCAAAATAAAATACGGAGATCAATTACATGTTGATATTTTTCACGGGGACGATAAAGTTTATTCCGGGGATATGCCTTATTGCCAGACCTTTGGCGCGGTGGACAAAGGAAAACCGCTGGCTTATCTGAACAGTTTGCTGCAGCTATCCTTTGCACTCAATCAGGGTGATTTTGCAAAGGCATATTCTGTGGCGAGCGGAAATGACTGGCGTGTGGACGTGCGACCTGTACCATAGCCTTTCAAAGGACGGTTGGCGATTTGCTTAGAAAAAAATCGATTATATTCCCATCATGCTTAGAAAAAAGTTTATCAAATTGAGTTCCGCATTCGCCGCTGCTCCGTTACTTTCTCCACTTTCGGATCTCGCCCAGCAGGCAAGGCTGCAAAACTGGGCAGGAAACCTGACGTTCAGCACCAGTAATGTTTTTTATCCGAAAACAGTTTCAGAAGTTCAGTCACTGGTAAAAAAATCTGACAAACTACGCGGGCTGGGTACAAGACATTGTTTTAATTCCATTGCTGACAGCAAATACAATTTGATTTCATCCAATAGTCTGAATAATATTCTGTCGCTGGATACAGTCAATAAAACCGTGACCGTGGAAGGCGGGATAAAATACGGGGAACTGGCTCCCTACCTGGATAAAAAAGGATTTGCACTTCATAATCTGGCATCCCTTCCACATATATCTGTTGCCGGCAGCATTACTACTGCGACTCACGGATCAGGCGTGAAAAATGGTAATTTGTCCACGCAGGTTCGTGCATTGGAAATTATTACTGCGGATGGCTCTCTCATAAAACTGTCCAGAGAAAAAGACGGAGATCTTTTTAATGGAGCGGTTGTCGGTCTGGGCGCGCTGGGATTTATTACCCAGTTAACGCTGTCCATAGAGCCTACGTATACTATGCGGCAGACGGTTTTTATAAAACTTCCGCTGGATCAATTGAAAGATCATTTTTTGGAAATTGTTTCTGCCGGTTATAGTGTTAGTCTGTTCACGGACTGGCAATCTGATTCCATTAATGAGGTTTGGATAAAAGATAAAGTAAATCCTGAAATATCCTATCGCGGCATATCAGAATTTTATGGCGCCAAAGCAGCCACGAAGGATCTTCATCCCATTATCGAACTATCGGCTGAAAACTGCACTGAACAAATGGGCAAGCCCGGACCGTGGTACGAAAGGCTTCCCCATTTCAAAATGGGATTCACTCCAAGTAGTGGCAAGGAATTACAATCGGAATATTTTATACCACAAAAAAATGCCGTCGAAGCCATTCTCGCCATTCAAAAAATGGGAAAACAGATCGGACCGCATTTATTTATTACAGAAATCAGGACTATCGCGGCGGATAGTCTCTGGCTGAGTCCCTGCAGACACCAGGATTCGGTAACCATACATTTTACCTGGAAACAGGAATGGGATGAGGTTAAGAAACTATTACCGCTGATAGAAAAGGAACTCGCACCTTTTAACGCAAGGCCTCATTGGGGTAAACTGTTCACTTTGTCTGCATCCACGTTAGAATCCCGCTATGAAAAACTATCGGATTTTAGAAAACTGTCAGCGACCTACGACCCAAAAGGAAAATTCAGAAATGATTTCCTAAACGGAACAATCTTTAAAGCGTAAAGCATTATTATTCGCATTAACGAGTAATGCCAAATCATTTTGAATTTTTCGGAAAAATTCGTCGTGCCGAAGCCAATGCTTTACGCCTTGCGCTTTACGCTTTTGAGTGGCATGATTTTTACACTGCTAATGAAACAACTTAGTTATGAAAAAAAACTTCTTCGCAGGTTATTTCCTGGCTCTTGGAATGCTTGCACTGATCATAGGTTCCTGCAAAGGAAAATCTTCCCAAACTACCACCACTGATACAGCGACCGTTGCGCCAGCAGACAATACGACTACAAAAATACCGGATACGACCGTTGTTATCTCCGCTGATGATTCACTAAAAAGAATGATTCCGGATGCTACCAAGGATTTCCCGGGCGTAACCGCTTCAGTTGATCAGGGTGTCATTACTCTTACAGGAAATATCAGCAGGGATCGCTTACCCAAACTGATGATGGCTTTAAATGCCCTTCATCCAAAAAAAATAAATAATAATCTCACCATCAATAAATAATTATCATGGCACTCCGGGATAAATACAAAGAGTTAATAGATGCAGCAACCAGTGCAGGCATCAGTGATTTGAAAGTGAGGGAACAGGATAATGTTTTATATGTTGACGGAAGCACATCTGATGGAAAAGTGAAGGATAATCTCTGGAATATATACAACCAAATAGATCCGGATTTCCGTGCCGGAGATCTGATCCTGAATATTGATGCTTCAGCAGCCGTTGGTACCAAGGCCAAAGTAACCACGCAGTCTTCCAATCTGAATATCAGAAAAGGGCCTGGCACGGATCAGCAAATTGTCGGGAAAGCGGCGCACAATGAGATTGTTACGGTTGTCAGCAAAGCAAACGAACAGTGGAGCCTGATACGTACTGACGACGGAAAGGAAGGATATGTATATACACAATACCTTACACAAGCATAAAGCGTAAGGCATAAGGCTAATTTGCAAATTGCATATGGGAGGACCTGAAATTACACAACAGATATAATAATGTTTTCAGCTTTAACCTGAATTGGTTTTAGACTTCGGGCATAAAAAGCTTTACGGATTCAGCTTTATACCTGTTTCCGTAAAAACTATCTTCTTCTGTTTAAATAAATTGCCAGTCGTCATTTTAAAAGTCTTTTTGCTGATGTGGAAGAACTCATAAATCTCTTCAGGTGAGGATTTGTCGTGATATGGAAGGTACCCGTTGTTTTCAGCTAACAACCTCAGAATCTTTTCAGATTCATTTTCTACACGCTGATATCCTGGTTTTCCTGCTGCCACGTCAATTTTGTTTTCGGGCAGAATTTTTTTTATGAACCCTTGAAAATGGTCCCCTATTTCTATTGGCCGATATATCTCATTTGCATGCAGTATCCCTTTATGCCGGTTATTGATGATCATTTCATAGCCAATTTCCGTTTGCCGGTATACGAGGAGATCGACCTCTTCCTTCTCGGTGACCGTCAGGGTTTCATTCGAGAGAAACCTTTCCAGCTTTTCCGTTGCGGCCACCCTGCCGGTTTGTTC
>Ga0193753_10001789_pt1 | contig 17941 bp, 15 predicted proteins | sample H1c2metaG_FD_144925 | JGI IMG/M metagenome (GOLD analysis project Ga0193753, IMG submission 144925) | Soil microbial communities from a riparian zone of the East river system, Colorado, United States - H1c2 | ecosystem: Environmental > Terrestrial > Soil > Riparian zone | place: USA: East...
GGCCAGTTCCGCGCGCCCGGGATGATCTCCTTGAGCGCGGCGAACATCTGGCAGCCGTTGCACACGCCCAGCGTGAAAGTGTCGTTGCGATCGAGGAATCGCTGGAACTGCTCGCGGGCGCCCGCGTGATAGAGGATGGACTTGGCCCAGCCCTCGCCGGCGCCGAGCACGTCACCGTAGGAGAATCCGCCGCAGGCCACGAGCCCGCGGAAGGTATCGAGCTTCACGCGACCCGAGAGCACGTCGCTCATGTGCACGTCGTGCGGCTCGAAGCCCACGCGCTCGAATACCGCCGCCATTTCGATCTGGCTGTTGACGCCCTGCTCGCGCAGCACCGCCACCTTCGGACGCGCCGTGGCGATGAACGGGGCGGAAACGTCATCGTTGGGATCGAACGTGAGCGCGACGTTGAGGCCGGGAGCGCCCGTGTCGCAGGCGGCGGCGAATTCCTCGCGCGCGCAGTTCGGCTCGTCGCGGCGTTCGCGCATGCGATACGAAGTTTCCGACCAGGCGCGCCGCAGGTCTTGCCACGATTCATCGATGCGCGCAGCGCCTGCCTGCACGACCACGCGCATGTCCCGCGTCGTCGCGCCGATCGCATGGGTCCACTCGCCGAGCCCGTGGCGCACGAAAACCGATTGCACCGCGGCAGCGTCCGCGGCTTTCACCTGCAGCACGACGCCGAGCTCTTCGGAGAACAGCGCGCCAATGGCGCCTGTGACGCCGCCCCCATTGGCGGACAAGGGTAGTTTGATGTCGAGTCCACAGTGACCGGCAAAGGCCATTTCCACGAGCGTCGCGAACACGCCGCCATCGGAGCGGTCGTGATACGCCAGCACCAGGTTCTGCGCACGCAGTTCCGCGAGTGCGGAAGCCAACTGGAGGAGCAGCGAGGGGGACGCGAGATCCGCGGGCTGGCTGCCGAGCTCGCCGAACACCTGCGCGAGCGCCGAAGCGCCGAGACGGTTGGCGCCTTTGCCAAGGTCCACGAGCAACAACACGGTCGCGCCGAGATCGGTGCGCAGTTGCGGCGTCCAGGTCTTGCGCACGTCGCCCACGGGCGCAAACGCCGTAATGATCAGCGATACGGGCGCGACCACGGACTTGCGATCGGCGGCGTCGCCCCAAACCGTCTTCATCGACAGCGAGTCCTTGCCGACGGGAATGGCGATGCCGAGTGCCGGACACAATTCTTCGCCCACGGTGCGCACCGTGGCGTACAGCGCGGCGTCTTCGCCGGGCTCGCCGCAGGCGGCCATCCAGTTGGCGGAGAGTTTCACGTTCGACAACGCGCCGATGTCGGCCGCCAGAATGTTGGTGAGCGCCTCGCCCACCGCGAGACGGCCGGATGCGGGCGCATCGAGCACTGCCACCGGCGTGCGCTCACCCATCGACATCGCTTCACCGGCGTGGCCGAAGTAGTCGGCCAGCGTCACGGCGACATCGGCCACCGGCACCTGCCAGGGCCCCACCATCTGGTCGCGGCTGATCATGCCGCCGACTGTGCGGTCGCCAATGGAAATCAGGAAGGTCTTGTCGGCCACGGCCGGGAAGCGCAGCAGCCGGTACGCGGCATCGCGAACGTCGAGCGTGGCGGTGGGCAATGCCGTCTGGGGCGGCGTGAGGCGGCGCACGTCGCGCAACATCTTCGGCGCCTTGCCTAACAACACTTCGAGCGGCAGGTCCACCGGGCGCGAACCGTGCTGCTTGTCTTCGAGCACCAGCACGCCGGTGTCGTCGATGTCGCCGAGCACCGCGTACGGGCAGCGCTCGCGGCGCGCGATGGCTTCAAATACCTCGAGGCGCGCCGCATCGATGAGCAGCACGTAACGCTCCTGCGACTCGTTGCACCACAATTCCATCGGCGACATGCCGGGCTCGTCGTTGGGAATGGCCGCCATGTCGATGCGCGCGCCGCGCCCGGGCGTGTGCGCCACGGCTTCGGGCACGGCATTCGACAACCCACCGGCGCCCACGTCGTGGATGAGCAGGATGGGGTTGAGTGTCCACCGCGCGGAACACCGGTCGATGACTTCCTGCGCGCGGCGCTGAATTTCCGGGTTGCCGCGCTGCACGGAGGCGAAGTCGAGATCGGCGCTGGAGGCGCCGCTGTTCACCGACGACGCCGCGCCGCCGCCCAAACCAATGAGCATTGCCGGCCCGCCGAGCACGACGATCTTCGTGCCCACGGGGATCTCGCATTTCTCGACGTGCTTGCGGCGCACGTTGCCGAGTCCGCCGGCGATCATGATGGGCTTGTGATAGCCGCGAACGCGCCCGCCCGGGTCGCCCGCCGCCGCCTGCTCGAACGTTCTGAAATATCCGCAGATGTTCGGCCGGCCGAATTCGTTGTTGAACGCGGCGCCGCCAATCGGACCGTCGAGCATGATGTCGAGCGCCGAGACGATGCGGTCGGGCTTGCCCAGCGGCGCGCCTGGCGCGGTTTCCCACGGCTGCTCGAAGCCGGGAATGCGCAGATGCGAAACGGAGAAACCCGTGAGCCCGGCCTTCGGTTTCGCGCCGCGACCCGTGGCGCCTTCGTCGCGAATCTCTCCACCGGATCCGGTGGCAGCGCCAGGAAACGGTGAAATCGCAGTCGGATGGTTGTGCGTCTCGACCTTCATCAGGATGTCGATGGGCTCGTCGACGGCGCCGTAGATGTCGGTCTCGGGATTCGGGAAGTACCGCTTGCCGAGCGCGCCTTCCATGACGGCGGCGTTGTCGCGATAGGCGGAGAGCACACCTTGCGGATGTTTCTCGTGCGTATTGCGAATCATCGCGAACAACGATTTCGGTTGCCGCTCGCCGTCGATGATCCAGTCGGCGTTGAAGATCTTGTGGCGGCAGTGTTCGGAGTTCGCCTGCGCGAACATCATGAGCTCGACATCGGTCGGATCACGGCCGAGCGCCGCGAAGTTCTTCACCAGGTAGTCGATCTCGTCATCTGAAAGCGCGAGGCCCAGCTCGGAGTTCGCGGTCACCAGCGCGCCACGTCCATTGGCGAGCGACACGGTGCGCAGGGCACGCGTCTTTTCCTTGACGAAGAGCCGCGCCGCCTCGCCGCGTTCGAGCAGTGCCGCCTCGGTCATTCGGTCGTACAAAGGAGTGGCAAGCCGCAGCGCTTCATCGCGCGAGAGGTTCTTCGCGCTGCCGATATTCCAGACAATGCCCCGCTCGATGCGGCGCACCGCGTCGAGGCCGCACACGTGCGCGATATCGGTGGCCTTGCTCGACCACGGCGAAATGGTGCCGAAGCGCGGCACCACGATGATTTCCGTGGCGTGGGAGGAAGGATTCGGCGCGTGCGCGTCCTCGCGCGGGCCGTAGGTCAGCAGCCGTTCGAGGAGTGCGCGCTCGCCCGCATCGAGGTCGCGCTGGAGATCGACGAAGTGAACGAACCGGGCGCTGATGGCGCCGATGCCGGGATGCAAGGCCTCGAGCGCGGGACGCAGTTTTGCGATGCGGAAATCGGAGACTGCGGAGGCGCCGAGGAGCTCGATCATTGAGGGCGCGAATTGTACAGAACCCGGAATGGTGTCAGGCACCATTTCCTGGAAAACGGTGCCTGGCACCGTTTCCTACTTCTTGGCGCCGGGGTCGTTCGCGGGTGTGTACAGCGACATGGGGAAGGCCGAGACGTTGCTGCCCTCGAAGGTGCTGATCTTGCTCATACCCTGCTTTTTCACTTCATCGATTCGAAGAATCGAGTGCATGGGGAGCATGGTGACTTTGACACCGGCGAACTCGGATTTGATGCGTTCTTCGCTCGGGTCGAGGACCACGGTGGAGCGTTCGCCGAACACCAGTTCTTCGACTTCGATGAATCCGAACAACCGGCCCTGGCCCACCTTGCGGGCATAAACCTCGTAAACCTTGCCTTGGTTCACGAACATAATCTTGAAAATGTGACTGGATGCCATCGAGCCGACTAGGGGGGCGGTAACCTGCCCCTTCATACACGCATGGGCAGCGGGAAGCTAGGGCCCAGAGGGTAGCAAATGGCGCTCAGGTTGCGCGTCATCAGTGATCATCGCCATCGGTTGGGCGACAAAAGTACATTCGTCTTTGGCGTCTCGGGCGGCAGCATTGGACGCTCAGCCGAGAACGATTGGGTACTGCCAGACGACATGAGATATGTGTCGGGCCGGCATGCGCGCATCGTTTACTACAAGGGCAAGTACCTGCTGCAGGACACCAGCAGCAACGGGACCTACATAAACGACATCGAGCGCCCGCTCGGCAACCAGAATCCGCACACGCTTTCGAGCGGCGATGTGATCCGCATTGGCGAATACCACGTCCAGGTGCAGATCGACTCCGCCACCGATTTCAGCCTCGACGACAGCGCGCTCTACAAGACCGGTTCGACCAGCACACGCGCTCGTCGCGTGTCCGCACCGAAGGACCTGGGCGCTTCCTTGCGACTCGAGAACCTGCTCGAAGCCAGCAACGACATCTCGAGCGATGAGCTCAAACCCGTCAACGCATTTGGCCAGGCAGTGTCTGCGCGCACGCGAGCGCTGCACCAGACCCAGGACCTGCAGAAAGAATCTTCGACGGCTCCGGAACTCGACGTGGACTCCGAAGCCGTGGCGCGTCGCATCGCGCGGCTTGCCAAGGCCGCAACCAAGCAACAACAGGCTTTGCAGCAGGCCACGGCGCCGGCGCCGCCCGCACCTTCGCCCGCCCCCGTGCCTGCGCCGGCTTACACGTCTTCTCCCATGGACAACACGCCCGGATTGCAGGCGTTCTGTCGCGGTGCCGGCATCGGCCCGGAAACACTTCCCGTGGAAGCGCACTCGCGCATGCTGCACCTGGCCGGCCAGCTCCTGCGCGAGTCGCTGCTGGGATTGAAAGAGAGCAACCGCAGCCAGCAGGATCAACGCAACCAGCTGCGCGTGACTTATCAGAAGGCGCCGACCGACTTGCTGCCGTCGCTGGAGCGCCACAGCGTGGACGAACTCATCCAGGAATTGCTGAAGGCGCATGACAGCCGCCGCTTCGACGCCGTGCAGTGGTTACGCGAATCGTTCTCCGGGAGCCGCCGCCACGACGAAGCGATGATCAGCGCCATGCGCGCCGCGTTCGTCGATTTCCTCGGCCGGCTCGATCCGCGCGATCTCGCGACGCGCTTCGAGCGCAGCGCACGCCGCAAGACCATGGGCAACTGGGAGCTGTACGGAGACTTCTATCGCAGTCTCTGCGACATGCAGCCCGGCACACTGCCGCACATCTTTGTCGAGACGTTTGCCCAGAACTACGAGCAGGCCGCGCGCGACGCCGAAGACGGCGCCTCGCAACACAACGCCGCCTGAGCGACCCGCCAGCGCGGTCGCCGCGTACTCGCGACGACCGCGCTTCGATTACGGCCGAGCGCCAATTCCGTCGGCATCATCCTCATCATCTTCGGCTTCTTCATCGTCCTGTTCGACGATCGAGTCCGGTTGTTCCTGTCTCTGCTTTCGCTTGCCCTGGTTCTGATCCTGCGACCTGGCGTGGGTCTGATCAACCTCCGGTAATTCGTCGTCATCCGGTGAAAACGTTCCGGGATTCTGCCGGCCCTTGTTTTGCGAGTCCTGATTCTGCGTGCGATTTGGCATTGCCCATCTCCTCGTCGTTGGAAGGGATTTGACGGCGCCAAGCTAGCAATGCTTTTTCCGATGCTTAAGTTGTGACGTGCCGGCGGTTTGCATAGTCATGCGCTGACAGGGGGTGGGACGGAGCGGCGGCGGTCGCCGACTTGTTTCTTCTTCGAGGGCTGTCGAAACTGCCCGCTGTCATTCGTTTAGGGCTCAAAGGAGCCAACAATGAAGCAGTACATGTTGTCCGTGTGTTATCCCGCCGGCGGCAAGCAGCCGCCTCCCGATGCGTTGCAGCGAATCATGCGCGACGTGCACACCATTCAGAAGGAGATGCAGGCCGCTGGCGTGTGGATATTCAGCGGCGGACTCACGCCGCCGAGTTCCGCGACGGTCTTGCGCCATCAAGGCGGTGACGTGATCACGACCGATGGTCCGTTCATCGAGAGCAAGGAGCAGATCGGCGGCATCACCATTCTGAAGGCCGCTGATCTCGACGCGGCGCTCGCGTGGGGCCGCAAGCTCGCTCGCGCCATCGGCACGCCGATCGAAGTACGCCCGTTCGCGGAGGGGCACTGAGCGCACCGATCGAAACGATCTTCCGCCGCGAGCATGGCCGTGCGGTTGCCGTTCTGGTCCGTTACCTGGGCGACGTCGGACTTGCCGAGGAAGCGGTGCAGGACGCATTCGCGATCGCACTCACGCACTGGCCTGGCGCCGGCATACCGCCCTCGCCCGCCGGCTGGATCATCACTACCGCGCGCAATCGGGCGCTCGACCACCTGCGTCGCGAAGCAAGCCGCGATGAACGTCATCGCGCTGCCCTGCAGCTCTTCGAGCAGGAGGCCGATGAGGAGCACGACGTGCATGACGACCGCCTGCGCCTGATATTCACCTGCTGCCACCCGGCGATCGGCCCCGAGGCGCAGCTCGCTCTGACGCTGAGATTGTTAGGCGGGCTGACCACGGCGGAGATCGCGCGCGCCTTCCTGGTTCCCGAAGCCACCCTGGCGCAGCGCCTGTCGCGTGCCAAGGCGAAGATCCGCGATGCGGGCATTCCGTATCGAGTGCCCGAGGGCCCCGAGCTGCCCGCGCGCATGCGCAGCGTGCTGGCCGTCGTGTATCTCATTTTCAACGAGGGCTACAGCGCAACCTCGGGCGAATCGCTGGTTCGCGCGGAGTTGTGTGACGAGGCGATCCGTCTCGGGCGACTGTTGACGGAAGTGTTGCCCGATGACCCCGAAGCGTCAGGCCTGCTGGCGCTGATGTTGCTCATCGATGCGAGACGCGGTGCGCGTGTCGATGAATCCGGCGGCTTCGTGCGGCTTGCCGAGCAGGACCGCAGCCGATGGAACGGCGCTGAAATCGAAGAAGGCCAGGCACTGTTGCGTGCCTGCCTCGCGCGAAACCAGCCGGGCCCGTACCAGATCCAGGCTGCGATCAACGCCGTGCACAGCGACGCGCGGCGCGCCGGCGAGACGGACTGGCGCCAGATCCTCGCGCTGTACGATCAGTTGCTGGCGCTCGCGCCGAGCCCTGTCGTGGAACTGAACCGCGCAGTAGCGGTTGCCGAGATCGATGGTGCGGAACGAGCGCTCGAGCGAATCGAACCGCTCGACCTCGACCGATACCACCTGTTTCACGCGGTGCGCGCCGATCTGCTGCGGCGCCTGGGACGCGATGCCGAGGCCGCGGCGGCGTACCAGGCGGCAATCGCACGCTGCGACAACGCGCGCGAGAAAGAATTTCTGACGGCGCAGTACGAGGCTATCGCGCGAAATTGACGCCCGACCGCACTCAGCCTGCCAGCAATTGACGCTGCGGCGCTTCGAGCGACAGCAAGCGAGCCTTCGCGTCGAGCCCGCCGCCGAAGCCGGTGAGATCGCCATTCATGCCGATGACGCGATGACACGGCGCGATGATCGAGATCGGATTCCTGCCGTTCGCCGCGCCCACGGCGCGGACCGCCGTCGGGTTGCCGATTTGTTCGGCCATCTGCCGATAACTGCGCGTTTCGCCGTATGGAATGGTGAGCAAGGCGGACCATGCACGGCGCTGAAATTCCGTTCCGCGAAATTCGAGCGGTAGTTCGAAGGCACGCCGCGTGCCCGCGAAATACTCGCGCAGCTGGCGCGCCGTTTCACGCAGCAGTGGATGGCGGGGTTTTTCGACCGCGCTTTCGAAGCCGGCACGCGAATGCCCTTCGACCCTCCAGACGAGCGCGACCAGCGCGTGATCGGTGGCAACCAGCGAAAGAAGCCCCACGGGGGAATCGTACGTCGTGCGGAAATGGGGAGTGTCTGCGTTCACGAGTATCACCTGCAGCGAGTGCCTCATCGGCTGTACGCGCAAGATAGCGCGCGCGACGCGCGGTCGGAAACCCGAATATTGCTCATCGTCGCCAGATATTCGTCAGTGCCCGATCCAGCGGAGCAGCAGATGCAACGCACCGAAGGGCAGCCCGAGAAACATCATGCTGAGTGCCACGGAAAGCCACACGAGAAGTCCAAGGACCATCGCGAGCAGCACGGCGACGAGCGCGCATAGCGGCGCAATGATGATGAGTTTTGCGAATGGCAGCCGCCGCACGTCGGTGGCCGCGGCCGCGTCGGCGCCGAGCGCCGCAAGAGCGCGCAGACGCCGATCGGTGGCGGGGAATGCGGGCACCACCGAACTGCCGGGCAGACCTCCGCTGCGAGCGGCCGGGCGGACAACGCACAGGTGAGCACCCCACACGCCAAGCGGCGTTTCACCTCCGCCGATTTTCAATAGAGCGGTGGCGAGCGAATTGGGTTCGCGCGTCAGGCGCACGGCCGTCGCATCCGCGAGATATTTGCGTCGCCGCCATGCGAGCGACACCAGCGGTTCGAGCGCAAACACACTGATGATGCCGCCGAAGAATCCCGTTGCGAATATGGTGCCGGCGAATGGCATCCAGGCGAGCGTGCGCCAGTCCGCATGAGTCGTGCGGGTGTCGCCCGCCGCCGCGTCGTCTTCCTGCCGGAAAGGCTGCGCGATCTCATCGACGTAAGCCCTCGCCGCCGCGGGTGTCGGCCTGAATGCAACGCGCGCCAGTGCGCGCATCAGGCGCAACATGCTCGTACGCTGAGTGAATGCGCCGCCGAGTCGCGCTATCAGGCCAAACAGTCCTAGCGTCGTTGCAACGCGTACTCCGATCGCCATGTCGCCATTGGCGATCGAGCCCACCAGGTGAGCGGCAACCGCCTGCATTTCTGCGCGATCCAGCGCCGCGATGAGCTGCCGCGACGCCACCACCACGGCAGCACCGTCGTTGGCGCCAAAGACTGCGCCATTCTGTGATGGCCAGTCCGCGATGAGCACGCGCGGCTCGGCCAACCCCGCGGCGATCGCCATTTCGCCGACCACGTTCCGAAATCGCTGCTCGTCGAGATCGAGCGAACTTGCGGGGACGGTCGCGAACTGAACGCCTTCGAGAAAACCGGACAGCACGACCGCGCGGCGCGTCACGTACAGCGTGGCGCACATGAAGAGGAGCCCGGGCAATGCCGCGAACGACGCGAGCTCAAACCACTGCGCCGCGGTAACGGCGCCAGGGTCGTCCATCATCGGGGAGATTCGCGCGAAAACCATGCCGGCAAGATTGGGCGTGGGCAAGAACAGGTTCGCGAGGTCACAGAGGAGCGACAGTGCCACGTAGAACAGCGGAGAAAGAAGCAGCGCGACGACGAACGCCACGATGCCGCTCGCCAGCAGGCTCACGGCATGCACGCGCCAGGCCGCGCGCTGGTGGCGCGCGATGGCGTCGAAGAAATTCTCGCGCTCGGCGGTGGTCCAGGAGATCAATGGGGTACCCATGAAAGAGATACGGCAAAAGCCGGAACTCCCGGACAAGCAATTGCGAGCGTGAGATTGCTCGGGGCTGGGGACAGCCCCTCGTCGCTCCCTACCGGTCGGGACCGCAGTCGCTGCGCTCCTGCGTCCAGGTTTGCTCTGCAAACCTGTCGAACTCGTCTCGTTTCATGCACGTGAGTTCGAATGAAGACGTAGGTCAGCGTAAAAAGATTGGCGGACGAAGTGAGATTGCTCGGGGCTGGGGACAGCCCCTCGTCCCTCGCGTTGCTCGGGACCACAGTCGCTTCGCTCCTATGTCCAGCTTTGCTCCGCAAAGCTGTCGAACTCGTCTCGTTTCATGCACGTGAGTTCGAATCTCACGTGAGGTCAGCGTAAAAAGATTGGCGGACGAGGTGAGATTCGAACTCACGTGCCGGAATTACCCGACCATCCGATTTCGAGTCGGCGCCGTTATGACCACTTCGGTACCCGTCCGCGCCAGAACCTTTTACGCGACCTAAATTAGGGCGCCCTCAGCGGGGCGCGTATTCTAACCGAACGATGCAAAGAGCCAAGGGGCGGAAATTCCTGACCAACCGGCGGGCTCTATTGGCCCTCGGGATTGCAGCGCTGGGCGCAGTGCTCCCGGCGACCGCTGCCGAACACCCGCCTGTCGCGAAGCCCAAACCCAAGCCCGCTCCGGCAACGTCGCCGGCCACCAAGCCCCCGGTACAACGCGCCCGGCTGCCCAGGCGCCTGGCATCCGATTTCCGCGGCCACATCGAAACCCGCCTTCCTCACCTGCGTCCGTCCTTCGAGGCGGCGGGTCGGGACACGGGACTCAACTGGCGGATGCTCGCGGCCCTGGGTTACCAGGAATCGCGATGGCGCCCGGCGGCGGTATCGCCCCGCGGAGCTCAGGGCGTGATGATGCTCATGCCTCTGACCGTGACCAAGATGGGCGTGAAGAACGTGTTCTCCCCCGACGAGAACATCCTCGCGGGCTCGCGCTACCTGCTCCATATGAAGGAGCGGATCCCGAAGCGCATCCGCGATCCCGACCGCACGCTGCTCGCCATGGCCGCGTACAACGTCGGCATCGGCCATCTCGAGGATGCGCGCATCATCACGCAGATGCGCAAGAAGAACCCCGACTCGTGGGCCGACGTACGCGCCAACCTGCCGCGCCTCTCCGACCCGGCGTGGCACAAGCGCGTCAAGCGCGGCTATGCCAACGGCCGCGAGACCGCGCAATTCGTCGAGCGCGTCTCGCAGTTCGCCGCGATTCTCGAGTCGTCCGTGCCCGACAAGATCGTCGCCAGGGACTAGCCCAGGGACTGACTAATGCAGTTCCCGGATCTTGATGCTGCGGAACGAAACCGCATCGCCGTGATCCTGCAGCAGGATGCGGCCCTTCTGCGCTTCGCCAAATGCCGGCGTCGACTTGAACTTGCCGGCGGCGACGTGCGCCCGGTAGTCGTCCGACCCGCGCTTGAATTCCAGCACCTTCACGCCGTTCAGCCAGTGCTCGACCGTGCCGTCGGCGCGCGCCACGATGCGCGCGTGCTGCCAGGCGTCGATCCTCGGCGCGATGCCGACATTGGTCATGAGCTTGGCGCGCGGATAGATGTCGTACAGCGAAGCGAGCGTGCGATTGCCGTCGATGCCGAGCTTCGCATCCGGATGGCGCTCGTCGTCGAGGATCTGGTATTCGAGCCCGAGCGGCGCGCCGCTGGCCGGATCCTTCGGCGACGTCAGTAGATAGAAGATGCCGCTGTTGGCGCCGGCGGACACCTTGAACTCCACCTGCAGTTCGAAGGCGCTGAATTCTTCGTCGGTCATGATGTCGCCGCCCCCGCCCTTCGAAACTACCGCGAGCTCGCCGTTCGCGAGGCTCCAGCCCTTGGCCGGGAAGGCTTCCGCTTCGGCACTGCGCCAGCCGCGCGTGGTCTTGCCGTCCCAGAGCAGGCGCCAGCCCTGCGCCTTCTCATCCGCGTCGAGATTGTTAGGCAGGTTGTTGCGGATGAAGATGCCCATGGGCGGGCTGGCCTTCAGATTCTTCGTTTGAACCGTGAGGTTCTTCCAGCTGGTGGTGCGCCCGGCCTCTTCCGCCGTGTTCACGCTGTGCACCTGCAAGCCGAAGAAACCCTCTTTGGTGACGTCGTCGATGAGATCCGCCGCGGGAGCGTCATTGATCCACACGCGCATGCGCGGGCCGATGGCTTCGATGCGGTAGTGATTCCACTCGCCGAACTTGTAGAGCGCCTTGGCCGGCGGGTTCATCTCGCCGGTGTAAAACCAGCCGCGCTGCGCTTCCTCATAGATTCCGCCGCTCCACTGCCGCGGAGATGGATCGACGTCGACCTGGTAACCATGAACGCGGCCGTTCTCGAAGTCTGGCGTGCTCAGGCTGCGGATCTGCACGCCCGAGTTGGTGGGGCCCACGTCCTGGCGAACATCGAATTCGAAGATGAAATCGCGGTAATCCTTCTCGGTGACGAGAAAGCTGTTCGGGATTCCGGGACGCGAGGAGCCGACGATGGTGCCATCGACCACCTTGTAGTCAGCGCCGCCACCGAGCGTCTTCCAGCCCGCCAGCGTCTTGCCATCGAAAATGGGCGTGGCGCCATTCTTGTCCGCGCCGATCGCCGTCATGCCGAACGCCAGCAACCCCAGCGCACAAAAGAACTTCCGCATTCGAATCCCCTCGACTTGTCGGTTTCGACTCGTCAGTTTCAATCAGCCTTGAACGCTTCGACCTGAATGGCGAGTTTCACGTCCATCTTGAAACCGAAGGCCTTGCCCCAGTTGATGCCGAAGTCTTCGCGGCTGAAGCTGCCCACCGCATCGGCGCCGCAGAATTCCTTTTTCTTCATCGGGTGCGCCATGCACTTGAACGAACGGATGGTGAGGGTTACGGGCTTGGTGACGCCATGCAGCGTGAGCTCACCCTGCACTTCCGTTCGTTCAAGTGCATGGAACTTGGCGAATTTTCCCTTGTAGGTGGCAGTGGGAAACTTCGCGACATCGAGCATTCCCGGGTCGGCGCCCTTCACATGCGTGTGGAGCTTCTCGAGCCCGAGGTCGATCGAGCTGGTCTTGATGGTGATGTCGACGGTGCCCGCCTGGCCTTCACGATCGAGCACCACGGTGCCGCTGTTCTCGTTGAACTTGCCGCGCCACACCGACATGCCACCGAAGTGGTCCACCTCGAAGCTGGGATACGTGTGTTCCGGGTCCACGGTGTACGTGGCGGGAGCAGCCAGTACGCCCGCGGATACGACGCCAGCAACGATGGAAAAGAGCAGGCGAATAGATGAGTGCATGGCGAACATCCTGTATTAGGCGCGGGGCCCGAAGGACCGCGACGCTAGCACACCGATCTTTCGAACTCCTCCTCCAAAGTGACTAGACCGAGTCGTCGCTGCGCTACGTCAGCTCCCGCCGACGCGCGACGAAGAATGCGTTCAGCAGCCGCGCGCTTTCTTCCATGAGAACGCCTCCAAAAACATCCACGCGATGGTTCATGGAAGGCATGGTGAACACATTGGTGGTGCTGCCGGCGGCGCCGGCCTTGGGATCCCACGCGCCGAACACCAGGCGTGCCACGCGCGCATGCACGATGGCCGACGCGCACATCACACAGGGCTCGAGGGTGACGTACAGCGTGGTGCCATTGAGGCGGTAGGAGCCCAGCGCCTTGCCGCCGGCACGAAGCGCCTCGATCTCCGCGTGGGCGGTGGGATCGTGCCCGGCGATGGGCCTGTTCGCAGCCACGGCGAGAACAGAGTCGCCCTGGGTGAGCACGGCACCGACGGGCACTTCGCCTGCGGCCTCCGCGCCACGCGCGGCCTCCAGGGCGAGTCGCATGAAATCGGTGTCATTGCGTAGAGACATGGACGTTTGGGGAATGCCCCTAGTGATTTAACCCCTTCAAACTACTACTGTTTGCTCCGCTTGTAACCGGTCTTACGCCACGTCGCTCAATGCTGGCAATTTCGGAGGGGTTTGGATGTCCGCAGAGCATATGCGGTTCTGTCGGACTAACAATCCTAGCCGGCGCGACAGCGCATGAACGCGACCGCGCGCAATGCCGCCGAAGGCGTCCGCTGGGTGTTGTTCGGCCTGGATTCGCACCGGTACGCGCTCCCCCTGCAGGATGTGGAACGAATCGTGCGCGCGGTGTTCGTCACTTCCCTGCCCCTGGCGCCGAAAGTCGTCCTCGGCGCCATCGACGTCGCCGGCCAGGTGCTTCCGGTGTTCAACCTGCGGCAGCGCTTCGCGCTGCCCGAGCGTCCCTTGGCGCTCGAAGATCAGCTGCTCATCGCGCGCACGGCCCGCCGACGTGTCGTGCTGGCGATAGACCGGGCGCTCGGAATCATCGAAGAACCGGCGATGACTCCGACTGACCTTGGCGGATTCACGCCGAACCTCGCGCACATTCGCGGCGTGATCTCACGACCCGACGGGCTGGTACTGATCCACGACCTCGAGAGATTCCTGTCGCCCGACGAAACCGGGACACTCGACACGGCCCTTCGCATGGAGGAAGACCGTCGTGCGCGCTGACTCGCTGCCCGCGGACGATTGGCGCCTGCTGGGCGAACTCATCGCCGCGCGCACCGGCCTTCACTTTCCAGCGGAACGCCGCCCTGATCTGCGCCGGGCGCTCGCAGAAGCAGCACCGGAATTCGGATTCGACAATGGCGACGCCTGCGCCGCCTGGCTGCTTTCCACGCCCCTCTCGGGCGACGCGCTGCGCAAGCTCGCTTCGCACCTGACCATCGGAGAAACCTATTTCTTCCGCGAGCGGCCGAGCTTCAACGCGCTTGCCACGCACGTATTGCCGGCGCTGATCCACCGCAAGCGCGGAACCGACCGGCGGCTGCGTTTGTGGAGCGCAGCCTGCAGCAGCGGTGAGGAAGCGTATTCGCTCGCCATCCTCATCCAGCAGGTGTTGCCCGACTGGCGCGACTGGAACATCCACATTCTCGCCACCGATATCAACCCGCGCTTTCTCAGGAAGGCCGAAGCCGGACTCTATGGCGAGTGGTCGTTCCGGGAGTCGGCGCCAGATTTTCGCGCGAAGTACTTCACGCCGGCGGGCAACCGTCAGTATCAGGTTCGCGCGGAAGCACGGGATCTCGTGAAATTCGCCGAACTCAATCTCGCCCAGGACGGATTCCCTTCGATCGCCACTGACACGAATGCGATGGACCTGATTCTGTGCCGCAATCTGCTCATCTATTTCACGCCCGTGCACGCGCGCCAGCTCATCGCGAGCCTGCGACGATCACTCACCGACGATGGCTGGCTGGTCGTGAGCCCCAGCGAGTGTTCGCAGGCGATGTTCCCGGGGTTCGCGCCGGTGAATTTTCCCGGCAGCATCCTGTATCGCAAGCGCGAATCGCCGCCATTGGCGGAGCCCACGCCGATGCCTGCGCCGGTGGATGCGCATTTGGCCTTCCTCGCGCCGCCATTGTCCGGCCAGCCGCTCGGCGAAACCGAAGTTGCGCGGATCCTGGCGCCGACCGCCGTGCCGGATTCTGAGGCGGCGCAGAAACTCTATTCGCAGGGCAGATACATGGAAGCGGCAGCCCTGCTGCGCGCGGCGCTCGACGCCGGGCCGCAGCCAGGCGACGCGCGGCTGCTGGGCCTCCTGGTGCGCGCGCTCGCGAATGTGGGTGCGCTCGATGAAGCCCTCGCCGCGAGCCAGCGCTGGATCGCAGCCGACAGGATCGACGCCTCGGCGCACTACCTCAATGCCATGGTGCTGCAGGAGCTCGGGGATCGCGCCGGAGCGCGCGCCGCGCTGCAGCGCGCCGTCTATCTACTTCCGGAGTTCACGCTGGCCCACTTCGCGCTCGGCAATGCCGCGCGCGCCGCCGCCCGCCACAAGGAAGCGCAGCGCCACTTCGACAACGCCGCGCACCTTCTGCGCGACCATCCGGCCGACGATATCGTTCCCGAATCCGAGGGACTCACCGCCGGCAGGTTGCGCGAGATCATCGGCGCACTCACCACCGGCGTGAGACACGCATGAATCCCGCGCCATTCGTCGAACAAGTGCTCAAGGAGCGCGCGCGGGCGCTGGCGCGGCAGCCCGGATCGGCGGCAACACGAGACATGCTCGAGCTGCTGGAATTCAGGCTCGCGGACGAGCGTTACGCGGTGGAAACCCGTTACGTGCGCGAAGTGCACCCGCTGCGCGACCTCACGCCGCTGCCGGGCACTCCGGCATTCGTGCGCGGCATCGTCAATCTGCGCGGACGAATCGTGCCGGTGTTCGATCTCAAGAAATTCTTCAGCCTGCCCGAACAGGGGCTTACCGATCTGCACCGGATCATCGTGGTGCGCGGGCGTGACCTCGAACTCGGATTGCTCGCGGACGTGGTGGTGAGCGTGCGGCTCATCGCCGCCGACAAGCTGACGCCGGCGCTGCCCACGCTGTCCGCCATAGGCGCCGAGTACCTCAAGGGCGTGAGCGACGAGCGTCTGGTGGTGCTCGATCTCGAACGCATCCTCGCCGATCCGAGACTCGTCGTGGACGATGAAGTGGAAAGTTGACGATTACCTCCGCGGAGAAACCAAGAATGAAATGGAATGTCGGAACCAAGATCGGCGCGGGCTTCGGCGCGGCGCTGGTGATTTTCGTGATCGTCGGTCTCGTCTCCTGGCGCAACGTGGAGAAGCAGTCCGAAGACGCCGCCTGGGTGGCACATACGCACGAGGTCATCTCGACGCTGGCGCTGCTGTTGTCATCTCTGCAGGACGCTGAAACCGGCCAGCGCGGTTTCGTGATCACCGGCGACGATGCCTATCTCGCGCCGTACACCGCGGGAACCACCGCCGCGGAAGTGCATCGGAACCGGCTCACGGAGCTCGTGAGCGACAACCCGCGCCAGACCGGACGGGCCCAGCAGCTCGCGCCGCTGATTGCCGAAAAGCTCGACACGATGGAAGAAACGATCGAGGTCCGCCGCAAACAGGACTTCGCCGCCGCGCAGCAGCTCACGACATCCGGTCGTGGCAAGAAGGTCATGGATGAGATTCGCGCGGACCTCAAGGCCATGACGGAGGCGGAAGAGGAACTGCTGGCGCAGCGCGCGGTCGCCGCGACTGCGGCCGCCAGGACCGCGACGCTCACCATTTTCCTCGGCACGGGGCTGGCAATCCTTCTGGCCGGCGTCATCGGCCTGCTCATCACGCGCAACGTGGCGGGCCCGCTGCGCAGCCTCACGCTGGCCGCCGAACGGATCACGATCGGCGATCTGTCCGCGAGCGTCGACGTCGGCGAACGCAGCGATGAAGTCGGCACGCTGGCGGCTGCCTTCGCGCGCATGACCAAGGCGCTGCGTTCGATGGCGACCGTCGCCGAACAGATCGCGGGCGGCGACCTTCGCGCCAAGCTGCAACCGCAGTCTCCCGAAGACGTGCTCGGACACGCATTTGTAAGAATGTTGGCGAATCTGCGCCAGCAGCTCGGTGGCATGGCCGAAAGCGCCACGGTCCTGGGCTCGGCTGCCAGCGAGATCGTGGCGTCGACCGCGCAGCTCGCCTCGGGCGCGAGTGAATCCGCGGCGGCCGTGAGCGAGACCACGACCACGGTGGAGGAAATCCGTCAGACAGCACAGATGGCGAGCCAGAAGGCGCGCGCGGTGGCCGACACCGCGCAGAAGGCCGTGCAGGTCAGTGTCGCGGGTCGCAAATCCACCGAAGACAGCCTGGCGGGCATGAATCGAATCCGCGCGCAGATGGAAGCCATCGGCGAAAGCATGATGCGCTTGTCCGAACAGACGCAGGCCATCGGCCAGATCATCGCTTCGGTGGAAGATCTCGCCGCGCAATCGAACTTGTTGGCGGTGAACGCCGCCATCGAGGCCGCCAAGGCCGGCGAACAAGGCAAGGGCTTCGGTGTCGTCGCGCAGGAGGTCAAGAGTCTGGCGGAACAGTCGCGGCAGGCCACCGACCGCGTGCGCGCAATCCTGAGTGACATACAGAAGGCGACGACCGCCGCCGTCATGGCCACGGAGCAGGGAGCCAAGGCGGTGGAAGCGGGAAGCAAACAAACGGAGACAGCCGGCGAATCGATCCTCTCACTGTCGGGAACGGTCTCGGACGCAGCGCAGGCTGCGACCCAGATCGCCGCATCGAGCCAGCAGCAGCTCGTCGGCATGGACCAGGTGGCCGGCGCGATGGAGAACATCAAACAGGCCAGCACGCAGAACGTCGCCAGTGCACGCCAGCTCGAGACCGCGGCACGCAATCTCAGCGAGCTCGGTCAGCGCCTCAAGCAGCTCGTCGAAAACTACACGGTCTGATGCGCGCATGAGTCCGTCGGACGAAGACTTCATTCGCGAGTTGCGCGCGACCTTCCGGGTCGAGGCCGCCGAGCATCTGCAGGCAATCGCCACCGGACTCATGGCGCTCGAGAAAACTGCGGACGCCGATGCACAGCGGCCCATCGTCGAATCCATCTTTCGCGCCGCTCACAGTCTCAAGGGCGCGGCACGCGCCGTCGACTTCACGGAAATCGAATCGCTGTGCAA
>Ga0193753_10001790_pt1 | contig 17932 bp, 9 predicted proteins | sample H1c2metaG_FD_144925 | JGI IMG/M metagenome (GOLD analysis project Ga0193753, IMG submission 144925) | Soil microbial communities from a riparian zone of the East river system, Colorado, United States - H1c2 | ecosystem: Environmental > Terrestrial > Soil > Riparian zone | place: USA: East River...
CATAGAGGCCCAGGTTCTCAAAGTGGCCGCCGTCGGAAAGATACACGTAGCGGTTTGTGTCGTTGGTCTTGCCGAAGGCTTCATCCAGAAACGGACGAATCCCGAACACCGGCCCATTGCGATTCCAGAACCGTCGTCCCGGCTCGCCGGGGTTAGCAAGCCACCAACCCAGACGCGCATTGAACAGCGTCATGACGATCGCGGCGAGCGGCGAAGAATGGTAGCCCATGTTCGGGCTGGCCGCCGCGCCTGAAATTGTCATCGCCGTTCCCAACGTGATGCCTCCCGCTCCTCCCGCGCTTCCGTATGCCGCCGAAGGTTGATAGCCTACCCGGAAGCTGCCCGAATGGAGCCGCGTTACGGTGAACGATTCCGCCTTGCGCTGCTGCCACGCAAGCTTGGAGCCGCCCACCAGGTTCAGGCAGAGATTCACGACATGAATCGGCTTCGTAGCGCTGAGATGCCGCATTTCCAGGTTGTCGGCCGGATCGAAGCCGGTAAATGGATTAGGCTTGCGTTCCGTATTCGAAGCTCCCAGGTACGCGCGGATCAGACGCATGCGATACATGGCGTGCAGAGAAAACTTGTTGACGTTGATCGCGTAGGAAGCCACGATGGCAAGCGCCAGTTCCAGAAAAATGAGTGCGCCTCCGAATGGACCTAACAGCCGCTCGATCAGGCGGTTTAGAACGGTGACACCGAAGGCGAGCGCGACCAAAAATAAGATCGCCGCGCCGGGAATCAACCAGCCGCGGATCTTGGATGAAAGCGTTCCTGTTTGTGCCGATTGATCGCCACGATTGACCGGTCCATTGTTGCCGCTTGCTCCCGCCTGGGTCACGTACCAGCCGAGCGCCGCGCCAATGCTTGAGAAGCTCAATTGCCATTTCATGGACAACTCGGCGATCCAGTGGGGCACCAGTAGCACCAAGGTTGCGAAGCCAATCCAAGCAACGGTCAATATCAAAACCCAAGCGCCGGCTCGCGACCACCACTCGCGATCGTCGTCCTCGGTAATCTTGCTCGATACGCCTACCGACACCACGCCCACGATCGCGAGCGTGGCTGAAACCAGGGAAACGCCAAAGCACGCGTAGGTGGCCACATCCACTCCGGGACCGTGGAAACGCGTCGCGATCGGAGCGAGTAGCCAGCCCCCTAGACCGCCTGTAAGGACCGCCGCCGGAAACGCCAGCAGCAACCGGCCGAGGCGAAAGTGCCCCTTTTGAAAATTGACCGACTTCGCGCCGAGCGAGAGCAACGTGCCCAGCAGCACGCCGGTAGTGTGCATCGCGGCACCGAAATAGACGAAATAGCGGTGGGGAAAAGCCGTGGCTTCGGCGGAGGGTTGCCAATACCACCAGGATGTGAGGCAGACGGCGCAGAGGCCGAGCGGCGTGAGACACAACAGAACGAACTTGCTCTCGCCGTCTTGCCGGTTTCCGAAGCTCGGCAGATTTAGCATGAGAAAACCAGTCCCCAAGGCGCCGAGGCCGAAAGCGGCCGCAAGCAGCGGCGGCCCCAAGTGGGGCGGCGGCATTTCGAGCAAGCGGCGAAAAAGCTCCGGCACTAGCAGGGCCGCGGCGAGGAACGGAATGAGCACCAGCCAGTTCAAGAGTATGTTTCGCAGCGCCGTGGCGGCGAGAGTCCAGGTGTCGGCCGAGGCGAAGCCAAGATGGGGATTCAGGTAGTTGCTGTAGTCACGCAGATGCGCGAGCGGCTTGGGTTCGGGATCCAATTTGCCTATCGGCGTTTGCGCGAGTTGGCGGACTACGCTTTCCGTGCTTCTTTCCCGTGCGATCCACGAACTGAGCCAAGAGCCGATATAACCGCCGCCGGATACGGTGGACAAATAGTCGAATTCGGCGAGCAATCGTGGGCGCGCGCCGTTGGGCTCGCCCGCGAATGAGTATTTCGCCAGCGCATGGAGAACGCCAAGCGAAAATGTAGCGCTCCGAATACCACCGCCCGAGAAACACAGGGCCGAACGGGGGTGGCGGCGCAAGATGCTGTAGAGAGGGTCGAGGCACGCTCCCTCGGCCGCGACCATCGCATCGTGAGCGGCATCGCAATAGGCTCGTTTCGAGTCGCACACCTCTGTCCATAGAGCCCGCGCGGCGCGCGCCTTTTCCGCCAGTAGCCGATAAGCGGTCAGATCCGCCGAATCTTCTAAGTAACCGCCCGGCAACGCCTGCGCGGGGTCTTGGCGATTTCCAGACTGTGTTGACCAAGCGCCGCTTGGCTGCCGGGCTAGCTCAGTTTCCGCTTTCCATTCCCCTAACTCCGCAAATAGGGCCTCGTGCAGCGGGATAACTCGGTAAGTCTGATCAGATAAATCCGATGCTGTCGACATTCAGCGGAGCTCCGTTCGGGAAAGCGTATCACGGTCTAGCCGCGAATGATTAGATAACGGGCTAATGTTATACTCCGGAAGGAATTAAGGCCCGGTTGTAACCTGTGCTGTAACACGCAATTTGCTGTTATTCAGGTACAAGTTAGATGACGATCGGATAAATTCCAGGTAAAGTGCCGATAGGGAGTTAGTTGAACTTTATCCAGTTGGGTCAATAGCCGTACGCGCGGTACTCTCCGCGCGGTTTTCCACAGGCCATGGCCAGTTGTACATAGCCAAACTCGCCACAGTTTTTCTCTGGAGTAACCAAATCATGCGTAGTAACAAGACCGCCAAATTTTTTGCGACCGCCGCATTCGTCGCCCTAGCCGCTCTTAGTCCGGTAGCCAAGGCGCAGCTTACGAGTGGGGACCTTGTAGGTACAATTACGGATCCGACCGGGGCCGCTGTCCCGCAGGCCAAGGTCGATATCGCCGAGGAAACGACCGGTGTTCGCTCTTCCCAGTCGTCCGATTCGAATGGCCAATATCGCTTTAACAATTTGCCCATTGGAAAGTATGATTTGACTATTTCGGCGGCGGGTTTCTCGACGAACACGCTGAAAGGCGTAGCGATCGAGTTAAACAAAACGGCTACGCAGAACATCAACCTTGCCATTGGGCAGGTTTCGCAGACTTTAGAAGTTGTCGAAGCCGGGGAAACAATCGATACGTCGACTGCGCAGATTCAGACCAATTTCAACGCGCGGCTGGCCGCGGATCTGCCGATTGCGAGCTTGACTGGCGGTGGTGTTTTGAATCTATCTTTATTAGGCGCGGGTGTTTCGAATGCCGGTGGCGTCGGTATCGGTGAGGGCCCCTCGGTAGGTGGCCAGCGACCCTACAACAACAACTTCACGATTGAGGGTATCGATAACAACGAAAAATCGACTACCGGGGCGCTGATCTTTGTGCCGAACGACGCCGTGTCGGAATTTACCCTTCTCCAGAATCAATTCTCGGCTGAATTCGGCCACTCTTCGGGTGGCCAGTTCAACACGAACATCAAGAGCGGCACGAACTCGATTCACGGCACGCTCTACGATTACATGGGGAATCGTAACCTCAATGCCCTGGATCAAACGAGCTACAACTCAAACATCTTCAGCAAATCAAGGTTCGACCAGAACCGGCTGGGAGCCGCGGTTGGAGGGCCCATCAAGAAGGATCGTTTGTTCTACTATGCGTTGTTCGAGTACAATCCCACCGGCCAGGCGTCGGTACCCACGTCGCCCATCTACTCTCCAACGGCCGAAGGCTATGCGCAGCTTTCCGCGATGGCGGGGATCTCTCAGAACAACCTGGGCATCTTGAAAAAGTACCTGGCGCCCGCTCCCACCGCGAACGTCCAGCCGATTACTGTGGGAGGGACCGCCATCCCTACGGGAATTCTTCCAGTTGCCGCGCCCAACTACCAAAATTCCTACTACGGCGTCGGATCGATCGATTACAACATCTCCGATCATGATCAATTGCGGGGACGCTTTCTCATTAACCGTCAGGACACCATCGATACCGCCGGTACGCTGCCGGCGTTCTTCGATCTAATCGGAGTTCGCAATTACCTGGCAACGCTCAGCGAATATCACAATTTCACGCCGAGCGTCACCAATGAGATACGACTCGGATACATGCGTTTCAACCAGCAGTTGCCGGTGTCGGATCTCAGTTTTCCGGGCTTGGATGTTTTTCCGAACCTTGGATTCACGGATCTAAACGGCTTACTGCTCGGCCCGGACCAACAGGCGCCGCAGTTCACGATTCAGAACACGTATCAACTCACCGACAACGTTACCTGGACGAAAGGCGCGCATACTTTTAAATTCGGATTCGACGGACGTAAATACATATCTCCGGCGACCTTCACGCAACGGGGCCGCGGCGATTACGAATATTCTAATTTGTCGACTTATTTATTCGACGGCCTGCCAGATCTGGTTGCTCAGCGCTCGCTTGGGACGCCGGTCTATTATGGCGACCAAATCTCGACCTATCTTTACGCGAATGATCAGTGGAAGATTAACCCGCACTTGACCTTGAACATGGGCTTGCGCTGGGAATTTACCAGTGTGCCGTATTCCACGAGATCTCAGCCGCTCAACAGTATCTCGAACGTTCCCGGGGTGATCAGCTTCAACGAGCCGCAGCCTCAATACAAGAATTTTGCGCCTCGCGTTGGCATTGCTTATTCTCCGGGCTCGAGCGGCAAGACATCGATCCGGGCCGGATTCGGGATGAACCACGACGTGCTATACGATAACATTGGAATTCTCGATCTTCCGCCTCAACTGAGTACGACGGTCGACCTACAGACCTCGAACCCCAACGGTCTTGGGCCGAATTTCCTGGCCAATGGCGGAATTGCACCCAGCACGAAAACCGGGGCGCTTACGCAAGCCGAGGCACGCGCCGCGACGGCGGCCTACGTCCCCGATCAGAAGCTGCCTTATTCGATTCAATGGAATTTTGGTATCGAGCGCCAGTTTGCTAATAACTATACGTTTGAAGTGCGTTACCTTGGCACGCGCGGTGTGCATTTGGATGTGCAGCAGCGCATGAACATCTCGTCGCCCGTAACAGCGGCGAACGCATTGCCGACTTTCTTCTCGGCGCCCACTGCCGGTCAGTTATCCGGACTTACTAGAACGCTGGGAGACATTCCGACGGACAACGTGCTGCCGCAATTTGCCGCCGCCGGCCTTACCAATGGGATCGTCGAAAACGCGCCCATAGGGAACTCGTCCTATAACGGGCTCGCGGTCGAGCTGCGACGGCGCTTCTCTCGCGGTCTTCAGTTGATCGGCGCCTATACCTGGAGTCACAACATTGATGACAGCACCGCGGACTTCTTTACGACCGCGCTCACACCGCGGCGTCCGCAGGATTTCCAAAATTTGCGGGCCGACCGATCGACGTCCGCGCTCGACAGACGCCACCGCCTCACGCTAACCGCCCTGTACGATGTCCCGTTCTTCAAGGGCGGCCACAATTGGTTCGTCAAGAATCTGGTGGGCAACTGGGAGGTTGCGCCGATCTATACCTACGAGAGCCCGGAATATGCGACGGTGCAGAGCGCCACGACCGACGCGAATCTGAATGGCGATTTTGCGACCGATCGTGTGATGATCAACCCGAATGGTCAAGGGAATACCGGCAGCGACATTCATGCAGTCGATGCGAGCGGCGCGCGTGTCGACGTAGACGATCCAAATGCCAATCTCAACAGCATTGCGGCCTATGTCGCCGACGACCCCTCAGCAAAATACGTTGTTGCAGGCGCTGGAACATTGGCTACCGCGGGCCGCAACACTTTGCCTCTTCGCCCGACTAACAATATCGACTTGAGCCTGATTAAGCGATTCGCCATCACGGAACGAATCAAGTTCGAAGTGCTGGGGCAATTCAGCAACGCGCTGAATCATCCGCAATACACGGGCGGCTACCTGAACCACGTCGACGGCGGCAACCCGAACCTCGTGGCGATTGTGCAATCCGGCGCGGTCCAGAACATGCTCACTCCCGGTAACGGCATCTTTAACCAACCGAACATGGTGTTTTCGAGCAATCCGCGGACGATCGTGCTGGCCGCCAAGATCACGTTCTAGCGCTTAGGCAAGGGCCTGCGCTAAGAACGGCAGGCCTTGTTTTCCATGAAATTCGTGCACGCCCTCGAAGATTTCCTGTTGGGCGCGCTCGGGTACTCCGAATACTTCGTACACGCGCTTGACCTTTTCGAAGGCTTCTTTCGTGGCATGCACCGGGAAAATGGGATCGCGGCTCCCGCCTTCTGAAAAGAAAAAGCGGGGAGCGATTAGACTCGCGACGTCATAGTTTTCAGCCCAGTTCAGAATTCCCGGCACGTAGTTATCGATGCAGTGCGAAACGCTCATGATGCTGTCGCGAAATGTGTTGAGGTAGCCGCTTACGAACGCGGCCTTGATGCGCAAGTCGAGCGCTGAAGCGAATTGCGTGCACGTGCCTCCACCCGAGATGCCGAGGCATCCGACGCGTTTCGCATCGAGCTCGGGCCGCGTCTCGATCCAATCGATGGTTCGCATTACGTCCCACACGCGCCAGCCGATCATCGTCTGCCCTAGCAGTAATGCCGCTCCGGCCGAGGGTTGGCAGGCGCTCTGCGTCAATCCCTTCTCTTTGTTGATTGCATCGCGGCGGCAGCCGAAAGCCATTGGTTCGATTGCCACCGCCGCCATGCCGTGCTCGGCGACCTGAACCGCGAAATCGTATTCGTAGAACTGCTTCTTCGAGCGGTCTTTTCCGGTCTCGTCGATACCGACGATGTCGTCGACTCCACGCCCGTGCCCCGGCACGCACACGACGGTGGCATGCGGCGCTTTCTTCCCGGTAGGCGTTAGCAGATAACCAAGCACGCCCAGGCCGGGCCGGCTCTCGAAGATGAATTTCTCCCGCCGGTAGCCGGGATAGTTCTTTACTTCGAGTGTCTGAAACTGCAAGTGCGCCCTATCGGGAAAGCCGCCGAGGAGCCCTGTCAGCTTGGCGCGCAATGCGAGTTGCCATGACTCAGCCTCGGCTTTCGTTGTCGCCCGAAAAGTCAATCGCAGCGGCGCGGACTTGTATTGGTCCAACGTCCAGTGAACGGGGTCGAATTCGACCAAATCGACACGACCAGGAGCATCGTCGAGCGCGCCGGTGTATTTAGACGCGGGCACCGCCGCCGCAGTCAGGGCCAGGCCCATTTCACGGCGTGTGATCGGATGTTTCATCCTTGCGATTATATGGCCATCAGGTTGTCGCGACGAGTTCGCCTCGCGCACCGATGCTGCGCAGGCAATGGTCGACCCACAGCTTCGTCAACTTCTCCTGCGCGCCGTTCTGGCTCAAGCGTGAGCGAAGGCTCGCAAATTCCACGTGATCGAGCGGCTGGTCCTGGTTAAAGCATGAGAACACCACCGTCTCCTTGCCCGTCGCCGGATCCTTGTGCATCTGCAAACACTGCGCGCAAATTTCTTTCATCATGCATTGCATCGGTGAATTGATGCTACCGATCGCTTGGTGATCGGGCTTGAGATAAGGCCGCAGCACCGAATGGCGCGCCTGTTGCACCGCACGCATCATGCCGTCCGAGCCGATGACGATCAATCTGTCGACGGAACTGAGCGGGATCGCCGGGTCGCCGAGGTCGCCGCGCCCATAGGCCGCCATCGCTTCCACAATGTTGCCGACGAAGGCGCTGTCTTGCACGCGGCCCGGAGTGAAGCCAGGCGCTTCGTCGCAGACCCAAATGACCACATCCGCCGCTTTTTCGATTTCTTCGACCTTGTAGCGGTCGATGATTTTTTTGTATCCGGCGAAGTAGACGACGCGAGAGCCCGCCACCCGCAATTGCTGGCCGATCGAAAAGAGAACCGCGTTGCCAAGCCCGCCGCCCGCCAGAAGAACGATCTCCTTCGATGGAGTTTCGGTTGCCTTGCCCGTGGGGCCCATCAGTACCACTGGTTCGCCCGGCTTTAGCAGCACGCAGAGATCCGACGAGCCGCCCATCTCCAAAACGATTGTCGAGAGAAGACCCTTTTCGCGATCTACTTTGGCTCCGGTTAGCGCGAGGCCTTCCATCGCGAGCACCGTATCGCTCGTGCGCGGCGCCAGCGATTCGTAATTCTGCAGGCGGTAAAACTGTCCGGGCTCGAATGCGCGTGCGGCAATCGGGGCCCGCACCACGATCTCGACGATGGTCGGCGTCAACCGAATGACTTCTTCGACCACCGCGCGCAACTCTTGGTTGAGCCGCTCGACCAACGTTTCCGGCGCCGGCGCTTCCGGTTTTCTGCGTGCGACCACGCGCGAAACGACCGGATATCCTTGTTTAGCCCCGCCCATCGCCTTGACGACGTTGCCGGAAAAAGAAGGATGCAGATCGCCGAAAAAGCTAATGGCTTTTCCGTCCGGCCGAAGCGAAATCAGGACTTGGGGATTGGCGGGTTTAGCAATGCGCTCGGGCTTTACCGGATCGCCGTGCTCATCGACTGCCTGGAAATAACGGCCATCGAGCCGGAAGTTGCGCTCGTCTTCGCGCGCCAGAACGGTATTCGGCTGGGTGCCGGCCGCGACCAGAATCGCTCGCGCCGGCAACACGATTTTTTCTCCCGTAGGCAACAGCGCGCCGCTGCCTTCGTCGAAGCGCTGCTTTTCTACGCGTAGCGCAGCCGCGGCGCCATACGCGTCCAATTCCACTTCTTCCGGCGCCAGACACTCGGCAAAGCGCACCCCTTCTTCGAGCGCCTTCGCGACTTCCTCATGGTTAAGCGTGTAGCTCGGCGCGTCGATCATCCGGCGCCGGTAGACGATGGTCGCCCCGCCCCAGGAATTCAGTAACTCCGCCAGCCGCGGTTCTCGTCCTTCGCGGCTCGCCGCGGCGCGTTCGGCGCGAATAGCGCGCGCATGCTCCAGAAACTCGCTCGCGATTTCGCCTTCTTCTCCGCTCCAGTACGATGCAAGCTCGCGTCCGCGCAATTCGGAGGCCAGCAGATCGTACCGCTTTAGAAACTTTTCTACTTGGACGACGTAGTAAGCGAGCGATTCGGTAGCCGTATCGATCGCCGTCAAGCCGCCACCGATGACCACGATCGGCATGCGGATTTGCAGATTGGCGAGCGATTCGCTCTTCGCCGCGCCGGTCAATTGCAGAGCCATCAGGAAATCCGAAGCCTGGCGTACTCCCCGCACCAGCCCGTTTTTCATCGGAATTACGGTCGGGCGACCGGCTCCCGCGCACAGCGCGATGTGGTCGAAGCCCATCTCGAAGGCGCTGTCGACAGTCATGGTGCCGCCGAATCGCACGCCGCCGAACATGCTGAACTGCGTGCGCCGCTCGAGCAGAAGCCGGATGATCTTCAGGAAATTTTTATTCCAGCGCACCGTGATGCCGTACTCGGCAACACCGCCAAATCCGGCCATCACGCGCTGGTCCAAACGCTCGTAGATCTCGGTGACGTCGCGCAGCGGCTCGAATTTCGCCCGCCGCCCGTGCGGATCCACGCCCGAGACATTCTCCGGCAGCGGCTCGATTTTCAATCCATCTACAGCTACCACCGTGTGCCCATCGTTCATCAAATGATGCGACAAGGTGAAGCCCGCGGGTCCCAGTCCCACGACAAGCACTTTATAGCCGCTCGCCGCGCGCGGATACGGACGCGCGAAATGGAGCGGGTTCCAGCGCGTCAACAGACTGTAGATCTCAAAGCCCCAGGGCAACTCGAGCACGTCTTTCAACGTGCGCGTCTCCACCTGCGGAATATCGACCGGTTCCTGCTTTTGAAAAATACAGGATTTCATGCAGTCGTTGCAGATGCGATGCCCGGTGCCCGCGGCCATCGGGTTATCGATCGCGATAATCGCCAGCGCGCCGATCGGATTGCCGTGACCCTTCACGACGTTCATCTCCGAAATCTTTTCGTCCAGCGGACACCCGGCGAGAGGCACTCCGAAGACGCTCGCCTTATACGCGCCAGTCTTCTCTTTGAGGCCTGTCGAACAACTGTCTTTCGCCTGGTTGTGGCACTTGATGCAGTAATGCGCCTGGTCGAGCGCCCCTGTCAGGTTGGCGCCGGGATCGGTGAGCTGAAAGCCTTCGCGATGGCGCCGATGATCGCCATTTAACTCGAGCCGCACCAGTCCGCCACTCACCAGCGATTCCACAGGCACCAGGTGATGCATGTCGAGCTTGTGCGGAATCTTGAACAGGACGCCGTGGCCATGTTTGGCCTTCCCTTGGGGAGACAGCGTGGCCCAGGCGGCGTACAACGTCGCCAAACGAAGATGTTCGTGATAGGCCGTTTCGTTTTCGAGCCACTTCGCCACATGCGTCGCGTAACCGAGTTCCGTCAGCGGTTCCGCAATCAGCGTTTCGAGCTCCGCCGCGATCACAAATCCATCGATCTCACTCGCCGATTCGAGCGTAAAGCCGGTGAGCGCTTTGCGCTGCACGAATTTTCGCTTCACCGCGTAGAGCGGAGCCAATTCGGAATGCTTGCTCTGCAGCCGCCCGAGATCTTCGCCGATACCGAATAACTTACCGGCGAAATCCTCGACGTAAGGCGCTAATTCGATGATCAACTCCGAACCTAGCTTGTTGTGCGGTGCGGGCGGATCTTCACGAGCTTTGAGCAGGCGCTCGTATAGCTCCGGGGCCGCCTGGCGCAGCTCGTCGAGAAAGACGCCGTCCAGCTTGAGCAGCCCTTGGCGCTCATACAGATCCTGAAATGTCAGACCGAATGCGAGGACAAGCTTGGCGCCGTCCTGCGCTTGCATTGTTTTGTTCACCACAGACCAGGCAGGAGCCCGCAATTCTACTTGCAAATCGGGGCGATCTATTGCTATTGTCTCAGATCCGGCTTTGCGCCCAGCAAGCCGTATACGTCGAGCTCACGCGAAGCGGGCACATAGACCCGGCCATCCGCCACGGCCGGAATGGTGAAGTGCAGTGCGGCGCCGGCATGATCGCGAGCGCTGTTTTGAGCGCTGCTGTACAACTCGAGGGCAACGTTCCGGGCATCGTAGGCGTGCAGCACGGCTGGCACGTTGGCGGCGTGCCCTTGGCTTGTTTCGATCAGCCACACAATACCGTCCTTCGATCCATTGGCCGAAATCGCCGGTATCGCCCCTGGCGGCAGGAAACGCATCTCGCCTTGGGTCGCGGGCGCCAGGCGATTGCCTTCGATAACAAAATCTCGGAGCACATCGTCTAGCGCGCACACGTAGATGTGTCCTTCCCAATAGGCTGGCGCCCCGAAGACGCTGCCGGCCAGCGGCACGGTCTGCATTGCGTGGCGGTTGCCGCCGATCCGGAACCTACCCATGCGCTCGCGATTGAGCACGAACAACTCGCCGCCCTTGCCGGCGGCGATCAGCAATCGGGCGGTCGAACCGGGTTGAGCCGGCACAAGCAGCGGCCCTCCCGAGCCAAGGTCCCGATCCGTGCGGTTGCGATCCTCCTGATCGAACGGCGTGAAATAGTCTTTTACCGCCAGGCCCGCGTTGGTGAAGCCAAGCTTGAGAACGCTGTCGCCGAAGTCGCGCCCGCCTGACGCCGCATTGAACACGCCATTGCCGGTTATCGCATACACATTTCCTTCTTCGTCCGCGGCGGGACCGGTGTCGCCCTGCCAGATGCCACCGAGCGCCACTTCCGGCGCGGTATTCAATGCGCCCGTCTGACGGAGTGTGTGGGCATCGTAGGCGAGCACCCAACCGTAGTAAGGACCTACATCGCAAGCCGAACCCCACGTGAGATACACGACGCCCCGATCCAGCAATAATGCCGCCCGCGGATTCTCGTGCAACGCGAGAAACTCCAGGGTTTCGGCCGGACCAAGCCCGAAAAGACTTTTATTGCGGCTCTCTACCGAGGCGCGAATTGTCACCGGGCCGCCGAATTTCTCCTTTCCGGTTCGCACATCCACCGCATGTAGCCGCTGCCAGAAGCGGCCCGTCTCCTTCGTGCGCACCAACACGTACAGCGTTCCGGTTTGCGCGTCAATTACCGGTGTCGATGTAATGCCCACCTCCGGATTGAGAAACGGACAATTTACGTTCTCGAATGGTATTGTCGTGATCTGCCTCGCGGGATCGGTAAAATTCACCTTCCAGAGCGGCTCTTTCGGCTGTCCGGCGGCGTCAAAGGCGTAAACGCTATCGTGTTCGGTGGCGACGAATACTACGTTGTGCGTTCCCTTCCCGGAAATCGCCAGGTTTGGCAGGTAGAGCGGCTGGGCGTAAATGTCTCCATCGACGGCCAGGCGAAGCAGCATTCCGAAGCGATTCACCTGCACATTGCGCGGGTTTAAAACAGTCTCGTGAATATTGGCGCCGGTGCGCGCATTATCGTATTGCGACGTGGTAATCTGTGCGTCGAGAGAAGCGAGCAGCAGGCTTGCGAGTAGTAGCCGTCTCACCTATGTAGGATACTACTTCGTTTTCGATGACGACACAGAACGATCAGACTTGGATCGACATCTCGGTCCCGCTTGCCAGCGGCATGGTGCATTGGCCCGGCGATCCCGAACCGAGCTTCGAGCGGATCTCGGAAATCGGGCAAGGGGCGGCCGCGAACGTCACCATGTGCCGCATGACCGCGCATACCGGCACGCATATGGATGCGCCGTGCCATTTTTTGGAGGGCAAGGATGGCATCGATCGATTTCCGCTGTCTTTAGCCACCGGCCCGGCGCGTGTGATTGCCGTGCCTGGGGCGTCCACCCTGGGCCGGGCGCAGCTCGAGCCTAAAAATATTAGTCCGGGCGAGCGGGTACTCTTCAAGACACGGAATTCCGAGCGGCGTTGGGACAACCAGGATTTCGAAACGGGATTCGTCGCGTTCGACGCTTCGGGTGCGCGGTTTCTCGTCGAGCGCGGCGCTTCCTTGGTTGGCGTGGACTACCTCTCGGTCGGGTTGTTTCAAGGGGATGGCGCCGAAACGCACCAGGTGCTGCTCGGCGGTGGCGTTTGGGTTCTGGAGGGGCTCAATCTGTCCGGCGTGCCGGAGGGCGAATACGAACTGATCTGCCTGCCGCTGCGCATTGCCGGCTGCGATGGTTCGCCCGCCCGCGCCATTCTACGCCGGAAGTAGCTAACATGTAGGACATGGCGCTCACAGCAAAAACACGGCGAGTCGGAAGTGTAGCGATTGTCGATCTCAACGGCAGGATCACGTTGGGCGAAAGTACCGGCATCCTGCGCGATGAATTAAGGTCTCTACTGTCGCAGGGCAGTAAACAGATCATATTGAACATGGCGGGCGTGACGTATGTCGACAGCGCCGGTCTGGGCGAGCTAGTGGGCGCCTACACCACGGCGACTAATCAGGGCGGCGCCGTGAAGCTCCTTCACATGCAAGGCAAGTTAAGAGATCTGATGCAGATCACCAAGCTGCACACAGTTTTCGCGGCCTTCGAGGATGAAAAGAAGGCGGTGGATAGTTTCGCCGCCGGCGCAGCCGCTTAACGTCCGCGCATGCGGTAATCGCTCAGCCCCCACATAGGGATAACTGTGCACATCTCAAAGAGGCGCGAGCGCGCTCTCTCGCCGATTCTCTCCATTAAGGTCGTGCGATAAGAGTGCGCACCCGGAACGGCGGATTTTTCAGCCAGCATTCCGCCCAGGTCCGGATCGGGCAAGTTCGTGGTCGCCAGAAATGCCTTTTTGTGATTGCAGCGATAGGTGATGATGGCGGTCACAGTATCCTCTACCCATTCCGTGACACGATGCGCGCCCAAATCGTCGAGCAGCAACACCTCCGTTTCAAGCGCGGACTGGTAGGCCTCGCGATTAGTTCCCCCGAGCGTCGCGTTAAAGCCGGAGCGGATACGATCCAACAAGTTTTGATAGTCGAAGAAAATGCCTTCGTGGCCGCGCGCGACGAGCAGGCGCAGCGCGGCTACGGCGAGATGTGTTTTGCCCACGCCCGGCGGACCCACCAACAGCAGGCCCGGTTTGCTTAGCGCCGGATATTGGCGCGTATAGCTTTTCGCCACGGTCATCGCCTTGCCAAGACCTGAACTGGCCATTGGATTGTCATGTGGCAGGAAGAAATTCTCAAAAGACGCGTTTTGATAGATGCCGGGAATGTGTGCTCCCAGCTCCAACGCCTCAGTGCGCGATTCCTCCACACACTCGCAGCGGTCCGCCGTCGATATGCCGTCTTCTTCGGCCACCAGCCAGCCGGTGCCGCCACATTTCTTGCAGTCGGGTTTTGCCATTCTCTATTCCACAACCACCAGCGGCTCGCCCGCAGTCACCGTGGCGCCTTCGCGCGCCTGGACCCGCACCACTCTACCGCTCTTGGGCGCCTTCATCTCATTCTGCATCTTCATCGCTTCTACAACGACTAGTCCCTGCCCTGCTTCCACGGCCGCTCCAGCCGCCACCAACACTTTGATGACTTTGCCGGGCATTTGTGCGCGCACCTCCACCGGTCCGGCCCCCGACGTCTTGGCGCGGCGGCTCGACCGGTCCCGCACGTCGGCGAGCGAGATCGCATGGCGTTCGTCCCCGCTCGTCCATACTTCCAATTCACCCTCGGTACCGGGTCCAACGTTCACCAGGAAGCTGCGCTCGCCGAGCAGTACCGAGAAGACTCCCGGCATTGTCTCCACAATCGATGCGCTGCCGGAGCAGGACGGAGACAGATCCAGGGAATACGCGATCCGTTCGCCATTGCTCTCTTTTTCCGGAAAGAATTCGAGAAAATGCGCTTCGCCATCCACGTCGATTCGGAGCTTCAACGCAGAAGCCCTCGTCTTCCCTCAGCTCGCCATGTGTTCTGTTCGTCCCGCGAGTAGGAAGGAACGGGCTTTCGTGCGGTCTGAGCAGCGGCAAGCATTGCGGCAATTAGCGCGTCGGGTTTGGGCGGCCGTGGTTCCCGGCGTTTTTGAAATTCATCCAGCAGTCCGGTATGCAACTCGCCTTCTCTCCACGCCGGATCCATCATCAAGCCTGAAAACATTCTCAGATTGGTCGTAATACCGAGCACGCGATACTCGGCAAGAGCGCGCCGCATTCGCTCGATTGCCGAGCTACGCGTATCGCTCCAGACACACAGTTTCGCGAGTAACGGGTCGTATTCAAGCGGAACCGTCCAGCCGGCGTACACTCCCCCATCCACACGAATGCCCGGGCCCGCGGGCTCCGTGTAGTGTGTAATCTCGCCCGGGCTCGGAAGAAAATTGTTGTCCGGATCTTCCGCGTACACACGGCACTCGATCGCCGATCCGCTCCAACGGATGTCTTGTTGCTTCAGTGTCAGCGGTTCTCCCGCGGCAATCCGGATCTGCCAGCGCACCAAGTCCACGCCGGTTACGTATTCGGTGACCGGATGCTCCACTTGCAGGCGAGTGTTCATTTCGAGAAAATAAAAATCGCCTTGCGGCCCGGCTAAAAACTCGATCGTGCCCGCATTCGAATAATTCACCGCGCGCGCGATCTTGAGCGCCGCCTGCCCCAACTTCTCGCGTAGCTCTGGTTTCTTGAGAACCAACGGAGAAGGACACTCCTCGACCACTTTCTGATGGCGGCGCTGGATAGAACATTCCCGTTCCCCTAGATGAATCAGGTTCCCGCGCTCATCGCCCAGGATCTGTACTTCGATATGCCGCGGACGCTCGATCAGCTTTTCGAGGTACATCTCGCCGGAGCCAAAGGCCCGCTCCGCTTCGCTGCGGGCGTCGCGCAGAGCCGTGGCGAAATCCGCCTCGCGATCCACGCGGCGCATGCCTTTGCCGCCTCCCCCGGCGGCCGCCTTGAGCAGTACCGGATAGCCGATCCGCGCGGCCACCTGGCGCGCTTCGGCCTCGCCGGCGATGGCGCCCTCCGATCCGGGTACCACGCGAACACCGGCTTGTTTCGCCACTTGGAGCGCGGCGGTCTTCGATCCCATGCGATCGATCGCATCCGGATGTGGGCCTATGAACTTAATCCCCGCTTCGGTGCATAACTTCGCGAACGCCGCGTTTTCGCTCAAAAAGCCGTAGCCGGGATGAATGGCCTCGGCGCCGGCCCGCAGGGCAGCCGATACGATGCGCTCGCCGGCGAGATAGCTTTCCGCGGAAGCCGCCGGCCCGATCGGGACCGCTTCGTCGGCCATCCAAACATGCGGAGCCCTGCGGTCGGCTTCTGAAAAAACCGCCACACTCGCGATCTGCATCTCTCGAAGCGCGCGGATTACCCGAACCGCGATCTCCCCACGATTAGCCACCAGTACCTTGCGAAACAGTTTCGAATGCTCCGACCAACGTTGTACCAAACACGGTCCACTATTGACTTCGTTCCGGGCTCGTGATAAGTTTCCTCCCAGCAGTGTGCAAGACATGTTGCATAATATGCAACAAGTTCGTGGGATGCCGTACAAATTAAAGGTGGGACCCTCATGCCAAGTTGCAGTTCCGTATTGCGGATGCTCGTGATTCTTGCCGGCGGCCTTGTGAGCCTGACCGTTCCGGCGCTGCCCCAAACATTCTATGGTTCCGTGCTTGGAACGGTGACCGACGCCTCCGGCGCCAGCCTGGTGGGCGCCAAGGTGTCCATTACAAACAACGCAACCGCGGAGCGGCGGGCGGCCGAGACCGGGAGCGACGGTGGCTATCGTTTCGTGAACTTGATACCCGGCACTTACCGCGTAGACATCGAACAGACCGGATTCAAACGCTATAGCCGAGATGCGATTGGTGTAACAGTGGACGCCTCGTTGCGCATCGACGTGGCCATGCAGCTCGGCGACATTAGCCAGCAGGTCGAGGTTACCTCCGCGGCGCCTCTGCTGCAGACGGAAAATGCGTCGCTCAGCCAGGTGGTCGGAAGCCGCTCGGTGGAGGAGTTGCCGCTCAACGGCCGCAACGTTCTCAATTTGGCGGCGATTTCTCCGGGCGTCGTGTTGCAAGGTTCGGCGGACGGCAATCTCACGGGCAAGAACGTTTTTTCAGCCGGCAACTTTCAGATTGGTGGTGGCACTGCGAACCAGAGCGCCACGTTTCTGGACGGCGTGCCAGTGAATATCACGTACGGCAACATTGTGGCGCTGGTGCCGACGCAGGATGCCGTATCGGAGTTCCGCGTGCAAACCAACAACAACACTGCCGAATACGGACGGTTCACCGGCGGCGTGATCAACCTCACCTCGAGGTCGGGCAGCAACGATTTTCACGGCGGAGCTTACGAGTTCTTGCGGAACCGCGAACTGAACGCGGCGAACTTTTTCGCCAACAAAACGGGAGCAGGGAGAGCGCCATTCGTGCAAAACCAGTTTGGCGTCAATGTAGGCGGGCCGATCCGCAAAGATAAGACCTTCTTCTTTTTCTCCTACGAAGGATTCCGGGCGCGGCAAGGTGTCCTCTTCACGGAGACCGTGCCAACGGTGCCTCAACTAGGCGGCGACTTTTCGGGTTTCCGGAACGCCTCCGGGACGCAAGTGCCGATCTATGATCCGTTGACGCAATGCGGGGCGTACGGCAACCCCGCCTGCGGTTCCGGAACCGTCCAACGCAGCCCCTTTCCCAGCAATAAGATTCCAGCGAGCAGAATCAATCCCGTGGCGGCGAAATTCCTGGCGTTTCCTGAGTATGGGCTGCCGAATACGGCCGGACAGGCATTCACCAACAATTTCAACTATGCCAGGAATGCCAGCACCGGCGGAGATAACGACCAGATCAACGTGCGCGGCGACCATCAACTCAGCGACAAGCAACGCCTGCTGGCGCGCTTTACACGTTGGAGTTCGTCTAATCTCCCCGTAGACGTCTATGGTAATGGACTGCGCAACGGCGATCCTTATTCGCCCGAGCATTTTGTTACCACGCAGGCCGTCCTCGCCGATACCTATGTCTTCAGCCCAAATAAAATATTCGACATCCGCGGCGGTTTTACGCGGTGGTACTACACACGTATTCCAGGAACGTTGGGGCTCGATCCGGCGACACTTGGATTTCCGTCTTATTATTCGACAGTTCCAGCCCTGAACGGCCTGACGCCCTCGACAACCATACCAACCATCGGTATAGCGTCGCCGACATACAAT
>Ga0193753_10001791_pt1 | contig 17924 bp, 15 predicted proteins | sample H1c2metaG_FD_144925 | JGI IMG/M metagenome (GOLD analysis project Ga0193753, IMG submission 144925) | Soil microbial communities from a riparian zone of the East river system, Colorado, United States - H1c2 | ecosystem: Environmental > Terrestrial > Soil > Riparian zone | place: USA: East...
TGTATCGGCTGGCTTGGTTCGGCAATCACGCCGGGAATGGTTGACAATTTATCCCTCATCATATCTGCCATTGCGTAAAAATCTTTAGTGGTTGTCCATTGCTTTTTATCTTTCATAATTACCAAAAGGTCGGATTGTTCGGGAGGCATGGGATCGGTTGCTATATCTGCTGCGCCTGTTTTACCCACCACCATTTTCACTTCAGGAAATGTGCGTAGCATACGTTCCGCCAGCATAACGGTTTCAGTTGTTTGTGATAAGGATGATCCCTGTGGTAAAACAAATTCAATAGCATAATCACCCTCTTCCAGTGTAGGTATAAACTCTCCGCCCATGTTTTTGAATATAATAATTGTAACAATTAATAAGGCAAGTGCAATGCCCGTCACCATGTACCGTAACCTGAGTGCCCGTTTCAACAGCGGGGTATAAACACGTTGAAAAAAATCCATCATCCTGTCTGAAAAAGTTTTTTTTGTTTTTACATTTTTTGAAAGAAACAAAGTACTCATCACAGGTATATAAGTAAGAGATAACAGTAATGCTCCAAGAATAGCAAAGGCAACCGTTTCAGCCATTGGGCGAAACATTTTACCCTCTACACCCTGCAGCGAAAGGATTGGTAAGTAAACGATAAGAATAATGATTTGCCCAAACGCAGCTGAGCTCATCATTTTACCGGCGCTGGTTTTAACTGCGGCATCCATTTCAGCCTGGGATAATTTACCAGTAAATTTCTTTTCATCCAGGAAATGCATCGTGGCTTCTACAATGATGACTGCACCATCTACAATCAATCCAAAGTCAATGGCACCCAGGCTCATCAGGTTGGCACTCACACCAAACAAATTCATTAAAGCGAGTGCAAACAATAAAGACAATGGAATAGCCGATGCCACTATTAAACCTGCACGAAAGTTTCCAAGAAATAATACCAACACGAATACTACTATCAATGCACCTTCGATAAGGTTTGTTTTTACCGTATTGATGGCACGGTCAATTAAGTTGGTACGATCTAAAAAAGGTTCAATGAGGACATCAGGCGGTAAAGATTTTTGAACCGTAAGCATTCTTTCTTTTACCAGGTGTACTACCGATGCACTGTTCGCGCCTTTCATCATCAATACGATACCGCCAACTACTTCTTTTTCTCCGTTGTAAGTCATAGCACCATAGCGGGGCGGCGAACCAAACTGTACTGTGGCAACATCCCTTATCAAAACAGGGATGCCATTTTGTTGTTTGATAAGAATACTTTCAATATCTGCAAATGATTTTACCAATCCTACGCCACGAATGAAAAATGCATTTGGTTTACGGTCAATGTATGCTCCGCCTGTATTTTCATTATTTTTTTCAAGGGCCGTAAAGATTTCAGGTATGGTTATATTCATTGCCTTTAATCTGTCGGGATTTAGCGCCACTTCGTATTGTTTGCTGATGCCGCCAAATCCCGATACTTCCGCTACGCCTGGTATTCCCGTCAGCTGGCGGGCCACTATCCAGTCCTGCATGGTGCGTAAATCCATGGCAGAATATTTTTGTTCGCTGCCTTTTTTAGGGTGGATAACGTACTGGTATACTTCACCCAGGCCGGTAGTAACAGGGCCCATTGCAGGAACACCCATTCCTTTGGGTATTTGCGCTTCCGCGTTTTTTAACTTTTCTCCAATCAACTGACGAGCGAAGTAAATATTAATGTTTTCTTTAAAGACGATGGTGATTACACTTAATCCAAAACGGGAAAAAGAGCGCATTTCTTCGATGCCCTGGATATTTGATAAAGCACGTTCTACCGGGTATGTAATAAATTGTTCCACTTCCTGCGCGGCCAGTGTGGGGGCAGTGGTAATTATCTGCACCTGGTTATTGGTTACATCCGGCAAGGCATCTACCGGTAATTTAGACGCACTCCAGATGCCCCAGCCAATGAGTGCCAGTGTTAGTATACCAATAATGAGTTTGTTCTTTATACTGAACTGAATAATTTTATTAAGCATGTATTGTTTCTATTGGGTTATATGCTGTTAGAGGTGAAATATTCTTTCTGCAATGACTGCTAAAAGAATGACACAACACAGCGCTATAGCTATGACTTTAATAGCGCTATAGCTATGACTTTAATAGCGCTATAGCTATGACTTTAATAATGCGCAGCCATAAAGATTACCTTCTTTTTTTGGGCTTTTTGCTGACGACCATTTTTTAAATGGTTCAATAAATAATAATAAATACCAACATACCATGTAATGATATACTGCAAAAACAATAAAGAAGGATTACGCTAATTTGGGGGGCTGAAAGAAGGAGAAGTACACTTCTGCGTTGAGGGCTGTATTGCCAATGGGATATTTCACAGACTGAAATGTAACCAGATCAAATTGAATCCTGTTAAACGAAGTAAAACAGGTAACCGCTGCGCAGCAGGAACAATTACAAAATGGGGTGCAGGCTTCTTCATCATGGTTTTGCTGCTGGTGGTTGGATGCCGTTGAAATTTTCGGTGCTGACTGTTCATTGCAATCTTTGCTGTCGCGGCAAGGAAGGCAGGACAGGTAAAGTATAAAACAACTCAGTAAAAAGAAGAAAAATTTCATGTGTTGCAAAAGTACTGGACTTGTTGGAATTTACGTGATTTAAAGCGGTATAAAATATACATATTGTGGCATTTATTACAATTGTACTGCCGTCGGGTATAAATGGGTATAAATATTAGCAGTAAACTTCTCTACATTTTCATCCCTTCCATTGGGTTAGCACCTTTCTTAAATATGTACTCACTGTTAAGCAGGTATGCGCCACTGATTACCACTATATCTCCAGACTGTAAACCTGACGTAATTTCTATCCTGTCATGGTTCTCCAATCCGGTTTCAACCATCCTGTATTTAAATATATGTCCGCTTATTTGCACCCATACCGATGCGCCCCTGCTGTCGCGGATAACAGCATCCGCCGGTAATGACAAAGATTTGGTTGGATGGTTTTTGATCAGGACATATGCTTGCATGCCGGGCTTGAATTGATAGCCCGGATTAGTTATTGATACCCTTATCAAATTGATCCTTGTGTCAGGATTGATCTCGGGATTAACAAATTCAATGATTCCTTTTACTTCCTTGCCCTGCATGTCAGGGAACTGAACAATCGCTGGAGACCCTTTATTAATCCCAGCAAGTTGGGAAGCATATACTTGTGCTTCTACCCATACCATAGAAAGGTCTGCAATTTTGATAACCGACCCGCCCTCCTGCACATAATCTCCTTCCTTTATATCGAGCGCTGTAATATACCCACTGGCATTGCTATAAACAGCAGTGAGTGGTGTCTCTTTATTATTTTTTTGAAGTTCCTGGATTTGTGATTCGCTCATACCCCATAACACTAATTTATTCTTTGCTGCTGCTATTAATTGGCTGAAATCAATTATTGTATTATCTAGCGTTTTTTGTTTCTTCAGTTCCAACAAGTATTCCTGTTTGGCATTATTCAGTTCTTCACTATACAAATCAAAAAGCCTTGATCCCTTACTAACATAGTCACCAACGTTTTTATAATATAGTTTATCAACTCGTCCCATCACTCTGGCATTAATGGCATTTTCTTTTCGCTGATCAAAATTCAATGTTGCTGGTAAAACGACCTGTTCGCCCATAGAACCATTGCGTATCGTGTCCACCATGATATTTCCTAGGCGGATCTGCTGATCGGTTAGTTCAACCTCATCTGTAGCATTTTCATGTGCTGTTTTACTGACAGCTATAAGCTCCATTTTGCATATTGGACACTTGCCTGGTTTGCTTTCATGCACCTGCGGATGCATGGAACAGGTATAATAAACGTCGGGTTCTTTTGTGACTGCAGGTTTTTTGTTTTTGCAGGAAAAAAACATAAGCCCTGCCATTAGTATGAGAAAATATTTCATCACTATTGATTTACTTTAATAAAACTTTCGCTGTCCATCAGGTATTGTGCATTCCCGGCTATTGAATCTGAAGGCGCGAGGCCGCCTGTAATTTGAATTTTCTTATTATACGCTGTGCCTATTTTTATTTGTACAGCTTTAAAAACAGTTCCTTTTTTTTTGAATACTACTTTATTTAGTCCCAGCGATAAGACCGCCTCTTTTGGTAACCAATCAGCCTTCAAGGTATTACCAGTGATAGTGGCCTTTACCTGGGCACCCACCGGCATATTCATTGCATGGTTTTCAAAATAAACCCGCACGGTTATTGTCTTGCTTGCCTCCCGGAGGAAAGGTTCGATAAAATCAATCTTCGCGGTAAAATCTTTGCCCGGAGCGGTTTCAGGAACAACATGAACAGGGCTACCAACTTTTATAAGATGCAGATCGCTTGCATAAATATTTAAGACAGCCCAGAGTTTGTGGGGATTGTATACTGATAAGAGCGCCTGGCCTTTTTGAACATACATCCCTTCTTTGATCATTAAATCCCTTGTAGCAATTGGATCGGACGCTGATGAGGACATTGGCGTGTTCATACTTAATGCGTCATGAATGTGACCGCTGTAGTTACTATAAATGGGGATAGATAATGAAGCTTTCTTTGTTTGAATAATTTGCTGCACTTGTTCCTCCCGCATGCCCAGCAATAGTAGTTTTTCTTTTGCCGCATTGATGAATGAACTATTGTCAGCATCATTTTTTAGCAGGAATAATAAATTTTGTTGTGCGGTTAAAAGTTCAGGGCTATAGATGTCCATTATTTTCTGCCCTTTGTTTACATCCTGAAAAGTATATTTTAGGTATAGCTTTTCAATGCGTCCGCTCACCCGTGATGAAACAGATCCAATTTCGCGGGTATCATATTGTATCGTGCCCAGTGTTTCTACTTCCATTGGTTCTACGCTGTGTTGAATGGCTACCAATGGAATCGTAGTTAGTACAAAACTGTTAGTTGGTTTTAATAAAGTGTTCAGATTAACATCAGGAGCAATCTTTTCATTATTACCAGGGACAAATGTAACCAGGTCCATGCCGCAAATGGGGCAATTGCCAGGCTTATCCCTGACAATATCTGAATGCATGGGACAATGATATTGCTGTTTGGCGGCATCAACTGTATCTTGCTGCTTCACTTTATTTTTGCAGCTTGTAACAATCAGCCCAGCCGCCATTAAAAGAACCGGTAACATTGATCTTATATATGGGATTTGCTTTTGCATAAGAATACTATTTTATTTCGAGCACTTTTTCGAGTGCCACCTGCATCATTAACAGATCCTGTACCTGCTGCAGGTATTCCAGCTGCGTCATATTCAGTGTTTCCCAGGCATCAAAGAGCGAAAAAAGCTCTTCGGTGTTTTGTTCGTATGCCAGTTGCATCGTCTGAAAATTTTTCCTTAATGCAGGGATAATATTTTCGTTATATAACCTGATTTGTTTTTTCTTTACCTCGATATCGTTCTGCATACCATAAGCCATGCCGGTTGCTTCATTAATTATCATTTGCTTTTGCAAGGTCAGTGATGCTGATTTCCACTTTAAACTTTCTACATTGGCTTTCGCAGAGCGGGAAGACCATTTGGTCAAAGGGATTTTTACAGTTCCGAGTAGGCTGTATTGCGTCGGAAGTCCCCCAAAGCCAAACATGTGCTCATAACGCACTCCAAATTCAGGTTTCAATTTTGCATACTCGGCAGTCTGTTGCAGGTAATTAACCTGAATGTTCTTGTCAATGGCCCTTATGTCGCTCCTGGAATCAATAAAAGTGGTACTGTCGAATGCAGCTGATGAGTAATCTTTTATTGTATAAATTGTATCTACCTCGAATGCCTGAGTTTTATCCCTGTTCATTAATGTATTTAATATGATGCGGCGTTGCTTTATTTCGTTGTCCAGCATCAGCCGCATGTTCTGAATATTCCCAATAGCTGCCTTGGCTTTGTAGTAGGCATTGATTTTACCCAGGCCATTTTTATACCTTATCTCTGCACTTTGTATCATAAAATTCAACAGCTTCTCACCCTCATCCAGTATGTTAGTTTTCCTTTTTAAGATCATCCATTCGTAATAATTTTTTTTCGCTGCTGCCACCAGTTCATTGAGTACTGTCTTTTTCCGTTCCGCGTCAATTGAAGAAACCGATTGTAAATACTTCTCTTCTGCATCCAGCCTTTTTCGATTGGGCATCACCTGCTCCACAGAAAGCTGGTATTGGCCAGTTCCGGTAGCACCATTGTCCCCCTTTTTCCAGTATTTAGGATTGTAAGGAGTCATCCAGAACCCGGTTCCCAATGTGGGGGCATCCCAGTTCCGGGCTCCCCTGGCGGCTTCATCCGAAGAGCGGACTTCAGCATCATACATTTTTAAGGTTGGATTGCCTTTTTGAATAGTATTGATAATACTGTCAAGGCTCAGCGTCTGCGCCGATGCCGGAAACAGTCCAGATGTGAAGGAAACTATTATTAGTAATTGTTTGAGCATGGTATCAATGTTTTGTGTCCAGGACTTCCAGTTTTCCATGTTTGCGTAATTCATATTGTTTGGTCATTAAAAAAATCAGCGGCGTCACTAAGAGGATATGTGTCGCAGAAGTCAATACACCGCCAATCATCGGCAGCACGATTGGTTTCATTACATCACTACCCACACCGCTGCTCCAGAGAATGGGTATTAATGCAAAAAGTGACACGCATACTGTCATTAATTTTGGCCTCAACCGTTTGGCAGCACCGCGAATTACGTATTCACGCAGATCCTCTCTTGAAATGGTATCCCTTGAATTTCCTTTTAGCACTACCAATTGTTGCATGGCATCATTCAGATAAATGACCATGACAATTCCCGTTTCCACAGCAAGGCCAAACAAAGCGATAAAACCGACAGAAACGGCTACAGATAAATTCACGCCCCAGAAGTAAATCATGTAGGCCCCACCAATTAATGCAAATGGAACAGAAATTAAACTGAAAAAAGCTTCGCGCGCGGAATGAAAAGCAAAATACATGCACATGAAAATGATCAGTAACACTATCGGCAGTATTAGTTTCAAAGTTTTTTCACTGCTAACCAGGTTTTCATATTGACCACTCCATTCGATAAAATATCCTTTGGGCAATTGGGCCAGGCTGGAGTCAAGTTTTGATTGCGCTTCTTTAACAGTGCTTCCCAAATCTCTATCGCGCACGTTAAATAAAACAGTGCCACGCAGGAGGGCATTTTCAGAATTAATCATCGGAGGGCCTTCTGTAATTTTTATATTCGCTACGGTTTCCAGAGGGATCGGTCCAAAATTCATGGTTTGTACCTGCAGGCGTTTAAGTTCAGTCAGACTGCTGCGAAAATCCTGACCAAACCTTGCATTAACTGAGAAACGCTGACGGCCTTCAATGGTAGTGGTCAGCTTCATACCCCCCAATGCGCTTTCTATAACGGCATTCACATCGTCCACGCTTAATCCATACCTGCTAATTTCTTCTCTTTTAATGATGATATCAATGTATTTACCTCCTGTAATGGGCTCAGCATATAAATCTTTTACCCCTGCAATTCCTTCCAGGTCTTTTTTGATGGTTTGTGCAAAGAGGTTAATGGTATCCAGGTTTTGTCCATATACTTTTACACCAACATCGGTACGAATACCAGTAGATAGCATATTTATACGGTTGATAATCGGTTGCGTCCAGCCGTTTGTTACGCCCGGTATCTGCAGTTTGGAATTTAGTTCATTGATAAGATCTTTTTTTGTTATTCCGGCCCGCCATGCCGCTTTTGGTTTTAACAGGATAATGGTTTCAATCATACTGATGGGCGAATTATCCGTTGCCGTATTTGCCCTTCCTGCCTTACCCAACACATTTTCGACCTCGGGCAATGACTTGATAATTTTATCCTGTACCTGCAATAACCTTTTTACTTCTGCATTGGAAACATCGGGCAGGGTAACCGGCATAAATAAAATAGAACCTTCATCTAGTGGCGGCATAAATTCTTTCCCCAAACTCATTAATAAGGGGATACTGATAAGTAATGCAATAATGTTAATACCGATGGTCGTTTTACGCCATTTAATACAGGTCCTGATAATTGGCTCATATATTTTTTCCAGCCCCCGGTTAATGGGGTTGGCGTTTTCCGGTCTAAACCTGCCTTTCATAAACATTGAAATCAATACCGGGGCAAGTGTTATAACTAAAATAGCATCCACCGCCAGGATAAACGTTTTCGTATATGCCAATGGCCCAAAAAGTTTTCCTTCCTGACCAGTTAGTAAAAACACCGGTAAAAAGGAGGCAATAATGATAATCGTAGAAAAGAATACGCCCCTTGATACCTGTTTACAGGATCTTTCTATGATTCTCATCCTCAGTTCTTCCGGTATTTTGGTATAGTCCCTTTTAAATAATTTTTTCATGGCTGCAGATTTTTATTTGCTGGATCATTTTGCCATTCCGATAAATTCCGGTAGGCGTTCTCTGACATGATAATGCCATTGTCCACGATAACACCAATAGCAAGGGCAATCCCGGTGAGTGACATAATATTGGATGATATACCAAAAGCATTGAGTAAAATAAAACTGACAGCGATAGTAATGGGAATTTGTATAATAATACTAAGTGCACTGCGCCAGTGAAACAAAAAGAGGATAACGATGATACATACCACAGCAATTTCTTCCAAAAGTTTGCTTTTGATATTTTCAATGGAAGCCCCAATTAAACTACTCCTGTCATACGCTATATTAAAACTTACCCCTTTGGGTAAGCCTTTCTGCACATCGCCCATTTTCTTTTTGACGGCAGCAATAACTTTCGCCGCATTTTCGGCATAGCGCATTACCACAATACCTCCGACTTTTTCACCCGTGCCGTTTTCATCAAAAATTCCCAACCGCAGATCGCCGCCCATTTGAACAGTAGCAATGTCTTTTACGCGGACCGGTATACCGTTATAATTTCCAACAGCAATACTTTCCAGGTCTTCTTTATTTTTAACATAACCCAATCCACGTATGATATAAGCCATATCACTCATTTCCATCTTTCTTCCTCCCACATCATTGTTGTTTGCTTTTACTTTGTTTGCCACGTCCATCAACGACACTCTATAATATTGCAATTTCATCGGGTCAACGACCAGTTGGTATTGCTTTTCAAAACCGCCGAACGAGGCAATCTCAGCAACACCCGGCACTGTCTGCAATGCCAGCTTGATATACCAATCCTGCAATGCCCTTTGTTCGCCCAGGTCCATATCTTTTGCATCCAGCGTGTACCAGAATACATGCCCCACACCCGTGCCATCAGGACCTAATGAAGGTGTTACGCCCTGCGGCAACAATCGTTGCGCATAATTCAATCGTTCCAGCACTCGTGTTCTTGCCCAATAAACATCCACTTTTTCTTCAAAAATTATATACACAAAACTCATCCCGAACATGGAAGTCCCGCGTATGTTTTTAATTTTAGGAATGCCCTGCAGGTTGCTGACCAGCGGATAGGTTACCTGGTCTTCTATCACCTGCGGACTTCTCCCCATCCATTCAGCAAAGACAATGACTTGGTTTTCCGATAGATCAGGTATGGCATCTATCGGGTTTTGCTGTACCGAATAAATACCCCACGCGAACAGGCCGCCTGCAATCAATAGCACAATCAACCTGTTGCGCAAAGCCAGTTCAATTAATTTTTGAACCATCATATTTTATTTTAGTAACGTGCGCTGTCAATATTTTTTACCTGCCCGTTTTCACTTTGACAGGTTTTTTTTCCACCAGCTCCATTCCGCATTTAGGACATTTGCCGGGCTTATCACTGATAACATCCGGGTGCATCGTACAGGTATATACTTTCTTTGGCATTGTTTTCATTTTCTTGTGGGTGCTGTCTTTCGGATGCGCTTGGGCGTTGGCACATGAAATAGTAAACAGCAGCGTTGCTACAGCGAAAAACATCTTAATGGTTTTCATCTTATTTATTTTAATGTTGATTAAATACAGCAGGGGATAATCGCCGCCAGGCGTTATCAATTATGGAATTAATTAAAAGGTGAAAGTGTGGTGAGTCAATCAGCAGATAAACCCATCCTGCTGACAGAGCGCCAGCTAAAATATCAGGAGAAGAAAATCAAATGCGAAAATTGCGGTTGAGAATAAAAATGGGCACTCCACCAAACCGGGGAGGCGCATGGGCGGTTGGATTATCAGTCAATAAAGTTGAAGGATAGATAAGCGGCAATTCAGTATGCGTAACTGCAATTGCTACAGAAGAAATTGAAAGGAATTGAAAAGCGGATTCAGTCTGTTTCTGGTCTTTGTCGACCTTGAGGGTTTTTTGCTCATCATTGCAGCAGCCTTTGTGACCACTTTTTTCCATCCCGCAGGAGCCGCACTTACTTTTGCTTCTGGCGGATAAATCCCAACTCATCAGCTTACCCATACAATAATGCAGGTTAACCGTCGCCCCGCTGGAAACAGTGAGGTAAACAAGGGCTGTTATGGTTATTAAAAACTTTTTCATGAATTCTTAGGGTAAAAGTATAACTTATTTATCAAATGGCAGACAGGCTGATTTGTACAATTCCGGATATTTATTATATAATTATGATAGCGGTGAAAGTTGCTAGTCATTGAGGCAGGCTTTACTAACTTTGTTCTCTCCTAAAAGAGGAACCGGAATAATCATGAAAACAAGTTTTATATTTCCCGTATTTCTTATGTTGATTTTTATCACTGCATGCAGGCAACAACAAAAGAAAATAACGGTGATCAATTGATTGGAACAGGAAAGATGCCAAACCTTGCCGGCGATAATGATGGCAATTTTTATATTGTCTATGGAACAGGGGATAGTATTTTATATGCATCTTCTCATGATAAAGGAGAAAGTTTTCCGGCGGCTGCACTGGTAGCTATTCTTCCTATTTAAAAAGGCTAATGTCTTTGTTATTCCTGTCATACCATCATTATTAATGTGTATCAAAAGAAACATTCCTGCAATGACAAATTGAGCTGGCCATTGCCCTAATGATTCTATAAGCCTATGAAAGACGAACCCACGAAACAATAATTCCTCCGCAACTGCAACGCCAGGAAAAATTGTCAACCCTGAAATGATAGTTGAAAAAGACAAATCATTTATTTGCCAATATGTGTTACCCAAAAATGTTACTGTGATTGCCGGTAAGATCATTAAAATCGCCCAATTACTAATCCTGCTAAAAATTGCTTTAACCAAACAAGATTAAATTGTCCTGTTATTTCTATTATTGTTTTTTTCCTTAGTAACTGACAAATAATTGTAGCAATTATGATAATCACAGTCTGTACCGGGATGGTTACAGCAGATGAATATTTTTCTGCTATATATGCATACCAACATGCTGGCGGGCTGTGAGAGGTGAGGGTTTAAAGCCTTTGATTGTGAGGTAGATGCCCAGTGAGAACTCCCACAGCGCAATCGGAATTGCAGCGAGTGCTGTGGAGGGGGCATGCTGCCCGATGAGACCGAACATGATGGCGATATCGCCGGCGACGAGCAGGGCCGCTCCAACGAATCCGATCAGGGGAAGCACACGGGGCACCAGGCGCGACTGGTACAACAGGGACCCAAGCAAAAGGGCATTCACGACCGGCATGAAGCTTTGTCCCAACAGGAAGATGCGGTCATAAAGGGCAACAAGTGCATGACTCGTTATTAACGCATCTGTCCCAGCACCGGACTGCCGCAAGGTTACGACCGACAGGAGAAATGCAACGCCGGTAAAGATGGTGCTTGCTTCCAGAACCCGGGACGCAACGAAGCCCAATGCGACTCCTTCATGCTGCTTCCTGAGCAATGGGTAAAGTGTAACGGCAGTGCCGATGCCGGCGAGGGCCACAATGATTTCAAGTATACCGCCAAAGATGGCAGCAGTATCCGGACCAGGACTGACTATGTAGTTCGGCTGGTGAATTGAACCGTACAGCGCGAGGGTAGGGATCGAGACAAAGGTAAGCAGGTAGAGCAAGCCCGCAACCAGCGAGGTCTTACGCAGTGAGCTCATCGGAGCTCTTTCCGTTGATAGATCCGAGACAATAGCGGTATGGCTGTTTGCATTCATTTTTCTAATTATTAAGGACTGATTTTATATCCCCATTCTTTCCTTTATTGACGGGCTGTTTTTATTTTATGAATTTTTATTTCTTCCCAGTGGATTTGTCTTCCAGGGTTTAGAAAAATGCACACTGATCATCAAAGCCCTGTTATGTATTTCCTTGTCGTAAGCGATATTGGTTAAACCATAGGAATATCTTATGTCCAAAGCAATCCTCCTTTGTTTAAATGGAAACTCAAAACCAGCACCCATTTGAATACCGGCGTCAAACCGCTTAAAGCCTGCTCCTGAATTTTCAAATGAGAGTTTGGTTGACGAATCATCAATTTTCCTGTTTCCACTAAGATTATAGGCTATAGATGGCCCCGCATTCATATAGAATTTACCAAAATGAAAACGAGCCAGCACCGGTAATTCCAATGTATTTAAACGAAGCGTTGTTTCGTTGGTGGTTAATGGATTATTGGCTTTCAATTTGCCCCCCTTCCCCATAAAATATAGTTCGGAAACAAGTGAAAAGGCGGGTGTAATACCAGCCTGAAATGATGCCCCGGCCTGTATACCGTGCGTTGATTTCTTATAATCAGCCAGGGCGCTGTTGGATCCGCCGTAGTTGAGGTTTGTACTCACTACATTAACCATCAGGTCAAGGTATGTTTTTGCAGTTTTTTTACCATCGTTTATTTTTTTTGATTCCGGCCCTTTAGTTTGACCAAATACAGTTGCCGACAGGAAAATCATGCTTACGATGAGTCCTGTTTCTATCATTCTTTTCATAATTTTGTTTTTTAAATGGTTTTAATTATTTAACTGGAACAAAAGTATAAGAATGAGCAGGGTCTTTACATTCAGATAGGCAACCGGGGGAAAGATGTCTGCATACAGATGGTTCCCGTCTTCAAAATATTTTCAGAAAGTGCTATACTTTATTATTTATGAGCTGAAAGAGAAGGTCTTTATAAGTCACGGACACGGGAATGATCACATTGCCGATTTTTATCTCGCTGCGCTCAATAGATTCAATTTTATTTACTGCCACCATATACGATTTATGCACCCTGCATACCAGGTGCGCGGGTAAGAGCTGTTCAAGTTCACTAAAGCTCTGCAGGGTCATTATTTTTTTGTTTACTGTATGAATTCGCAGGTAATCTCTCATTCCCTCAATATACAGAATATCATTAATCGTAATTTTTTCCAGGCGATTTTCGGTTTTTACGAATATGAAATCCAATTGTTTATCAGAAATGCGCTGGCTTAAATTTTCCTGTGCTTTATTTACAGCTTGTAAAAAGCGGTTAAATGTAAATGGTTTTAAGAGGTAGTCTGTTATCTGGAGTTCGTAGCCTTTTAAGGCATATTCCTGGTAGGCCGTTGTAATGATAACCTGGCTGTTTATCTTCGAACTTTCCAATAATTCTATACCGGATAATTCATCCATATTGATATCCAGAAAAAGTACATCTACTTTGTTGTTTTTCAGATACGCAAGCCCGTTAAGGGCATTGTCGAATGTGGCGGATAATTGCAAAAAAGGAACTTTGTTTACAAAGACTTTCGTTTTTTCCAGCGCCAGCGGCTCATCTTCAATAATAATGCAGGTATATCTATCCATTGATAATTGTTAAGTTTACGCTGTACAGTTCATTGTTTTTATGCACTTCTAAAGTATGTTCTCCCGGATAAATAAGATCCAGTCGTTTTTGAATAAGTTCATTACCCAAACCACTGTTGGGTTGCTTAACCGACGGCCTCGAATCAAATTTATTTTCACATACCAGTTTTATGGTTTTACCGGTTATGAGGATACTGACCGTAATGGCATTTTCAAGTTTTTTATTTGTTGTATGCTTAAAGGCATTTTCAATAAATGGAATAAAAACCATCGGGGCGATAGATTTATTGCCAATATTGCCGGTTACCGTAAAGTGTACATAATTTTCATTGGCAGTTCTTATTTTTTGCAGTGCGATGTATTTTTCAATGTATTCAATCTCCTGCGAAAGAAGAATTTTTTCAGACATCGTTTCATACAACATAAACCGCATGATATCAGATAACTTATTCAGGTAGTTGGACGCTTCAACCGCATCTTTTATAATCAGTGCATCGATATTATTGATGGTGTTAAATAAAAGATGCGGATCAAGTTTCGATTTTATCAACGCCATTTCCATTTCGTGATTTTTCTCTTTTAAAGCTTCTTTCCATTTAATTTCAGTGAACCAGGTGATAAATCCTTTTATGACCAATGCCACCATACCACATATGGAACTGATAAAGGTCATAACAATTATTACTTTAACTGCCGTAGACCTGCCGTTTTTTCCGCCCTGATCCATGTCAATAACATGCCCCGATTCTATTAAATACCGGTGCAGGATATACGCTATCGCGGATGCACCGGCTGAAATAAGCAGGCCCACAATTATTGACAGGAGAAACTTTTTTTGCTGCAGGTACCTGGGAAACAATAAAAAATAATATAAATAGAATGAAATGAAAGAAGGAACAACTGCAAACAGGAGGATATTCTCAAAAGCAATCATCATCCGGGAGCCAGGCGCACTTGCATACAGGCTACTTCTATAGTAAACACTTAACATGATTACTATCAATATAAAATAACAAGCCCAAAAACCAATATGTAATAAGACAAGAAATGATTTTTTCATGATTTAAAGTACCTGACTAAAGGGCATGAAGGTCTCTTATTTATTCCGGTTTTTGTGAAACTGATATGCAAACAGGCCGGATTTGTCTTCAAAATGAGCACCGGCCGGGATATACATTGAATACTGAGCATTATTATGCAGCCTATTTAAATACTTGCACTTGTTGCGGGACAGATAAGTATTTAAAGATCAATGAGCCTTTTTTAGCACCTCAAAAATATTAATCAGCCTGCAGCAGATGGGAAACTTTAATATTCAATCTTCAGCCCAAACGAAGGGAAAATGGCAAGTCCATCATAATAGACAATTCCTGTTATGGGATTAAATCTTTGTTCGTTCTGATCCGGCCTGTTTAATATATTCACAACATCAGCAAAAGCAGTAAACCCCCATTTATTGATTTGAAACCGGAAATCCACCCTTATGTCCCAACTGTTAAAATCCTTTAACCGGTTACCATCCCTGCGGATAATTTCTTCGGAAGACCGGATATAAGAGGGGTCGTTAAAAATATCGCTGTGTATAACATAAGAACCTGTTGGCTTACCTGTTGCATAACGGAATTTTGACGCCAGCATCCAGTGTTTTCCGGCTTTGTAACTAACAAGCATAGTAAACTGGTGGGGCTGACTGAATAAAAAATCATATTCTCCCAGGCCATCATTGTTATTGCGTTTGCTATACATGAATGAATAACCAGAAAGGTGATTGGGTTTTTCATTGGATGTTTTTTTGCAACCGCAGACTTTCTGAAAAAGAAGCAAACAGCATCATAATAAAACTTCCGATAGCAGTAGCTGTTCTGCATGTGTGATAGAAGTCCCATGTTCTCATAACAGAAAGCCAATCAGGCGGGGGCGCTGCAGGCAGCCAGGTTTTCATTTCAAGGTTGATAGGCACATTGCCGAGGCGGGTAATAAATAATGTAGCAAGGGTGAATGCAATAGCGATGGCAACAAAAAAACGCGGTATTTGCTGTTTACGCACTGCCCATCCAAACCAAACCGTAGCAACGATACAGGTGAGCATTATCAGCTGCATCGTAACGGCATTGTGCCGCATCAGTGCCACGCGGAAACCCAGGTGAGTGGCGGTGGGGACTTCCCAAAAAGTGGGCAACACAAAGAAGGTAGCATAAAAGAATATTCCGGCGATTAAACCGGTAGCCAGCAATGCCAGCGCATTGGATAATTTCTTTTGAATAAGCATACACCGGGAATTGTTTTAAAACAACAAATATATTGTATAATTTGAATAACTATAACAAATTTGATATAAATATATTTTTTTTGTCATTTATCTCTTATTTTTATCCCATAAATGATATAAAATGAACAAGACAGTTCAGCTCGTGAATGAATGGGCAGCTTTTGAGGAAAATCATCCGGCCGATGGACTGGATGCTTTTTGCAGGCATTACCTGGTTAGTCAAAAAGAAAAAACAAACAATAAATTTCTTGGCGGTGTTGTACCCCCCAACAAATACTCCGTCTTAACAAAACTACTGGTTAAAATAGTCCGGATGCATGAGGTATACTTTGCACTTGCCACCAAAGAAACCGGCATTAAACAACCTGAAGAATTTTATTTTCTGTCTGTCATTAAAAACCTGCAGTCTCCCAGGAAAACAGAAGTGATTTATCACACCGTGAACGAGCTTTCAAATGGATTGAATATTTTGAACAGCCTTATTAACCAGGGTTATATAACAGAACACAATGATACAGACGACAAACGTTCAAAAAGAGTACGGATAACGGCAAAGGGTGAAAAAATACTTGCTGCCTGCTATGAAAAAATACAGCAGGTAAGCGGTATGATGTTTTCAGATATGCCGGAAGATGATATCCTGCTTTGCATCCAGTTGTTGAAAAATGTTGAATTAAAGTTCTCAGGGCAATGGTTACAGCACAAAACAAAGCCATTTAAAGAAGTGTATGAAAGTGTTACAGGAAAGAAAATTGGCAATGGCAAAAAGAAATAAGTGCCGTTAACATACAATTAATAATCTTTTATAACCCTCACCCGCATACATCCGGAACAAATTAAACACGGTACAATCAAATAGTATGTTACAAAACAGGGTTGATCCCAAAGGGATGGTCATAAAAACAGCAGCGCGCGGGCAATGGATGGGTAACCGGGGTGTTATTCACAATAACCAACAGCAAATTATCCGGCCCTTTAACCTGCATGCATGGATCACCTGCCGGCTTGCATACAAAAACCAGCAACTGCCACTAATGGACCGCAACCATAATACGCAACTTTTCTTTATGGACGAGGCAACGGCCCTTTCCGCCGGGCACCGGCCCTGTGCTTTTTGCCGGAGGGATGATTATAACAAGTTTAAGTCATTTTGGCTGAAAGGGAATCCGGCCAACGGTTTTACCAAAGCAACCACCATTAAACCCATTGATGATTTTATTCATGCAGAACGAATCAATAAAGACGGCACGAAAATCACGTACACTACACAGCCAGGTAAGTTGCCGGACGGCTCCTTTATTTTGTTAAACGATTTACCATTTCTGTTGTATAAAGAACAATTGTATCTATGGTCACCGTTTGGATATGAAAAACCAATTCAGATATCAATGACACAGGAAGTGACTGTGTTAACGCCTGCATCCATCATCAACACGATTGCAGCAGGCTACCAGCCGCAAATCGCAACCGGCGCCGGCAAGCATCCTGTTTGATGGGATAACCTGGCAACAAAGGAAAAGTTATTTGAGTTTTGCAAACTTTTTTTCTATTGCCGTCAGCCAGTTTCTGCGTTTTTCATCCGATACAAATTTTACCATATTCAAACTAATCCATTTCCTGTTTTTGTAACCTGTTTTCCAGAGTGTTCCGGTGAACAATGCTTTCTTTACTGCATTGCCAAAAAGAAGGCGGTACATAAGAGAAGGTGTATTCATCGTGGTAATTACAGTTACGCTCCTGATTTTTTCAAACGCTTTTACCATTCTGGGAATGCGCCCGCTTCTGTCATTGTAATAGGCAATACCCGGATAGATAACTTTATCTATAAAACCTTTTGTCATTGCCGGCATAAGTTCCCACCAAATAGGAAAAATAAAGATCAGGTGGTCTGCATCCTGTAAACGCTGCTGGTATTCGAGAACTTTAGGATCAACAGCTTTACTTTCAGCAAAACCTTTAAGGTCTGCTGCTGTCAT
>Ga0193753_10001792_pt1 | contig 17902 bp, 15 predicted proteins | sample H1c2metaG_FD_144925 | JGI IMG/M metagenome (GOLD analysis project Ga0193753, IMG submission 144925) | Soil microbial communities from a riparian zone of the East river system, Colorado, United States - H1c2 | ecosystem: Environmental > Terrestrial > Soil > Riparian zone | place: USA: East...
AAGGCAATGGGCCTGCCCGATGAATTGGCATATGGAGCTTTGCGTTTTGCATTGGGACGTTTTACTACAGGAGAAGAAATTGATTATGCCATTGAGCAGGTGAGTGATGCGGTGGTGAAGAAGAGACGAGAAGTATATAGTACTTAGTATAAAGTATGTAGACCTGGGGATCGTAAGTTAAACGTCCGAATATTGGCTACTGGTCTACATACGAATAGCTGAATACTGTTGTACCTGCTTACTGGTCTCTTGTCTGAATACTAAATACTTAATACTAAATACTTAATTCTATGATCTACGTAAGCGATAAAGCAAAAGAAAGAGTAAAGCACCTGATGGAGGATGGCGCTATGTCTGGCAAGGATTATTTTCTGCGCGTGTCCGTGGTTGGAGGCGGCTGTTCAGGCCTTAGTTATAAAATGGATTTTGACAATACAACAAAACCGTCTGACCAGGTATTTGAAGACAATGGTATAAAAGTGGTAACAGACCTTAAAAGTTTCTTATACCTCGTTAATACTACCCTGGAATTTTCTGAGGGACTGAATGGCAAAGGATTTTATTTTAATAACCCAAATGCCAGCCGCAGTTGCGCCTGTGGGGAGAGTTTTGCCGTATAAACAGACACTAATTAAAACGAATTGTAACTAATTAACGCTAATTGCGGGAATATTCAGCAGTCAGGCATAGAGCGTATTTTTTTATTTATTTCCCTTATTTGCACTATTATTTGCTTCCATTAACCGTAAGCGCCACCTGGCGATTTAATTAGCGTCCATTAGTTGTCTTTCCATTAGCGTCCAATTAGTGTCTTCTCATTAGCGTCCCATTAGTGTCTTTAAAAGATAATCCCGCCTGTTGGCGGGATTAGCATTCGCAGTTGGTATTGGTTATTTCATTTAGGCCTTAACCGTACTTATCTATAAGCAGATAGAGTTTAGTTATTGAGGCACGAATGTAAAGGAAAAGGTAGTAGAGAAAAAAGTTTTTTTAATATCCTTTTAATGTGACAAATAGCAGAAATGATTTGCTGCACGAAATCATAAATTTTTATAAAAATATTTTGGGTTTGTACATCATTCCGCCAATTATTAATGCCAAAGCTTACTATTAAGCGTTGATTGTCAAATTTTTAGAATTAAACAATTAACCTCAATCAAGTTCTTTTTATTTTCAAAAAAAAATCCTTCTGTCAAATAATTATCTTTACCGCCCATGTCAAAAAAAATAAGGGTAAGGTTTGCACCCAGCCCCACAGGAGGCTTACATCTTGGTGGTGTAAGAACAGTTTTATACAACTATTTATTTGCCCGCCAGCAGGGAGGCGATTTTATACTGCGTATTGAAGACACCGATCAAAGCCGCTTTGTGCCAGGAGCCGAAAAATACATACTGGATTGCCTTGAATGGTGCGGACTGGTGCCCGATGAAAGCCCGGTACATGGAGGTGCATACGGCCCTTACCGCCAGAGCGAAAGAAAACCTGCCTACAAACAATATGCTGAGCAATTGGTAGCATCAGGGCATGCTTATTACGCGTTCGATACACCAGCAGAACTGGAGGCAAAACGTACTTCCATTCCTAACTTTCAATACAACCAGTCCACGAGGGAAGAAATGAAGAACACGCTGACCCTTGGGTCCGATGAAGTAAAACGGCTATCAGATGAACAAACGCCGCATGTAATACGCATAAAAATGCCCGGCAATGAAGAAGTGAAATTTACGGATATGATTCGTGGCGAAGTCATATTTAATTCATCCCAGGCAGATGATAAGGTATTACTGAAGGCAGATGGCATGCCCACCTATCACCTTGCCGTGGTGGTTGATGATTATCTTATGAAAATAACCCATGCCTTCAGGGGAGAAGAATGGTTGCCAAGTGCACCGGTACATGTTTTATTATGGAAGTACCTGTTTGGGCTGGAACAAATGCCGCAATGGGCGCACCTGCCATTGATTTTAAAGCCAGACGGCAATGGTAAATTGAGCAAGCGCGATGGCGACCGCCTGGGTTTCCCGGTTTTTGCTATGAACTGGACCGATCCCAAAACCAATGAACTTACAAAAGGCTTCAGGGAACTGGGGTTTTTACCGGAAGCATTTGTAAACCTGCTGGCCATGCTTGGCTGGAACGATGGTACAGAACAGGAAATATTTTCGCTGGAAGATTTGGTTGCAAAATTTTCTATGGAAAGGGTGCATAAGGGCGGGGCCAAATTTGATTATGAAAAAGCCAAATGGTACAATCATGAATGGATAAAAGGGTATAAGGTGGATGGTTTGAGGCCTAAGGTGAGAGAGGTGATGGAGGCCAATGGACTCACTGTTGCTGATAATGTCTACTTAGATATAGTAATTGCATTGGTTAAAGACCGTTGTACCTTATTGTCTGATTTTCCACAGCAATCCGCTGTCTTTTTTGAACCGCCCAAACAATATGATCTTGATGCAGTGAAGCCAAAATGGAATGAGCAGAAACAATTGTTCTTTGCAACAGCCATCCGCCAGTTTGAACTGATGCAGCAATGGAACGCGGCAGACCTGGAAAAAGAATTTAAAGAAATAGCCGCTGCCAACCAGCTTAAACCTGGGGATGTATTGCTACCGCTGCGTATCATGCTGGTAGGCGGCAAGTTTGGTCCGGCTGTATTTGATATAGCCGCAGTCATTGGAAAGGAAGAAACCATCAGCCGGATTGAAAAATTTGCAACGCTTATAAAACAATAATAAAAAACGGCTGCTGTATGTATGATACAGCAGCTGCAATACTGTTATGCTTCAGGCAATGCATACCATTTGCGGTAAAGCTGTTTGAAAAGGGTTTCAATTAAAACAAACAGCAGCGCTGCACCAATAATTTCAGCATAGAAATAATGGAGATTTTCATTATTGTATTTATTAAAATCCCTGGCGTCATACTCTTTTAAATTGTCGGCATTTCTCAGTAACTGGTAATAAAATGAGATGATAAGCAAAGGCATAAAAGCGGTAAAAAAAACAGTAAGATTCAGGCCGATGCCATTAATAACATTCCTTGTCCTGGCATAATTAACCGTCAAAGCAAGTACCAGGAAAAACAAGAAGTAAACAATACAACACAGGAATACGCCTGTTGTTCCTGTCCGCACCAGTGTCAAAAACAATAATGTAAGAATCAACAGTATAACCGCGGAAAGAAGGGTAAGAAAAAAGGTTTTTATGGCAGAATGCCTGAAAATAAACACCAGTAGTGTTACAATTAAAGTACTGTAATAAAACAGCCGTAAAAATATTTCCATTGAATTGCCCTGCCACCTGTATTTACGCTCCGTAATATTATATAAACTGCTGTTGACAGGACCTAACGCATATTTTGCCCTAATATGAAGCAAATAGCCATCGTTTTGATCATCTGCTTCCACAACATCATACCTATATGGGCTTTTAACTGCATTATACTTTTTCAACAACTGCGTTAATAGCGTCTGTGCCTTATTTTTATCTGCAATCGCTGGCTTTTTGAATATTGTATAATAAATATCAGCAGAATTCAGTATCCGCGCATCAGCATACATCCCTCCTCCATCAGCATTTACAAAATTATAATCGGGGCATTTGAATAATACAAACAATGAATCATTGATTGCAATAACACTGTCGGCATCCATTTTTCTATTCTTAAAATTAGCCGTATCAATCAGGTGGAAATCTTTGCCATGTCCATGTATCAATACTTGCCCATCTTCATCATAGACAGTAGTTTCAGGCATATTTCTTACCAGGAAAGTATCGGCTTTCCATTTATGGGGAATGGAATCATAATTTAACCTGCAAATGGACAGGTTGATGGTATTCACGTCCTGTACAATTTCTTCATTGCCATACGCCCTGTTGGCTTTTACACTTTCAATGACAGCCGGAATATAAATTACCACCACCATCGTACCAATAGCTATGAAATAAAGCAGGAAAGTTTTTATCTTATCACCCATTGTTACAATACCAAACCGCTTGAATACATTAAAACGAAGCAGGTAGATAAGCCAGGTAATAAATCCAATAACAGCTAACACCGCAACCAAAAATCCCCATATATAAACGTTACTGCGGCTGCGCGGATCATCCGGTATTAAAAAGCAAACAGCTGTCAGCGCAATGCTGAATACCAATCCATAATACAATACCAGGTGCGTTCTTGCCGACCAGGTAGCTGGTTTATTCAACAGCAGGTATTCGTCCAGTTTATTGATAAAGCCAGGTACAAAACGTCTTTTATTTTTCATTAGCTGTTCTATAGAGTTTTAAGACAATTACATTTAAAAGAAATGCTAAAAAAATCTTTTAGTAGAATACGTTATATCCCTGAAATAGCTCATGGCAACCTGCTGATGAACCAGCTTACCAATGATTTCCTGTGAAGACTGCTGCGGCGATACAATAGTATAAAATCCCCCGTTAAATTGTATCTCTATCCTATCATCGTTTAGTATTTCAAGAATTGTTTCCCGGCTGGCGGTTGTTTCTATTTCCAGCGCATAGCTTATCTTTTCCTGCTGTTTTTCATCTGCCTTGAAAATACAGTTGCCCTGTTTTATAAAAATCACTTTACCGGCACATTTTTCCACCTCATGCAATTGCTGTGAACTTAGTATAACACCCATGGGATGATGCACAGATTTTGCAATAAACTTCAGATCGGTCAGTATGGTTTGCTGCGCATTAATATCAAGGTTTGCAAGGGGTTCATCCAGTATCAGTAAACGCGGCTGCTGAAGCAATACCCGTGCAATTTCAAAACGTGTGCGGTAACCACTGCTTATCTGGCCCCAGGTAAGATGTGCATACCCGGAAAGATTTAGCCGCTCCAGCATAAAATCCACCAATAGTTGGTTCCGGCTGCCCGTAACACCTGCCAACGACGCAGAAAAATGAAGATTGTCTTTAAGCAGCCCATACCATTTGGGAATCCGTTGCGGAATAAATACTACATGGTTCCGGATACTGTAATAATCAGGATCCTTCAGCAGCTTGTATTCAATTTTGCCGCTATCCAGTGCCAGTTGACCGGAAAGACATCTCAGTAATGTAGTTTTGCCATTCCCATTTTCCCCTACTATACCAAGAATATTACCTGTATCCAATTGCAGGCTAACCGGCTTTAAACTGAAACTGCTTTGTGAATATTGCTTGCTGATGGCAGATGCCTCAATAAGCGCATAATTTTGGGAGGAAATATTTTTACCTGCCGCCTGTAACCTAGCCAGCAGGCTTTGCGCACTTGTAAAAAACGCATCATGTATTTGTTTCCCGGTTTCCTGTTTTTCATATCCACGGTACAACTTACTCCATCCTATAGCATCATACATCAATTTTTCATCCCCTGTATCCATACTGAAATCCAGCATTCTTCTCATTGCCAGTGAATAATCATGGTGGCTGAGGTAGGAAGCAATTTCATCTGTTGTGCTGTTTTGCATATGGGGGTTTTTAGAAAATATCGCTTAAAGATGATCAATTTTTTCAAGAGTTCAAATAGCTGCCCGAAAACAGGCATCCGCATTACAATTGATATCCGGCTGTTGCAAGAAGCCAGAAAAAATAATTATTTATAAAAGGCTTTGTAACTTCCTGCAAAGAACCTGGAATGAAAGCATATAACCGCCTGCTGTACGTAATGGCTTTTGCAAAACTGGTGTTGCCCTTTTTATTACAAAACAGTTTTTACGAACCGCACAGGGATGAGTTTCTTTACCTGGCTGAAGGGAGGCATATGGCCTGGGGTTTTATGGAAGTACCGCCCCTTCTTTCTGTATTTGCGTGGCTGATACATATATGCGGTGGCGGTATGTTCTGGATAAAATTCTGGCCTTCGCTGTTTGGTGCATTCAATTTTATCATTGTCGGAAAGATCATTCTTTCGCTGGGTGGCAAATCATTTGCTTTGCTATTGGGGTTTCTTCCCTTTGTGCTGGATGTTTACCTGCGCACAAACTTTTTATTTCAACCCAATTTTCTTGAAATATTTTTCTGGACCCTGATTGCATGGAGCATGATTTCTTTTATTCAAACCCAACAAAATAAATGGCTTTATATTTTTGGAATAAGCCTTGGCATGGGTATGATGAGCAAGTATTCTGTTTCCCTATTTGCAATAAGCATACTATTGGGTATATTATTAACCCCACATAGAAAAATATTTACCAATAAGCATTTCTATGCTGCATGCGTACTTGCCTTTCTTATTTTTCTGCCCAACCTGCTCTGGCAATACAACCACCATTTTCCGGTGGTTTTTCATATGAAAGAATTGCAGAAAACACAATTACAATACATCAGCCCTGCCGGCTTTTTGATTGATCAGCTTATGATGAATCTTCCCTGTGTATTTACCTGGATTACGGGTTTGTGCTGGATCAGTTTTTCGCGTAACACAAAACAATACCGTTTCCTGGGCTGGGCATATGTATTAGTAATTGGATTGTTATTGATCAGTCATGGAAAAAATTATTACTCGCTTGGTGTGTACCCGACGCTGTTTGCTTTTGGCGCGTACAGGCTGGAACAATTGACTGCAGTTCATTTTAAATTCATCCGCTATGTGTGCATTGCTTTTGCTGTATGCATTGCATACTTATTTATACCCATTGCATTGCCTTTGTTTGAACCTGCAAAACTGGCTGCCTTTTATGAAAAAAACCAGGTAGAAAAAACCGGTGCCTTAAAATGGGAGGATTTAAAAAATCATCCATTGCCGCAGGATTTTGCGGACATGCTGGGCTGGGAAGAAATGACAAAAAAAATGGCTGCAGCTTATAATACGCTCGACAGCAATGAAAAAAAACGCAGCATCTTGTTTTGTGATAATTACGGACAGGCCGGCGCTGTAAATTATTATGGAAATAAATACAAATTGCCGCAGGCCAATAGCGATAATGCCAGTTTTTTATACTGGATGCCGGCTAATCCTGACTTTGATAATATAGTGCTGTTAACAGATGATGAACATGAAATGGAACATGCATTCATAAAAAACTTCAAATCTGCTGTATTATCAGATAGTGTCACCAGCATATATGCAAGAGAAAGGGGTAGCCTTATCATTATTTTAAAAGGGGCTGATGAGACTTTTAAAAAATTCTTCCTTGAAAAAATAGAAAAAGACAAGGCCAAAGTAAATTTGTAAGAAACATCCTTACAAACAACCGTGCATATTAATTGTATTTCATTCAGTACTTTTGAATTTCAAATTAAAGCATTTCATGAACCATCAAGTGCCGGGCAGTTCCGCTTTACCAGGGTTTAAAGCCCGCCCCATAAGGGTTTTGGTAGCCAAAGTTGGATTGGATGGCCATGACCGCGGTGCCAAAATAATTGCCACCGCCCTGCGCGATGCAGGCATGGAAGTAATTTACACAGGGCTGCGGCAAACTCCTGAAATGGTAGTCAATGCGGCCTTACAGGAAGACGTTGATGCCATCGGCATCAGCATCCTGAGCGGTGCACACAATACAGTTTTTCCTAAAATAATACAGTTAATGAAAGAAAAAGGAATGGATGATGTATTGTTGACCGGTGGCGGCATTATACCGGAAGATGATATGAAACAATTGAATGAAAAAGGTGTCGGCAAATTATTTGCGCCCGGTACACCCACTACAGATATTGCTGATTATATTAAAGATTGGGTAAAAGAAAACAGGAGCTTTTAGCCAGGCTTTCAAAGAAGCATCTGTTTTGCAATCTTCTCACACAGCTCCTTTCAATATTTTACCTGCTGACAACTACCAGTATAATATCTTTCTTTACAAATTTTACTTGGGTTTAATTACATCACCTGCTTTCAAACCTTTACCAGTACTGATTTTAGCTGTTGCTGCTTTTCCACCATCTCCAAAATCACCTGTTATAGTAAGACCACCTACTTTCTTTAACTGGAAACCCAATGACAATCCTGTGTCCGGATCCTTTAATTCTTCACCTTTAGAATAAACAACGAAATTCATTCCCGGTTGCATACCGCTTTCCGATCCGGGCTTTACAACAGCCGTCCCATCTGCATTTATTTTAATAATAGAACCCTGCCAGGCAACTTTCATAGAGGCGCTTCTTATGAGGGCAACACAATTAACAACGGCTTTACGGACAGCGCTGTCCATAATTGAATTATCAGCAGTTGCACCGGAAGTTCCAAAACCCAAAATCTTTGCGCCACCGGATTTGACTTCTGCCGTTCCGCTGGCACTTTCTGCCATCAAAATTTCTCCGGTGGTGGCATCGGTAATTTTAAGATCAAGTGTAACCCTTGCCGTATTCTTTGACTTGGTACCGGTCCAGTATCCTCCTCCATGATTCTGCTTGTTTTCCAGCTTATTGCCCCATTCGGTAATGCTGCCGCTGATCAGTAACTGGGCACCCAGCAACTGGTTCATTTTTGCAGCAGATTGAGGGGTTACAGCACCGCTTGCTCCAAGATCCTGTTCTTTAAAAATGGCATCGATCTGCTGCCTGTCAACCATCAAAAATGCATTTGTTTTAAACAACTCAGTGGTAAGCATATTGATAAGCGTAGTGGTATAATGTGAAGTAGTATAGGTTGATTGCCTCGCACCGGGCGTAGCAGTGGCTGCGGCCCTGGTTTGCCCTTCCGTGCCATCAATAAAATTAATAATAGCCAGGCGTTTTTTTAAGATTAAAGAATCCTGTGAAAAGGATAAAAAAGAAACAAAGATCAGGGTTAGGGTTACTAACTTTTTCATATCAGTAGTTTTTAAATAAAGGTTATATAAAGCGGGAGGATGCGAACGGGTCTATACAGGCGTACAATAAATTAAAAGGCTGTTTCGTGTAGGATAATAAGAAGATAAAAGACAAGAGATACCAATGATAATTACATGCACTTTACCGGGACTATCATATAAATTGTCCCTCTAACAAATATATGGGAAAATTAAATATATCCATGGCGCGTAAAAAAATAACATACAGGCAGTTTTAGTCATGTAAGCTAAAAATTTAAACTGATACCGATCCGCGCAAATGAAATATCATACCCCAGTTCGGCAAATGCGCCAATATTCCTTGCAAAATTATACTTAGCCCCCACAAACGCCCCTGCAACAGGGTATAACGAATGGTTGTCATAGCTGCTGTAAGTATCATCATACCGGTAGATCCTGACACCCAATGTTACCCCGGCATAGGGATCAAACTTGTTGTTTTTGTCCACCAAAATGGTCAGGTGATAAGTGCCCCTTATCCCAACAAAATAATTTTTCCAGACAGCTCTGTGCCCGCCTGAATAATTATAATGAGCGGTTTTAAGGGCTACTATGGCGCCGATACCGATGTTGCCGGGACCTGCATTCTCAAAAAAACCCTGATCATAAGTAAGCGCAAGGGCAGGCAGGCCACTATAACCGGATATATAATTATACCCTATGCCAAAACCGGCAGACAGGCCCAGGCTTTTGGAACCTTTTACAAACGGTGCCCCGGCGCCGGATGACTGTGATACCGCGGAAAGCGCAAGCGCCTGTAAAGAACAAAGAAGAAGAACAACATACTTTGAAAACGGTTTTAAAAAATAGTTTTGCATAAAAAATAGTTTGTCGGTTTTTGATACAAGGTCAATTTGTTTGGTAGTCAAACTTAGTTATGGTAAAGTCAAAAGACAAGCATGGTTTATTTTCTGAACGGTTATCATTTATTATTTGATGGAATCTCGGTAATATTTGATTGCTCATGGTTTATTATTTGTTTATGTGTATGCCTTAATTTTAGTTAGCTACCCAAACGGTAAATGCTTAAAACGCATTTAATTACGCTTTGCATTAAACTCAGCTTCTGTAACCGTATATACTACCGTTGTATACACAGCATTATCTGAATACAGTCTACCGGAAAAATTGCCTTTTACCCCAGGTTGGACCCAGCTCAGTAATTTTCACACTTAGTTTTGCAGAAAGGGTAATGCGCCGGCAGCAGGAACCTGTTTCAAAAAAATCATTATAAAGAAAGGAATCTGCCTGTACATTTCAGCGCTGCATTTATTATTTGCCGGGATGCGTTTATTTTTTGCAGTATATGAACTTAATTGACCGGGAGTTTTTAAATTACACTTGCCCAACCATTCATTTTACAACTGTTAACCCTTCCGGAGATGAAAAGCTTAATTCTATTTCTTTCTGCAGGCTTGCTTCATGTTGCCTGTACCGGCCAGGATGCGGGTTACCCGGACTCGCTCCTGAAAGTTTTAAAAGCAACCAGCACGGAAGATTCATCCAGGGTAACCAACCTGCTCAATTTGTCTTACGCTATGATTTACGAAAAGCCAGACAGCTCCATGATGCTGGCTAATGAAGCGTTGCGCATAGCCGGTAAAATAAAATGGCAAAAAGGGATTGCGCTTTCATTGCGTGAAAAAGGACTGATCTTTTATTTTCAGTCGGATTTTCTAAATGCGATTGATTATTCGCAACAGGCATTAAAAGAAGGTGCTTCGCTAAAACATAAACTGTTTGATGCAAGCGTATACAATAATATCGCGAACGTATATGCAGACATGGGGCAACGTGAAAAAGCCATGGACTATTATAAAAAACTGCTTTCCGCTGCACAGGAAATGAATCATAAAACCTATGAAATGAATGCCTGGGTAAATATTGGAAGTATACAACTGGAAAGCGGCAGGTATGACGAGGCGCTTGAAAGCCAGCAAAAAGGCCTTGCCATAGCCAGGAGCCTGCAAAACAATAATATTGCCGCCGTTATTTATAATGATATTGGCACCGGTTTTAAAAAGAAAGGAAATAATGCGGAAGCAATGAATCAATTCCGCATGTCGGTGCAACTGGCCAAAGAAAACAATAACAACAGCGCCATAGCCGCTGCCATGAACAATATGGCCCAGCTATACATGCTGGCCGGCACTTATGATACCGCCCGTTCATATGCACTGCAATCGCTTACTTATTCTACAGCCATCAACTCTCTTCAATTACAAAGTGAAGCACATGAACTATTAAGCACTGTGTATGAAAAACAAAATAAGCCGCAGCCTGCATTAACAGCCTACAGGCAATTTATTGTTTTACGCGACAGTTTACTAAATGACGAGAAGAAACAGGAAATCACCCGGAAAGAAATGAAGTTTGAATCAGAAAAAAAGGAAGCCGTATTAAATGCAGAACATATAGCAGCAATAAAACAACAAAAAACAGTAAGAAATGCCACTGTCATTGCAGCCGGCATTTTACTTTGCGGCGGGTTGCTTTCATTTGTTTTTTATAAAAGAAAAAGGGATGCGGTTACCCGTCAGCAGGAAGCAGAACTAAGAGCAGAAATAGGTGATACAGAGATGAAGGCGCTTCGTGCACAAATGAACCCGCATTTTATTTTTAACTCGCTTAATTCCATCAGCGACTATATAGCAAAAAACAATACAAAACTGGCAGATGAATACCTGGTAAAATTTGCCAGGCTGATGCGAATGATACTGGAAAATTCTGAACAGAAAGAAGTGCCACTGGCCAAAGACCTGAAAGCGCTTGAACTGTATATGCAACTGGAATCGCTGCGCATGAACAATAAGTTTATTTATGAAATAAAAGTGGATGATGGAATTGATAAAGAAAATACATTGGTGCCGCCACTGATCCTTCAGCCTTTTGTAGAAAACAGCATCTGGCATGGTATTGCCCAAAAACAAGGACAGGGCAAAATTATTGTGCATATAAAAAAAGAAGGCGCCATGTTAAATTGCAGTGTAGAAGACAATGGCATAGGAAGAAAAGAAGCGGCCCTTATTACCGGAAATACCACAGAAAAAAAATCGCTGGGAATGAAGATTACCAAAGAAAGAATTGACACACTGAATAAATTAAAAAAAACCATCGCATCCGTTCAGCTTTCAGACCTGCCGCAGGGGACCCGGGTAGAAGTTGTATTACCGTTGGAATTAAGTTTTTAGCTTTACAATATGATAAGAGCCTTAATAATTGATGACGAGCAACATTGCATTGACAGGCTGAGGGGCTTGCTGGCCGAACATTTATCTTCTGCGATTCATGTAATGGACAGTTTTAAAACCGCAGATGAAGGATTGCAGGCCATTCATAGATACAAACCAGATTTGGTTTTTATGGATGTACAATTAAATGGAAAGACTGGTTTTGATATTTTAAAGCAATTGGGCGATATTAAATTTGAAATCATTTTTACTACTGCTTATGAAAAATATGCCATCCAGGCCTTTAAATTCAGCGCCCTCGATTACCTGTTAAAACCTGTTGATCCGGATGATCTTAAACAGGCTATCACAAGACTGGTAGAAAGAAACCCTAAAATTGAAACCACCCAGAAATTAGAAACCCTGCTGGGTAATTTTTATGGCGCAGGCAAAAGAATCTGCGTGCCCGTAGTAAATGGACTGGTAGTCTTAAAGGTAGATGATATTGTGCGCTGCGAATCTGACATCAACTATACCACCATTTTTATGAAAGACAAACAAAAACTTACAGTAGCTAAAATCCTGAAAGAATTTGAAGAAATGCTTACAGAATACAATTTTTTCAGGATACACAACTCTCATCTTATCAACCTTGCCTATATAAAAAGTTACAATAAAGGCAAAGGCGGTTTTGTAACCATGATGGACAATTCTGATATAGAAGTGTCTACCCGCAGAAGAGATGATTTTTTGAAAAAACTGTCTCAAATTTAACTGTTGTCCCGGAAAAGAAATTTTACCTTTGAAACATGGCAAAAACCATCCGCATATTTAAATCGTTTGAAGAACAGGAAATGTATTTCCTGGAATATTTTGGTCGCCTGACGCCTTCTGAACGATTACAGGCACTGGCAAAACTTCAAAAGAAGAATAATACTTATACAAACGCCGGACTCATAAAAAAAATCACCATCAGAAAGCATTTTTTTTATGGATATTGAGAATGAAGAATTTCTTTTATTTTTAAAATGTGCCCGTAAAAATAATTTACGTTACTTGTGCATAGGGGGCTACGCGGTTAATTATTACGGTTTTCACAGGGCTACTGATGACCTGGATATCTGGATTGCGCCTACTGCTGAAAATAAAATATGTTTCTTAAATACACTTCGCTGTATGAATTATTCTGAAAGCGAAACAGATGCCATAAAAGGGGAAGACTTCAGTACCTATTTTATGTGTTCATTAGGCAGTCCTCCAAATGTTATTGATGTGCTCACCATCGTACACAAGAATATAAGTTTTGATGAAGCGGAAAAAAATTCAATTACGCATCTTATTTCTTCTGAAGTTGAACTCAAATTGGTTCCCTATGATTTTTTAAAAGAAATCAAGTTACGCTCAACGCGTCAAAAAGACTTATTTGATATAGCACGTCTTGAGGAAATCAGGAATAAAAAATAAACAATGGCCAGTTATAATACACTACTCATTTCTTTAGCGGATAGTATTCTCACTATTACCATCAACCGGCCCGATAAATTAAATGCGCTGAATAAAACCGTTATTGAAGAGTTGGGTACGGCTATTGATGAAGTCTATAACAACAAAGAGATAAAAAGCGCCATTATTACCGGTAGCGGTGCAAAAGCTTTTGTAGCTGGTGCCGACATCAGTGAATTTGGGTCAATGGATGGTAAAGCACTGGCGCAAAAAGGGCAGGATGCTGTATTCAGTAAAATTGAAAACAGTCCTAAACCAATTGTAGCAGCCGTAAATGGCTTTGCATTGGGTGGCGGCTGTGAACTGGCCATGGCATGTCATTTCAGGCTTTGCAGTGAAAATGCAAAGTTTGGCCAACCTGAAGTAAACCTGGGATTGGTACCTGGTTATGGCGGCACACAACGTTTAACCCAATTGATAGGAAAAGGAAAGGCCATGGAATTAATGCTGACAGGTAATATGATTGATGCCAGCGAAGCAAAACAACTTGGCCTGGTTAATTATGTAACTACCGCGGACAGCTTGCTTGACAAAACAGTAGCATTGCTGCAAGTCATTAACACCAAAGCGCCCATAGCCATTAAACATGTGATTGCACTTACCAATCTGGCTGCCTATGGTGCTGCTGATGGATTACAAAAAGAAGTACAGGCTTTTGGAGAATTGTTTGATACCAAAGATGCCAAAGAAGGCGCCGCAGCATTTTTAGAAAAAAGAAAAGCAAATTTTACGGGAGAATAGAAGGCAATTGCTGATTGCGGGATTTCTTGATTTTGGGATTGAACCGGGTGCTGCATTAAAAGAAATCTCAAAATCCCGCAATCAATAAATCAGCAATCTTTTAAAGTGTTGCTTCATTGATTTTCTCCAGCGGGTTCATAATATAAGTGGCCACTGAATTATCTTTCAGCAGCTCTACCACCCTGAATCCGCGATAAGTGGTGCCCCAGCTACCGCCAAAATGAGCGTCAAAAATAAAAGGGATATCATTTTTTACTTTGATGTCTTCCTGGTCATGGTCATGCCCGTTAAAAACTGCTTTTACATTTTTATGTTTTGCCAGTACATCAAACAATTCCGGGCAATCAACAGCATTTGCCGTTTGTTTACCAGGATTGATATGGAGGAAAATAAATACATGCTCCTGTTGCTGGTGTTCTTCCAGTTTGCCAGCTATCCATTTTACATCGGGGCATAAATAGGTTCCCTTATCATCAGAAGTAGTGGCAATTAAAAAAGAGGTTTTCTTTATCCTGAAATCATGGTTGACCGGTATATTCCAGATAGCGTTCCATTCATCAGGGGTTACATGATCATGATTGCCCTGGCTTACATAATAGGGCGTTTGTAATTTATCCAGGGCGGCTTTGGCCGCAGGATAAAAGGTTTTATCGTTATGAACAACGTCACCATTAATCATACAAAAAGCAAACGGATTTGCAGCATGTTCCTCATTCACACGGTTAACCATGGTTGCAAAATAATTTTCATAATCAGTTTTAGGCTCACCATAATGGCCGTCCGAAGCCACTGCAAAACGCAGTTTTATTTTACGCTTGCTCCATTCATACGGATCCGTTTCACTGGCCCGGATAATTTTGCCATTGGCAAGCAATATAATTACCGGTGTTGTGTATCTGATAAAATCGCGCCTGTTCATATGCAGTATTTTTTAAGGCTATCTTGCCACGGTTACCCATCGGCAAAAGGGCCAACCGCGGCACGATAATTTTATTCGTACCCATTTTTAAAAATGATGGTCTGGCCCTTCTTCAAAGTTACAGCAGCTATATTATTTTCGTCATTATGTATTTGTTTCCTTTCTATGCCATTTACAAACCATGTTTTAAATGGTAATTTTAACCGCAACTCCCCGGCTTTTTCAGCCGTAATGGCTACTTCACCTGTTACACCATTTTCTTTTTGGGCTGATACAAGAAACGCGCCTTCTGTTTTTAAATGATGAAAAGAAACATGCTGCCATGCCTGTGGTATGGCAGGAAATATTTCTATATATCCCTGGTAACTTTGAATCAGCATTTCATGCACACCCTGTGCAAAAGCAAAATTACCTTCCAATGTAAATGGCCGGTATGTAAAGGACGAATATTGACCACCTTTCTGATCACCATTCAGGTGAAAACTATTAGGTGAGCAAAAATTGGACGCAAATATCTTTAGCATGCCTGCTGCATTATCAGCTTCTTTGGCCCTTGCATATATACAGGCTGCCCAGCTAAAAGAATAACCACACCAGTTGCGTGTTCCCATTTTTTCCAGCCAGCGCAAAGACGTATCAATGATTTTTTTTTGCGCTGTATCTGCCGGCGTTAAAATACCCAACGGGTAAATAGCCATCAGGTGTGCATGGTGCCGGTGAGATTCATCCAGGTTTTGACCGGGTGCAATGGTAAGACCAGTTTGGTTGCTGTCCAAAGGCCTGTGTAGTTCAACCTCACCACCGATCCATCTCATTTGTGCATTCCACGCATTCAATTCATGCCTGGTATATCCATTTGAAGGATTAATTTTTCCATAGTAATAATCTGCCATTTGGGTTCCCATTTCATAGAATCCCATAAGTAATGAAAGATCATAATTGGTAAATTTTTGAAACCACGCATTTACAGAATTATCATGGTATTCCGGGCTTGAACTTAAGGGTAATTGACTTGCTGGACGCGTAATGTTGTAGAGATAGCTTGCTACTTCATTGAAATATGGATAAGCTCTTTCCCTTAAAAACTTTTTATCCATACTATATTTCCACTGCCAGTAAAAATGCTGTGCCAGCCATGCGGCTGTTGTTGGGCTCATAGAATACTGTATCCAGCCACCCATTTCCTTTCCGGAAATGGTGGTTACACCCGGCACATTTAACCCTTCAACCCCAAAATATTTTTTCGTCCATTTTTTATTTACTTCTTTTATTTTCCATAACCAGTTGGTATAAGAAGCCGTTAGATCAATATGATTGCCTGTATAACCTGGCCAATAACTTAATTGTGTATTTAAATCATGGTGATAGTCTCCCTTCCATGGCGGCAGGTTGCCATTATCTGCCGTCCAGATGGCCTGTAAAGAAATGGGTGGTGTATTGCTTCTTGCCACAGAACCAAACTTGTACATCTCCAGGTAATATTGTTTTTCCAACTGGCTATCAGGCAGTGCAACAGATGAGCGGCTCCAGTAATCTTTCCACCAGGCAATATGTTCCAGCCAGCCGGTGGGTTCCTTTACTGAAACAACCAGTTCAGGCAATACCGCTGGTTTGTTTACAGAGATGGTCCATTGCCCAATAATATGTTTGGCGGAAAATTTTTTCCATTTTACCAGCACTTCATAATAATTACCGTTCCAGGTGGGTTGATGATAACGGATACTGGTAGCTGTTTTTGTAATGGTTCCTTTTTTATACCCCAGTCTTTCCAGCCCCTGTCCCTCTACGCTATTGCCGGTTTTGCCTGTATGGCCCGTACTATATGCCGGAACCATCAACACAGGAATGATAGCAGCAGGCAGGTTCTCAAAACCAAAATACCCAACTTTTTTTGAAGCATGCACATAATTAAAAAAGGATACCCCATTTTCAAATTTTATAGTACTAAGCGCTGTTTTAATATCCAGCTCATTTAAAATAACTTTACCAAACTTTGAACAATCAAATTCCATGGCCGCACCCGGAATTTTTGTAGGGGCTGCATATTTTTCATAAGGCGCATCACCCCTCTTTTGTACTGAATCGTATTGATTCAATTTTACTTTTTCTACTACCCAACTAAATGTCAGTTTATCAATTTCAGGCATGGGACGGTCGTCCCAGAGATCAACCCTGTCTAAAGAAAGCCGGATATTATTTTCTTTCTTCCAGATCAATGCGCCCAGCCATCCATTGCCCAGTGGAATGCCTTCATCCCAGCGGGTGGCCATAGAATCAAATACAAGATTATGAACAGGCCCTGGCTGCGCTGCAAGTTCTTGTATTATACAGACAAGCACAACAAGCAATATCCTTTTCATTGCGCTCATGGCAGGATTTTGGGTGGTTTAACCAGCATGGTATCGGTCTCAAACAAAGGCACCTGGTAACCGCCGGAATCCAGCCTTGCTTTTGGAAAAGCTTTTGTCAGCATTTGCCAATCTGCGTTTTTTATACCCGTCCTGTAGAAGTAAACTGACTGCAGCTGTTTTACATCTTTAAGTTTCATTAAACCCGTAGTGGTAATTTTTGTACCCACCAAATTTAATGACTGCAACTGTTGCAGTACCACAAGATTGACCAATCCTTTATCCGTAATACCGGTATTACTTAACTCCAGCCGGGTAAGGTTACTGCACCTGGCTATTACCGTTATTGCGGTATCTGTAATTTTTGTATCGTTTAATTTTAACCAGACAAGCTGCTTTCTCAGCGGAAGCAATGATTGTATGGTTTCGTCTGTAGCATTTTTCATTGTAACGAATCTG